>Ga0207670_10000595_pt1 | contig 19771 bp, 9 predicted proteins | sample KBSS23HmetaG_FD_184339 | JGI IMG/M metagenome (GOLD analysis project Ga0207670, IMG submission 184339) | Switchgrass rhizosphere microbial communities from Kellogg Biological Station, Michigan, USA - KBS S2-3H metaG (SPAdes) (version 2) | ecosystem: Host-associated > Plants > Roots > Rhizosphere... | reverse complement strand
GGCTTCGCGACCCGGATCGGCGTGCGCATGGTCCACACCGAGCGGTGTCGGCGCGCGGAAGCCTTCGAGATAAGCACGCCAGAACGACTCTGCGCGCGTGGCGTCCTGTTGGCCCAACCACGTGATGTAGTCGCGATACTCACGACTATGAGGCGGATGCACGTCGAGGCCGCGTTTTAAGTTCTCGTAGTCGGAAAAAATCTCGCTGAGCAGGGTCGCAATGGACCAGCCATCGAGCAGCAGATGGTGATGCGTCCAGATGAGCCGGTGCGAATCATTCTCGAGTTGGACCAGCTTCAATCGCAGCAGCGGAGCACTAGAAAGGTCGAACCCGCGTTGCCGTTCTTCTTCAAGTAAGGAAGCGAGTCGTCGTTCATGGTCTGGAAGCTCACGCCAGTCGAGATATTCGAGCGGCAGGTCAACTCGCCGGTGTACTGCTTGCAACGGCTCGTCGAGATTTTCCCAGGTGAATGAGGTGCGTAAGACTGCATGCCGCGCGACCGCGCGACGCCACGACTCCGTGAAAGCTTCCATATCGAGCTCGCCCTCGAGCGCAAAACTCAACTGGCCGATGTATATGGCCGAATCAGGCGCGTACACGCTGTGAAAGAGCATCCCCTGCTGTAGCGGCGAAAGCGGATAGCGCTCCTCAATCTCGACGGCGGTCTGCGGTTCACGGCATTCAGCGACGATCGACCGCAAGGCAGCCATAAAATGTTGGGCGAGTTTTTCGATCGTTTGCTGCTGGTGGAGCGCGGTGCTGTAATTCCAATCCACCTGCAATCGCTGGTCGCTCACATAAGAATTGATCTCGAGTAACCGGCTGCGACGCGCGCTTTGATGGCGAGTCCGGCCGCATGACTCTTTCGCCGGGGAGAAGAGCTCTGAATCATTCAGCATCTGGTCCAACTGGCCCAGGTAGTTAAAGCTAACTTCCGGTTCCGGCAGGCTGCGCATTCGTTGCGCCACTTCGGCACCGTCGTTGAGGTAACGCAGCAACCCATAGCCAATTCCATTCTTGGGGATGTTGCGCAACTGCTGCCTGACCGACTGCAACGCCGCGACTGGAGAGAAGCGGTCGTTTGCTTCCAGCAGGACGGGAAACGCGCTGGTAAACCAGCCAACTGTTCGGGAGAGATCTACGTCGTCGAAGAGATCTTCGCGCCCGTGTCCTTCAAGCTCGATGAGGATGGAAGACTCTCCAGTCCATTGCGAGAAGGCGTCGAGCAAAGCAGTCAACAACACGTCGTTAATCTGTGTTCCGAAAGCCTGTGCGACGTCACGCAAGAGCGACCGTGTCTCACCGGCGTCGAGCGCGATCGTCAGGGTGCGAGTCTCGGCTTCGACGTTTTGTCCGTCAGGGAAATCTATCGGGAGTGGGTTGACGTGTTTTGTAGATAAACCCGTCCAGTAACTCAGTTCGGTGCGGGCTTGTTCGGATTGTGCGTACTCATGCAGCAACTTCGCCCAGCGTGAAAAAGAGGTCGTCTGCGGGGGCAAGTGGACATCCTCGCCGCACTGCAACTGCCGGTAAATGCGGACCAAATCGTCCAACAGTATCCGCCACGAGACGCCGTCAACGATCGTGTGGTGTGCGGCAATCAATAGTCGCTGCTGTCCATCACCAGGCTCGAACAACACGGCGCGCAACAACTTGCCGCTTGCGAGATCGAGTTGCGTTTGTGTCTCGCCTGCAATCGTCTCCAACGCAGACTGGTTCTCGACGTGGAGTAGCTTGTCGTCTGCACCTCCGATGGATTGCTGCCACCCATCAGGTGTGTTGACGAACCGCAGCCGCACCGCATCGTGATGCTGCACGAGGTGTGCGAACGCTTGCTCCAATAAACCGGGGTCGAGCCGCTCGCGTGTCTTCAGCATCAGCGCCATGTTCCAGTGATCCGGAACTGGAAAGTTCTGCTCGAAGAACCAATGCTGAATCGGTGTCAACGGTATCTCGCCGGTAATCACTTCCTCCGCGCCGTAACTCGCGCGGGGGATCGACGCGACCGCCGCCAACCCTGCTACGGTGGGATGCTGGAAGATTTGGCTAGGCGATACGCTCGCTCCGGCGAGACGAGCGCGCGCTGACACCTGAATGCTGAGAATCGAATCGCCACCAAGTTCAAAAAAATTATCGTGAATGCCAACGCGATCGAGCTTGAGAACTTCAGTCCAGAGATCACAAAGCAAATGTTCGATCGCGGTGCGTGGGGCAATGTATCCGTTTACATCCGTGAGATCCGTGGCCGCCTTTGGCAAAGCGCGGCGATCGATCTTCCCGCCTGGCAAACGCGGCAACGCTTCCAATAGCGTGAAAGTCGACGGAATCATGTATGCCGGCACACGATCCGCCAAAAAGTTTCGCAACGATTCAGCGTTTAGCCGCGGATGACGCGGATGCAGGCTGATGTAAGCACTGAGGCGCTGCTCACTATTAGATATGATAACGGCCTCGCGCACCGCGTCATGACGTAACAATGCGGCCTCTATCTCCGCCGGCTCGATTCGATGGCCGCGAATCTTTACCTGCTGATCAACGCGTCCGAGAAACTCGATCTGTCCATCGTGCCGGTACCGCGCCAGGTCACCCGTGCGATAGAGCCGCGCGCCAGGTACAAGGCTAAACGGATCCGGAATGAACTTCTGCGCCGTCAATATAGGATCGCCAAGGTAGCCACAACTAACGTTTGCTCCCCCTATGTACAACTCACCGCGCGCACCAATAATCACGGGCTCGAGTTGCTGATCGAGAATATATGCTTCAGTGTTAGCGACAGGCCGACCGATGGGTACACCCGTTGTCGTGCTTTCGAGCTCGCACATCGTGGCGACGATCGTTGCTTCCGTCGGTCCATAGGTGTTTACCAGACGGACACGTGGTCCAACGTTTCTGTGCCATTGCTCGACTCTTTCAGGCAACGCTTTGTCTCCGCCAATGATCACAAGCCTCAAACTGCTTGCCACAACCCAATCACTGGAGATCAGCTCGTGCCAGTAGGCGGTAGGAAGATCGAGCACTGTCAACTTCTTTTCCAGGCACTCTTGCAGAAACTCTGCTGGAGCTTTTGGCACTTCGCCATCACGCAGTACGAGAGTCGCGCCGCATGTCAGGCTCATGAAGATCTCTTCCACACTCGCGTCGAAGTTGAATGACGAGAATTGAAGGATGCGATCTTCAGGTACGATCTCGTATGCGAGACTCGCCGCCCGAATATAGTTTGCCAGCGAGCCGTGTTGGACCATCACGCCTTTCGGCGTTCCGGTAGAGCCTGAGGTGTAAATGACGTATGCGAGGTTGTTGACCGTTACGGAAGGCGCCGGATCGGCATCACTCTCGGCGTCAATCGACGCGGCATCAACCTCCAGAAGATGTTCATTGAGCATCAGCGCAGCGCCACTATCCTCGATCATGAAGGCAAGACGTTCTTTCGGATACGAAGGATCGAGCGGCACGTAAGCGCCGCCTGCCTTGAGGACTCCGAGCACGCACGTCAGCATTGCCGCGGAACGTGGAACGCAGACGCCGACACGCACTTCGGGTCCCACGCCGCGCCTGCGCAAGTAATGGGCCAACCGGTTCGCGCGTTTGTTCAACTCGCGATAGCTCAGCGTTTCCCCGCCTGCTGCAATCGCGATCCGATCTGGTGCGCAGCTCACGCGCTGTGCGAACGATTCATGCACGCAGACGAGCGGCGCAAAGTTCGAGCGCGTGTCGTTCCAGTCGTACAAAACCTGTTGGCGCGTTGCGTTCGAGAGTAATGGCAGCGCAGACAGGCTGACTGACGGATCGGTCACAATGCTCTCGAGCAGGATCCGAAAATGTTCGCTCAGGCGTTCGATGGTCGATGCGTCAAAGAGATCCGTGTTGTACTCGAACGACGCCTCGAGTCCGGAATCGACGTCAACCACTGTTAACGACAGATCAAACTGCGCGGCACGCTGGTCCAGCGTTATCGATTCCACCGGCAAATCGCCGAGTTTTAAGGTCGTGTCGCCTTGCTGAAATGCAAACATCGCCTGAAACAAAGGCGAGCGCGCCGGATCGCGTTCAGGTTGCAATAGCTTCACCAACAGATCGAACGGATAATCCTGATGCTCGAAAGCCGCGAGAGTCGTCTTGCGCGTGTCACGGAGAAGCTCAGAGAACGATCGCTCGCCTGAAAGCCTGGCTCGCAGCACCAATGGATTGACGAAGTAGCCGATTGTTCCGGCAAATTCCGCTGAACCACGGCCTGACGACGGCGACCCGATCAGGATCTCCTCCTGACCTGAATATCGATAGAGCAATACCTGAAACGCAGCGCACAATGTCATGAACAAAGTAGCGTCATGACTCAACGCGAGTCTCTTCAAGCGTTGCGCTAATTGCTGGTCTACGCTGGCTAATACTGACGCGCCGCGATAGCTCTGGACTGGGGGACGTGAGCGATCCGTAGGCAGATCGAACACTGGCACCTCACCAGCTAACTGCTGTACCCAATATTTCCTTAAACGCTCACCTTCAGGACCTCCGAGCATCGTAGTCTCGCGGTGAACGTAGTCTGAATAGGAGCGTATCGCAGGCAGAGTAGCCGGACGGCCTTCGACTTCCGCTTCGTACAACAAGGCTAGTTCGCGTATCAAAACTTTGAGCGACCAAAAGTCAACGATGATGTGGTGCGCGCTGAGCAGCATGATGTACTCGCGCGTGGACCGCTTGAACAGGCTGACGCGCAGCAACGGCCCGCTTGCGAGATCAAAATTAGTCGAAGCCTTAGCCTGTAAACGGCTGCGCAATGCATCGTCAGTCCAATCTGCGGCGTCTTCGAAATCGATCTCCACGTCCTTCGATATGACGCACACAGGTCCGCCATCGCGGGAAGGAAAGCGTGCGCGCAACATGGAATGTCTCTGGGCCAACGTATCGAACGCACGGCGCAGGGCGTTCAGATCAACTTCCCCACGAATTCGAGCGGCAAGAGAGACGTTATAGGCAATGCTTTCCGGTGCGACGTGTTGAATAGCCCAGAGCGCCTGTTGTCCATGCGATAAGACATGCTCGCCGCCCCGGTCCATCGTCGCCACCTGTGTTGCCGCAGACGACGTTTCGGCACCGGCGAGTATTTCGCCGGCGATTTCCGCTATGGTTGGATTCCGCAGAAAGCTCGTCGACGACAACCTCACGCGAAGACTGTTTTCGACCTCATGCGTCAATTCAAGTGCTAGCAAAGAGTCGATGCCGTAGCGAGCGATTGGTTGCCGGGCGTCGATGAGTGGGCCATCAACATTGAGTCTCGCAGTCAATAATTTCTGGAGCCACAACTCAACAGTCTCCGCGTTCAACTCATCAGGTACGGCAGGCGTAACACTCTTTTGCTCGTCCGTCGCGCGCCACTCAGCGATCACGCTCAAACTGTTTTCTAAAAAGCCCTCGCGACACCGGCCACGTCGAACTTTCCCGCTGGATGTTTTCGGAAGCGTGCCGGACCTGATCAACACTATTGCCGCCGGCTGTATTTCAAACTCCTCTGAAATCGCTTCACGAAGGGTTTCGATGATCGCAGGCACTTCGTGTTTGTGACGCGTGTCGATCTCCTGGACGACTACCAGACGCTCCTCGTTCTCGAGTTCAATCGAAAACGCTGCGCCACCGTCAACCTTGAGAGCTAAGTGAGAACTCTGCACCGCACGCTCAATGTCCTGCGGATAATGGTTGCGACCACGGATGATGATCAGATCTTTCAACCGGCCTGTAACGAACAACTCACCATCGCGAACGAACCCGAGATCACCCGTGCGAAGGTATTCCCCATTGAAAGTTCTCTCTGTCTCTTCCGGACGATTCCAATAACCTACGGCCACGCCCGGTCCGGAAACCCAAATCTCTCCTACTTCATCGCTCGCACAAGGCAACAAAGTTTCGAGGTTAACGATCACGACTTTGGTGCCCAGCGCCGCACGACCGCAACCAACCAGCGTTCGCGATTTCATAGTGCAATAAACTGGTCCAACACCTCTTCGTCCGCCGGTCACTTTCAGTGTCGCTTCGGCCAGTCCGTAAGCTGGATAAAACGCTTCCCGGCGAAAACCGCACGGCGCAAAGGCTGCGACAAATCTTTCCAGCGTCTCGTGGCGCACGGGTTCCGCACCGTTGTATGCAACGCTCCAGGTGCTGAGGTCGAGCGAGGCGCGTTGTGATTCGTCGATCCGGCGCACACACAAGTCGTAGGCGAAATTTGGACCACCACTATGCGTCACGCGGTAGCGCGAGATAGCCTGCAGCCAACGCGCCGGATTTTGTAAAAGCGCTGCAGGCGACATGAGCAACCCTGTAAAACCGCTGTAAAGTGGTTGAATGATTCCATCAACCAAACCCATGTCGTGAAAATGCGGTAACCACGATAGCGATACGCTTTGTGGACCATGCTCGAATCCGTATTGGATGTACGCAGAGTTTTCCAGAACGTTGGCATGCGTCACCATCACGCCTTTAGGCGTGGACGTCGAGCCCGACGTGTATTGCAGATAGGCCAGCGCATCACCATTCGTCGGGGGCTCACACCACTCCGCAGCTTCGTTGTCCGAAAGATCATCGGACGTTAACCAATCGGGCTGTAGTCGTTCGAACCTTGATAAAACCTGTCGAGTGGTTAATGTGCCTGCTGCCTGTGCATCACTGGCGATAGCTTGAAAACGACCGAGGCCGCGCTTCGTTTGCGGCAGGCTCACAGGAACCGCAACGGCGTCGGCGTAGAGACACCCGAAGAAAGCTGTTACGAAGTCAAGACCGGGCGGATATAGCAACAGCACGCGCTCGCGCTGCAAACCTCTGCTCTGTAACAAAGCGGCGATAGCGCGCGCGCGCACATCGAGTGTGCCGTAGGTGATGGATGAAGTCTCGCGCTCCGCGAGAAAACGGTAAGCCACGAGCGTTGGCTCGTTGAGGCTTCTGAAGCGCAGGAGATCGATCAGAGTAGATAGTTTAGTCTCCGTTTCAACCGAATGGAGAGAGGGATAATGCATAGCGCGCTGTGATCATGTTCCTACCGGGTCATTTGAGTTGAATCCAAAAAGTATAGCGATAAAATTTTCGGTCGTTTGTTGCGTTTGTCCTGCAATATCCTCCTAACGCCGAAGGCGTTCGCTAATTTCAGCCCAGAGTTGGAGCGCAGTGACAACTCTGGGTGTCAATCACACACATTACCAACCAACCCTGAAAGGGTTTCTCATGTGGCGAACCCTTTCAGGGTTAATTTTCAATTTTTGATTTCGATTCCCAGGGTTGTCGCTACAGCTACGCTCCAACCCTGGGCTGAAATTAGCGAACGCCTTCGGCGTAATTTCAAAACTGATTGACTAACCTCCGAAGAGCAGCCGGCCGAGCTTGTTCGCCAGATCGTAATCGCCCATGATGTGAATCTTCCCTTGATCGAATGCGGCAATGCTGTTTAGTCTGCCGTTGACGAGATCAAGCAGATCCGCGGCTGAAATTCGCACCGTGCAATCCGCGTCGCCGTCCAGGGCTTCTGCCACGCCCTGCGACTCTCGCAACGTCAATATCCACGTTCCACCACCATCGCCAACCTCAAACTTGCACCTGCCGCTAACTCCCGCAACCGACGAGTTTTCTTTCTTCAATAATTGTGGAACGTAGTCGCGAAACATCACCTCTATGCTCGAAACTATTTCGCTTTCTTGCTTCGCGATTCCCGCCGGCAAATAAGGTGACGGCGCGTTATCCCAATCATCTCCAACCGGCGGATAATCGAGCTGCGCCAGCAATCGATTCACCTTTTCGAGCAGATCGTCGGGGATGAGTGAACGGGAAATAGTCGAACCGCGCCCGACCGAGTCAGTGTTGATCTTTTTCGTGAAAAGAACTTTTCTATCCCCCGATCCCTGATCGTGCTGAGTCGAAAAAACTTCTTTCAGAAACTTTTCATCCCACTCCAACCCCAGCGTTGCAAACATTGCCGGCAACGTTTGCGAAGGCTCAGCGACCAGCGCTTCATACTTGATGCGAAAGCACTGCTCCGCATGCGCCAACTCAAACTCGAGCAACGTCGTCGTCTTTTCAATCCAGCTATCCACCATTGCAGCGACGATGTTGTCAGGCCGCTTCTGCACGTAGGGAGCGAGCTCCGGAATAAAACCCAAACGGCTGCACTCGATACTTGAATGGACCACATCCATGCAATTCCGATAGAGGCAGATGTATCTCGCGCCGGGGAAAACGTCGGAGAGGATCTTCAGGTATTGCAAGTTTTCCGTGGTTTTCTCGCACCACATCCGCTTTCCTTTGGCACTTACGTAACGCTCCATCAGATCATCGACGATGCGCCGTGTCTCAACGGCTACCAACCGCTCCCGCATCGCTTCTTCCATCGTCTGCCCCAACGAATAAAAGATGGACGTGTAGAGACTGCGACAAAGCTGCCCGAGATGGAGATGAGCCGGACTGCAAATCTGCGGGTGCGTGTCGATGATGTAACGCAGCAAAGTCGATCCTGAGCGTTCGCATGACAGAACGAACACCGGCGGCGCTGCGCTTGATTGATTCTCCGAGTTCATTTGCTTAGCTTGTGCTGATGATGACCGAAGAGGTCAGAATTTCCTGCTGGTCTGTGATCTTCTCATCGGCCAACACGACGAGGCTGACGGTACCGGGCGACGACCGCAAGAGAAACACGACTAGCTTCATAATCCAGTTAATAGATTTGCGATTTTCCTGGGCGGGAGGACTACAGTTGACCATCCAGCGAAGGATTCAGTCAACCCGACGCGGGCGGCGCTCCTACAAATAGGCTATGACGACCTTATCGCCTCTCTTAATGCCTAGAGTTTTTGCAGCGGAAGCACCGTTCACAGAAATCTCGAGAAACCCGGCGCTGCCCCAGATGGCGAAAGGTTTTGAGCTGGCGTCTTCACCGTAGAAATTTCGGAAGTCACGGATGGTTTTGCCTTTGATGACCAGACCCGCGCCCGCTTTCAACTGGTCCCGAGTAATGTTGGTGATGCAGTTGCCGAAACGATCGATGTGAATGATCCGCGCTACCCGATCAAGCGGTTCGAGACGCACTTCATCATCAATCTCTCGTCCCAACTTCTCCGGCTTGACGCCTTTGGAAAGCGCTGCGGCGACGGGGGCGAAGATGTCACGTCCGTGAAAAGTCGTGCTTGGTGAAGGTCGGAAGTATTTCTCCGCTGTGATATGAAACGTTCGGTGTGAGGCTTCTCGATCGCAGATGTAACTGAAGATCCCGTTGTCTGGTCCAACAAAGAATTGCTCGTTGGCACTCACGACGATTGGGCGGCGCTCAGATCCGACTCCCGGATCGACCACCGCCACATGAATAGTTCCCGCTGGAAAGGTGTTGTAACAGGCAAGCAGCGTGAAGGCGCCGGCTTCGATGTCCTGCGGCGGAATCTCGTGGGTGATGTCCGCAATCACCGCCTTCGGATTGACTGACAGAATCGCGCCTTTAACGGCGCCCACGAAATAATCAGCCGTTCCGAAGTCGGTAAGCAGAGTAATCACAGAACGCCCGTGTCAGTTGACGTGCGAATTTTCAAATGCTGACCGTGTTCGAGTCGAATGTCCTTGCCACGTTGCGTCATCACGCCGGCAGTGCCAACGCCGCCGCCGATGATCGCGCCGATCGCAGCGCCTTTGCCGCCGCCGGCGATTAACCCGATGATCGCGCCAACACCTGAAGCAGCACCGACTTTCGCAGCATCGTCTTTCGTCGAGTCGCGACCTTTGACGCCACCTTCGGAATCGATCTCCGTATTGTCACCGGCTAGCGGTGTTACTTCGACGAGCTCGGCGTGCAGAGTCGCGGAGCGATTGTCAGGCGAGCGAATCTGATCGAATGTCAATTGCAATTCGGCGACGCCTTTAACTTTTCCGGGACGCTTAACCTGCGCGACTCGACCTTCCACGATGTAGCCCGCGTATTGCGCCGGTTCAAAGACGCGCGCCTGGAGTCGATCGCCACGCTGGCTTGCGTCAGTCGAAAGCGGCGTCAACAGTTCGACCGCCAAAATCGTGTTGCGCGGAATCGCGAGTGAGCCAGTCGGAGCGACTGTGTTATCGGGCTCAGGCTGAGGATTGTTATTCGGTTGACTCTGAACAGTCGCGTCTACCGGAACGCTGTTGCTGTTGCCCCCAGTGCCGCGTTTGCGGAGGCCTGCGGGCAGTGACGAATTGAACTGCTCGCGTTCGTAACCGGCGTTGTAGCCTGCCTCGAATCCCTGCTGGTAACCGTCGCGATAATCCTCGATTGGTCCCCAAACGTCGTTGAAGGAACGATCGGCGCGTTGATAATCCTCTTTATTCTTATAGTCACGCGCTGCTTGCTGCGCGACGTCTCGATATCCGGCTGTATAACCGTCTGAATAACCGGTGCGATAGCCGCGTTCGAGCGCGGTACTACCCTGCGCCGCGGCCGGAACGATGGCCAGCAAGCCGCTGACGCAGATGCTCAATAAAACCACCAGGGGAAGCTTAAAGTAATTCATATTTTGTCCTTCCGAAGAATTACGACCGGAGCGGCCGTAGCGTCTTGGGAGAGCCAACCTCGTAGCGACCGAAAGATACCACAAAAGCTTAACCACGAAGGCACAAAGGCACAAAGCCTGGTTCTAATTTGTGTCTTTGGGCCTTTGTGGTTAAGGTTTTCTGCATAACGTGGCCTTCAGATGCCACATTCCGCGCAGGAGGTTGGTTGATTTTCGTGCGAGTTTACCTGGATAACAGTGCTACGACGCCTGTGGACCCGCGTGTCGCGACGGCGATGGCCCGTGCGGTTACCGAGACGTTTGGTAATGCGTCCAGCGTTCACGGCTTTGGGCAACAGGCGCGCGCGGCGATTGATCGTGCACGACGTGAGGTCGCTGCGCTCGTCGGCGCGCGGCAGAATGAGATTGTTTTCACGTCAGGTGGTACAGAGGCGAACAACCTTGCGATTCGTGGTTTGTGTGAGGCGGCAAGCGCGCATGGTCGTCACGTGATTACGTCGGCGATCGAGCATCCGTCCGTGGCTGGAGTTTGTGCGCAACTGGAGAAGCAAGGATGGGAAGTGACGCGTCTGCCGGTTTACGAGAATGGACTCGTCAGGATCGAAGATGTCACTGAAGCACTGCGGCCTGATACGGTCCTGATCACGATCATGCTGGCCAATAACGAGATCGGGACCATTCAACCGATTCGTGAGATCGGTGCGCTGGTTCGCGAGAGAAGAGGTGCGGGTCACAAATATTTGTGGTTACACACTGACGCTGTGCAGGCTGCCGGACGATTGCCGTTGAATGTTGACGAACTTGGTTGTGATTTACTGACAATCTCCGGGCACAAGTTGTATGCGCCGAAAGGTGTCGGCGCGCTTTACGTGCGACGCGGCGTGCGGCTGCATGGGCAAAACATCGGCGGGCATCAGGAGCGCGAACGGCGCGCAGGCACTGAGAACGTTCCTGGTATTGTTGCTATGGGCGAAGCGGCCAAACTTGCACGCGAGGAGTTGGACGAGCGTGCGCGACACGACGGCGTGTTGCGCGACAAGTTTGAGACTGAAGTGCGCAAACGAATCGGCGACGTGGTGATGAATGGAGATCGCGAGCAGCGGTTGGGCCACCTGTCGAATATCTCGTTTCGTTTTATTGAAGGCGAAGGGTTGTTGATTAATCTCGATCTGGAGGGCGTCGCTGTGTCGACTGGTTCGGCGTGTTCGTCGGGAACACTCGAGCCTTCGCCGGTGATCCGCGCTCTTGGCGTTGACGATGAGCTCGCGCGCGGTTCGATTCGGTTCAGTTTCGGGAAAGATAATACTGAGGCTGATGTTGATTATGCGGTCGACGTGCTGGTGCGCGCGGTTGGAAGATTACGGGCCTTGTCTCCTTTAACTCTAGTTACTCACTAATACTTGTCTTACTCCGCTCAATTCAAAGATCATCTTGCTCATCCGCGCAACGCAGGCGAGCTTCCCGACGCCAACGCCGTTGCCGACGAGAAGAACCCCGTCTGCGGCGATCGGCTGCGGCTCTCGTTGATCGTCAAAAACGATCGCATTGAAACTGCGCGATACCTCGCATACGGCTGCCCACCAACGCTGGTTTGTGGATCAGTCTTGACTGAGTTGATTAGCGGAAAGACTATTGATGAAGCGAAACAATTAACCCGCAGTGATCTACTGAACGCAATCGGCGGCCTACCCTCGCGAAAACATCACGCCGCCGCACTCGCCATCGAAACCCTCAACTCCGCGCTGGCCCAACTGTCTTAAGTCCGCGAAGGATATCTACGGATCTCCGCTTGCGGCCGCAGCCCGCGAAGGATATCTACAGATCTCTGCTTGCGGCCGCAGCCCGCGAAGCGGGCGAAAGCATAAAGCCTGGGGCGCAAGCCCCAGGTAGGCGTTCAAAAATACGGGCGTTGAGCCCGCGAAGCGGGCGACAGCGCGAACTCACCAGAGGGCTGTCGCCCGTTTCACGGGCTCCAACGCCTAATTTTTATTACGGATCCTGGGGCTTGCGCCCCAGGCTTTATGCTTTCGCCCGCTGCGCGGGCTCTAAGAATAACGAGGCAAGCCCGTGAAACGGGCGGTGGCGCAATCCACCGAGGTTGTCGCCCGCTGCGCGGGCTCTAAGAATAACGGGGCAAGCCCGTGAGACGGGCGGTGGCGCAATCCACCGAGGTTGTCGCCCGCTTCGCGGGCTCTAAGAATAACGGGGCAAGCCGGTGGAACGGGCGGTGGCGCAATCCACCGAGGTTGTCGCCCGCTTCGCGGGCGTGTTTAGCGTGGATAGGGTGTGCCTACGACGCGTGGCCTGTCTGCCGGCTCGATTGTTTTGCGGCGGTGATATTCGGGGCCGCAGTACTTCTTGGGCTCGGTGCCCAGCGCGAAGGTCTTCGTGCGAATTATCGGACACGACTCGACGGCGATCAATCCAGTTTGCGGATCGATATCCAATGTGATCGTTCCCTCGAGACGGCTTTCAGGCAACGCGGGCGCGCGGCGAGGGGACGGTGACGGCGACGCGGTTGGAATTGGCGGCTCGAGATATGGCTGCATTGTCGGAGGCGACGGCTCAGGCAATTCCGTTGGCGTCGCTTCTTCTACAGGCTCGTCCGAAACGTCATTTGGACCAGTGCCGTTGATAAAAAGCTCGACCCGGTGCACGGTGTCTTCGGGAGCGCTTAGCTTTCCTGTCGCGGGATTGATCTCCACCTGTTCGATGCCGGCGGGCATCTCCCAATCACCTTCCCACTCGGGATGTTCCGCCAGCGCGACTTGCATGAAGTCCGCCCAGATCGGCAAAGCGGAATTAGCACCGGTCAAACCCAGTTGCGAACCGTCGTCAAAACCGACCCACACAGCACAAACGAGGTTCGGCGTGTAACCCGCGAACCAACCGTCACGCGACGTACCCGTCTTTCCCGCCAGCGGCATCTTCAACCCACGCGCACGCACCTTCGCCGCAGTACCGCGATTCACGACGTCCTTCATAAAGGAAGTCATCACGTAAGCGACCTCCGGACGCAACACTTCGTTCTTCTGCGCCGTCGGAGCAGCGACCGTGGCTCCATTGCCGGTCGTGACGCGGTTGATCGCGATCGGAGTAACGCGCGTTCCGAGATTCGCAAAAGCCGTGTATGCGGACGCGATCTGGAGCGGCGTTGCCTCACTCGTGCCGAGCGCCATCGCCGGATACGAGCGCGGCGGTTTCGGCAGTCCGGCCTTCGCGGCGAGATTCATCACACGTCCAATTGTCACCTCCATTGCCACTTCAACCGTCACGACATTGAGACTATTGACCAATCCATCGCGCAGGGTGACGGGCGCGTTACTGTAACTCTCGCCAAAGTTTCCCGGTGAATATTCCTGGTTATCAAACGTGAACGTCTTCGGCTCGTCCATGTAAGTCGTCGCCGGCGTGATCACACGCGGAACCGGATCGTAAGCCGTGTTCAATGCCGTCGCGTAGACGAACGGTTTGAAGACCGAACCGGGCTGCCGGAACGCATCGGTGGCGCGATTCAACTGGCTCTTCGAGTAATCACGACCACCAACCATCGCGACGATCTCTCCAGTCTTCGCATTCATCGCGACGAGCGCCGCCTGCAACGTGCCTGGCTCAAAACGTTTCGACTGGATCTTGTCGAGCGCAGTCATCTGCTTAGTCAACGCAGCGTACGCAGCTCGCTGAAGATCCATGTCGATCGTGGTGTAGATGCGCAGGTGTTCCGCCGCACCCTGGCCCGCGATCATGTCGCCGAGCTGGTTCTGCACGTAATCAGCGAAGTAAGGCGCGTCTGAAACGTCGATCCGGCCTCGCGATGGAACGACGTGAAGCGGCGTCGCCTTCGCTGCATTCGCTTCGTCCTGCGTGACCGCGCCCGCTTCGGCCATCGAGTCGAGCACTTGATTGCGGCGCGCCGTGGCAGTTTCGATCTTCGTGTACGGGTTATAACGATTAGGACTGCGAATCAAACCGGCAAGGAATGCCGACTCCGCGAGGGTAAGATTCGTGACGTCCTTGTTGAAGTAAGCACTCGAAGCCTCGCCAAAACCGTTGATCGAAAACCCGGCCTGCTGGCCCATGTAGACCTGGTTACAGTACAGCTCAAAAATCTTTTCTTTACGAAGCCGCGTCTCGAGAATGATCGACATGTAGGCTTCGCTAATCTTGCGTCGCCACGTCTGCTCCGGTGAAAGCAGAAGATTCTTGACGAGCTGTTGCGTGATGCTGGAGCCGCCCTGCCGCGCAATCGGTGAGTTGGGATCCGAATCGACACGCCGCACAAGAGCGCGAATGATGCCGCGAACGTTTACGCCGTAATGCTCGAAGAACGAGCGATCTTCGGTGACAGTGATCGCCTTCACCAGGTGCGGCGGCAGATCGCCAAAACCGATGACTTTACGTTTGGCGCGTTCGGTTCCGGTGACGGAGCTGATCAATTCAGGCTCGAGCCAAACGCGTTCCAACCCGCCGCGGCCTTCAAGATCCGTGAGGCCGCTAATCGCCTTGCCCGAACCGTTAAACTGCACTCTGACGCTCTGAAACTGCTTTACCCCGTCCACACTCGAACCGTTACTCGGCTCAATATTGAGCGACGTTCCGTTCACGGCATAACGACCGCGCCCGGTGTCTGCCTGTTGACTCTTCTCGACGTAACCGGCGCGTTTCAAAAACGCGATCACGTCGGCTTCTGAGATCGATTCGTTGACTCGTAATTGCTTTGGCGCCGCGTAGATGCCGGCAGTTCGCGTGTAGACTTCGCCCGCCAGCAGGTTGTCGATGCGTCCCGAGAAGACCGTCCAGTAATAGATCAGGATCCCCAGTACAATCGCGCTGATGAAAACGACGGGAATGATGACCGCGGCGCTGAACAGCCGTCGCATCAATCTGCGAAAAAAGCCCGGACCCGATTCCACGTAAGACACTACGCGTGGCTTGCGAGGATCACGATTACTTGTTCGGGGATTCTGATTTTCTGGTGGATAGCGTACTGGCATATATACAAAGTTTCTCGCGCAAAGGCGCAAAGCGCTATCGCGTTTCTAAAGGTTTTCTTTGCGCCTTTGCGCCTTTGCGCGAGAAATACTTCTTTGATCCCATACACCCACAATATTACGTAACATTCCGGCTACGGTTCTGTCGACGTTCAGTTTGACAGTGCTGGCCCGCTTTCGCTAACGTGGCTGCCCTCGGCCACTGACCCTCGTTAGCGGCTTTGATGCCGCTCTGCATGTATGAGTCTATCACCCCTTCCGCGTTTCCTTCTCCCCAGTCGGGCGCGAATCCGCATCGTGATGATGGCGGTTCTACTGGCCATCTTGCTGGGAACGGTCGTGTTTCACCTGCTGGAAGGCTGGTCTATACTTGATAGTCTTTATGTCACCGTCCAGACGGTCACCACCGTTGGCTTTGGCGATTTGACGCCGCGCACAGCGATAGGCCGCCTCTTCGCGACCTTTTTCATGATGTTGGGCGTGGGCGTGGTGCTTTATGCATTGACCAGTACAGTGCAGTCGATTGTTCACTCTGAGCTGTTCGCACGGTATGGCCATTCACGAAAAATGAGCAAACTGCGGGATCATTTTATCATCTGCGGCGCGGGCCGAGTCGGATCACATTTGATCCGCAGCCTGCGTGCTATAGACGGCGTGTTCGTAGTCATCGAGAGCGACCAGGGAAAGGTCGAAGCACTGATGAACCTTGGCATCCCTACGCTTGTGAGAGATGCCACTCTCGAGGAGAGCCTGATCGAAGCGGGAGTGCAACATGCGCGCGGTATCGCCACGTGTCTTCCCGACGATGCTGACAACGTCTACGTCGTCTTGACCGCGCGCGACTTGAACCCACGCATTCACATCGTCGCTCGGGCCGCGGAAGAGCAAGCTGAAAGTAAACTAATCAGAGCAGGAGCGAATCGCGTTGTCGCACCGACAATCATCGGCGGACATCGCATGGCGATGGCGTTGACGAAGCCGGCAGTGGGCGACTTTCTCGATTCCATCACTGCGAACCATCTCGAGCTCGGCTTCGAACAGCTCGAAGTGGATCCGGTCTCTTCGCTGGTCGGGCGTAAGCTGAGTGAGACGGTCATTAGATCTGAGTTGAACATCGTGATAGTAAGTATCAGGCGTGACGATGGAGAAATAATTTTCAATCCGAGCGGCGAGACGAAGATCGAGGGTGGAGACATGCTGATCGCGATCGGCAACCCGGAATCTCTATCGCGGCTGAACACACTCGCGCGCGGGCGCGTGATGCAGGAAAGGACAATCGAGGCTGGCTAAATGAATACTCTGGTAACCGGTGGCAACGGATATTTAGGTACGTACTTACGACAATTTTTCTCAGCCGATAGTTTCTCCCGCCGTTCATTTTTCGACATTCTTGACCCGTCCGTCGCCGCGAAGACGGCAATCTATGACGCAGTAATTCATCTCGCCGCACACTTCGATAAGAGTCCCGAAGGCGCGCCTGACTGTTTTCGGACGAATGCCGAGGGAACGGCGAACGTCATTCGACACATGAAACCGGGTTCGGTCTTTGTCTATGCGTCGACAAAGGATGTTTACGGCAGTCACGCTGAGGGCATGGAAGAAGTCGACGAGAATACGAGCACAGATTACTGCGGGCAGTCGGCGTTTGAGTGGTCCAAGCTGATCGGCGAACGCTACGTCGAGTACTACGCGCGCCGGCAAAATGTTCGTGCCGCTATCTTCCGGCTCTCGACCGTTTTCGCGCGTCCTACTGCTCATAATGAGCCCGGCGTTATCACGCACTACGTGGAATCGATCAAACACCGCATGCCGATTCGGCTGCCCGCCGGAGTCGATCCGGTGCGCGACATTATGTATGTCGACGACTTTTCGAGGGCGTGCGAGGCATTTATCAAGTCTAAAGTTGAGTTTGGACTTTACAACGTGGGCGGCGGGCCACTAAACGCCGTTAGCGTGCGCGATCTGTTGAAACAGGTCGGCACGATGATCGATATCGAGCCCATCATCGAGGAGGATCCTATGATGCCGGCGCCCGTGCCGTTGCGTTATGTGTCTAACATCACGCGCATCACCGATGAGCTGGGTTGGCAGCCGCAGATCGGAGTTGAGGACGGGTTGCGAGTGATTTTGTAGAGATGAGTAGTTTGCAGGCTGAAAGTATTAAACGAGTCGTCGTGCGAGGCACGAACTGGGTCGGCGACTCCGTAATGACGATACCTGCGCTGCGTGCTCTGAGGCGCGTGTTGCCGGATGCAAACATCACGCTCGTGATTCGTCCGGGCACGAAAGGAATCTTCGCCGAAGCAGATTTTATCGACGACATACTCGTCTACGACCGAAAGGGAACGCTTTCTGTTTTTCCCCAGATACGGGAGTGGAGACAAAGAAAGTTTGATCTCGCGTTGCTGTTTCAGAATGCGTTTGAGGCGGCGCTGATTCCCTTCCTCGCGGGAGTGCCGCTGCGACTTGGTTACGCGACTGAGGCGAGACAAGCGCTGCTAACGCACCCGCTCGCATTGCCTGACTGGCGATCGTCGCGGCATGAGGTCTTTTACTATTTATATTTAGTCACAGCGCTGGAGCAGATGTTGTTTGGCCGCAGCACGATCTGTGAAAGTGAGCCTGATACAAGCATTCAGATTTCAGTGGCGAGAAGAGTCGAAGCGGCTGATCTGCTGCGGGCGTATGGCGTGACAGAGGATGATGCGCTGGTCGCAATCTGTCCCGGATCGATAAACAGTCGAGCTAAGAGGTGGTCCGCGGAGTCGTATGCTGCGCTGGCGGACCGGCTGATTGAGAGTCGCCGGTGTGTGGTGCTTGTCGGATCGAAGGATGAGGTTGACGTTTCCGAAGAAGTGACGCGTCGCATGCGACATCAGCCTGTTGTGCTCACCGGTAAAACGAACCTGGACCAGGTGACGGCGGTACTGAATCGAGCAGATCTGATCGTGACTAACGACACTGGTCCCGCTCACATCGGCGCGGCGCTCGGACGCCCGACGATCGTGATTTTTGGTCCAACTAATCCGTTGACAACGCGTCCCTTTTCGCCAGACGCAGAGATTCTGCGACACCCGCCGGAATGCGCGCCGTGTATGTTGCGCGACTGTCCCATCGATCATCGTTGTATGACGGCGATCACGGTCGATGAGGTATTCGAGCATTCACATGCGTTACTCAAGCGCGACAGCTTTGCGAAAACAGTGAGGAGTTTGTGCGACTCTGTCGCCTGAGTTTATGAAACGTCCGGCAGTTTTCATCGATCGCGACGGAACGATTTCCGAGGAAGTTGGTTACATCAATCATCCATCGCGATTTCGTGTGTTTCCCTATTCGTCGGAAGCAATCCGGATTCTGAACAACAACGATTGGCTGGCGATCCTGATCACGAATCAGGCAGGCGTGGCGCGTGGATATTTTTCAGAGGAGATGATCGTCAACGTTCACGATCAATTGAAGTGTGACTTGCACGATGCGCAACTCGACGCCATTTATTACTGCGCGCATCATCCGTCAGTCGGCGAGCCGCCATACAGGGTTGACTGCGACTGCCGCAAACCGAAACCCGGATTGATTGATCGTGCCGCGAAGGACTTCGAAATCGATCTTGGCGCGAGCTGGATGGTTGGCGATCGATACAGCGACATCGAGCTCGCGCGCAACGCCGGGCTTCGTTCAGCATTTCTTTTGAGTGGCTACGGCAGAGGCGAATGGGAATACCAACGCAATTCGTGGAAACACCAACCCGACATCGTTTGCGAGAACCTGCTCGAAGCCGTAAAGATGATCGTGAATACGATGCAATAATGATTGTTTATTACGGTGCAATGATGATTGCTTTTGGCTAGCTCCGATGCGGCTTCGCCGCCGGATGTGAGGCGGGGCTGTGCCCATGGTTCGGGCTAAGCCCGGACGAGGGGCATAGCCCGAAACTAAATTTAATTAATGACGGCGGGGCAGAGCCCCGCCTCACATCCGGCGTCGAAGCCGGGTCAATGGAGTCAAATTTCAGGATCGGCTATTGACCTTGAAGACGGCAATTCATATCCGGCGGCGAAGCCGTAGCGATTAGCGCCTTGAACACTGGAGCCACTGAAATTCAGCAACACCTAATTAACATCCTCCGGCGGTTTGGCGATCAGAGGATCGTGATTCTCGGCGATGCGATTGCCGATCGCTTTTTGCACGGTTCGATTAGCAGAGTCTCGCGAGAAGCTCCGGTTTTTATTCTGCGACATCAACAGACCGAAACGCTGCCAGGCGGCGCCGCAAACTGCGCG
>Ga0207670_10000593_pt1 | contig 19843 bp, 16 predicted proteins | sample KBSS23HmetaG_FD_184339 | JGI IMG/M metagenome (GOLD analysis project Ga0207670, IMG submission 184339) | Switchgrass rhizosphere microbial communities from Kellogg Biological Station, Michigan, USA - KBS S2-3H metaG (SPAdes) (version 2) | ecosystem: Host-associated > Plants > Roots >... | reverse complement strand
CAGGATGACGCGCGTCCCGCCCGCGCACGGCGGGATCGCCGAGACGAGGCGCGCCCGCGTGTGCGCGGTGACGACCTCGCCGGGGACGACCGCGCGCTCCATCGTCGAGTAGCCGAAGTACGGCATGAGGAGCGCGAGCGATCGCGCGCCGGCGCGGAAGATCGCGCAGCCGAGGTCGTACACCTCGAGCCAGTCGAGGTCGGTGGGCGTCCCGCCGAGGAGGACGACGTCGCGCCCGCGCGCGTCGGTCGCGAGGCGCAGGTAACGCTCGCCGTCGGGGAACGTCCGCCGCTCGATGTCGCCGCGCTCGAAGTCGCCCTCGGCGAGGAGCGCCGGCTCGAGGTACGCGTACGCCGCGATCGTGAACAGTAGCGGCAGCGCGCTCACGGGGGAGAGCTTACCCGAAGCACGCGGCCTCCGAGGAGGGCCGGGTCCGTCTTCCCTCCGCGCGCGCGTCGGCTAGACTCCGCCCCCGATCACACGATCTCGAAGAACGCACGTCGAGCCATCCCGGGCCCGGCGCGCTCGGAACCGCAACGGAACACCGGCCACCGCGTCTAACTAGGCCGGGTCATTGGGAGGCAGGCTGGCATGGCGATCGAACCGAAGAACTTCCAGCTCGAAGGCAAAGTCGAGGGCTTCCTCTCGGAGAGGGCGCTCACCGAGCACCGTGACGTGCTCTACAAGGGCTACGTCACGCAGTACAACAACATCCAGGCGGCGCTCGAGAAGGCCGACGTATCGAAGGCGAACCCGCACTTCTCGGAGTGGGGCGAGTTGAAGCGGCGCGAGACGTGGGCGCACAACGGCGTCATCCTCCACGAGTGGTACTTCGAGAACATCGGCGGCGCGGGGACGAAGCCCGGGGCGCGCGCGTCGAAACTGATCCAGCGCGACTTCGGGAGCCTCGACAACTTCAAGGCGCAGCTCCTCGGCGGCGGGAAGGTCGCGCCGGTGGGTTGGGCGGTGTGGGCGTACTCGCTCCTCGATCAGAAGACGCACGTCTACGTCGTCGAGCAGCACCAGAACCACACGCCGTGGGGCGCGATCCCGCTCCTCATCCTAGACGAGTTCGAGCACGCGTACTTCCTCGACTACGCGACGAAGCGCCCGGACTACCTCAACAAGTTCTGGGACAACGTGAACTGGGACGCGGTGGAGAAGCGCGCCGAGCAGTGGCTCGCCCCGATGGGTCAGTGACGCGCGCACGCTCTCGCTGATCGATGGCCCGCGATCCGGAGACGGCTCGCGGGCTTTTTTTTTTGCGGCCTACGTCGGCGCGTACGGCGCGAGGTAGCGGCGGAGGAGGACCTTCGTCTCGGAGAGGAGCGCCTCGCCCTGCTCCGGCTCGAGGCGAACGGCGGCGAGGAGCATCGCCGAGAGCAGCTCGACGAGCATCATCGCGACGCGCGGCCGTTCGCGCTCCGGGAGCGTCTTCGCGAGCACGGCGAGGACGGCCTCGGTGCGCTCCGCGAAATCGCGGTGCAGCGAGAGCCCCGCCTCGAGGAACTCGGGCGAGAGCTTCCAATTGAGCCAGACCGCGCGGAACGCGACCGACGATCGGTGAAGCTCGGCGAAGCCGTCGACGAAGTGATCGATGAGGTCCTGCCACGGCATCCTGAGCGTCTCCTCCGTGAGGAGCTGCCCGTAGAGCGTCTTCGACTGCTCGAAGTAGCGCTCGGCGATCGCGTCGAAGATCGCCCGCTTGTTCGGGAAGAACTGGTAGACGCTGCCGATTGAAGTCCCAGCGCGTTCGGCGATCTCTTCCGTCGTCGCGCCGTCGTACCCCTTCTCGATGAAGATCTCGGCCGCGGTGTCGAGGATCCTCTCGACGCGCTTCCGGCTCCTCTCCTGGAGCGGGACGCGGCGTGACGGCTCGCTCCGCTTCTTCTCCGGGGGCGGGGCGCGGCGGGCCGGCTCCTTGATGCGACGCAGGGTCTTCGGCATGGGCAGTCGTGTCTTGACAAATGTGAGCGTTGGCTCAGATTCTTGGATGAACGTGAGGGCGCTCTCACGTTCGAGCTGGCGGCGGGATCGGAGGGCGCGATGGTAGCGACGATTGGCTCGCACGACTCGGAGAAGCGGCCGCCGGGGCCGCGCGGCGTCCCGTGGTTCGGCAGCGCGTTCGACGCGTGGCGAGACCCGCTCGAGTTCCTCGTCCAGTCCGTGCGCGCCTACGGGAACGTGGTGGCGTTCCGCTTTGGACATCTCCGGTACTTGCTCGTGAACGAGCCGGAGGGGGTGAAGCACGTCCTCGTCGACAACGCGAAGAACTACACGAAGAGCCGCAACTACGACGGGCTCAAGCTCCTCCTCGGCCAGGGGCTGCTCACGAGCGAAGGAGATTTCTGGAAGAAGCAGCGGCGGCTCACGCAGCCGGCGTTCCACCGCGAGCACCTGGCCGGGTTCGTCGAGACGATGGCGCGGTCGACCGAGGCGCTCATCGACCGCTGGTCGACGCACGAAGGCGCGGCGCCGCTCGACATGCACGTCGAGATGATGGGGCTCACGTTCCACATCGTCGGCCTCGCGCTCCTGAGCGTGGATCTCCTGGGCGATGCGCGGGCGATCGGCTCGGCGCTGACGTCCGCCATCACGTTCGTCGACGACTACGCCGAGTCGCTCGTCCGCCTGCCGCCGTGGGTGCCGACGCCGGCGAACCTCCGCTTCCGCAAGGCGCAGCGCGCGCTCGACGCGCTCGTCCTCCGCGTCATCGACGAGCGGCGAAAGAGCGGCGCGCCGCAACCCGACCTCCTCGGGATGCTCATGGCGGTGAAGGACGAGGAGACCGGCGCCGGGATGAGCGATCGGCAGCTCCGCGACGAGGTGATGACGCTCGTCCTCGCCGGCCACGAGACGACGGCGAACGCGCTCACGTGGGCGTTCTATCTCCTGTCGAAGCACCCCGACGCGGCCCGGCGCGTCCACGCCGAGGCGGCCTCCGTCCTCGGCGAACGGTCGCCCGACGTGTCCGACGTCGCCAAGCTCACGTACACGCGCGCCGTCGTCGACGAAGCGCTCCGCCTCTACCCGCCGGCGTGGGCCTTCGAGCGACAAGCGATCGAAGCGGACGACGTGCTCGGCTACTCGGTGCGCCCGGGGACGCTCATCGGCATCTGCCCGTACGCCCTCCACCGCGACCCGCGCCACTGGGACAACCCGGAGGGGTTCGATCCATCGCGCTTCCTCGCCGCGAGCGACCGCCCCAAGTTTTCGTACCTCCCCTTCGGCGGCGGGCCGCGCGTCTGCATCGGCGCCGCGTTCGCCGTGACCGAAGCGGTGCTCGTCCTCGCGATGGTGATGCGCCGCTACCGCGTCGATCTCTTGCCCGGCGAGCGCGCCGAGATGGCCCCCGTCGTCACGCTCCGGCCTCGCCACGGCGTGTGGATGCAGATCCGCCCGTGGAATTGATGTTCAGGGCGACCGCGCGACGAGATCGGCTTTGATCGCCGCGAGGGCCGGCGAGAGGCCGACCGGGTAACGCGCGGGGGTGCGGAGGCGGCGGTAGCGCTCGGGGAGCGACGCGACGCCTTGCGCGACGCGCGCGCGGATGTCGCGCGTCTGCTCGATCGACGAGACGCGCTTCCCGGCGCGCATCACGTTGGTGAGGAGCGGCGCGCTCGTCGCCGCGGCGCGGAGCTTCCCCGGGAAACCCGACGTGCGATCGACGAGGTGAACGTCGCGCGGGCTCTGGACGCGCTCGCCGGTCGCGTGCGCCACGTCGCCGAGGAGGTGCCCCGAGCTGTCGTGGTATCGGACGACGACCTTGCGGCCAGGATCGCTCGACTCGGCGACGGTCGCGCCGGTGCGGAAGCGGGGCGACCACTGGCCGTCGCTCTCGAGCGCGGCCATGTCGTAACGGGCGAGCCACGCGTCGTCGACGCCGAACGACGTCAGCACGAACGCCGAGATCGGCGCCTTGTGGCGCCTTAGCTGCGCGATCTGGTGCTCGTCGAGGTCGCCCGACGCGACGATCGCCGGCTCCGCGAGCCCCGCCTCGCGGAACGCCTGGCCGATCATCCGCGCGAGCTCGATGTGATCGCCGCCGTCGATCTCGACCGCCACCTCCGCGTCGTTCCAGCGCGACGGGTCGGTGCGCGTCTGGACCGCCGCGATCACGTCGGCGATGCTCGCCGCCGGCGAGTGCGGATCGACGCGGAGGATCGCGCGCCCTTGCGACGCGCGGAGCCACGCGTCGAAGCCGCTCGACGAAGGCTCGGCGGCGAGCGCGAAGCGGAGGGGGAGCGACGCGCGCACCGGGATCCCGTACCGGCGCGCAGCGAGCGCGCTCGTCGTCGCGTGGGCACCGCCCACGTACGCGGCGCGCGCGATGAGCGGGTTCCCACCGCCGCGGTGCGCGGTGGCGGCGCTCGCTTCGATGATCTCGCACCCCTCGGCCGCGATGACCGCTCGCGCCGCGCGCGTCGCGGTACGCGTGGCGTAGCTGAGCGAGCTCCGGACCATCGCGCCGACGAGCTGCGCCTGCCAGAACGGGCCCTCGAGCATGAGCACCGGCTCGCCGGGGAAGACGATGCTCCCCTCGGGCGCAGCGTCGACGTCACATCCGAAACGCATGTCGATGAGCCGCTTCCTCGCTTGCCCGTCGATCGCGCCGAGCGCCTCGAGCCACGCGAGCTCGTCCGCCTTCAAGCGGAACCGCTCGAGCGCATCGAGCAGCGGCTCGAGCCCGCCGAGCACGAGGAAACCCATGTCGTCGTCGACGCGCGGAAACGAACAATCGAAGGCGACGCGCGCCTCGGCGAAGCCGGCGTGCATCGACGCCGTCGCCGCGACGAACGCATCGAGCTCGAGCGACAGCGCGCTCAGCGGAAGGAACGGGGGCGGACGCATGGGGCCAGCACAGCGTATCCGCTTCTGCACGGCGACGTGGGGCGCATCCACGCGCGACCGCTCGGGTACACGACGGCCGCGGTGGCCGCTCCGGTGGCCGGCCCAGCGGCCGCTTCGCGGCCGCGTCCAGACAGTCAGACGCGCTTCGCGAGCTCGCGGATCGCGTCGGGGCGGGCGGCGTCGGTGAAGAGGAGCGGGAGGAACGCCGGTTTGACCGGGAGCTCGCGCGAGAGGCGCGCGAGGCTCGCCGCCTGGACGCGCTCGCGGACGGCGCGGTCCCGGCCCGCTGCGAGCGCAGCGAGACCGGGGTCCGCGGCTGCATCAGCCGGGCGCACATCGACCGCCTCGAGGGTATCGCGCTCTTCGCGCGAAAAGAGCGGCGGGAGGACACCGTTCACCACCACCTTCGCGATCGGGATCCGGAGCTCACCCGTGAGCGCCGCCGCGAGCTCAATCGTCTCGGTGGTGGGCATCTCTTCCGGGAGGGTGACGAGCACGACCGAGCACGTCTCCGGATCCTGGAACATGTGGAGCGCCGCCTCCGCGTCGCGCCGGAGGAGGCCCGGCGGGACCACCTCGGTGATCACCTTGGGGACGCGGAGCATGTCGAGGCCGTGGCCCGTGGCGGGCGCGTCGAGGATGACGACGTCGAAGCGCCACGACCCGTCGGGCCGCTTCTCCGTGGTGTGGAACCACGCCTTCCCCAGCATCGCCCACTCGCTCATCCCGGGGATGGCGCGGAAGAACGTGCGGACGTACTTGTTGTCGAAGAGAATGCTGTAGAGTGCACGCGACTTCAGCGTGAGGATCCCGTACTCCTCGAGCGCGCGCTCCGGGTCCATGTTGACCGCCCACACGTTCGGCGCGACCGGGATGATGTCCTCGCCGACGAGATCGCTCCCGAGCATCGCCGAGAGACGCTCCTTCGCGTTGCACATCGCGACGAGGACGCGCTTCCCTTTCGCGGCAAGGGCGAGCGCCTCCGCGGCGCAGACGGTCGTCTTCCCCACCCCGCCCTTGCCGGTCACGATCAGGAAGCGCTTGTCTTCGAACGCGGACATCGAAGGCCTTCCTTAGCATGCCGGAGATCCACTGGTACGGTGGGCGATCGTCATGGGGAAGTTGCGGATATTCCCGTTGGGGGGCCTCGGCGAGGTGGGCATGAACTGCCTCGCGCTCGAGCAGCGCGGCGAGGTGCTCCTCGTCGACTGCGGGGTGACCTTCGACGACCGCATGCTCGGCGTCGACGTCGTCCACCCCGAGTTCACCGCGCTCGAGCAGCACCGCGATCGGATCGCCGGCGTCTTCATCACGCACGGACACGAAGACCACATCGGCGCGCTCCCCTACCTCCTCCGCCGCTTCGACGTCCCGGTGTGGGGACCGGCGTACGCGCTGGGCCTCGTCCGCGAGCGGCTCGCCGAGCACGAGGTGCTCGAGCACTCGCGCCTCATCGAGGTGCGCCCGCGCGAACCGGTGACCGTGCGCTCGTTCACCGTGGAGCCGATCCGGGTCACGCACTCGATCGCCGACGCGACCGCGCTGGCGATCCGCACCGACGCCGGGCTCGTCGTCCACTCCGGCGACTTCAAGATCGACGACAGCCCACCCGACGGCGAGCGCTTCGACGAAGATCGGCTGCGCGAGCTCGGTGACGAGGGGGTCTCGCTCCTCTTCTCCGACTCGACGAACGTCGACGCCGCCGGGGACGCGGGGAGCGAGCAGTCCGTCGGCGAAGCGCTCGAGCCGCTCGTCCGCGCGGCGCGCGGCGCGGTGGTCGTCGCGCTCTTCGCGTCGAACGTGCACCGCCTGCGCCTCCTCGGCGAGATCGCGCGCGAGACGGGGCGGAAGATCGTCCCCCTCGGGCGGAGCATCGTGACGCACTCGCGCGTCGCGCACGCGACCGGGTACCTCCATTGGCCGAGCGACCTCGTCTACCCGGCGGAGCGCGCGCGCGAGCTCCCGCGCGATCAGGTCCTCGCGCTCGCGACCGGCACGCAGGCCGAGGCGCGCGCCGCGCTGGCCCGCCTCGCGCGCGGCGAGCACCCGACGTTCGACGTCGGTCCGGGCGACACGGTCATCCTCTCGAGCCGGATCATCCCCGGGCACGAGCCGGAGGTGTACGGGCTCATGGGGGATCTCATCCGGCGCGGCGTCACGCTCCACAGCCGCGTGACCGACCGCGGCGTCCACGTGAGCGGCCACGCGCACCGCGGCGAGCAGCGGCGGATGATCGAGATCGTGCGCCCGCGCGCGTTCATCCCGGTCCACGGGACGATCCACCACCTCGCGCGCCACGCCGAGCTGGCGCGCGAGACGGGCGTCCCCGACGTGCTCGTCATCGAGAACGGCGACGTCGCGTCGCTCGAGGGGGGCAAGCTCGCGAAGGAGGAGCGCGTCGCGTCGGGGCGCGTGCACACGTTCGGCGGGCGCGCCGTCCCGGCGCGCGTCCTCCGCGAGCGGACGCAGCTCGCCGCCGAAGGGGCCGCGTTCGCGCTCGTGTCGATCGGCGTGGCGCGCGATCCGAAGGTCCGCCTGGTCACGCGGGGGGTGATCGACGAGGCGGAGGACCACGCCGTGCTCGACGACGCGCGGCGCGAGGTGCGCCAGGCCGTCGTCGACGGTCTCGCGCGCGGCGACGACGACGAGCTCCTCGCCGAGGCGGCGCGCCTCGCGGTGCGGCGCGCGTTCGCGCGCGCCGTCGGGTTCAAGCCGCTCACCGTGGCGCAGATCGAGCACGCCGTCCCCGACACCGCGGAGCGGTCCAGAGCCTGATGGACGCCGGCGCCTACGCGACGAAGCAGCTCCGCGAGCTCGATCGAGCGCTGCCGCCCGCGGGCAAGCGGGTCGTCGCGGCCGCCGACGAGGACGCGGTGCACGATCTCCGCGTCGCGATGCGCAGGGTGCGGACGCTCCTCAAGGTGACGCGCGACCTCTACGGCCGCTTCCACAGCGACGCGGTCCGGCGCGCGTTCGCCGCCGTGCACCAGGCGACGGGCGCGCTGCGCGACGAGGAGGCGCTCGAGGAGACGTTCGCGAAGCTCCCGCTCGACGACGCGGCGTTCGCCGCGTGGCGCGCGCGCCGCCGCCAGCGAGAACGGGTGCTCCGCCGCGACGTGGTCCGCCGGATCCGGATCGGCGAGCTCGCGCGCGCGCGGACGCTCCTCGACGCGCTCCTGACGTTGCCCCTCAAGCCGTCGCGGCAGAAGGACCTCGCGCGCTTCGCGCGGCGCGCCGCGGAGCGCGCGCAGCGCGAAGTGAAGCGGCTCCGCGACGCGTCGGTCGACGATCCCGATCGCCTCCACCAGCTGCGGATCGCGTACAAGCACCTGCGCTACACGATCGAGCTCTTCGAGCCGGCGCTCTCGATCGACGTGACGAGCCAGAAAAAGCCGGCGGAGCGCTTCCAGAAGCGCCTCGGCGACATCCACGACGCCGACGTGGCGATCGCCACGATCGCCCGGGCGCGCGGGCTCGATCCCGCGTCGCGCGACCGCGTGCAGGCCGCGCTCCGCGAGCTCCGCGCGAAGAAGGTGGGCGCGTACGTGAGGGAGATGCAGCCCGAGCTGCGGACCGATCCGCCGCCTCCGATGCCGTCGCGCGCCGCCGCCGCGCCGCCTCGCAAAACGGCGTGACGGCGGCTGCGCGCTCGCGGCGCGTCACGCCGCGGGGGGCGCCTCGCTCCGGAAGATCTCGACCCGCTGGAGCACCACGTCCTGGAGCGGGCGATCGCTCCGCGACGGGGTCCGCGCGATCTTCCCGACGAGATCGACGCCGGCGACGACCTTGCCGAACACGGAGTGGCGGTTGTCGAGCCACGGCGTCGCCTTCTCGGTGACGAAGAACTGCGAGCCGTTCGTCCCGGGGCCGCTGTTCGCCATCGAAAGGATCCCGGGACCGGTGTGGCGAAGCTCGGGGTGGAACTCGTCCTTGAACCTGTACCCGGGGCCGCCCGTCCCCTGGCCGAGGGGGTCGCCGCCCTGAATCATGAAGTCGGGGATGACGCGGTGGAAGATCGTGCCGTCGTAGAGCGGCTTCCCCGTGTGCGTCGCGCCGGTCTTCGGGTGCTTCCATTCCTGCGTTCCGGTCGCGAGACCGACGAAGTTCTTCACCGTGTTCGGCGCACGGTGCTCCTCGAGCTCGATCACGATCGGACCCATCGACGTATGGAACCGAGCGTAGAGCTTCCCCTGGCCGGGGACGTTGATGGCAGGAAATTGCGCTTCGGGCATGAGCTCTCTCCTTTGGAAGCCCCGTCGGGTACCACGCACGAGCCCGCGCGCCTAGACGTGCGCGCCACTGCATCCAGACCAAATCGCTCCTCGGCGCGGCCGCGACGTTGCTTGACCCATGGTGGGGGGGGCGGGATACTCGCGGCGCTGTCAGCGGTGCTGTCAGCGATGGTGTGAGACGGGAGGAAGCCCGCGTGATCAGCTGCCCGAAGTGCGGCAAAGAGAACCAGGACCACTACAAGTTCTGTCTCGGCTGCGGAGCCGAGTTGCCGCGTGATGCCGCTCCGAAGGCCTTCAGCCCCCAGACGCCGAACCAGGGGGTCAAGGCGGCGAAGCTCTCGAGCGGAAGCTCGGCGGGGCTCGCCGCTGTCCCCAGCCCGGGTATGGGCCCGACGTCCGCGCCGACGGCGCCGAACCCGGCGGTCGCCACGGCGATCCCGCCGCAGGTCGTGATGCAGCCGCCCCCGCCCGCCGCCGGCGCAGCGCCGGGGGCAGCGCCGGGGACCGTGACCGTGGTCTGCCCGCAGTGCAGCCACGTGAACACCGACAAGAACATCTTCTGCGGCTCGTGCGGCTTCCGCCTCCTCGGCGCGGCGGGGCGTGCACCGAGCGCCCCATCGGCGGACGTCGCTCCGTCGGCCGGCGGGAGCGGCGTCGTCCTCACCGCGCTCCGCGCCGACGGGAGCGAGGCCGGCAACTACAACCTGCCCGGCGGGACGGTCACGGTCGGTCGCGACACGGGGAGCATCTTCGCGGGCGACAGCTACCTCTCGCCGCGCCACGCGACGTTCCGCCAGCCGGGCCCGGGGAAGCTGCATGTGAAGGACGAGGCGTCGCTCAACGGCGTCTACAAGAAGCTCACGCGCGACGTCCCCGTGGAGCTCCGGGCGAACGACGTCTTCCGCATCGGCCAGGAGATCGTCCGGTTCGAGCCGCTCACGCCGCAGCCGCCGTCGCCGGACGGGGTCGAGCGGCTCGGCGCGCCGTCGAAGGGATACGTCGGGCGGATCGCGCTCGTCATCGGGCGCGACACGAGCGGAAACGCATTCCCGGTGCCGGAGACGGGCGTGCACCTCGGACGCGAGCGCGGCGACGTGCTCTTCCCCGAGGACGGATACGTCTCGGGGCTCCATTGCCACCTCGCGTGGGTCGACGGCCGGCTCATGTTGACCGACCTCGGCAGCTCGAACGGGACGTTCCTCCGCCTGCGCGAAGAAGCGGAGCTGCACTCGGGCGACGTGCTCCTGATGGGGCAGCAGCTCTTTCGGATCTCGATGTGAGATGGTCGCCACGCGGACCATCCGGGTCGTCGCCGCCGTCCTCGAGCAGGACGGCCGGTACCTGATCACCCAGCGGCGCGCGACCGCGGTCCTTCCGCTCCTCTGGGAGTTCCCTGGCGGGCGCGTCGAAGAGGGCGAGACCGACGCGCAGGCGTTGAAGCGCGAGGTGCTCCACCGCCTCGGCGCCGAGATCGACTGCGGGAAGCTCATTTCGTTCGTGAGCCACCCGTACGAGCACTACGTCGTCGATCTGTTCCTCTACGAATGCACGCTCACGTCGGACGTGCTCGAACCGCGCGCCGTGAACGCGTTCCAGTGGGTCGCGAGCTCCGACTTCGACCAATACCCGTTCACGCCCGCCGACGAGGCGTCGATGAACAAGCTCTTGGGGGTGACGTGACCGCGCCCACGGCACGCGGGGCCTGACGGTGCTCGCGGGGGGGCTCGTTCTCGCGGCGAACATCGCGGTCGCCGCGGGGACCGGCACGCAGGTGCACGTGACCGCCACCGCGCCGGGGGTGCACGTCTTCGTCGCGCGCGGCGACGTCGACGCCAATGGCGCCGACGATCCGTTCGAGGATGTCGGCGCGGCGCCGCTGACGATCGAGCTCGCGCCGGGGACGTACACGTTCGAGACCGGGAGCCCGGCGACGACGGTCGGGCACTCGGTCGTCCGTGTCGGCTCGATGCCGCTCGAGCTCCAGGTGAAGGCGGGGAACGCGACGATGAAGCTCCTCGGGAGCGTCGTGATGGCGCTCGGCGCGGTGGCCGCGGTCGCGGGCGTCGTGGTCCTCGCGAGCGTGTCACCGAGCGACGAGAATTTCCCGCGGATCCCGGTATCGGTCCCGCTCATCCTCGGCGGCACGGCGATCTTCGGCGGCGGCTACGCGCTGTCGCGCTCCGCGCGGACCGACATCGTCACGCCGCGAAGCGAGATCCCGACCGTACCGCGCGCCAGCATCTTCTTTGCGCCAGTGATTCGATTTTAGCTGCGCAGCCGCGGGGAGTTCTGGACGCGCGTCAAAGGTCCAATGCGGGTGACGACGCGAGGTGGGACGCGAGCGGGGACCACGCGAAGACGCGATCGCCGGACGCGGCGAGGGCCAGGGCGATCGGCGTGACGTCGATGTGCAGGGCGCGCGCCCAGTCGAGGAGCACCGCGGCGACGCGGGCGTGGCGGAACGCGTGCTCGGCGAAGAAGGGGCGGCGCGTGTGCAGGACCGCCGGCTCGAGGCGGTGGCCGTTCGCGCCGGCGCGGGCGCGCGCCTCTTCGAGCGCGACGTCGAAGCCGCCGAGCTTGTCGACGAGACCGCGGGCGAGCGCGTCCTTGCCGGTCCACACCCGTCCCTCGGCGACGGATCGGATCTCGTCGGCGCTCCGCTTGCGGCCGGCGGCGACGATGTCGACGAACGCGTCGTAGAGCCCGCCGATCTCGCGATCGATCGCCAGCTTCTCGTCGTCGGTGAGCGCGCCGGACGGATCGAGGAGGCCGGCGTGCGCGCCGCGCCGGATGCCGTCGGTCCTCACGCCGATGCGCTCGAGGAGCGGCTGCGGCGAGACGCGCGCGGCGATGACGCCGATCGATCCGGTGATCGTCGTGGGCTCGGCCACGATCGCGTGCGCGCACGCCGAGACGTAGTAACCGCCGCTCGCCGCCACGTTTGCCATGCACGCGACGAGCGGCTTCTCGGCGGCGAGGCGCGCGAGCTCGTGGTGGATGCGGTCCGACGCCAGCGCGCTGCCGCCGGGCGAGTCGACGTGGAGGATCACCGCGCGGACGCGCGGGTCCTTCCGCGCGGCGCGCACCTGTCGGATCAACGGCTCGTCGACCGCGAGGGGGATCGGGAGCGGGCTCGCGCTCGCGATCGGCCCGTGGACGCGGATGACGCCGACGACCGGCGGCGGGCGGAGGCGGATCACGCGGGCCGCGCGGCGCGCCCAGACGTAGCGCGCCGCCGGGACGAGCTTCGGCGGGGCCGCGCCGTCGAGGCGGAGCATCTTCGGGAGCTCGTCCTCGTACGCTTGCGCGTCCGCGAGCCCCTCGCGCACCGCGTGCGCCGCGATGTACGGCGCGCCGTCGACGAGCGCGCGCGCCCTCGCGAGATCGACGTGTCGGCCCTCGGCGATCGCGTCGACCAGCTCGTCGTAGAACGTGGTCAGGATCGCGTCGCTCTGCTCGCGCTCGGCGTCGCTCATCGTGTCGCGCGTGAGCATCTCGCCGGCGCTCTTGTACGCACCGCGCGCGTACACCTCGGGGCTGAGCCCCACCTTCTCGAGCGCGCCGCGCAGGTAGTGCCCGTGGATCGCGAACCCGACCGGCGCGATCGTCGTCTGCGGACCGAGGATGACCTTCGACGCGGCGGCGGCGATGTAGAGCTCCTTCGTCGCGCCGCCGAGCGGCAGGTGGACGACCACCTCGCGATCGGCCGCGCGGAGGCGCGCGAGCTGCGTGCGGATCGACGTGGCCGTCGCCATCCCGCCGCGGAACGCGCGGATCGTCAGGAGGAGGCCGCGCGGGTTTTCATCGTCGAGGATCTCGTCGATCACGACCGCGAGCCCGCGGACGGTCGTGACCGGATGGCGGCGCATCCACGTCCGCGCGGGGGTGCTCACGTCGGTCACGAGACCGTCGATCTCCAGCGCGATGAACGCGCCGGGCGGCGCGGCCCTGCTCCGCCGCAGCAGGTTCAACGGCAGGAAGAGGAGCTTGATGACGTTGGCCACCAGGCGGATGAAGTACCGCATCGTCCGAGTATGCATCGCCGCCCCGCACCGCGCCCAGCGCGACCGGTAGGTGGCGCCGCCGTCAGAGATTCGTAACGACCTGGTCCTGCGGGACGAGGATGCGCGCGCTCTGCGCCGGCACGGTCACGAGGAGGAAGCCGCCCGCGTCCGACGTGAACGTCGGCTGGAGCGGGTCGAGGACGTCGACGAACGTCTTCCCCTGGAGCGACACGGACATCACGGTCCCGTTGTCGGTGGTCGAGCTGATCTTCTTCGCGTTCGTGTTGAAGACGATGAGCGCGTACCGATCCTGGGCGTCGCCGCCGGCGCGCTCGAACGCGAAGATCCCCGCGTCGTCCTCGCCGCCGGTGTGGGTCGTCGACCAGCGGACGGTGGTGTCGCCGCGGCGGAGCGCGAGGTATCCCTGGCGGAGGCGCGCGAGCTTCGAGAAGTGGCGGAACGTGTCGCCGGTCGTGTCGAAGCCGGTCTTCCAGAGGACCTCGCGGTTCGCCGGATCGTTCCCGCCCGCGAAGTCCTGCTCCGTGCCGTAGTAGAGGCACGGGATCCCCTGCTCGGCCATGAGGAACGTGAGCGCGTTCCGGAGCGCGTCCTTGTCTCCCTTCGCGTCGAAGAGGAAGCGCGACACGTCGTGGTTGTCGAGGAAGTTCACGAGCGCCTTCGTCGGCGCGATGCCGATCCCGTTCTCCTGCGGCACCTTCGCGTAGTACTTCTCGCGATCCCTCCAGAGGCCCTCGATCTGCTTCGTCCCGTGCTGGCTCGGCGGGTTGTGCGCGTTCTTGAAGATGTCGTCGAAGACCTGGAAGTGCTGCGAGAAGTAGAAGACGCTGTCGAGCTCGCCCGGCACCGTGTAGCTCCCGAGGAGCTCGTCGTTCCCGTCGAACGCCTCGCCGAACATCAGGAAGTTGTGCTTCCCCGAGGCCGCGAGCCGCTTCCGCACCCCCTGCGAGAACTCCTGCCAGAACTCGTGCTCGACGTGCTTCACGGTGTCGATGCGGAAGCCGTCGAAGTCGGCGAGCTCGACCCAGCGCGCGTACGCGTCGATCATCGTCGCGCGGACCTCGGGGTCCTCCGTCGCGACGTCCTTGAGCCCGCCGGGGAAGTCGCCGGTGAGGCGCTGCACCGGGATGTCGTAGTTCAAGATCCGCCCGAGGCCGTGGTACGCGCGCGCCGTCCCGAGGATCCCGGGCTGCGGCGGGACGCGGTTGATCGTCGGATCGTTGATGAAGATGATCGGCGCGCGGCCGTCGAGGCCGAGCGACGTCTGCGCCTGCACGCCGCGCGGATCGAAATCGGGATCGTACTCGGAGCTGCGCGTGACCGCGGAGCTCGAGCCGGTCCCGGAGACGTACACGTCGGGGTGCCCGTTGAGGTTGATGTCGTAAAAGAAGATCTGCCCCATGTGGTTCGTGACGATGTCGAGCACCACCTTGAGGCCGTGGTTGTGCGCGGCGGCGATCATCGAGCGAAGGCTCGCGAGGTCCCCGAAATGGGGATTCACCTGCGTGAGGTCCTGCGCCCAATAGCCGTGGTACGAGTCGACGTCGGCGTCGGTCTCGATGTTCTTCACGACCGGCGAGATCCAGAGCGTCGTGACGCCGAGCGACGTGAAGTAGTCGAGGTGGTCCTCGATCCCCTTCCAGTCGCCCCCCTGGAAGCGCGCGAGCGAGCCGGAGCGAACGGCGTAGTCGTTGTTCACGTCGCCGTCGGCGAAGCGATCGACGAGCACCTGGTAGATGACCTCGTCGCGCCAGTCGGCCACGTGCGTCGCGAGGATCGGCTGCTTCTCCGCCGCCGGGATCGAGACGCACCCGACCTCCGGCGCGAGCGCCGCCGCGCCGATGAGCGCGCCGAGGAGGGCGCGACGCACCGTGCGCGCGCCGGGCGCGCGGGGAATGACGGGACGTGCGTGACCAGGCAGCGTCGGCTTCATCGATGGCCTCACGGGTACGAGCTCGAGTTGAACCACCATTCTGCGCCGAGGCCGATGAAGTGCTCGGTCTTCCGCGTCGCGAAGATGTCCTCGGCGGGGTAGAGCGCGCGCGCGCCGTCGCTCCGTGCGGTGACCGCGTAGATGATCCGGAGCTGCGGCCGCTTGTACGTGCCGCGCCCCGACGGCGAGAAATACGGGATGATCCCGCCGCGGAGCGCCGACGCGACGAGCGGCGCGTTCGCCTTCGGATCGAGGATCGCGAGGCGGCGCTCCTGGAAGCTCCCCTCCACCGCGACGCCGAAATGCTCGCCGATGTAGACCTGCGGGCGGACGACGAGCGTCCCCTCGTCGTATTTCTGCGTCGACGTCGGCGACGGGTCGCCGTCGCGGAACGCGCGCAGGTACCCGCCGGCGACGACGCCGAACATGTCGCGCTCGTAGTTGGCGCCGATCGCGACCAGGGTCTCGGTCGATCCGCTCGTCGTCTTGTCGTTCGCGAACGTCGTCGGGACCGCGAGCGGGTCGTACGCCGCGACGCCGCGCGCGTGGCGGAAGAAGAGGTTCACGTGCGTGTCGCGCTCGCCGGTCCAGAAGCCGAGCTGCGTCCCGACGAGCCACCCCGAGTCGCTCGGCACCGGACGATCTTCGTTGTTCGTGATCGTGTCGCGCACCGTGCCGGCGGAGAGCTCGTGCGCCTCGCCGTACACGATCACCTTGAACCCGGCCTTGGCCATCCCGCGCAGCGGGACGTGGCGGAAGAAGTGCGTCGCCTTCAGCGTCTCGACGAGGCGCGGCCTGTCGAGCTTCGTGATCGTCTGCGCCCCGACGCCGAACGGCGCGACCACCTGGATGTCCTGGTGCTGGTACGCGTTGTCGAGGCGCTGCATCCCGACGTGCGCCTGCACCATCGTGTCGTTGTCGGGGAGCGTGACGCCGGCGCCGCCGCCGACCGTGTTCTGGTTGTCGAGCGGCCACCAGTCGAGGAGGTAGATGTCATCGCCGCGGTACATCCGCGAGCCGACCCACATCGTCCAGGGCCCATACGTCCCCTGCGCGAACAGGTTGCGCATGGCGATCTGCTGCGTGGCGTCGCCGCTGAAATGGAAGAACGGCGGGAAGAGCGCGAGCGTCGCGACCACCTTCGTGCGGATGTCCGGCGTGAACGTGTCCTCGCGCCGGAGCTCGAGCTCGGCGTAGCTCTCCTCGTCGATCCGCGTGCCGTGCGCGACGACGTTCGCCTGCCGCCCCGTCCCGCCGCGCCCGTCGCTCGCGATCCGCACGCGCCCGTACGACCCGAACTCGAAGTGCCCCGACGGCGCGGACGCGGGCGGAGCGAGCGCCGCGCCTTCGCCTGGCGGGGCGGGAGGCGGCGTAGCCGGCGGCGCGACGTCGCGCGAAGAATCCACGGCGGACGACGGCGGAGCGGGCGCGGTCGACGGCGCGTCGGTGCTGGCGCCGCTCGCGCTGGAAGGGGATCCGGCCGGCGGCGCGGGGGCGTCGCTCGGCGGCGGCTCGGCCTGCGCGCGTGCCGTCGCGGGGATGGCGACGAGGATCGCCATCGATAAGAGGAGCTTCGTCTTGGCCATGCGGTGGGCTGTGGGGGCGTGCGTGGGCTGGAGGCGGGGCGAGGCGCCGAGTAGCACGGCCGTGCTGTGATGCCACGAAAAAAGTAACTCTGATCTGCGTGACGCACGGGGCGGCGCGGCCACCTCCAGTAGGTCTCGCGGCGGCTTGATGATATGTGGTGCCCGATTGGAGAAGCCCGTGCCCCTCCGCGTCTACAACACGCTCTCGCGACAGATCGAACCCTTCGTCCCGGCTCACCCGAAGGTGGTGCGCATCTACACCTGCGGGCTCACCACGTACGCGCCGATGCACGCGGGCCACGCGCGGACGTACTGCTTCTGGGACCTCTTCCGACGCTACTTCGAATACCGCGGATATCACATCATCAGCGTCATCAATTACACCGACATCGACGATCGGATCATGGCGAAGGCCGGCGGCGACGCCGGGTGCCTCGACGTCGCCGAGTCGGTGATCGCCGCGTTCCGGAGCGACTGCCGCCTCCTTCACATCAAGGATTACGCGGCGTACACGCGCGCCACCGACTTCATCGAAGAGCAAGAGCAGATGGTGGCGGAGCTCATCGCGAAGGGGCACGCGTACGTCACCGGCGGCGAGGTCTTCTACGAAGTGGGGACGTTCCCGCGATACGGCGCGCTGTCCGGGCGGAGCGTCGAGGAGCAGCTCGTCGGGGCGAGCGAGCGCGTCGACGAGGACTTCGCGCGGAAGCGCAACCCGGCCGATTTCACGCTCTGGAAGCCGTCGGATCCGAACCAGCCGGCCTGGACCACCGGGCACGCCGACTGGCCGCAGGGGCGGCCGGGGTGGCACATCGAGTGCTCCGCGATGAGCACGACGCTCCTCGGCCATCACTTCGACGTGCACGGCGGCGGCGTCGACAACCTCTTTCCCCACCACGAGAACGAGGTCGCGCAGAGCGAGCCGATCTGCGGGCACCCGTGGGTGCGCTACTGGCTCCACCCCGAGCACCTCGATCTCCGCGGCGAGAAGATGAGCAAGAGCCTCGGGAACGTCATCCACGTCCCCGAGCTGTGCGCCCGCCACGGGTACGACGCGCTCCGCTGGTTCTTCGCGACGCACCATTACCGGACGAAGTTGCCATTCTCGTGGGACCTCTTCGATCAGGGCTTCGCGGGATATCGGCGGATTCGCCGGCTCGTCGAGGTCCTCGCCGAGAAGCTCTCCGCGGCAAAGGAGCTCCCATCCCTCGACGTGAAGGGGAAATACGCGAGCCAGCGCGCGCCCGAGGAGCGCTTCCCGCGGATGCGCCACACGTACACCGTCGGCGCGTTCGGCGAGCACAGCGCGCGGTTCATCGACGCGTTCATCGCGGCGATGGACGACGACCTGAACACGCCGATCGCGATCGCCGCGATCTTCGAATACGCGAACGCGCTCTACGCCGCGGGGGTGGAGTCGAGCACCGATCTCGTGTCGCTCCTCTCGGCGTACCGCTGCTTGACGGCGCACCTCGCGGTCCTCGGCGTCGAGCTCGCGCGCCCCGATCTGCACCCGGAGCTCGCCGCCGAATGTGCGGCCGAGCCCGCGAGCACCACGGCGGCGCGCGGCGGCGACGGCGCGATCGATCGCCTCGTCGCGCTGCGCGGTCAGGCCCGATCGCAGCGCGACTTCGCGAAGGCCGACTCGATCCGGAAGCTCCTCACCGAGGTCGGCGTCGATGTGGAGGACAAGCCCGAAGGGACGATCTGGCGCGTGAAATAACCGCTATTTCCGGACCAGCTTGAACGCGTGATTCCACGTCTTGTTGCGCATCCCGTAGTCGACCCACAGAATGCACAGCGGCTCGAGCAGGCGGGACGCCTCGATCCCGCCGGTGTCGACGACGCCCCAGCCGAACTTCTTGCAGATATCGGCGATCGTGGCCTTCGCCCCCTCGTCGTTCCCGGCGATGAACATGTCGGGCGGGCCGTTCGGAAAATCGGGATTCACCATATGGGCGTTCCCGACGGAGTTGAACGCCTTCACCACCTTCGCGCCGGGGACCCAGCGCTGCACCTGCTCGCCGCCCGAGTCGGTGTGACCGATCGCGAGCGCCGGCTTCCCTTTGCTGAAGTCGAGCGGGTTCGTGACGTCGACGAGCACCTTGCCCGCGAGGTTCGACGCGCCGGCGAGCTTCAGCGCGTTCTCCGTCCCCGTCCAGAGCGTGCAGAGGAAGACGATCTCGCCGAACGCCGCCGCGTCGGCGAACGTACCGGCCGACGCGTGCGCGCCGGACTCCTTCGCCCACTTCGTCGTCTTCTCGTTGTTCGCCTCGCGCGCCCCGAGCTTCACGTCGTGGCCATACTTGATGAACCCGCGCCCGAGCGCCTGCGCGACTTCACCGCTGCCGAGAATCCCGATTTTCGATTGGCTCATGGTGCGAAGTGGACCACGCCACCCCCCGCCGCTCAACCCCCGGCGAGGCTCTACCGCGTGACGAAAATCCGCGTTTGGCGCGCGGGAATGGTCGCGGTGGGGCCGGTGAGGGTGCCGCCGGCGACGAGCTCGGTGAGCGGGGCGCGCGGGAGGGTCGAGACGACCTGATCGGTGTCGCCGCGGTTGATCGCGACCGTCACGGCGTCGCCGCTCGTGGACATCGTGTAGACCCACACGTCGCTCGTGGCCAGCAAGGTGAGGCGGTGGCCGCGGCGGAGCGCGGGGTGCGCGGCGCGGATCGCGGTGAGCGTCTGGATCCGGTCGTGGAGGAAGGATTGATCCGCAGAGAGGCCGGACCACTGCATCGCGCGCCGGTTGTCCGGATCTCCCGCGCCGGGGAGGCCGATCTCGTCGCCGTAGTAGATGAGCGGCGCCCCCTTGTTCGTGAGGAGGACGGCGAACGCGTTCGCGACGCGCTCGAACGGCGCGCGCGACGACGGGAGCGACGGCTGGCCGGACCACGCGCGATCCTTGCCGTCGTTGTCCTGCGTGCTCCACGTCGGTACGTCGGCCGCCTGGTGGATGATCCGCGGGAGGTCGTGGTTGCCGATGAACGTGCTCATGACGGCGTTGATGCCGTAATACGCTTCGTTCGAATCCATGAACGCCGCGAGGTCGTTCATCGCGGTGCTCCGGCGCATGACCACGGCCTCGACGATGCGCTTCCGGAGCGGGAAGTCGAATTGGCCGTCGAGCCTCTTCGCCGGATCGACGAACGACTTGATGAAGTCGCGATTGTCGAAATCGTACGTCTCGCCGACCATGAAGAAGCGCTGCGGCGG
>Ga0207670_10000587_pt1 | contig 20022 bp, 14 predicted proteins | sample KBSS23HmetaG_FD_184339 | JGI IMG/M metagenome (GOLD analysis project Ga0207670, IMG submission 184339) | Switchgrass rhizosphere microbial communities from Kellogg Biological Station, Michigan, USA - KBS S2-3H metaG (SPAdes) (version 2) | ecosystem: Host-associated > Plants > Roots >... | reverse complement strand
AGTTGAAATCGAGGACAGGCTCGCCGAGCTTTCGCGGCTGAAGCGCAAGTATGGCGGCTCGATCGCTGCGTCACTCGAACACCTTGCGCGTTCTGAAGATCGTTTGCGACAGATCGAGACGTCCGACGAGCGTGAGCGGGAATTGAATGCCGAGCTCGCTGCGGCGCGTGAAAAATATCTGGGGCTGGCGGGGCGGTTGCACAAAGAGCGTGTGCGCGCGGCGAAAAAGTTTGAGCAGGCGGTGGAAAAAGGAATCGGTGAAGTAGCGATCGATAATGCGCGTTTTCAGGTGCAGGTTTCTGACGACGTCGAGGCAGCGGGACAGAAAGGCTTCGATCACACTGAGTTTTACTTTTCGGCAAACGTGGGCGAGGAGGTTAAGCCTCTGGCGCGCGTCGCGTCCGGTGGTGAAGCGTCGCGTCTGATGCTGGTGTTGAAGACAGTGGCTAACGGATCGCAATTTCCGCGCACAATTGTGTTTGATGAGATCGACACGGGCATTGGCGGGCGCGTCAGTGAGGCAGTCGGGCTCAAGCTGAAGAAGCTTTCGCAGACGAATCAGGTGTTGTGCGTCACGCACCAGCCGCAGATTGCGCGCTTTGCGGACAGCCACCTTGTCGTGCAAAAGGAAGCATTGAAGGGACGCACGCAAGTCAGCGTCGGGCGCCTCGACAAAGCAGGACGCGTCGAAGAGATCGCGCGCATGCTCACCGGCGCCGAGATCACCGACAGCGCCCGGAGGCACGCTAAAGAATTATTGAAAACTTGAGAAAGTATTGTAGGGGCGGCCCTCCGTGGCCGCCCCAGCGTTGAAATCAGAAGCTGGGGTGGCCACGGAGGGCCACCCCTACAGTTGAGCCCGGGGGCAATCCTTATTTATGAGCACTGAACCAAACAAAGTCATCTATTCCATGGTCGGCGTCAGCAAGTTTTACGACAAGAAGCCGGTCCTCAAAGATATCTATCTCTCCTACTTCTACGGCGCGAAGATCGGCGTGATCGGGTTGAATGGCTCCGGTAAGTCGTCATTGCTCCGCATCCTCGCCGGCGTCGATAAAGAGTTCAATGGCGAGACCGTTATCTCGCCCGGTTTCACCGTCGGCTATCTCGAACAGGAGCCGTTGATCGACGACTCGCGCACCGTGCGTGAAGTTGTCGAAGAAGCCGTCCAGGAAACCGTCGACCTGCTGGAAGAGTTTGACAAGATCAACGCCAAATTCGGCGAGGACGTGTCAGACGAAGAGATGTCTTCGCTACTCGAACGTCAGGGCGAAGTACAGGAGAAACTCGACGCGTTGGAAGCCTGGGATCTCGATTCACGACTCGAGATGGCAATGGACGCGCTGCGCTGCCCGCCACCCGACACGCCAGTGAAAGTTCTTTCCGGTGGCGAGCGCCGTCGCGTGGCGCTGTGTCGTTTGTTGCTACAGAAACCCGACATCCTCCTACTCGACGAGCCAACGAATCATCTCGACGCGGAGTCAGTCGCATGGCTCGAGCATCACTTGCAGAGTTATGCCGGCACCATCATTGCCGTCACGCACGATCGCTACTTCCTTGATAACGTCGCCGGCTGGATCCTCGAGCTCGATCGCGGCCAGGGCATTCCCTGGAAAGGTAACTACACTTCATGGCTCGAACAAAAACAGGAACGATTGCGACGCGAAGAGAAATCGGAATCTGAACGACAGAAAACACTGCAGCGCGAGCTTGAATGGATTCGCATGTCGCCCAAGGCGCGTCACGCCAAAGGCAAAGCACGTATCAACTCGTACGAGGATCTGCTGCGACAGGAATCCGAGAAACGGCGCGAGGATCTGGAGATTCACATCCCGCCCGGACCACGACTTGGCAACGTCGTGATCGAGGCCGAACACGTCAACAAAGGTTACGATCAGAAGCTGCTCGTTGAAGACATGAACTTCGCGCTACCGCCGGGCGGAATCGTAGGCGTCATTGGTCCAAACGGCGCGGGCAAGACAACGCTGTTCCGCATGATCACCGAACAGGAGCAACCGGATGCAGGCACGATCCGCAAAGGTGAGACAGTCGTCCTCGCATACGTCGATCAAAGCCGGACGCTCGATCCGGAGAAGTCGATCTGGGAAGAGATCAGTGGCGGTGAAGACTTGTTGAAGCTCGGGCCACGCGAAGTGAATTCACGTGCCTATGTGGCTCGGTTTAACTTCTCCGGTTCGGACCAGCAGAAGAAGGTCGGCATGTTATCGGGCGGCGAACGCAATCGCGTTCATCTCGCGAAGATGTTGAAGGAAGGCGCGAACGTGTTGTTGCTGGACGAGCCGACCAACGATCTCGACGTCAACACGCTGCGCGCGCTGGAAGAAGCGCTGGAGAATTTCGCCGGCTGCGCGGTAGTGATTTCCCACGACCGCTGGTTTCTCGATCGCATCGCGACGCACATCCTCGCGTTTGAAGGCGACAGTAAAGTCGTCTGGTTTGAAGGCAATTATTCCGACTACGAAGCGGATCGCAAAGAGCGCCTCGGCCCCACCGCCGAAACCCCACACCGGATCAAGTACCGGCAATTGACGCGATAACCAACCACAAAGACGCAAAGACACAAATTCATTAAAATAATTCGTGTCTTCGTGCCTTTGTGGTTAAACTATCTTGCTCAATACAAGACTCGAGAGGTTCCCAAAATGAAACGCGTCGCCCTATTTTTTCTGCTTCTACTGATCACAGCCGCATCAACTTTGGCCCAGCAAGACACAGGCGAGATCAGAAACTTCCTGCGCGTCAATAAGGACTTCTGCACAGGCGGCCAGCCTCGGCTTGAGCATCTCGAGAAGCTCAAAGCCGACGGCGTGAAAGCGATCATCAATCTCCGCCAACCGAGTGAGCATCGCGCCGCGGAAGAAGAAGCAAAAGCGAAAGAGCTGGGCCTGCGCTACTTCAACATCCCGGTGGCTTACGGTAACCCAAACGAAGAACAGGTCGCAGAGTTTCTGAAGATCACCGACGATCCGGAAAACCGGCCCATGTTCATCCACTGCACAGCTGCGATTCGTGTCGGCGCATTCTGGATGATCAGGCGCGTGTTGCGCGACGGCTGGAAAGTCGAAGACGCCGAGCGCGAAGCTGAAAAGATCGGTCTGCGCGAAAGCCCGCACTGGGTTGAGTTCGCGCGCAAGTACATCGAGACGCATCGATCGAAAGCGTCGATACCGGCAGGCCCTTTGACGTACGGTGTCTTTACAGTGCGTTTCGATCAAGGAGGCACGTTCTCGATCGAAAGCACTAGCTGGCCCAAGATGGGCGGGACCTGGAAAACAAGCGGGTCGGAAGCTGAGTTTTTAATGACTGGCGGACCAGGTGGTTGTGACGGACCCGGGAAATATCAATTCGATACCGACGGGAAACAGGTCAAATTCAATCTGGTTTCCGACGAGTGCAAAGTACGTCAGATAATTCTCGACGGCAGCGCCTGGATACCAGCCGGCACTGTCGTTCCCAAGCCTGTCAGGACAATCACAACAACGACATCGAAGGCGAAACCACCTTCACGCGCGAAACCCGCCACAGACAAAGGAAGTTGGCCGTCATTCCGTGGGCCACACGCCTCAGGCATCGCCGAAGGTCAGAATCTTCCCGACGAATGGAATACAAAAACAGGACAGAACATTCTTTGGCGCACGCCGATTCCTGGCCTGGCCCATTCGAGCCCTGTCGTTTGGGGAAATCGCGTCTTCGTAACCAGCGCTGTCAGTAGTGATCCCAAAGCTTCGTTTAAACCCGGACTTTACGGCGACGGTGATGCTTCCAAAGATCGCTCGCTGCACCGTTGGATCATCTACGCGCTCGACAAACAGACCGGAAAAATTGTCTGGGAACAAACCGCTCACGAAGGTGAACCACTCGAGAAGCGTCACATCAAGGCGTCGTATGCAAACTCGACACCCGCAACCGACGGTCGCATCGTCGTTGCATGGTTCGGATCGGAAGGTGTCTATGCTTACGACGTCAACGGGCTTTTTCTTTGGAAAGTTGAACTGGGTCGCATCGATGCGGGCGCGTACGACGTGCCTTCAGTCGAGTGGGGTCCGGCGAGCTCGCCGATCATCTGGAAAGATCTCGTGATCCTGCAGTGCGATACGCAAACCGATTCTTTCATCCTCGCGCTCGACGCCAATACCGGAAAGACCGTCTGGAAAACTGATCGCGACGAGATTCCTTCATGGGGCACGCCAACAGTCGTAACGACTCCGAAAGGCGAGGAACTCGTCACTAACGCTTCGAACTTCATTCGTGGTTACGATCCGCGCACGGGCAAGGAACTATGGCGACTCGGACGCAGCTCAAAGATCACTGCGCCGACGCCGATCTTCGCGGATGATGTTCTTGTGGTTGTGAGTGGTCGCGGACCGGAGCGACCGATCTTCGTTGTCAAAGCAGGCGCGCGTGGCGATCTCACGTTGCCGGAAGGACAATCCAGCAGCGACGCGGTCATCTGGAGCCGGACCGGACGCGGCGCTTACATGCCGACACCGTTGATCTATAACGGCATTCTCTACGTGCTCGCGAATAACGGAACGTTCGACGCTTACAACTTGAAAACCGGAGCAGAGCTATATCGACAACGACTGTCGGTGGTAGGCAGCGGCTTCAGCTCCTCACCAGTCGCTTCGGATGGCAAGATTTATCTGTCGAATGAAGACGGCGAGATACTCGTGATCTCGGCTGGTGAGAAGTTCAACCACATCGCCACCAACTCAATGGGCGAGTTGCTGATGGCCACGCCAGCTTTGTCAGAAGGCGTGATGTACGTCCGCTCAAATGCTAGTCTTTTTGCTATCGGCAGGAAGAAGTAGAACACGGATTTCACAGATCGATCCGTGAGAATCCGTGTTCTTGTAATCCGTTTTAATCCGTGTTACCTGGAGTGTACTTCCAGATCCCCACCCGCATATTTGATCTCGGGGAAATCATACGCAGCGCCAGGGAAGAACTTGCACTGGACGAGCTTGCTCATCGGCATCTGGATTCCCGCGTCATCCTTGAGCTCGGCATCGGTCGCCAGCCAGGTCAAGCTCGCACCTTTGTCGTCCTCAAGTTCGGCATCAGTCGGTGTCCACTTTCCAGGCAACTGATAAACACCCCACGTAAGCTTGTCTTTCTCGCCTTCGGTGCCGTTGTCCTCGACCACCAGCAGCACGCGTTGTCCAATCTCACTCGGCACATTCGACTCAAAAATCTCTCCACCCATTATCGCAGTGTTTTTACTGGTATCCATACAATCGATCTTAGCCCGTACAATCATGCCCGGGTCTTGATGCTTCTCCGAATCATCCGGATCCTCGACGGGGACGACCGCAGGATCGCTGAGCGTCAACTCACCCGATCCTTGACCTTCAGCCAATTCGCTGGCTTTAAATTCGACAAATCTCGTTTCACCGTCTTCCATCACAAACTTGAATGAACCTGCGGCTGTCGCTCCTTCAGCACCGGCGGAAACGAGGCCGGGAAAAACAAGACACACAATCAACAATGCCATTGTGAAAGCGCCTATAATGCTCTTCATTAAGGGGTCTCCTCGTAGATTAATTAAGATTTTGGTGGGTCGGTCTGTTGGGACTTTGATCCCTCAAAGTCAAATGGTTCCAGCAATTCAAATGAACAAGAATCAGCATTACCGGATAACGCGTATTTTCAAGACAGTTCCGGTCACATTTTTTTTAATCGGCATTTTGGGCCTGATTTCGACCACGGCAGCAGCGCAAGGCGGAAACATCAAAGGAAAGGTCGTCGCCGACATTCCCGACCAACGCCGGATTCTTCCGGGCGTCGCCGTTACACTCAGCGGCGAGCGACTGGGCGAGAAAAAACTCCAGAGTGTCACCGATTTGGAGGGTCAGTATGACTTTCCAAGTCTCGTCGCGGGCGAATACCTGGTGACGGTCGAGTTCTCAGGCTTCAAGAAATACGAGAAAAAACTGAGTGTTCAGATTGAAGCAACGGTCGAGCACGACATTCTTTTACAGCCCGTGCCACTCACCGCGAACGTGACGGTGAATGACGACCGGACCGATGCCAGCAAAACTGAATCAACTACTCCTTCCGTCATCACCACCCAGGCGTTGCGCGACGCGCCGTTGATCGATCAGAAATTTCAGGACGCGCTGCCTTTACTGCCGGGCGTCGTACGTGGTCCGGACGGCAATTTGAACATCAAGGGCACGCGGCCGACCCAGAGTGGAATTCTCGTGTCGAGTTTGAACGTTACAGATCCGGTCACCGGAGCTCCGGCGATTGAACTTCCGCTTGAGGCAGTCGATACAGTACAGGTCCACTCGAATCCGTACTCGTCGGAGTTCGGGAAGTTCACCGGCGCAGTGACGACGATCGAGACGCGCTCAGGCAGCAACGATTTGCGTTACCTGATTACCGGAACCTTGCCGCGGCCACGCTGGCGCGACGGCAAGATCTACGGCATCGGGGCCGCCACGCCACGCATCGCCATCGGTGGCCCAATCAAGAAAGACAAGCTCTTCTTTTTTCAGAGTGTTGAATATCGTTTCGTGCGCACGAACGTACCAAGCCTCGAAGCGCTCGAAGAGCACCAGCGCGATATCCAGCGCGAGAGCTTTGATTCGTTCTCACGTCTCGACTACGTCCTTAATAACAACAACCGACTGACCGCCAGCTTCTCGATCTTTCCGCAGAAGCTTGACTACTTCAATCTCAATACTTTCAACCCGTCTGACACTACTGCGAACTTCCACCAGCGCGGCTGGTTTGTCGCTTTCAACGAGCAGGCGACGTTCAAGTCAGGCGCGTTGCTGCAATCGAGTTTCAGCGTCAAACAGTTTGACGGCGATATCTTCGGCAACAGCGGCGCGCCGTATGAGATAACTCCAGACCGTAACTTTGGCGGCTGGTTCAACCGGCAACATCGAGAGAGCCGGCGTTACGAGTGGCTCGAAGTTTTCAATTTCGCGCCGCGCGGGTCGCATGCATTCAAGACAGGGTTCAACTTCAGTCGCACTTCTTTCGACGGCACCGATCGCAGTAATCCGGTGCGCATCGTGCGGGCGGATGGCACAACATATCAACTGATCGATTTTGCCGGCGCGGGCGTTCTCGAGCGATCGCAGAACGAATACTCGTTATTCGTGCAGGACAAGTGGATCGTGAACCAGCGTATCGTGTTTGATCTCGGCCTGCGTTACGACCGCGACGGCATCGGCAACAACAATAACTTCGCGCCGCGTGTTGGTTTTGCTCTCACGCCGGGAGGCGACCGCACGGTTGTGCGCGGCGGCATCGGGCTCTTCTACGACAAGATTTCGCTTAACGTCGGGTCATTCGAGCAGTATCAGAGTCTGGTTGTAACCACTATTGCACCCATCTTGACTGTGACTGATGGTCCACGTCTGCTTCGCAACACCGCGCCTGAAGATCTGGAGAACCCTTACAGCCTTGCCTGGAACTTGCAAATTGACCACCAGCTAACACAGCGACTATTGCTGCGGCTCGGTTACGAAGAGCGAAGCACACGCAGAGACTTCGTGCTCGAGCCAACCGGTACCGCCCTCTTACTCCAGAACAACGGGCGTTCGCGTTATCGAGAGCTGCAAGCGGTGGCGCGATTTCGCTTCCAGGAGGGTCGCAACATCTTTTTGTCCTACGTGAGATCGCAGGCGCGTGGTAATCTGAATGACTTCAATACCTATTTCGGTAATCTCAAACACGCCGTCATTCGTCCGGATGAATACGGCAGGCAGCCCTTCGAGGCGCCAAACCGTTTGCTATTCTGGGGCGAGTTTGCGCTGCCTAAAGACTTCGTAGCGACGCCGGTCGTCGACTGGCACAGTGGTTTTCCGTTTTCATTGTTGAACGAAAATCAGGACTTTGTTGGTCCACGCAATGAAGGCGGACGATTTCCACGACTCTTCACGCTCGACTTGCTCGTAACGAAAGGACTCAACATTCCTTTTCGCGGCAAGAAATATAAAGGACGGGCGGGATTCACGATCTTTAACATCACGAATCACTGGAACCCGCGCGACGTGCAAAACAACCTCGCGAGCGGGCAGTTTGGAACGTTCTTTAATAGTCCCGATCGGAGTGTGCGACTGAAATTTGAGTTTGTAAAATATTGATCCGTTAAATCTGCGGTTAAGGACATCTGCCATGAAAACCCTGCTTGCACTAGTTGTTTCGCTATTTCTCTGCCAAGTCGTTATCGCCCAGAACGAAACGCCGTCGCAGTTCGAACCAACGAACGCCGGTTTCAACTACGTGCGCCGCACCGTCGAGATCCCGATGCGCGACGGCGTAAAACTTCATACCGTCATCCTCGTCCCGAAAGGCGCACGAAACGCGCCGATTCTCATGACACGCACGCCGTACAACGCAGACGAGCTGACCAGTCACGAGAATAGTTCAGACCTCGGTACTGCCCTGCAGGGTTACGACAACGCCACCGACGTGATCGTCGAAGGCGGCTACATTCGTGTGGTCCAGGACATTCGCGGGAAGTACGGTTCTGAAGGCGAGTACGTGATGAATCGTCCACTTCAGGGTGCGCTAAACCCGACCAAGGTGGATCATGCAACCGACACGTACGACACGATCGACTGGCTCGTGAAAAACATTCCGGAGACGAACGGGCGCGTAGGCATTCTCGGCATCTCGTACGACGGTTTTCTGCCGTTGATGGCACTGATCAATCCGCACCCGGCGTTGAAGGTTTCAGTGCCGATGAATCCGATGGTCGATGGTTGGAGGGGCGACGACTGGTTTCACAACGGCGCGTTTCGCCAGCAGGGCATGAGCTACATCTACGATCAGCAGGCGACACGAGCCAACGAGATCAAGTGGTGGACCAGCCATTTCGATGACTACGATATGTTTATGGAAGCCGGCTCCGCGGGCGAGCTCGGCCGCCGTCGTGGACTCGAGCAGGTCGGCTTCTGGCGCAAGATACTCGAACATCCGAATTACGACGCTTACTGGCAGGAACAGGCTGTCGACAAGATCCTCGCGAAGCAGCCACTCAAAGTGCCGGTGATGCTGGTTCACAGCTTGTGGGACCAGGAGGACATCTACGGCGACATCGCCGTGTACAAAGCGATCGAGCCGAAGGATACAAACAACGATAAAGTATTTCTGGTTCTTGGACCGTGGCATCACGGACAATCGATTCGCGACGGCAGCGCGCTCGGCGCGATCAAATTTAACAGTGATACTTCGTTGACGTTTCGACGTGAGATACTTCGCCCGTTCCTCGATCAGTATTTAAAGGAGGGCGCGCCGAAAGCGGACGTCGCTCCGGTGGTTGCTTTTGAAACCGGGACCAACACGTGGCGACGTTTACCTGCGTGGCCCAGGGGTTGTGACAACGGTTGCGCGATAAAACCGACGCCGCTCTATCTCAACGCCGGTTTGAATGCGGGTTTTGATGCGAAGTCGGCGGCGCCGGGCTATGAAGAGTATGTGTCGGATCCGTCTAAGCCCGTGCCATTTCGCGCGCGGCCGATCGACGCATCGAGCTGGTCGCGATGGCTGGTTGACGATCAGCGCGAGCAGTCCGGACGTCCGGATGTGGTCGTCTTTACGTCGGACGTTTTGAAGGAACCGGTGAAGATCAGTGGCGAGCCAATCGCTAATCTGATGGCGTCCACGAGTGGCACGGATTCAGATTGGGTAGTGAAACTGATCGATCTTTATCCGGACCAGGTCGCGGGACAATCGAACATGGGTGGTTACCAATTGATGATTGCTGCCGATGTGTTTCGCGGTCGCTTTCGCGAGAGTTTTGAATTTCCGAAACCGATTGCGTCAAATACGCCGCTGCTGTACAGGTTTGCACTACCGACGGCGAATCACGTGTTTCTGCCGGGACACCGTATCATGGTCCAGATTCAATCGAGCTGGTTTCCGTTGTACGATCGCAACCCGCAGACATTTGTGAAGAGTATCTTCTGGGCCAAGCCGGAGGATTACAAAAAAGCAACACAGCGAATCTACAACACGCCCGGCAAGGCAAGCTTCATCGAATTACCGTTAGTTACAAAAAGTTCTTAACCACAAAGGCACGAAGTCGCAAACATATAATTGATTTTGTGCCTCAGTGCCTTAGTGGTTAACCATAACAAAGGAGACCCCACCATGCGTAGCTCTCTCTTTCGAGTAGTTCTAATCGTTCTCTGCTTCACTTCGCTGCTTGTTGGATATCAACCACGTCCGGCGTTCACCGGTTTTTCGCCTGCCGATGATTACAAAGCTGACGTCGTCGCCGATGTTGAGGGGATGGCGAAACAATCGCAGGTCATGGTCGACATGGTCTTCAGTTTTGGCGAGCTCGGTTTTCAGGAGGTTGAGACTTCAAAGTACCTAACCGGCGTCCTCAAAAAAGAAGGCTTCAAGATCGAACAGGGGATTGCCGGGATTCCAACGGCTTGGATCGCGACGTGGGGCTCCGGCAAGCCAGTCATCGCATTGGGCTCCGACGTCGACTGCGTTCCACAAGCGTCACAGAAGCCGGGCGTTGCTTATCACGATCCGCTGGTCGAAGGTGCTCCGGGTCATGGCGAAGGTCATAACTCCGGCGTGCCGCTCAACATCACCGCCGCCATCGCTGTGAAGCGACAAATGGAGAAACATAAACTTCCCGGCACGATCAAGATCTGGCCGGGTGTTGCTGAAGAGCTCGTGGCAGGCAAGGCGTTCTTCGTGCGCGCCGGTGTTTTCAAGGACGTGGACGTGGTCCTGTTTACGCACGTGGGCGCCAATCTCAACACATCGTGGGGGCAGTTTTTTGGGACGGGGCTCTTGTCAGTTGAATATATGTTCAAGGGTGAGAGCGCGCATGCGGCAGGCGCGCCGTGGCAGGGACGCAGCGCGCTCGATGCGGTCGAGTTGATGGATGTCGGCTGGAATTTTCGTCGCGAACACCTGCGAACACAACAACGCTCTCATTATGTGATCACCGACGGCGGCGACCAGCCAAACGTTGTGCCGCGCTCGGCGAGCGTCTGGTACTACTTCCGCGAGCTCGATTACGAACACATCAAACAACTGCGCGAGATCGGCGACTCCATGGCCCAGGGCGCGGCACTGATGACCAACACGACCGTCACCTCACGAGTGCTCGGTTCAGCATGGCCGCAACACTTCAACCGGCCCGTCGCGGAAGCAATGTTCGAAAATATCAAGAAGGTTGGTCTGCCTCAATGGAGTGATGCCGATCAAACACTCGCGAAGGCATTGCAGAAGGAATTGAAAGTACGCGAGCAGGGTTTGTTGACTGAATTGCCGCCGCTGCTTGGACCAGTGACAGACGAGCTACGGACGCGCGGTGGTTCGGACGACATTGGCGACGTGTCATGGAATTTGCCGACAGTTCGACTGTTCTACCCGTCGAACATTCCCGGGTTGCCGGGTCACAACTGGACCGACGCAATCGCGATGGCGACGCCTATCGCGCACAAAGGCGTGACCGCGGGCGCGAAAGTGGTCGCGATGACGGTGATGGATTTATTGACAAAACCGGAACTGGTGGAACAGGCGCGGACCTACTTCCGCGACGTTCAAACAAAAGACGTTCAATACCGGCCACTGATCTCGGCGGACGACAAGCCACCAATCTGGATGAACCAACGTACGATGGATACGTATCGTGAACAGATGCGGAAGTTCTATTACAACCCGTCGAAGTACGATACATATCTCGAGCAGTTGGGGATCAAATATCCAACCACGCGTTGAACTAAAAATTTTAGCCACGGATTTACACGGATCTGTGGCTAGGATTTTGCCGTTCGCTTTACTACAATTCAGCGCATTATGAACAAACATCGGTTGGAACAGATCGAGAAATACGTGATCGACTTTTTTCAAGCTCGACAGCAAACGCGAATCCTGGCCAAGGAACTGTTCGATAGCACGAGCACCTTCGCAAACGCGGACATCGTAAGGGCGCTTGAAGATCTCGAAAAGATGGAGCGCATGCTGGTGCGTCACACAACGGAAGGTAATGACTACATTTCACTGACGCCGCAAGGAGTCGAACGACTCGGTCTCCAGCAAGCGACTGTCGAGGATGATGTGCCGGCGCTGCCGCATCCGCCCAAGAGCGCTACGAAAGTTGTATAAAGAATTATTCGACGTATGAAGGCAGTAGCCTCCATCCTCCTGCTCTTCCTCTTGTACTTCTCCACGGCGGCCCAGGAGCCACTTGGCGATAGTAATTCTCTTGTCGAGGTGCGCGACAAACGCAACGTGCTGCTGGTTGTATTTAAATCGCGCGTCATCGACGTTGACGATCGTGAACGCGGCATCATCGAAGACGTACTGAAAGCCGATCCGGAACCGAAGGGTCGTTACCGGTGGGTCTACAGCCAACTCGCCGCGAAGCTCAATAAGTACATGCGTAAGTACAGGAGTTTGAGTGCTGCAAAAGAGTTGTCTGAGGCTGATTACGTGATCTTTTTCAACGTGGTTGAGTTTCGCAGGATCCTGAATACGATCTATCCTTACGGGGAACTGTTTGTGATCGTCAAAGGTTCGCCGGAAACGTTGAAGCCACCACGCGTCGTCTGGAAGGCAAGAAAAGTGCTATTTGCGGAGGACGCGATCGGCGATCTGATTAAAGACCTTAAAGCCCTACGCGGCGAGACATAATTATTAGCCGCCGATCCGTGAAGAAAATCCGGCGCCCCATTCTCTTAGTTGTTCTCCTGCTTCTGCTCCTTTCGCAGACTCCATTTGCTTATCGCAGATACAAACTGCGGCGGCTAAGTGCGGCGATTCAGCAACTCAATTCCGAACGTCGCGTCCCGGAATCAAGCGGATTTACTGATTACAAAGGCGTGGTCCACGTCCACTCTTTTCTCGGCGGACACAGCTCGGGCAGTTTCTCGGAGATCATCGCTGCGGCTCAGTCCAATCAGTTGCAGTTTGTGATCATGACCGAGCACACCGAGAAAGATTTTGATACGGCTGCGATGACGTTACAGGGCGTGCATGGTGGCGTGCTTTTTATAAACGGTAACGAGGTGAGCGCTGCGAATGGTGATCGCCTGCTCACGCTTCCCGGAGAGGTGTCGATTGTGGCTTATCCGGAGGAGTTTAAGAACTGGGACACACCTGGTTTGGATGGTGTTGAGGTCTACAACGTTTTCACAAACGCAAGGCGCATTAATCCAATCGTCGCGTTCTTCGACGGTCTGTGGTCCAAGCGAAGCTACCCGGAGCTGATGTTTGCTTTTTATCTTGCGCGATCTGATGAAGGACTGAAGAAGTGGGACCAGGCTTTAACGCGAGCCAGGTTGACTGGGGTCGGTGGCAACGACGCGCACGCCAACATCGGTGTCAGTCTGAAAGACAGCTCAGGCAAGACGCTACTGGGCATTCAGCTCGATCCGTACGAAACGAGCTTCCGGCTCGTGCGCCTGCACGCGCTGATTGAAGTGAACAAGCCACTCGATGCTCCAGGCGTGCTCGAAGCGGTGCGGACCGGTCACTGCTTTATTGGTTTTGATTTCCTGGGTGATTCATCGGGTTTCTCGTTCACTGCGGAAAACGCAGGAGAGCGGAAGATTCAAGGCGACGAGATTTCACTGAAGCCAGAGACGCGGCTGCGCGTGCAAAGCCCTGTTGCAGGCCGGATCGTGCTCTTCAAAGACGGCGCGATTTTCGTGGATGAAAGCGGGATCAGCAGCAAGGACCTTACAATTTCTGAAAAAGGCGTTTACCGGACCGAGATCTATCTTCCCCAACTCGGGAGCTTGGTCAGAAACCAGCCCTGGATCATTTCGAACCCGATCTACATCCGATGAAATTCTCCCGCAAAGGCGCAAAGGCGCAAAGAAGAAGGTAGGTGATCGCTTAGCTTGCGTTCTTCTTTGCGCCTTTGCGCCTTTGCGGGAAAATTTCTTTGCGCGTCTTTAAAACGGTTTCGCCCCACGGGGTGCCCTGCTAGCTGCCCTGTGGGGCGACGAACCTTCGCCGGAAAGCTCCGGCTTCACTTGTTTTCGGAAGCGGTGCGTACGTTCACCGGAGTACTGTTGGAGGTCTAGTAGTTGACCTCTCGCTCCTCATAAGCTCCAAGTGTTAGGAACCAAGGAGTACAGCCTTCCACACACTGTTTTTTCAAGTTCGATCAGTCTAGGCCCAGTCTCCAAATGTGTCAAGTCTCAGCTTGACCGAACGTGAACCATACAAGACCCGAACTTGTTAGAATGCCCACCACAAATGGAACTCAAGATACCTACTCCACGCACCTTTAGCTTTCGGCGGACTGTCGCCAGTCACGGCTGGTACCAACTGCTCCCGTTTGCGCTCGACACAAAAGAGTGGCAATTGACCCGTGTTATCGACCTGGGCGAAAAGCCACCCGTCACCATCTTCATGGACGGGCTAAAAAACCACGTTCGCGTGACCGCAGCTCGTCCCCTGACTGAGTCCGACGCAGCCATCGTCTTGCGCGACGCCCGTCACATTCTCCGGCTCGACGACGACCTGCGCCAGTTCTATGTCGTCACTGACAACGATCCGGAGTTTTCATGGGTCAGCCAGCAGGGCGCCGGACGCCTGCTGCGTTCGCCCACCGTTTTCGAAGACCTGGCGAAGATGATTTGCACCACCAACTGTTCGTGGGCGCTGACGTTGAAGATGGTGACGGGTATGGTCGAGAACCTCGGGCGCGAGACCGGCGATGGGCGACGTTCCTTTCCGACGCCTGAGTATTTGGCGGCGATGCCGCTCAAGTTTTTTGTCGATGAAGTGCGTGCCGGCTATCGCGCGCCTTACCTGAAAGAACTCTCGGACCGCGTAGCGTCAGGTGAGTTGAACGTAGAGGCATGGCTCACGAGCGAATTGCCTACGGCTGAGCTGATAAAACAGATCAAAGGTGTGAAAGGTGTGGGGCCTTATGCCGCAGAGAATCTTCTGAAGCTCCTCGGACGTTACGACGGCCTCGCTCTTGATTCCTGGACGCGCGCGAAGTTTTTCGAGATCAGAAACAACGGCAGGAAAGCGAACGACAAAAAGATCGCGCGCTACTACTCACGCTTCAACGAGTGGCGCGGTCTCGCGCTCTGGTGCGACGTGACGCGAGATTGGTTATAGCCACAAAAAGGCACAAAAAGCACAAAAAGAAATCAGCGAAGCTCGCTTAATCCTTTTTTGTGCTTTATGTGCCTTTTTGTGGCTAACTCTTCTTTGTGGCTACTTGTTGAAGACCATCGTCGAGTCTTGCGGGCCGCGTGGACTTTCAGAGTGGCGCACGACCGTCAGCACTTTTCCATCGGCGGAAAGCGAAAGCTTGTCGCTCGAAGTTATCGTGACTTCGCTGCCATCCTGTGTCTGGAATGATGACTTGGTAACCAGATCCAGAGTCTTGCCATCGCTGGACAGCGTGGCCTTGCGCGCGAACTTCCCACGTCCGGTTTCACCAGTCGTCTCACTGCCGTCGAGGTTGTAGGCTCTCGGACCCATAGGACCCATCATCCCACGACCACCGCCACCCGGACCGCCGCCCTGTCCACCCGGAGGAGGACCACCAGCACCCGGAGCACCGCCGCCCGGACCGCCGCCACCAGTTATCTTCTCGTCGACTGTGATCTCCTTGTCAGTCTGCGTAATGACCCAGGAAACACTCTCGGCGTTCTGAACTCTTTGTGAGAGACCCTGGCTCTTGCTCTTATCAAGCGTCCAGGTTCCGGCGAAGTTTGGCGCAGCAGCATGCGCAGCCAGAGCAAACACGAGTGCGCTTGTCAGGCCAAAAGCATAAAGCAACTTTCTCATTCAAAATCTCCTTACAGTTGTGTGGATTTTAGCGATGTGAGTCTACCAAATGCACCAACGAAAATCTGTAAGGGAATGTAAAGATTTGTATAGATACGTAAAGAGGAAACAAGAAGAAACTTTTCTTTCACATGGGGCGTTAACATCCCGCGTGTTTGACTCGTTGATAGATAGGCGGCCGGTAAAGCGGCAAGCAAAAATCTGAATCGCGTGTTGATTTTTTGAACACAAATCATCGAGCTTGAAAATTTGTCATAAGACAACTGCGAGAGGTGTTTACTTGCAGAGAGACAGAGAGAGCGCAATCCAACGTAACCCGTAACCCAAGGAGAAGTAGTGATGAAGTCAATCGTAAATCGCATGGTGGTAGTTTTGATGGTCGGCGCGCTAATGAGCGTGGCGGCGTTCGCCAAAGTCCGTAAGCACACAGTAACTTTCGACACCGACATCAAGGTGAACGACACGCTGGTCAAGAAGGGCACATATCAGGTCAAGTTTGATGACGAGACAGGTCAACTTTCAATCCTCCAGAACGGCAAGGTAGTGGCCCAGGCAATGGCTCGCCTCGAAGATCGTGTTAAGAAAGCCAATGACTTCGTGCTGAGATCGCAGGTCAACGGCGACGAAACGCAACTGACCGGTGTCACCTTCGATGGATCGGACAAGAACGTAGTGATCAGCAATAGCGGCGCAACAACCACCGGCAGCAACTAATTCCCCCTAAAACAACAATTCCCAAATAGGTCCTGTAAGTCTTATAGGACCTATTTGATTTTGTGCCTTCGTCCCTTTGTGGTTAAGATCCTTCGCAAAGAACGGAGCACAAGATGAACTACAGGCGTTTTGGCCGTACTGGCTGGGAAGTCAGTGAGATCGGCTATGGAATGTGGGGGATGGCGAGTTGGTCCAACTCCAGCGACGACGAGTCGCTCGGCTCGCTGCAAGCATCGGTCGATCGCGGCTGCAACTTTTTTGATACTGCTTATGCTTACGGTAATGGTCGCAGTGAAAACCTGTTGGGCCAGATCGTAAAGTCCAATCCCGGTAAACGAATCTACACCGCCACCAAGATTCCACCGAAAGACTTGAAGTGGCCCGCGCTGCCTGAATCGACGTTGATGCAATCGTATCCACCGGATCACGTCGAAGAGTACGTGCATCGCAGTTTGAAGAATGCCGGGCTGGAACAGTTTGACCTGATGCAGTTCCACACCTGGAACGACGAGTGGATGCGCGACGATCGCTGGTTCTATCGCATCGACGACATGCGCAGTCAGAAACTGATCAACGCCATCGGCATCAGCATCAATCGTTGGGAACCGTGGAATGGAATTCGCGCCGTGCGCAGTGGCCAGATCGATGCGGTGCAGGTGATCTACAACATCTTCGATCAGAATCCTGAAGACGAACTGTTCCCCGCTTGTCGCGAAATGAACGTGGCGGTGATCGCGCGCGTGCCGTTTGATGAAGGGACGCTGACGGGAACGCTGACGAAAAACAGCACGTGGCCCGAAGGAGACTGGCGCAATACTTACTTCGTTCCCGAGAACCTGATCCCGAGTGTTGAGAAAGCCGGCGAGGTGAAGAAAACACTCGAGCAGTGGAACCGCGAGCGTCAAACAGAAATCACGATGCCCGAGCTCGCGCTGCGGTTCATCCTCGGCAATCAGGACGTGAGCACGATCATCCCGGGTATGAGAAAGCTCCGGCACGTTGAAGCCAACATCGCCGCAAGCGATGCCGGCCCACTGCCACCGGAGCTACAGAAAAAGATGCGACCGTTTCGCTGGGTGCGCAAACCCGCCCCATGGTCTCAATGAAGACTGGCCACAAAGGCACCAAGGCACAAAGCTTATAATTGATTTTGTGTCTTTGTGCCTTTGTGGTTAAGAATCTTCTAGCTTTTCATCTCCAACGTTTTCACCAGGAAGGCCCAGCGATCCGCGGCCTCTTCGATGATCTTCGACGTCGGTTTGCCGGCGCCGTGGCCCGCCTTGGTTTCGATGCGAATCAGGATCGGTGCATCACCAGCCTGCGCTGCCTGCAATGCTGCGGCAAACTTGAAACTGTGACCAGGCCAGACGCGATCGTCATGATCAGCCGTGGTAATCATCGTTGGCGGGTACGATGTTCCCGGCTTAATGTTGTGCAGCGGCGAATACGCGTACAAAGCCTTGAACTCTTCCGCATTGTCTGACGATCCATAATCAGAAACCCAGGCCCAACCGATCGTGAACGTCTGAAACCTCAGCATATCCATCACGCCCACCGCCGGCAGAGCCGCGCCAAACAAATCCGGTCGCTGCGTCAACGCCGCGCCGACCAGTAGACCACCGTTGCTGCCACCACCGATCGCGAGCTTCGGCGTCGACGTGTACTTGTTATCGATCAGCCATTGCGCCGCGGCGATAAAGTCGTCAAACACATTCTGCTTTCGCAGTTTCATCCCGCCCTGGTGCCACTCTTCGCCGTACTCACCACCACCGCGCAAGTTCGGCTGCGCGTAAACTCCGCCCATCTCCATCCAAACGAGATTGCTGACTGAAAACGCCGGCGACAGAGAAATGTTGAAGCCGCCGTAGCCATACAGGTACGTGGGATTGTTGCCGTCGAGCTTCAAGCCTTTCTTGTGCGTGATGAACATCGGCACTTTCGTACCGTCTTTGCTCCTGTAGAAAACCTGTTTGGTTTCATAATCCGCGGGATTGAAGTCGACCTTGGGCTGACGGAAAATCGTGCTCTTGCCCGTGGTCATGTCGTAGCGATAAATCGTGGTGGGCGTAGTGAAACCGGTAAACGCGTAGAAGGTTTCCTTGTCAGTCGCCTTGCCGCCGAAGCCTTCCGCGGAGCCGATTCCCGGAAAGCCAACTTCATTCACGAGCTTGCCGGTCGAATCGTAAATCTTAACCTGCGTGTACGCGTCTTTCAGGTAGTTAAGGACAAACTTGTTATTGACGAACGAGGTGGCCTGAAGCGTTTCCTTTCCTTCGGGAACAACGACCTTCCAGTTACTGCGCGCAGGGTTGGCCGTATCGATCTCGATGAGCTTCCCGCGCGGCGCCTGCAAGTCAGTCTGGAACCAGAATCGCGATCCTTCATTGCCGACAAAACTATAAGCCGCATCGAAGTCGTCAAGCAGCTTAACAACGGGAGCGTCTTTCGCTTTCAGGTCTTTGTAAAAGACACGGCTCTTCACGTCCGTGCCCTGGAAGACAGTGATAACCAGGTAGTTGCCGTCTTCTGTGACAGTGCCGCCAAACAGCCAGTCTTTCTGATCCGGACGTTCGTAAACCAGCACGTCTTCAGTCTGCGATGTGCCGAGTTTGTGAAAGTAAACTTTCTGAAAGTAGTTGGTTGACTTGAGCGTGTCGCCTTTTGGTTCGTCGTAACGGCTGTAGAAGAATCCTTTGCCGTCGCGCGTCCATGAAGCTCCGGAAAACTTCACCCACTTGAGATGATCTGAAAGATCCTTCGCCGTTTCGACGTCGCGGACCTTCCATTCCTGCCAATCGGAGCCGGAAGCGGACAAGCTGTAGGCGATGAACTTGCCGTCAGGACTGACTTGCAAACCTGAAAGCGCCACTGTGCCGTCGGCCGAAAGCGTGTTCGGATCGAGCACCATTTGCGGTTGAGCATCGAGTGAGGTCACGGTGTAGAGCACTGCCTGGTTCTGCAGACCGCTGTTGCGTGTGTAGAAGTAGCGGCTCCCTTCCTTGAACGGGATGCCGTACTTTTCGTAGTTCCAGAGTTTCGTGAGCCGCTCCTTGAGCGTGTTGCGCTCCGGGATGGCGGCCAGGTAGCCGAAGCTCAACTTGTTTTCAGCTTCGACCCAGTTGCGTGTTTCTTCAGAGTCGAGATCTTCGAGCCAGCGATAGGGGTCGGCGACTTTGACGCCGTGATAGTCGTCGACCTGATCACTCTTACGAGCGGGTGGATAATTATTCGGTTTTATCATCTGCTGCGTGGTACCTGCGGTGATTAAACAGAGAATTAGAGCAAAGCGCATGGGTGGGTGGTATGGCATACAAACGCTCCCTTCGATTTTCGAATCAGTCAGTATAAACGAACCTTAACCACAAAGGCACTAAGGCATATCTTTGTGCCTTTGTGGCTTAGTGGTTTAAGGCGTGGTTTAATTGCGTACGACGTAATCAGTTTCTCAAAAGGAGTTCCTTCCCCTATGTACGAAACACGTTCGGGAACATTTATGGGCGCTGTAGTGCTGGCTGTCGGTCTCGTGGTGGCTAC
>Ga0207670_10000586_pt1 | contig 20036 bp, 13 predicted proteins | sample KBSS23HmetaG_FD_184339 | JGI IMG/M metagenome (GOLD analysis project Ga0207670, IMG submission 184339) | Switchgrass rhizosphere microbial communities from Kellogg Biological Station, Michigan, USA - KBS S2-3H metaG (SPAdes) (version 2) | ecosystem: Host-associated > Plants > Roots >... | reverse complement strand
CGGTCATCCGAACGAAGTGACACCGGAAGGACTGCGCAACCTGCCGTTCTTCCTCTACATGGGCGGCGCCGACTCGGCCTACAATCGAAACGTCGTCGTGGGCGAGTTCTCCGCCAAAATGGATGTGTTACAAGCGGCGGACCCGGCCGGCTACCCGCATCGGCTCACCGTTTTCCCCGCCCTGCCGCACAACATGCAAAACCGCGAAGCGGAATTTCTTCCCCGCATGTCGCCCTTGCGCCGTGTCGCATGGCCGAAGCGCGTGGTGTGGAAGCAAGACGACGATGCGGTGCATACCCGGTTTTATTGGCTGGAGCGCGCGCCCGACACATCGCGGCCCAACGAAATTTACGCGGCACACGTGGACGGACAAACCATCACCATCGAAACGCCCGGCACAGGCAGTTTGACGCTTCGTCTGTCCGACGCGCTGCTCGACCTCGATCAGCCGGTGAAAGTCTTGGCGGGCGGGCGGACGATTTTTGAAGGCAAGGTTGCACGATCGTTCGCGGCCATCGCGCAGTCATTGAAAGAGCGCGAAGACTCGGAAACGGTCGCCACGGCGCTGTTGCCGGTGTCGTGGTAGGGCCTATACCCAGGGAGGTTGACACAACTCAGTTTGTGTTGCGGTGCATCCGCATGTTGTCGGTAACGGAGCGCGCCGTTTACGGCGCTTCGACGTCGGCGGTCCAGCGGCTTTGGCTCAGCTCAAAATCGTGGGCTTACTCGCGCTGAAGCGGCCTAAAGGCGCCTAAAGGCCGCGCTCCCAAGAACTAACAACGCCTGGATGTACTGTTTGAGTTGCCATGGCTGATTGCTGCCTTGAAACCAGAACCATATCCAAACACGATGGCTTTATGCTTGGAACCTTTCTTCGCTCTTTGCTCCCCCTTCTGCTTTGGCCGCTCTGCTCCTGGGGAGAATCCATGAACGATGCGCTGGCCCGGGCGACGGCTGCGGTCGCGGCCGCCGCGCCGCGCGCCCAAGCCGATCCCGCACGCCCGATTTTTCACGTCACAGCTCCGGCACAATGGATCAACGATCCGAACGGCCCGATTTATCACAAAGGTGTTTATCACCTCTTCTATCAACTTCATCCGTTCAGTGATGGCAGCGGTCCGAAATACTGGGGGCACGCTCGTAGCCGCGACCTGGCGCAATGGGAGCATTTGCCCATTGCGCTGGCCCCTTCCGGCGACGCCGGCGAAGCAGAGATTTGGTCCGGTTGCTGCACGATCAATGGCCAAGGCGAACCAATGGCCTTTTACACCAGCATTGCGCCGGGAAAACCGGCGATGGACCATGCCGAGCAATGGGCGGCCACGAGCGATGATGACTTAATTGCGTGGAAGAAATCTCCCGCCAATCCGGTTCTGTCCGAAGCGCTGCACGGCGGGACGAAGATTTATGACTGGCGTGACCCGTTCATTTTTCGCGACGGCAAGAAAACGTTCATGGTACTGGGCGGCAGCCTGAACCAGTCCAAGGGCGGCCAGGCCGTGGTGAATATCTACGAGGCTGAAAATGCCGGGCTGACAAAATGGAACTATCGCGGCGTGTTGTTCCATCATCCCGACCCCGAGGCGCGCACATCCGAATGCCCGAACTTCTTCAAACTCGGTGATGAATGGGTGCTGTTCGTGTCCCCGTACGGCAAGGTGCAGTATTTCGTCGGCGATTTTGACGCCGAAACGTGCCGCTTCCGGCCACGGACGCGCGGCTTGCTGGACCACGGTCCGAACTTTTACGCGCCGAACACGATGCTCGTTCCCGATGGTCGCCGCCTGGTGTGGGGCTGGGTCACGGGTTTTCCGGGCGGACGTGGTTGGAATGGCTGTCTCACATTGCCGCGCCAACTAAGCTTCTCGCGTGCCGGGCAACTTCAGCAGACGCCGGCGCCGCAGTTGACCAAGCTGCGCGGCAAGCCAGTGTCGTGGCACAATGTTCGCCTGGACAGCGACCGAAAATCGCTGGTGCTGCCGGAGTCCAACACTCTGGAAATCGAGGTGGAGATTGATATGCAGTTGGCAGGCAGCCTTGGCCTTGAAATCAAGGGCGGGAACAAAGCCCCGCAAGTGTTGGTTAATTTCAACGGCCTGCAATTACAGGTGCTGGACGCCAAGGCCCCACTGTCCCTGGCCAAAGGCGATCGGACATTGAAACTGCGGATCTTCATTGATCGTTCGGTGCTGGAGGTTTTCGCCAACGAAAGTGTGTGCGTCACCAAAGTAATTTCTCCGCTGGATGCGAACGCCGCGCTGGAAATCAGCGCCGGGGGCGGCAATGCGAACGCGAAGCGGATTCGAGCCTGGCCCATAAAAACCATCTGGCGAGCCCCGGACTTGCGCTGAAGACAACCCCCGTTGAGGTTGGTTTCATTTTCGGACATTCACCCAAGGTAAGCGCTGCGCAGCAACCTTGGGCTGATTGTCACAACTCCGTGGGAGTTGCATCGCAAATTGGCCGGCGGCTGATTACTCTCTGCGGCGTGAAAAAGATCCTTGTGCGCCACTGGTTATCCATGGTCGCGGTCGCCGTGTTCGCCGGCTGTGTTGGCCCGCGAGGTTTGGTCACGCAAATTGGCGCGATCGATGCCCTGCTTGCCGGGGCATACGACGGCCAGGTGGCGAGCGGCACGTTGACTCGCCAAAGCAATGTCGGCCTGGGCACCTTCGACCGCTTGGACGGCGAAATGATCGTGCTGGACGGTCACATCTATCAGGTGCGCGCGGATGGACGGGTGTATTCGCCGCCGGCCAGCGTTACGACGCCGTTTGCCGCAGTGGTCAAGTTCCGGCCCACGGCAGCGCACTCAATCAGTGGCGGCATGAACTTCCGTGAATTTCAAGAGCGACTGGACGCGCTGTTGCCGAGCACGAATGTGATTTGCGTATTTCGCTCCACGGGCACGTTCCGGCAAATGAAAACCCGCAGCGTGCCGGCGCAGGCGAAACCGTATGTGCCACTGGTGGAAGCGACGCGCCAACAGTCTGTGTTTGAGCTGGGTCGTTGTCGAGGGACGATCGTGGGCTTCCGCATGCCGGACTTTGTGAAGGGCATCAATGTGCCGGGCTGCCACGCGCATTTTCTGACGGACGACCGGCAAGCCGGCGGACATGTACTGGACTTCACGCTGGACGAAGGCACCCTGGAACTGGCTGTGTGTTCGCGGATCGATCTGCAATTGCCGACGGATCCGGCCGCTCTCAAGGGTATTGATTTCAGCCGCGACCGGACGAAGGATTTGGACAAGGCGGAAAAGTGACGCGGACGGCAACGCGTGAAGAGCCGGCGTTCCCGAGTTGCGATTCATAGACGACCCGTTACATCGGACAGGCGCGTTCTACGCCTCGCTCGCCGAGTGCTGGCCGCTCACCCGCGCAGATGAAGCACTTGCCGCGAGCGGGTGTTGATGTTAAGAAGGCATCGCAAGAGAATCTGGAACACACCATGTCAACGAAGAAAACAGCATGCGTAGCGCAAATCCTCGCTCTAACGGTGCTTTTCGTCGGATGTGGCAAGAGTGCCAGGGACGAGATTGATTTTGGAACGCTGAACAATTCGGTTTATCAGAACAAGTTTTTCGGATTTTCCGTGACCTTGCCGAAAGACTGGAGCGCGCAGGATCAAAAAACGCAGCAGCGGATGATGAAAAAGGGATTACGACTTGTCACTGGGAACGATGAGAATCTTAAAGCGCTTGTTAAAGCCTCCGAACTACAGACCGTCAACCTCTTCGCTGCTTTCGAACATCCTGTCGGGTCGCCTGTTGCTTATAACCCAAACATCAACTGTGTGGCAGAAAGGGTACGTGAATTGCCTGGGATCAAGAGAGGAAAGGATTATCTTTTTCAGGCCAGGATGTTGCTCGAAGGGGGTCAGATGCACGTGTCGTTTCCGAAGGAATATTACACTGAGCAGTTGGGGGGCGTAACATTTGACGTGATGGAATCGGAGATGTCGATAGTTGGAAAAGTGATCAAGCAAAAATATTACGCGACCATCCGGAAGGGTTACGCTCTCTGTTTCGTCGTATCCTTCACAAATCAGGACGAGCAAGCCTCACTGCAAAGAATTCTGGAAACCGCCACTTTCAATTAGACACCGACCCTCCACAGAACACGTTCAACCTGCGGCCTGCCGGTCTCCGACGGGCCATTTCAGTCTCCTGTGTCGCTCCTCATGTTACGACGCGAAGAGAACGGAACGTGTTCCTTGGCCTTCGTTGGCGGAAACATCACCTCATTCCGAGTTCAGAAATCCGCAGCCGGACTCTGTCCATCCTCCAGGGATTTTTGGGCTTGTTGAAGTTGATCCAGGAGCGCGGCATCCTGTGGACTTGATTGCACAAGTTGGTTCAGATGGAAAACGGCCGCCGCCCAACGGCGCTGACCCTGGCTGAACTGGGCGCACCGGGAATGCCAGGCCAGGACTGCCTCCCGCGACACGGCAACATCGCCCGGGTAAGTGTCACGCAACCGATTCCAGAAGCGCTGGCGTTCCTCCTGTGCATGGGGGCTCGGCGGCGTGGATGAATCGTTTCGAAAGCCGCTTAATAGTTGGGACAGCATTCGAAGGTCGTCGATTGGACGCTCGTCCGGGTGCAGGTCCCAGCACCAGATTTGACCGGTGTAGTTTGCAGTGACCAACGTGCAACCATCGGAACTGAAGCCGGCAAATCGCAATATGCTCGGATGCTTGAGGGGCGGCGTCAGCGGTTCGCCGGTGACTGCATCCCACACACGAGCTGTACCATCGGCTGCGGCAGTGGCCACTCGGAGCCCATCCGGGCTGAAGGCGACACCGAGGATCTGAGCTCCGTGGCGCAGAGGCGGACAGATAGGAACGCCAACGCGAATGTCCCACACGAGCGCGCTGAAATCCTCGCCGCCCGTGAGGATCCGCCGTCCGTCAGGACTGAAAGCGACGCAGACAACGCCATCCCGGTGAGCCAACGGATTCCCGAGCGGTTTCCCGGTCGCGGCATCCCAGGCCCGGGCTTCACCCGGGTTGAATTGCTTGTCGCGGCTTCCGCTGACAAAGCTGAACGAGTCGGGGCTGAATTCAACAGCAACGACCTCCAACGTATGGCGCAACGGCTCACAAACCCGGCTTCCCGTCGAGGTGTCCCACAACGAGACCCGATTCCCGCCGAATAGCGCCAGGCGTCGTCCGTCCGGGCTGAGCGCCGTGTCTTCCACGGGTTCATCATGCAACAGGAATGGACCAACCGGTTTGCCCTCCGGAACATTCCAAAGCTGAGCACCCTTGTCGATGGACATGACGACCTGTTTTCCGTCGGCGCCGATTGATAGCCGCGCCGCCCGATTCGTGAGCGTTAATGGGAGTGAAATCGCCGACCCGTTCGAGCAGTCCCACACTTGCACATGCCCAAGCGGGCTGGGCGTGTCAGCGCTGTTCGTGTTCGCAGTGACCGTGAGCGCGAAACGGCCATTGGGACTGAGCCGGACATCGACCAGCGGCGATTCGAGCTGCACCGCGGGCATGACGACCTTCAGGGAATCGGAATCGATGACATGGAATGAGTTTTTGTTCCGGGACAGCAGCCGTGTGCCGTCATGGCTGACAGCGCCCGTGAAGGTCACTGGAATCGCACTGCTACCGGCGAAATCCCACAGTGAGGCAGTGCCATCGACAGAAGCGGTCACGATCCGATGCCCGTCCGGGGCAAAGGCGGCGTGCAACAGGCGGCTGCTATGCCTGAGGATGGGGTTAAGGTCCACAGGCCGCATCGAGTCAACATCCCAAAGTCGCGCGCTGCCGTCCAGGCAGGCGGTCAGGATCATCAATCCGTCCGGGCTGAACTCGGCGCTCATCACCGCGTCGCCGTGTTTGAGCTCGGGGAGTAATTTCCGACCGCTGGCCACATCCCACACACAAGCGCTGCGATCGGTGCTCGCCGTCACCACCCTCCGGTCGTCCGGGCTAAACGAGGCCCGGTTGACCCAGTTGTCATGCCGCAAAGTCGAGCCGACGGGTTTGCCTGTCGCCGTGTTCCAGATCTGTGCGGTGTTGTCACGACTCGTGGTAACGACAAACTTGCCGTCGTGACTGAAGGCCGCATAAAGCACCGCATTCATATGGCGTCGAAGCTGGTGTTCGACCTTCGCATTGCGAAAGTCCCAGATGCGGGCAACCTTGTCGAGGCACGCAGTCACGATGTGGGTACCGTCTTGGCTGAACGCAACACTCAGAACCCGGTCCGGGTGCGGCAAGGTGAACGACGGCGCGCCGGTGGTGGGGTTCCACACGCAAACGGTTGTGTCGTAGCCGGCGGTTGCAACCCATTCACCGCCGGGATGCCAGGCGCCGCCCGTGAGCCCTTGATTCCGCCCAAAGGCCACCGAAGTGGGTTCGCCCGAGACCACATCGAAGACCTGGGCCTTGCCCAGCGATTCGGTAATCAGGACCCGTTTTCCGTCGGGCGCGAAGGCAGTTTGAGCGAGCGGGCGTTCACCGAACCACATCTGCACAAGCTTGGGGGTCTGCCCCAACACCGCGCGGAGGCGCAGGCGATGGGTTTTTTCGCGCTCGAGATTGCCACGATCCAGATGCAACGCCGCGGCGAAGGAAGGCAACGAGTTCAGGAGATCGCCTTCTTCCATCGCGCGCGTGCCGTAGGCCACCTCAGCGCCGATCTGACGCTGGCGTCCTTCCCGCGCGAAATTCCACTCGCGATAGATCTGCCAGAAAATGACGGCCACGGCGACCAGGACGAGGGCTGAAATACCGGCGATCTTCTTGAGACTGGCGATGCGTTGTTCGAGCAACTTGAGGCGCTTGACGGATTTGCCCTGGGCGAGCACCACCAGGTCCGCGTGCATGTCCAATGCCGAGGCATAGCGTTTGCCAAGGTCATTCAAACACGCGCGGAGAATGACTTCGTTTAGCTCAAGAAACCGATCCAGATCTCCCGTTTCGTCGAACCGCGTCGGCAACTCCGGAAAGTCATGCCGGTCCCTGCCGGTGCTGATTTCGTAGAGGACTTTGCCCAGGCTGTAAATATCCGCCTGAGCACTGCCGGGCCCTTCCGGCGGAATAAATCCTTCGGTGCCGACGTAGGAGCGGGCCTCATTGATGTCGGCCACCAATCCGATGTCGGCCAGCTTGGGCACGCCATTGACGAAGATAATGTTCGAGGGTTTGACGTCGCGATGAACCAATCCATGGCTGTGCAGCGAATCCAGCGCGGCGCTCATCGACAGCCCCAGCCGCACGCATTCGCTCAGAGGCAGACGTCCGCGCGAGCGCACCTCTCTGGCCAAAGTCTTGGGAACGTAGAAACCGGGATTGATCTCCTGGCCCGTCGTCAAATCGTCCCCCAACTCCATGATGTAATAGAAATAGCCGCCTTGTTCATTCTGACCCACATGCAGAATGTCCACGAAACTTTCGTGGGAACGGGAGATGGGTTCGAACTTCCTGATCCCGGCCAGTTCGCGTTCGTAGGGGCGCTGGTGCTCGAAGTTGTTTCGATAAACCACCTTCACCGCGCGATACCCCAACAAGCTTCGGGCCAGCCAGACCTCCCCGTAGCTGCCGCGGCCGATCCGTTGTATTAGTTCGTGGTCCGGGACGGCTAAACCCTCAGGCTCCGAGCTCGCCTGGGCTTCGTGATCAGGAGGCATGACGCGCCAAGATAAGAGTCGCGCGGAAGCGGGCGCAATCTTTTTGGTGAGAGGTCGAAGTCGTGTGGCCCCTGCAAAACGTATCGTCGCTTGACTTGAGCCTCCTTCTCCGTTTATTGGGAGTCATGACATTCAACTTCCTGGCTCAGTTATCCGTCAAACAACTCAAGCGCGCGATTGCAATCCGTCAGAAGATCGAGACGTTGCAAGCGCAACTGAGCAAGCTAGTTGGCGCGGAAACTTCAATGACCACTCCTCGAAAGAGGCGAAAGCTTAGCGCCGCAGCCAAAGCAAAGATCTCCGCGGCGGCCAAAAAAAGGTGGGCTAAATTCAGGGCGTCCAAGGGCAAGTAGCCTCAGGCCAGAATTTCTCGAATCGGCGCGCCGTGATCGATTTCCAGCCGTTTGCGGCCGGGCACCTCGAGCTTGCGCGGATCGAGTCCGAGCAAGTGCAGGACGGTGGCGTGGATGTCCGTCACGTAATGGCCTTCGCCGAGGGCGTGGTAGCCGAGTTCGTCGGTCCCGCCATGGATGGTGCCGCCACGAACGCCCGCCCCTGCAAACCAGATCGTGAAGCCGTGCGGGTGATGGTCGCGCCCATCCTTGCCCCCGCTGCGCTGTTCAAGACCCGGTGTGCGGCCGAATTCGGTGCAGCACACCACTAGCACATCCTCCGTCAAGCCCCGTTGCTTGAGGTCATGGAGCAGGCCGGCAATTGGGAGATCAACGTTGGCGCATAGTTTTTCGTGGTTGTCCTTGAGCTTCTGGTGCGAGTCCCACGCGCTCAGCCCGCTTGGATAGACGAGCACGAAGCGCACACCCCGCTCGGCCAGCCGCCGCGCGCAGAGCAGTCGTTCGCCGGCAACCTTCGTGTGATCCTGACCGAGGCCGTAAAGGCGGCGAATGGCTTCGGATTCAGAAGGGAACTTCATCGCTTCGGGCACGGCGGCCTGCATTTTGAAGGCGAGTTCGTACGCCTTGATGCGCGCGCGGAGCCGTGCGTCGTCGGGATACTCGACCGCAGCGAGGCCATTGAGCTTCTGGATCAGGTCGAACTCGTTGGCTTGCTCAGCGGCACTGACGCCATCGGGACGCGTGCCGTAGGGCAGGGGATTTTCCGCGTCAACAGCTAGCGGCACACCCGCGTGCTGCGGACCGAGGTAATGGGCGTGGGCGATTTCGCTGGTGGTATGCGCCTTGGGCACTCCAACCGTGACGAAGCTGGGTAGGTTGTCGTTGAGACTTCCCAGTCCGTAATGCACCCACGCCCCGAGACTCGGCTGTGTTTCATCGAGGCGATGGCGGCCGGTATGAATCTGGTTTTCAGCCCAGTGATCGTTGTCCGTCGTCCACATGTTGCGCACCCAGGCGATTTCGTCGGCGCGCCGTGCCAGGTGGGGCCACCAGTCCGTGATTCCGATGCCGCACTGGCCGTATTGCTTCCAGCCGACCTGCATCGGGTAGATCACAGGATAGACATCGCGGACATTGACGGTGTCTGCAGCCACGGATCGAAAGCGGGCCTTGTGTTTGGGCAAGGTGACCGGGTTTTCGAACGGTGTCTTTTCGAAGGTCTTTCCGGCGTGTTGATTCAGCGCGGGTTTGGGGTCGAATGTTTCGACGTGGCTGTAACCGCCGCTGAGAAAAATCCAGATCACCGATTTGGCCCTTGGCGCAAAAAGCGGCCGGCCAGTGGGCGGAGACCAGATGGCGTGCGCTTCGTCAGCTGCTGCCCGTGTCACTCCGTCCCGCCAGAACATCGAGCCGAGCGCCAAGCCGGCGAAGCCCATGCCGACGTCGGCGAGGAAAGTGCGTCGCGGGATGCGTCCGCAGGGGCAACCGTCGTGTGTCGCCTCACTCATGATGGCTCAAAATACTGCGGCTGGCATCCGAGCGGCAAGCGGTGAAATCTGCCCGAGGACAACACAGTTAACGGATCGTTACAAAGTCGTTATGGTTGAAGAGCACGTGGATAAGACTGACCCGGGCCGCGTTTGGATCGGAGGAGCCCGATTGCTTCGCGAGGAAGTCGCGGCAGGCGCCGAGCTCCTGCTGCGTCGGCTGGCGCGTGAGGATTTGTTCGTAGGCAGCAATGACGAAGCCGACTTCGGCTCCAGCCGAATCGGCGGGGAGGTTTATTGCCAGGCGGCGGGCCAGGGCGCGGCTGCGGTCCTGGGACAATTTGCTGTTGGCGAGAGCGAGGGCTTGTTGTGGGACGATGGTTTGGCTGCGGCGATAACACTCGGTTGGGTTCGGCGCGTCAAAGATCTCGGCGAACTGGCTTTGGCCGTTTGGCTCAGGGAAACACTCGAAATAAAGGCTGCGGTGACGGGATCGTTCGGCGTCGGCGTTCGGAAGCGGGTAGCCGACGGTTGCGAAGTCGAGTTCGTCGGCGAGGAAGAGAATACTGTCGCGCAGGACTTCAGCTTCCATCTGGCCTGGGTTCATGCGCCAGAGGTAGCGGTTCTCGGGGTCGAGCTTCTTGTTCGTAGCAGCCGACCTAAGGAGGCTCTGTTCCATTTCACCATCTGGAGCAAGTCCGCGGATCGATGTTACCTGAGTCGGCCTCCTCTCCCCAGCCCTCTCCTCCAGGGGAGGAGAGAGAGAAGACTCGGCTGAAGATCGACGATACGCGCGACTGGTCACGATGAGCCGGTGCAAATGTTTCATGCTCCAGCCGTGTTCCATGAATTCGACCGCCAACCAGTCGAGCAACTCGGGATGCGTCGGCTGCGCGCCGTTGCGGCCAAAATCGAAAACGGAGGCGACGAGCGGCGCATGAAAGTGCCGCATCCAAATGTGATTCACAGCCACTCGTGCGGTGAGCGGATTGTCGCGGCTGGTCATCCAACCCGCGAGCGCGCGTCGTCGGCCGGTGCTTTGTACAGGGTAAACAGGACTCAGCGGCGTATAGGTGCTGCTGTTGGTCTGAAGCGCGGCCTGGGCGGCTTCGATGCCTTTCCGCGCTGTGGCGCACTGTTCTTGCAGCTTTTTGAGCGTGGCTTCGGCCTTCGACTGGTCTTCCTTTTTCTCGCCCGCTCCTTCGATGCCACGTCGTTCGGCACCGAGAGCGTGCTCCGCCTGGAGCAACGCAAGTGCGGTTTCGGACTCCGCAAGTTTTGCCTCGGCTTGGCGCAGCGCGAGAAGCCGCTCCGCACGACTCGCGTCGGCGGCTAGTTCATCGGCGGTTGCCGGCGTGAGGAGGGGTTGATCGATTGCGGTCTTTGGACCTCCGCTATCGGATTTATCAGAGTGAATCTTCTCGATTTGGTTGGCATGCGTCGAGGAGAACCTCGATTCGTCCGCCTTGATACGGGCGCGAATGGCGTCCAGGTCGGCCTGTGCTACGGCAAGCCGGTTCGACTTGTTAAGGACACTCGCTTCCGCAACGAGAACGTCGGCGAGTGCCTTCGCACGGGTGGCGACCGTGTTGGTGGTATCAGCACCGTCGAGCTGGTTTCGCGCCTCGTGGAGCGCCTCCTGGGCTTCCGAAAGAGCGTTCTTTGCCGTGGCTAAGACTTGCTCTCGTTGCTGGGTCTCGACTTGTTGGATGAACGGTTTCAGCCCCGGATATTGCACGACCGACGGCAGGTTCAGCCGTTGCGGCTTCAAGGCGTCACCGCGCAGGAAGCCCGGCATGGCTGGCTCCACGAACGGTTTGCCCTCCGGGAAACTTCGCTCGTCACCGCGCAGGTACAGGAATGTCTTCGCATCCAGACTTTCGTCGAACACGCTCACCCTGCCGTTGGTGACGACTTTTCGGGTGGTGCTGTATTCGTATTTCTGGAACGGGCCGGGGTTGGGTTCCCCCTCCACCCAGTCCTGGCGCAGTTGGAGCGGTTCGAAAAATGCGCGGAACCGGAAATAGTCGCGCTGCGAGATCGGATCGTACTTGTGGTCGTGGCAGTGCGCGCAGTTGAACGTGAGGCCAAGGAATGCCTTGCCCGTGTGTTCAACGATGTCGCGCATCCACTGGTTCGGATTGAGCGCGTACCAGTTTCGGACCAGAAAACCGGTCGCCGAGCGCGCCTCCTCGTCCTCGGGCGCGACTTCGTCAGCGGCGACCATCTCGACGAGCATGCGATCATAGCCCTTGTCGGCGTTCAGCGAGCGGACGATCCAGTCCCGCCAGCGCCAGACTTGCGGCGCGCTGTTCCAGACATCAGGCACATGACGGCGGCCGTACCAGTCCGCGTACCGCCAGATATCCATCCAATGTCGCGTCCAGCGCTCGGCATACTGCGGCGAACAGAGCAGCCGATGGACGGCCTGCTCGAAGGCATCGGGCGCCGTGTCGGCGAGGAAATGGTGTAGTTGCTCGCGGGTCGGCGGCAGACCGATGAGATCGATGGAAACGCGTCGCAGCAGTACTTCCTTGGTGGCTTCCGGCGCGGGGGCGAGCCCATGCTTTTCGAGTTCGGCACCAAGGAAAGCATCAATGGGGTTGCGAATCGGGAATGACGAGCCACGGGTTTGAGGGACGGGCGGGCGGAGAGGTGGTCTGAAGGCCCAGTGCTCGCGCGGGTCGGGTTCGGGCTTTTCGTTCGGCGGCGACGGAGCGCCCTGGTCGATCCAGTTTCTGAGCCAGGCAATTTGTTCCGGCGTCAGGGCTTCTCCCTCGGCGGGCATGCGCTCGTCGGAATTCGTGGAAGTGACGCGCAGCAGCAGCGGACTTTTCGCGACTTCACTGGTCAGCACCACTGCGCCGTGCTTGCCGCCTCGCCGGACCGCCTCGCCGGTGTCGAGACGCAATTCCGCCTGCTGTTTCAACGCGCCGTGGCAGGCGTAGCAACGGGCCTTGAGCAACGGCTTGATCTCCCGCACGTAATCCACCGACTCTGCGGGGCCCGCGGCCAGGTGCGTGCCAAGAACAATCATGGAGATGCAGGGCAGGGTGCTCATGCGGGCCGCGGCTATGGCTCCCGCAATGCAATCAGAAACGCAGACCGGTTTCAAGCATTAGTGCCGCCGCTGGCCGAAACTCCAAGCTCGGTTGTTGTATATGCTTTCCCATACCTCGGTGATAACCCGGTACGGTCTCAGCAGAATTTTGTCGGACGCACTCGCGCTCGCGGTGCATCCCGAGGTTGTTGGAGCTTTCAACGCGACGACGGAGCGCGGCCGTCGCCGCCGTTGCGCCGCTTTGGCGAGCCGCGAAGGCCGAAGACCAGTCGCAGCGGCCTGACCGTGACGAAGATTTGTGTTCTCCCTCATGCGGCGTGCTGCGACTGGTGCTCCGCACACAGTCGCGCTCCAACAACTCGGAGATGCACCATCACGCCCGTCGCACTCTTGACAACCCGGGGCCTTTCATTGTTTTCTCTTATCGGTCCTGAATGCCTTGGGCCGTGTAAATCAACCGCATTATGGCAGCCAAAATCGTCAAGCTGAGCCTTGCGGGGAAGGAAATCACAGCGAACCTCCAATCCAAGATCGGCAAGGACGATCTTTACGGCCGGATCGAACACGTGGTGGAGCAGGCTGGCAAGAGAATGGAGCGAGGCTGGCTGCTCCCGGACGGGGCCACCTTGCGCAAGAGCCAGGTGGCCATGACGTCCGTGGACCCGGAGGGTTCGCCCGCGGAACCGCCGGAAATCCACAGCGCGGGCCAGAAGGTTGAATTGCGCCCCAGCTCGTTTGAAAATGTGGAGAACCTCGAGCCGGTCCCGCTGGAAACCGTCGCGCGCTTTGTCACGACGGACGTATATCCGCTTGAGTCCACCGGGCTGGCGCCAGGGGTCTATCGGAGCGTCTTCAATTATCGAAAATCGGCGCGGCCGCGTGATGCGCTGGTGCTCGTGCGCGAGGATGGCGCGTTCCTTCTGGTGGGCCAGCTCAAGGCATGTCCGTTGGTTGAGCGCACGGTGGCCTACCAGTTTTTTGACGCCGCCTGCGCCGGGGCGGACGAGGCGGCGGACCCGCTCGATTTCAGCATGATGTGAACGGAGGATTTCCATGGTCACGATTCATCTGGAAAACGATGGGCGCAGCGCGCGCGTGGGTTTGAGCGCGCCGCCGGCGGAAAAGGCGCTGGCGCCGCTGGAACAGGTCACCAACGCCGGGAAAATCAAACGCATCCAGGCGCTCAACGGCCAGAACTCCCTTCCTACGGTCAACGCCGCGCAGTTAATGGAGGGCGACCCGGAGCTGGATTTGCAAACCGCTGGCCGACTGATGCGCGACGCCACGGCGGTGTATCTCGATACCACCGGCAGCCAGCCAATCATCGCCACCGATTTCAAGGAAGTGGAAGTTGTCTACTCAATTGACGGCCAGGAAAAGGAGCGCCGCGCGCGGGTTTTCCGGACTGCCAACGTGGACACCACGGTGCCGCTGAAAATCGTTCGCCGCATGCCGGTTGCCGAGTGCCTTACGCGGTTTGTCTTTCGAGCCATGCAGCAGCTCGTTCATACTGATGGGTTGACATTCGATTTCCTTCACGGCCTGGCCCGATCGCTGCAGGAAAGCAAAAGCATGGCGCTGGTTGGCGCCGGACCCAAAGGAACCGGTCCGGTGGTGTTGCGCGACGGCGGCACGCCGTTTCGCGCCTTCCTTTTCGGCGAGGTGGAAGGAAGCGGCGAACAGGCGCGCTACCGGCTGTTGCTGTTGTTGTCTGATCAGGAACTCAAACGGCCGGCCGCGCCGGCGCCCGCGCCATGATTGATAAATCGAGACTGGCGATAAAGAGTGGTGATTATGCCTTCGCGCCGCGTGGCGCTGTGACGGACCGGATCCTGCTCGAAGTGGCGGAGCAGTATGAGACGGAGGTCTCGAACCGATTTATTGGCATCAAACCCGCCGATCTGTCCGTTCGTTACGGCCCGGACAGCCGCGTCCTCGAAACCACCAAGTACGATGGCGAAGGCGTTTTCGTTTACTTTGAGTCTGGCCGTGAGATCGAGATATTCACGTTCAACGCCCCTTCCGGTCGAGTCAGAGTTGGCCTTCCCTGCCTCAAGGAACTGGCGGCGAACCTCAAGGCGCGCGGCACAAAGAAAGCATTGCTGCGGGCGGAGCTTTACCTGCGTGAAACCGCCGTCGGCCGGCGATGCGCCAGCGCCGACGTGACTCGAGCGAGTTATTCCAACGACCCGGCAGACGCCGGCCGCTTTCGCCTGGCGGTATTGGATGTCGTCATGCTCGACGGACGCGACTTGCGCGTGCACCAGTCCGACTTCCTTACCATTTGGAAATTGCTGGGAGAACTGGCCGGCGCGAACCCCGAGCGCCTCGTCCATCGCGCCGAAGGAAGCGAAGTCTCCGGCGCCGATTTACCGCGGGTCTTTGCCGAAAAAACGGGCGGCGGGCTCGAAGGGCTTGTGATTCGGCGACTGGACCGGCCCGAGGTCTGCAAACTCAAACCGCGCCTCGCCATCGACGCGGCGGTGGTGGGTTACGTGGACGGCGAGTTCGAAGGCAATTTCGGCATGTTGTCCCTGCTGACAGCCCTGGCCTACCCGGCGGGCGAGCGAGGGCTGCAAATGCAATCCGTTGCGCGAGTCGGCTCCGGGTTCAACGACCAGGATCGCGTGGAATGGTCGGGCAGACTGTCCGCGCTACGCGTCGATGCGCCTCTGGCCATGAGTGACAGTGACGGGCGGCCCATCCGCTTCGTGCGGCCGGGGTTCGTCGTGGAACTGGACGCGGAGGACGTGCTGCCGGCCGATGAAGATGCGAGCGGGCAGCAGGTGTTTGGCTGGAACAACGCGCGCTGGAGCTTTGACGGTCTGGCGGCGTGCCCCCGGCTGTTGCTGCCCACGTTCGGCAGGCTGCGTGCGGACAAGGAATTTTCTCCCGACGCAGTGCGGTTGGCCCAGTTGACCCGCCGCGAGATTGCCGCGCCGGAATTGATCAATCGCAATCTGCCGATTCTGGAGGTGGTGCGACGCGAGGTCTATGCCAAGGAAGTCAAAGGTGCGGTGGCGGTGCGCAAGCTGGTGGTCGGCCGGCGCGCGGCGACTGCGGGGGCATTTCCGTTCGTGATTTTCTGGACGGACTACTCCGCCGGACGCAAGACGCCGCTGGAAATCAGCACTCTGTTCGCGCACACGGAATCGCGCGCCGAGGCTCTGGCGAAAAGGTTGCTGGACGAAAATATCACCAAAGGCTTCGAGCGGGCCGACGGTCCCAGGCCCGCCGCTGCGCCGGCAGCTTCGGATCCGGAAGCAGGTGAAACCACCAAGCCCAAAAAGCGGACTTCAAGGAAACAAACAGACTGACTCGGTGTTTCCACCAGATCGACTCCGCCGGCGCACAATTCGAGGGTAACCTGGTGTCGAAACCGGGAGTTGCCCGACACTGTAAACTGAACAGCATCGCCGTCACGGACGCAAACCTACTCCCATCATGAAACCTGGGCGCCGCGCGTTTACGTTGATCGAACTGCTGTTTGTCATCGGTATTCTGGCAGTGATCTCTGCGATCCTGCTCCCCAGCCTCAGCGCTGCCAGGAAGCGGGCGCTGCGCAGCAGCATTAGCGGCGGCCAAGCCAAGGAGATCGCCGTGCCGCCGGAACCCGCCCGGGCCGGACAGACTGCGCCACAACGGGCTCTCGCCACGGTCAAGAGTTTCTCGGCCACGGTCGCGCTCAAGCCGGAGCTCAGCGTCGGGACGGCTGACCCCGAATCGATTTACACCGCACAACTCACGGCAAAATTCCAGGCGTTCAATCCGGTAAAGAACGGCGAATGCGAACTGCTTTTGCCGCTCCCGCCGCAGATTATCTCACTGGCCGAGCTGGAGGTCACCGTCAACTCCCGGCCCAGCGAATCGGTTGAAGTCCGGGGAAACAAGCTGGTCTGGTTCGGCACCCTGCCGGGCGAGCCGACGCCGATGTCCATAACCTACGCCGCTGTCGGCAAAGGACTGTACAACCTGCAAATCCCGCCCGGCGGCATCCTGGACACGTTCCACATTGACCTGACGGCCGTCGGTTCGGACGTGCGGATGCTCGAGCTCTCGCTTCAGCCGACGAAATATGTTCGCGGGAACGGCCAGACGATCTATACCTGGGATTACAAACGGTTGCTTTTCGGGCGGCCTATCGCGTTGGATGTGCTGGGCATCGCCCCGATTGACCGGTTGGGGGAATTGACGTGGCTCGGTCCGGCGAGTGTGGTGATCTTCGGCCTCGTGTTGGGCCTGGTGGCGGGCGCGTTTAACATCCGCAACATCGACCGGTGGATGCTGCTGTTGATCCTCGGCACCTTCACCGGAGCTTATCCGTTGATGTACTTCGCCCAGGAATTCATCCCGCTGAATGCCGCCATCATTATCTCCTCCGCCCTGGTACTTCTGATCATCGCCGTGCGAGCAGGGACGATCATGGGTTTGCGCATGGCGCTGTTCGGGACGGTCATACCAGCCACAGCTATTTTGGCCATTACACTCGTGGCGGCGATTCACACGCGGCTCCAAGGTATCCTGATCACCAGCACCGGTCTTGGGTTGTTCATCCTGGCCATGCTGCTGATTCCGCGCCTGAACGTCGCGAGATTACCGCTGCCAACCCTGACGCCCGAGCGGTCGAATGAAAAAAGTCCGGGTTAAGCACTACAATAGCGTGAACCAATTCCATCCCGATTATGCCTGATCTGCAAGACGGTGAGACGGTTGAGATGCAAGGGTCCGGCGCGAAACCGTATGTCTTGAAAAATACCGGCGGCGTCTATTCGTGCAGTTGTCCCGCGTGGCGAAACCAATCGATCGCAATCGAGCGCCGCACCTGCAAACACCTGCGCAAACTGCGAGGTGATGCCGCGGAGGAAACCCGCGTCGGCGGGGCGCTGCCCCAGCGCGCCGGCGGCACCAGCGCCCCCGATGAAAACGCCGGGCCGCCACTGCTCCTGGCCGAGAGTTGGGACAACGCCGCCGATCTCTCGGATTGGTGGATGAGCGAGAAGCTCGACGGGGTGCGCGCCTTCTGGGACGGGAAACAGTTTCTCTCGCGCCAGGGCAATCTTTATCATGCTCCGGCCTGGTTCCTCGAAGGACTGCCCGAAGCGCCGCTCGATGGGGAACTGTGGATCGATCGCAAGAAATTTCAACGCACCGTCAGCATTGTCCGCCGCCAGGACAAGAGTGACCTCTGGACGGAAGTGCGATTCCTTGTCTTCGATGCGCCTGCCGCTTCGGGAGGCTTCGAGGACCGGCTCGCCTTCCTCAAAGACGCGTTGGCCAAGGGCGCTCCGAAGTTCGCCCGGTCGCACGCGCAGGAGCGGTGCAGAAATCTCGATGCCCTGCGGGCTGAACTGACGCGGATCGAGTCGCTGGGCGGTGAGGGCCTGATGTTACGTCAGCCCGGCTCGAAGTATGTGGCAGGCCGTTCCGCCACGCTGCTGAAAGTGAAGACATTTCACGACGCCGAGGCGCTCGTCGTCGGCCACCAGGCAGGAGCGGGCCGGCATCAAGGCCGATTAGGCGCGTTATTGGTGCGCCTCCCGGACGGCACTGATTTCGCAATCGGCACCGGCTTCAGCGATCGCGAGCGGGCAAACCCACCAGCTATTGGGACGACGGTGAGTTTCCGCTACCAGGAACTCTCGGACGCTGGAGTGCCGCGTTTCCCGAGCTATATCGGTATCCGTTCTGATGCGGGTGCGAAACAACCCCAGACAGTAGCCGCCGACGTGAGTCGGCGGATCTCTCCCGAGCCGCCGCCGGACGCTCCGGCGAAGCCTCCGATTTCGGTGGGAGTTGCCCCAGGATCAAAGCCGCGTTACTTCGAGTTTGTCGAGGGCAGTTCAAGCAAATTCTGGGAGGTATCGCAAGCTGGCAATACGATGAGTACGCGCTGGGGCCGGATCGGCTCGGCTGGACAGAGCAAGACCAAGACTTTCGCCGATCCGCAAGCCGCGGCCAACGCGATGGCGATCCTTATCGAGGAAAAGACCGATGAGGGTTATGTCGAGCGCCGGCACTGACTCGTAGCAGCCGACGTAAGGAGGCTCACTCCAGTTTCAGGGAATTCAGAATCTCCTCGATTTGCACGGAACCGCGGCGGGGCGCACCTCATTCTCGGCCCCGGATTTTAATTTGAGCCTCCTCACGTCGGCTGCTACGGCGGCTGGAATGCCTCCGTTCAGGCGACAAGGACATTCAAGCCTTTGCGGGAGGTGGGCCGGGGACGGACAAAATCCAATCAGCAGCCGTCCTGCAGAGCGACGGCCAACTCTAACCACGTAGCAGCCGACGTAAGGAGGCTCACTCTAGATTCAGGAAGAGGATTCAGAATCTCATCGAGCTGCGCGATGCCGCGACGACGCTGAATTCATTTTCCGCCTCGGATTTTAATTTGAGCCTCCTCACGTCGGCTGCTACGACATCAATGGCGCTGGATTCATTGGCGTCTGGCGCGTAGGATTTCGCCATCTCCATGAACGAACCGAACTTGAATCGCTCGTTCTATCTTCCGCGCCTGCCACGCGAGTACTACCAGGGTGACGCCGTCGTGCATTGGTCGCTTTCGATCTCCCACCGCCGCCTGGGCTGGCTCGACGAGCAGTTTCACGCCGCGTTTCGCGAGTTGATGCTGCACGCCGCCGCCCGCGAGGCGCTTTTCTGCCCGACGTATTGCCTCATGCCCGATCATCTGCACCTGGTTTGGATGGGCCTGCGCTTGGATTCCGATCAACTCAATGGGATGGCGTTCCTCCGAACACATCTCGAACCCAAGCTTGCGCGACAGAAATTCCAGCATCAAGCTCACGATCACGTGCTCAAGGAGGAGGAGCGGCGACGGAATGCGTTTGTCCGAGTCTGCAACTATATCCTAGAAAACCCGCTGCGTGCGGAACTGGTGCAGCATCCGGCGGAATGGCGCTTTACTGGCGCCGTTGTGCCCGGCTATCCGACGCTGCATCCGCTCCAAGAGAATTTCTGGCCGAAGTTCTGGAAGCTTTACTCTCAGGCGAAGCACCCGGACGCGGGGAAGATACTTCGTCCGCCATTCAGGCAGCAGCCGACGTAAGGAGGGTCACTCTTATTTCTGGAAAAGAATCCAGATCCTCCTCGAGACGCACATTACCATTGCAAGGTCCACTTCATTTCATTTTCGGTCACGGACTCTAATTTGAGCCTCCTCACGTCGGCTGCTACGAAATCGGCGGCGCTGAATTCCTCGAGTCAGGGCACTGTTTTGCTCGTCTGCTTGGCTGGATAGGCTCCGTCGCTTGCGGCAGCGACAGGAGTGGGATTGGTCGGCGGCGAGACACCCGCCGCAAGCATGACCTTATGCAGCGCGGAAATGGTTTCAGCCGAAGGTTTGAAGTTTCCGGGCCGGTGGCCCTCCGCGATCAGCAACGGTGTCCAGCCATATTTGTTTTTCCGATTCCAAAACTCGACCTTGGCTCCCTTGTCCGCGAGGAACTGCACCACTTTCGGCAGATTC
>Ga0207670_10000583_pt1 | contig 20065 bp, 12 predicted proteins | sample KBSS23HmetaG_FD_184339 | JGI IMG/M metagenome (GOLD analysis project Ga0207670, IMG submission 184339) | Switchgrass rhizosphere microbial communities from Kellogg Biological Station, Michigan, USA - KBS S2-3H metaG (SPAdes) (version 2) | ecosystem: Host-associated > Plants > Roots >... | reverse complement strand
TCGCCGTCTTCGCGGTCGTCGGCACGACGCGCGGCGCGCGCGCGCTCACGCGCTCGTTCGTCGCGCTCGAGCGCGACCTCGCCGCGGAGGTCCCACGCCCCGCGATCGCGGAGCTCGCCACCGTCGCCGACGGCGTCGCAGGGCTCGCGCGAGGCCTCGCCGAAGCGCAGCGCGAGCGCGAGATCCTCCAGGCCGAGCTCCGCCATCAGGAGCGGCTCGCTGCGCTCGGGCGGGTGGTCGCCGGCGTCGCGCACGAGGTGCGGAACCCGCTCGCGTCGATCAAGCTCCGCGTCGACGTCGTGCGGAGCACCCCCGGCGTGCCGGCCGACGCGCTCGGTGAGCTCGACGCGATCGACGAGGAGGTCGCGCGGCTCGATCGGCTGGTCACCGATTTCCTGGTGGTCAGCGGGCGGCGGCTCGGCCGCCGCGTCGACAGCGACCTCGGCGAGATCGCGCGGAAGCGCGTCGGCCAGCTCGCGCCGTGGGCCAAGGAGCACGGCGTGTCGGTCACGGCCGAAGGGAGCGCGCGCGCCCGCGTCGACGAGGACGCCTGCGCGCGCGCCGTCGACAACCTGGTCAAGAACGCCGTCGAGGCGTCGCCCCCGGGGGCGGAGGTGCGCGTGCGCGTCGAGGACCGCGCGGGCGCCGTCGCGATGACGGTCGAGGACTCCGGGCCGGGCGTCCCCGAGCAGCGCGTCCACGAGCTCTTCGAGCCGTTCTTCACCACGAAGCCGGACGGCACCGGGCTCGGCCTCGCCGTATCGCGCGCCATCGCCGTCGCGAGCGGCGGCGACCTTTCGTACCGGCGCGAAGGGGGCGTGACGCGCTTCGAGCTGCTCCTCGCGGCGCCCTGGAGGACGGTAGACCGGACGTGGCCCCGTGCTAAATGCACGGGGCCCGCGGGTGACGCGTGAGCACGATCCTCATCGTCGACGACGAGAAGGGGATCCGCGCCGGACTCTCGACCGCGCTCGCGCGCGTCGGTTACACGACGACGTCGGCCGCGAGCCTCGCCGAGGCGCGCGCCCACCTGGCGAACGCGCGTGCGTTCGACTGCGCGCTCCTCGACATCCGGCTGAAGGACGGGAGCGGGCTGGATCTCTTGCGCGAGCTCCGCGCCGGGCCGCACCACGACGTGCCGGTGATCGTCGCGACCGCGTACGACGACAGCGAGCGGACGATCGAGGCGATGCGCGACGGCGCGTTCGACTACATCACGAAGCCGTTCGATCTCCCGCGCCTCGTCGAGATGGTGGACCGCGCGGTGAAGCGGCGGCGGCCGCCGACGGTCGCGATCGACGTCTCGACCGAGACGTCGCCGCTCGTCGGGCGCAGCCCGGCGATGCACGCCGTGTGGAAGATGATCGGTCGCGCCGCCGGCTCGCGCGCGCCGGTGCTCGTGCAGGGCGAGGCGGGCGTCGGGAAGCGCCTCGTCGCGCGCGCGATCCACGACTACTCGTCGCGCGCCGCGGCCCCGGTGGGGACGCTCCGCGTCGACGGGATCACCGACGCCGACAAGCTCCGCGGAGCACTCGACGGCGCGGCGGCGGCCGCCGCGAGTGACGGGACGCTGCTCGTCGAGGGGATCGCCGATCTCCCGTACGCGGCGCAGGGCGCGCTCGCCGCGTGGCTCGCCGCGGGGCCGCCGGCGCGCGTCGTGGCAGAGGTGCGCGTCGCGCACGGCGCGGCCGAGGTCCCTCTCTCCGGCGAGCTCTACTACCAGCTCGCCGTGCTCGCGATCACCGTCCCGCCGCTCCGCGATCGGCGGACCGACGTTCCGCTCCTCGTGTCGCGCGCGCTCTCGTCGACGCCGGCGCGCGCGATCACCCCCGAGGCGATGGCGGCGCTCGTCCGCCACGATTGGCCGGGGAACGTGCGCGAGCTCTTCATGGTCGTCCGCCGCGCGGCGGAGATGTGCAGCGGCGAGATCATCGACGCGCACGACCTCCCGCCGGAGCTCTCCGCGGAGGCCGCGCCCCCCGCGCCGGCGAGCACGTACACCGGCCTTCCGCTCCGTGAGGCCGTGGCGCGCCTCGAGCGCGATCTCCTCTCCGCGGCGCTCCGGAAGGCCGAAGGAAACCGCACGATGGCCGCGCGCCTCCTCGGCATCCCGCGGCCGCAGCTCTACGCGAAGCTCGAAGAGCACGGGCTCAGCGAGCGCAAGACGCAGCCTCGCTAGGCTTTTAAGGCGGGCTGAGATCGCTGATCGCCGCGAGCGGGAGCGCCACGTCGCGCCGGAGCATGAGCGCGCGGAGGCGAACCGCGACCCCGTGCATCGCCTCGGCGACGTCGGCGGCGCCGGCGGCGACCGCCGCGTCGCGCCGCGACGCGACGTGGTTCGCGAGCGGATAGAGCCCGCACGTCGTGCACGGCGCTGGATACGACCACCGCACCCAGCCGCGGAGCGCGTCTTCCATCCCCGCCGCGCGCCCGATGTTCTCGACGACGCCGCGCCCGTCGAGGCCGCGCGCCTCGAGGCGGGCCACCAGGCCGGTGCCGTCGTGCGCCTGGACGAGGTCCCAGAGCTTCCGGTTGACGTCGCGCCCGTCCCGCTGTGCGAGCTGATCGATCGCCGGGCCGTCGCCGTGGGCGCGCGCCGCCGCGATCGCGTCGAACGCGGCGTGGTCGCTGAGCTCCCATGACGCCTCGTCCGGCGGGACGTGCGCCGCCGCGCGGGCGGCGATCGCGCGCTCGAGCGTCGCGGTCCGCCGCTCGTCCTCCTCGGCCGATTCCACGAGCCCGTACGCCGCCTGATCGAAGTGGATCTTCGCGGCCTGCGTCGCTTCGGCCACCTCGTCGTGGTGCCACATCCCGTCCGCGCCCCACGCTCCGTACCGCGACCCGAGCCCCGCGACGTGGTCGGCCCACGCGGTGCGCTGCGCGTCGGTCACCCGCGCGTGGATCGCCTTTTCGATCTCGCCCCGGAGCGGCGCGACGCGCAGCGTTGCCGCGTCGACGTCGCCGAGGAACGAGTCGAGCATCGCGAGGAGCAACGTGAACGTCGTCCGCGCCGAGGTCACGCGGAGCCCGCTGCCGCGCGAGAGCGAGCGCACGGCCGCGTCCGCGATCCCCGGCGGCACGTCGAACGGCCCTTGCCGCGGATCGAAGATCGGCGCGGCCGGATTCAGGAAGATCCCGAGCGACGGCAGGCCGTCGTACCCGTCGCTGAAGATGGGGGTGTCCGGATCGGCCTCTTCGACCGACAGCGCCAACGCGACCGCCGGCCACTCGACGACGCCTCGCTCACCGTGCCAGTAGTGATAGCGGAGCTTCGACAGCGCCGCGGTGCGCTCCGCGCCGTGAAGGCGGTCGGCGAGGAGGAGCTGGCAGACCCCGCTCCCCTTGTCCGCCTTCGCGCGGAGCGCCTCGAGCGCCTCTGGGCTCCCGGTGCGCGCGTCCATCGCCGCGGCGGCGCACTCGAGCCGCTCGCGCGTCCACGCCGGACCCTCCCACGCCGGAGCGAGCGCGCGGAGCGCCGCGGCGGCGCGTTCGTTCTGGCCGGCGGCGATGTACGCCGTCGCCTCGGTGAGCGACGGCGCGAGCCGCGGATCGGCGGCGCGCGCCCGATCGAACGCCGCGGCGGCGCGATCGAACTCGGCGAGCGCCGCGTGGCCGCGCGCCTCGCGCGACGGATCGCCGCAGCGCGCCGCGAGGTCGATCGACCGCGCCACGTCGCCGTGCTCGAACGCGTCGTCCGATGCCTCGGCGCAGCGGCCGCGGAGGAGGTCGATCGCGATCGCGCGACGGACGAGCGCCTCGTCGGCGTGCGGCGAGAGCGGCGTCGCAGCGCGGAGCTGCGCGAGCGCGTCGCCGCGGCGGAACGGCGTCGTCGCCGCCACGGCGCTCGACCACGGCCGTCCGACGCGGATCGCGATCTCGCCGATCGCGCCGAGCACCGCCGCCGCGCCGAGCGGGACGGCGAGCGCGCGGATCACCGTGAGGCCGGGCTTCCGCGCCAGCGGCCTTGGGCTCCCCTCGAACGCGACCGGGATCACCCGCGCCTCGGTGTCCTCCGCGTCGACCTCGAGCGCGAACGTCGCGGCCGCCGACCGATAGTCGCCCGGCGCGCCGATCTCCGGCTCGTGGCGAAGGACCCCGGCGACGCGCACGCGATCCCCCTCGGCGAGCGCGCGGATCCCGAACGGGCGCGACGGGAGCGCGCCGAGCTGCGCGGCGAAGTCCCACAGGAGGACCTGCCCCACGCTCCGCGTTACGCAGCGCTCCGTTTCGCGCGAGCCGACGAGGACCTGCAGCGGCGCGTCGAGCACGACGGTCGTCCCTCCGACGTCGACGGCGAGCTTCGCGCCGCGCGCGGAGGCGCTGGTCGCCTTCGGCGTCGTCTCTTCGCTCAGCTCGAGCCCTTGCGGGAGCACCGTCACGGCGACCGGCGATCCGGCCGCCGGGCGCGCGTCGTCCGAGCCTCGCGCGGGGGCGACGCCGATGGTCCCCGAGAGCGTCACGCGCTTGCCCGCGTCCTCGGGGCGCGCGGCGGGGGACGCCTTCCCCAGCGCGTCGCGCACGCGCCGCGCGCGGGCGCGCATCGCCTGGTTCACCAGGAGATATCCGACGAAGAGCCCGGCGAGCGCCGACGCGGCGAGCGCCGCCTGCCACACCGCCGCACCATGCGCGACCCAGAACGAGACGTCGTTCATGCCATCCTCGCGTGCGCGCCGGAACGAAGCGCCGGGCGCGCACGGAGAACGCTCCGCCCGCGCAAACGCTTCGCTTGGACGGTCTACCGTCCTCCGGGGCGTCCCGTGCGGACAACGCCCGCGCCCCGAAGTTTCCGCTCCCTTACCCGCGGATTCGTTTCACCGCGGCGGTGACGTCGTTGCCGCTCACGGAAGCGCCGGTCGCCTTCAGGTGTTTCATCGCGATGCCGGTGGCCTGTCCGTCGTTCTTCGCCTGCTTCAGCGCGTCGGCGACGCCGGCGAGCGCCGCCACGATCTGGTCGACGTCGAGGGCGGCCGGCAAGACGGACCTCAGGATGGCGAGCTCGCGCTCGAGGGTGGCCCGCTGCTCGGGGGCCTCCGCGACGGCGAGCGTCTCCTCGTTCGACTTCACGAGCTTCCGGACCACGGCGGCGGCCTCGTCGTCGGTCGCCGCGCGGTTCGACCGGGCCTCGAGCGTCTGGATCTCGCCCAGCGCGAGGCGCAAGATCGACGTCGCCAGCGCGTCCTTCGCCTTCATCGCCTCGAGCGCGCGCGCCTTGATGGTGTCCACCAGCATCGGAAAGCCCTTAGCACGAGACCTGGAATTCTCACGCGCGGGATGCGATCCTGGGGCCGGGTGTTGAAATCCGCCGTCGACCTCACGGGCGTTCTGCTCGGCGGGCGCTACCGCGTCGTCCGCCTCCTCGGCACAGGCGGGATGGGGTCCGTCTACGAGGCGGTCACGGGTGAGTTCGACCGCCGCGTCGCCGTCAAGGTGATGCACGCGGAGCTCACCGCCGAGGAAGAGATCGTGCAGCGCTTCAAGCGCGAGGCGCGCGCCGCCGCGACGCTCGATCACCCGCACATCGTGCAGGTGACCGACTTCGTCACCGAGCCCGGCAAGCCGCCGTTCCTCGTCATGGAGTACCTCGTCGGCCAGTCGCTCCGCGACGTCCTCAAGCGGCAGCGGCGGATCACCGCCGAGCGCGCCGCGCGGCTCGCCGTCCAGGTGCTCTCCGCCCTCGGCGCCGCGCACCGCGCGCAGATCATCCACCGCGACATCAAGCCCGACAACATCTTCCTCACGTCGACCGCCGCCGTCGTCGACGTCGTGAAGGTGCTCGACTTCGGCGTCGCGAAGCTCCTCGGCGACTCGGCGAAGCCGCTCACCGTGACCGGGATGGTCATCGGGACGCTGTCGTTCATGGCGCCGGAGCAGGCGCTCGGGAAGAAGGTCGACACGCGCGCCGATCTCTACGCGCTCGCCGCGACGATCTACTTCGCGGTCTCCGGGCGCAAGCCGCTCGACGGGCCGAACCCGGCGGAGCTCCTCGCGGCGGTCGTCGGCATGGAGCCGCGCCCGCTCACGAGCATCCGGCGCGACGTGGATCCGGAGTTCGCCGCGATCATCGCGCGCGGCCTCAAGAAGGACCCGGCGGCGCGCTTCCAGACCGCCGAGGCGATGGAGCAGGCGCTGCAGAAATGGCTCGAGCACGCGCCGCACCTCCGCGCGAGCGATCCGCGCACGCCGGCCGCATCGCAAGGGCGTATAGAGGAGGCGAGCGACGCCAGCAGCCCTTCCTTCGGCGCGGAGGAGGAGAGCTCGTTCCGCCTCGAGATGCCCAGCGTGGGGAGCGTCTTCGGGCGCTACGAGGTGCGCGAGCTCCTCGGCTCCGGCGGCGTCGGCGAGGTGTTCCGCGCCGAGGACGCGGCGCTCGGCCGGAGCGTCGCGCTCAAGGTGCTCCGCGTCGCGCGCGACGAGACACAGACCGGGCTCACGAGCGCGGGCGCGGCGCGCATCCTCCGCGAGGCGCGCGCCGCCGCGACGCTGGATCACCCGAACGCGGTCGCGGTGTTCGACGTCGGCGATCTCGGCGGCATCCCGTACCTCGTGATGGAGCTCGTCCCGGGGAAGAACCTGCGCCGACTCATCGGCGATCCGAGCATCACCGTGGAGCGCAAGATCGGCTGGCTGATCGACGTCGCCCGCGCGCTCGCCGGGGCGCACAAGAAGGGGGTCGTCCACCAGGACATCAAGCCCGAGAACGTGATGCTCCGCGACGACGACGTCATCAAGGTGCTCGACTTCGGGATCGCGCGTCGCATCTTCCAGCACGACAGCTCGATGCCCGGCGTCGACATGACGGACCGCATCCCCGGCACGCCCGCGTACATGGCGCCGGAGCAGCTCCACGGCGCGAGCGGCGACGCGCTCACGGATCAATTCGCGTGGGCCGTCCTCGCGTACGAGCTCCTCGTCGGCGAGCTCCCGTGGCAGCAGCACGGCGGCGTCCTCCACGTCGTGCACGAGATCCTGACGCGGCTCCCCGATCCGCCGAGCACCCGCCGCCCCGAAATCCCGAGGGAGATCGATCGCGTCATCCTTCGCGCCCTCGCGAAGGACCCGGCCGATCGCTTCAAGTCGATGGACGACGTCGTCACCGCGCTCACCACGGGGTGGTCGATGGCGTCGACCACCGCCGTCGACGAGCACCCCGAAGAGCGCCCGCGCCCGTGGCGGCGGCGCGGCTTCGCGATGACCGCGCTCGCGGCGGCCGGCGCGATCGGTCTCATCGGCTGGGCGATCGCGCCGAAGTCCGGTCCTCGCGTGACGGTCGCACCCACGACGTCGGCGCCCGCCGAGGTGGGGCCGCCCGACTTCGGCTCGACGATGTCGTCGAACCCCGAGGCGCTCGCGGCGTATCGCGCCGGGATGCAGGCGATCCACGACGCGGCGGCCGGTGCGGCTCGAAAGCACCTCGAGCGCGCGACCGTGCTCGATCCCGCGTTCGCCGCGGCGCACCTCCGGAAAGTGCTCGCGACGCCGACCGTGAACGACAACGAACGCGACCATCTGCTCAAGGCGACGCAGCATCGCAACGAGCTGAGCGAGCACGATCGCGCGCTCCTCCAGACGATCGAAACATGGGTTGGCGTCCCGCAGGACTTGGGCGAGGTCGAGCGGCGACTGACCGCGCTCACCGCGACCCACCGCGACGCCGACTACCTCTATCAGCTCTGCCGGTTCCGCCTCTTCAATCGTAGCTACGCTCGGGCGGTCGATGCATGCCGAGCGGCGCACGAGCTCGACCCGACTCTCGTGGGTGCGTTCTGGCTCGAGGGCCTGAGCCAGCTCCTTCTCGGCGATACGCAAGCTGGGCGCGAGGCGCTCGGGACCTGTCTCCGCATGTCACCGTCCGCGACGTCCTGCCTGTCCGACTTCATCGAGCTGACGACGAACGAGGGAGTCTGCGCAGCCGCGTTCGAGTACGCGCAGCGCCTCGTCGCGAGTGAGCCAGAGCAAAGCGAGTCCTTCCGGCAGCTCGCCATCGTGACCTACGCGATGGGAAGGCCGATCGCGGAGGCGCGTGGCCTCTACGAGAGGTCCTGGGAGCTGGATCCGCCCGATCAGATCCCTGCCGCGCGCGCCAAGGTTCGAACCAACCTGGCCGTCCTCACCGGCGACTTCGATGAAGCGTCGAAGGAGCTCGCCATGTGGGAGCGCGCGGTGGAGCGGAGCAGCGCAGAGAACGATCACTTCGAGCCGTTTCAAGTGCGCGCGTGGCTCCATCGAGAGACCGGCCAGGACGCCGCGTTCACCGGACGAGCGCGCGCGTTCCTGGCGAGTCGAGCAGCGTGGGCGCCGTCGCCGCGAGGCGACACGAGCATCGCGGCGCTGATCGCGCTCTATCGTGGCAAGGCGCTCTCACGTCCGGACTTCGCGGCCGCGCGCGGTGAATGGCTGGCGCGTGAACGGACCGAGGAGACGCGAAGCGACTTCTTGATTCGGAATCCGTGGATCTGGGCGTACGCAAACTCGGTAGTCACGCAGGACGACGCGCTCGAGGCGCTCGCCATGCTGGCGCAGTATCAGCCGCTGCCGTCCGATCGCGTGAGAACGGTCGACGCCGACGAGGCCGTCGGCGTCACCTACCTCACAGCGGGACGGAAGGACGAGGCCATCCTCGTCCTCCGTCGCGCTGCCCAATCGTGCCGAGCTGCTGAATTTCCGTTTCAGCATACATGGGCTCACTTCGAGCTAGGGAGAGCCCTGGAGGCGACCGATGTCCCCGGCGCCTGCTCGGCATACAAAGTCGTCCTGAATCGTTGGGGGGCCAATCCATCGTCGTCCACCGCAGCTGCGGCGCGTGCCCGATGGTCGGCCCTCCAGTGTCCCTAGGGAATGTCCCGGGGACTGTGCTCAGCAATCAATTGTTGGTGATGTTGCTACCATCGCCTGTGCGTAGGCCCGTGCGGACTCGCATGACCCGAAGCTTCTCTCGTTCCACGCGAAGCTTCGGATCCTGGGGCAACGTAGCGCTCGATTCTTCAGTCGCGCTCTTGATCGTCTTCATCCGTATGACCCCTTGGCTCGTGACGTCCCTTAACCTAAACGCTCCGCAAATATACTGCCAAGAAGAAAGATCTTGTCGAAACGTTCAAAAACTGGTTCGCGCCCGGTGGCGCCTTGCGCAGGTGCCTGCACGAGATGTGAAGGCACTTTTGAGCGAATTGCTCAATTCGTTGATATAGCACACGTCACCCTGACGTCAGGTCGGTTCCGCGACTTTTGATCGCACTTCTCGACGCGATGGATTCAGGGCGTTTGGTGCCGCGACGCAGCATGGCTCCCAGAGCGACGTGTGAGCGCGCAACGTCGCGAAAATTCGAGACTCTGCAATGACGCGGACGCAGGAGTGCCAGATGCACTACATGGCGACCTATGTAGGCTTTACGCCGCCTTTTCCGCGCGTTCTCGCACCACCTCGATGAGTCGATCGAGCGTCGCGTGGACCTCGCCAGCGAGCCGTTTGGGAACGCCGTCGCTCTCCGCCAGGAGCGACTTCAGCCGGTTCGCCACGTTCAGGATCCCGGCAGCGTCGCGTCGCCTCCGCGTCGCTTCGTCGATCGGGAACACAGCGTCGCCGTACTCGCGCGTGATCGCCGAGAGGCCGGCTCCGTCGTCGAGCACTCTCTTCCGCAGGGCCGCCACGGTCTCCTCGCTGACGTCCGCGTCGCGCTCCGATGCGCGCTCTTCGGCTCGGCGCAAGAAATCGATCGCCTGATACGTGGGGATCCGCGCGGTCGCGCCCGCATGATCGCCGCTTCCATCGCCGTCGTGATCGCCGCCGTGGTGGTCCTCCCCGCGCGCGCGCGCGATGACCTCGGGTGCGCGCTGCTTCAAGAAGTGGAACGAGCCGGTGAGCTTGTCGACGGTCTCTTCGCGCAGGTGGAGCTCGGTCTTCGCGTACGCGTGGAACGAGTCGAAGCCCCAGGCGCGCCACGCGTTCGAGCGCCGCGCTTCGGTGAGCACTTCGGCGAGCTCGATCCAGCTCGACTTGAATCGCCGCGCGCGGCGCAGGAGCTCGGCGCGGAGCGGGTCGTCGCTGTGGGCGTGCTCGGCGGCGGCGAGCTCACGGTCGATCTTCGTCGGTCGCATGAGCGCCGGTGCTACGCGGGTTCGCGCGCGGCGGCAACGCGGGCGTGGGTGACGTGCGGTGACATGTAGGCTACACGTATGTGCAGGCGCGCAGAAAAACACGGCCCCGCCGACACCGCTCGAGTTCGCGCACGCGTTCCGCGCGGTGCTACGCTCGCTGCGATGCCAGGTCGAAAGCGACGGATTGCGCTGGCCATCCTCGGCGCGCCGCTCTTCGTCGCGTGCATACTGCATGGGACCAACGCGGCCCGCGAACCGGCGCCGTCGATCGCCGCGATCGTCCAGGTCCACGCCGAGCCGGCGCCGCCGCCCGCGCCGGAGCCGGCGCCCGTCGCGTGGGCCGACGCTCTCCAGCCGATCCTCGTCAAGAACCCGAACGCCGAGACCGAGGCGCGCGTCCTCTTGTATCGCAAGGACGGCTCGCTCGACTCGGCGGCGGTCGAGGACTTCGTCCGCGTGGTGGCGCGCGACGAGAAGGTGCACCCGATCCAGGTCCGCGCCATCCAGCTCGCCTTCAAGGTCGCGTATCACTTCCAAGCGAAGGAGATGGTCGTCATCAGCGCGTACCGCCCCTCGCGCCGCGGCGCGCGGAAGGGGCCGCACGCGCAAGGCGCGGCGATCGACTTTCAGCTCCCCGGCGTGAGCGCGCGCACCGTGGCCGCGTACGCGCGCACGCTCGCGCGCGCTGGAGTTGGAATCTACACGCATCCCAAGACGCAGTTCGTCCACGTCGACGCGCGCGACGAGAGCTATCACTGGGTCGACTCGTCGCCGCCGGGGCGGACGTACCGCGAGCAGCGGGTGATGGATCCCAAGGGGCCCGACCGCGACGCGGCGTGGAGCGCCGACGCCGATCTCCCCGAAGGCGCCACCGACTGAGCGCAGCGACGTCGCTCACCTGTCGGATTCACGCAGGTCGGATGATGTAGGCGGATCTCAAGGTGGATGCGGCGCTGCCCGTGCCGATCCGTTCCTGGTGAAATGCCCATCCGCCGAGAGTGGAATACCGAACAGGTAAATGACGCATTACGGCAAGGCCTTTCCCGGTGAGGCTCTCAGGCCCGAGTCCCCGGAAGCACGTCGCGCGTAACCGTATGACCTAATGATGAAATACGGAGATCGATGCGATCTTCGGCGTACCCCGACACCTCGACCATCGCCAAATGAAGCACGTGGTGCGTCATGACTCGAGGCGGCCGAGGTGCGAAATCCGTGTTGCAAATGGGCCAGCCGCGCATGGAATTTTCAATGTGTGCATCGAATTTCGTGCTGCTGCGTGAAGCTTGTCGTTGCGCGTCATTTGCGCCTGGGTAGAGTGGCGCCGCTTTTCGCGGTTCGAGCGAATCGGGAAACGCAAAAACACGCCCAAGACAAGGCAATCGCAGGGAAGGATGCGGTGATCCCGTACGTACCCCTGCCTTGTCGCTCGAACGAGACAACTGGGCTCAGCAGCTCGAGTGGAGGTCTCCATATGATCCGGGACACGAAGCGAGTCGGGGGGAAACTGGTCGTTGGCATTGTGGCAGCCGCGCTCGCGATGACCGCGTGTGGCGGAGGCAGCGGCGCTTCCTCTGACAGCACGACGCAAGCGGACGACGCGTTGCGTAATGCGAGCACGCAGACGCAGACGCAGTACCCCATCCTCTTGTGTCACGGGATGGCCGGGTTCGACTCCCTCTTCGGCGTCGTCGACTACTTCCACGGCATCGAGTCGGCCATCCACGACGGTGGCGGTCAGGTGTTCGTGACCCACGTGCCTGCGTTCAACTCGAGCGAGGCGCGCGGCGAGGAGCTCCTCGGTGAAGTCGAGGACATCATCGCGCGCACCGGCGCGAAGAAGGTGAACTTGATCGGCCACAGCCACGGCGGCTTCGACGTCCGCTACGTGGCTTCGGTCCGCCCCGATCTCGTCGCCTCCGTGACGACCGTCGGGACGCCGCACAAGGGGGCCGATCTCGCGGACTTCCTCCGCGCGCACCTGACGTCGGGCGGCTTCAGCGAGACCGTCCTCTCGTTCTTCGCGAACAGCCTCGGCACCATCCTCGGCCTCCTCTCCGGCCACCCGGATCCGCAGGACGCGATCGCCGGGCTCGACTCGCTCACGGCGGACGGCGCCGCCGCGTTCGGCGCGAAGTTCCCGCAGGGCGTGCCGTCGACGGCGTGCGGCAACGGGCCGGCGAGCGCCAACGGGATCAAGTTCTTCTCGTGGTCGGGGAGCTCGCAGCTCACGAATATCCTCGACGTCTCCGACGCACCGCTGAAGCTCTCGTCGCTCGTCTACAGCGGCTCGAACGACGGCCTCGTCGGGACGTGCAGCTCGCACTTCGGCACCGTCATCCGCGACGATTACAGTTTGAATCACCTGGACGAGGTGAATCAGCTCCTCGGCTTCACCTCGATTTTCGGAACGAGCCCGGTCACCTTGTTCCGCAACCATGCCAACCGGCTCAAGAACGCCGGACTCTGATCACGGCGGATCGAACCGCATCCCGCGGTGGGGAATCGCCGCGGCGGCGGCCCTTGCCCTCGGGCTCTTCGTCTTCGCTCGCGCGAGGGCGAAGCCGCCCGCGGCCGCCGAGGTCGAGGGTAGCGCGGCGCCGATCGAGTCGGCGCCCGTCGATCGCGCGGCGATCGCGCCGGAGGCCGTGGCTTCGGCGTCCGCCGCCGCTCCGTCCGCGGACGCCGCGGCCGATGAGCCTCCCCTCCCAGGCTCGCTCGCCGGGACGACGGAAGACGGCGCGCTCCGGGTGGATGCCGACGGAAACCTCGTCGTCGGTCCGGATGTCCTCCGATTCTTCGATTACTACTTTTCGGCGACGGGCGAGGAGCGCCCCGAAGCGATCCGCTCGCGCATCGACGCGGCGATCCGTCGGAAGCACCTCGGGGATCGCGCTACGCGCCAGGCACTCGAGCTCCTCGACAAGTACGTCGCGTATCGTGAGGCCGCGCGGCGCATGGGCTCGTCCGGCGGAGACGTCGACGCGCGCCTCGCCGCGCTCCACAAGCTGCGCCACGATCACTTCGGCGATCAGGCCGACAAACTCTTCGGAGACGAGGAGCGCGCCGTCGCGGTCGCGATCGATCAGCGCCGGGTGATGAACGATCGCACGCTCTCGCCCGAGGAGCGCGACAAGAAGCTCGCCGCGCTCGAAGCGACGCTCCCACCCGCGGTCCGCGAAGCGCGCGCCGAGTCCTTGCGGCCGCTGCGCGAGCGCGCCACCGAGGAGGCGATGCGCGCCGCGGGGGCCTCCGACGACGAGATCCGGCAGCATCGGATCGCGACGGACGGCGAGGAAGCGGCCGATCGTCTCGCCGCGCTCGATCGCACGCGCGCCGATTGGAAGCGCCGCCTGGCGGACTTCCGTCAGGCGCGCGCCGAGATCGAGCAGAACGAGCCCGATCCGGAGCAGCGGAGGATCGCGGTGCAGAAGCTCCTCGACGCGTCGTTCACGCCGCAGGAGCAGATCCGCGTCCAGGCGGCCGACGCGATCGACCGCGAGAAGAGCGCGAACAGCCCGAAATGAACCCCGAAATGAACGAAGGGCGAACCCGCGTGAAGCGGGCCCGCCCCTCGGAGCTTCTCGACGGCGTCGAGAGGCTCGACTCAGTCGTCGTTGTGCTTCGGGTCGCGGCTCAGCGTGTTCAGGAAGGCGACGATCTTGGCCTGATCCCCCGTCGAGAGCGCGAGGAACGCGTTACGTGACGCGAGCGCCTCGCCGTCGTGGAGCGTGATCGCGTCTTGCAGCGTGGCCGCGCGGCCGTCGTGGAGGTACGGCGCTGTAGCGGCGACGCCCCAGAGCGGCGACGTGAGCCACAGGTTCGGAGCGAACGTGCCGAACGTCGAGTGCTGATCGGCGAGCGACGCGCCCATGTCGTGACGTTTCAGGTCGGAGAAGAGCTCGACGGTGACGGTGCCGTCGGTGTTCTTCTGGAGGCGCGGGATGCGCCCGTCGACGGTGAGGTCCACCTTGAACGGCGCGCCGCCCGAGAGGTCCGGCGCTTCGGAGTGGATCGGGCTGTTGAGGGTGAGGCTCGTCACGTGGCAGCTCCCGCACTGCACCTGGGCGAAGAGCTGCTCGCCCGTCTGAACGCGCGCGAGCGCGGCGGCGCCCTTCGGGTTCTGGCGGACCGGGATCTGGAGGAGCGTGGCGTAGAGCGCCATCTCCGTGAGCTGCGCCTCGGTGATCTCGTCGCGCACGCCGTCGTTGTCCGGATCGGTGCAGTCCGGGCCGTCGCCGACGGTGCCGTGGATCGGCGTCGCGCTGCAGTTCTTCGCGATGAGCGCCTGCGACGCCATCCCGAGGTGGACCTGGAACCCGCCCTCGACGAAGCGGCGCGCGTTGGCGACGCGCCCCTTCCACCCGAGCGGCTTCACGACGAGGTCGGAGTCGACGCCCTGGAGCGCGCTGAAGTCCACCGTGCCGTCCGGGTGCGCCGTGACGCTCCCGTAGCCGATGCCCTTCGACGAGAGGTTCGCGGTGACGTTCGCCTGCGAGCTCGCCGCGCTGTTCTTCGCGGCCGAGAGCTGCGCCTGGAGATCCGCGGTCATCTCGATGCCGAGCTGCTGGAGCGCGCCGACGCCGATGACCTGGCGCGGCTGGCGCGGGAGCGCGGTCGAGAGGTTCACGCCGTCGCCGTCCTGGAGCAGGTTGTGCGCGACGTCGCCCGTGCCGTCGGTGCCGCCGACGAAGTGGCACTCGCTGCACGTGGTCGCGTCCGGGCCGCCGAACTTGCCGGAGTGGATCTTCTTCTCGTTCGGGCGCGGGTTCGGCCCGCCGAGCGGCGGCAAGAGCGCGTTGCCGAGCCCCTCGTCGATCGTGAACTCGTGATCGCCGGACATGAAGTCACCGAAGTGGAAGAGCCGCGACGCCTTCACGTTGTTCGCGTCGATGTCCGACTGCGGAATGCGGGTCGACGCGAACGTCGTCTCCGGCCCGTTCAAGGTGATCGTGAACGTCGCGTCGGACTGATCCGCCGTGCGGAACGCGATGTAGTACTTCGGGCTTCCGGTCTCCGGGAGCGTGATCGCGAGGTGCGTCGTCGACTGCCCCACGTCCTTGAACTTCTGAATGATGTTGAATTCGCTGTCGACGAGCCATCCGACAGCGACCCCTTGGCTCGCGGTCACCGTGATATCGATCGCGTCGTCCGCCGTCCCGCCGAACTTGAACGCGTCGAGCGGCTGGGTGACGCTCGAGTACGCGATCGGGTCGCTCGTGTCGCCGTAATCGAGCTCGCCGACGATGTTGACCCGATTGGCATTCAGGCACGTGGTCCCCACCGTGCACGTCGCCGAAGCCGCCAGATCCGCCGCATCGAGCGCGTCGGAGGACTCGCCTCCCGACCCGTCGCTCGATCCGGCGCCGCCGGAACACGCAGGCGCCAACGCGCCCGCCGCCATCATCGCAAACAGCGTCCACTGCGGGACCGAGCCGAACGAGCTGACGCGGCGTAGTTTCAGGTATCTCGAAATGGCCATTGGTTTCCTCGTAGGGTCGCCGATACGCGTGCGGCGATCGGCGGCCGTGTGGGATTGCACTCGAAAGCCCTCGGACTGCGAGCCCGGGGACCCTCCCAAACGCGAGATATGCGAGAATTGCGGTTGATATTTGATTTGGTCGTCGACGCCGGGTTGACGCGTTGTCCCGTCACTTAACTATTTGTGAAAACAATCGAATTACGCGATCGCTGCGTCCGGCAACGCCGGACCATTTCGCGTCCCGTCGAGACGCCGGACCAAACAAACCAAATAAAATTAAAATGTCATAAGTGGTCGCCGCTACACCACGGCGACTGTGGTAAGCCTGCGTGCTGGTGTCATGTTGCAGCGCGTTGGGCGCGCTCGTCGACAACAGTAGGAGAAGTACGTAGCACGGCGAAGTGATCTGTCACCCATGTCGTGCATCCAGCGCGACGATTGCCGTCATCGCGCCGAACTTTCATGATCATGTGCGCGCGACAATGTGGGGAAAAAGGCGCGCCTTTTTCGTGATCATCGAGATGCCACGCGATCCACGCGGCTCCAGGTTTTCGGCCGAAACGCGCGTGCTTCGCGCGCGCTCTACACGACGAAGATCTGGGATGACGCGCGCGCCATTGCGTTCTTCACGACGCGCTCTCACCGGCGCAATCGCGCATCGCGATCGCGATCGAACGGTGGTGAGTGCGCACTCGTATTGTCCACGACGCGCTGGCGACGGCGCGATCGTGCATCGCGATCGAACGGTGGTGTGTTCGCATTCGCGTTGTGCGTGCCGTGATCGCGCCCGGCGCGATCGTGCATCGCGATGGCAATCGAACGGTGGTGTGTTCGCACGCGCGGCCGTCACGTGTGATCACGTGCGGCTCGCGGCCCTCTCACCTCGAGGGTCCGCGGATCGGTCGGTCGACCCGCGACAGCGGTGCTGCCGAGCGATAGCTCCGTGACGTGCAGCTCGCGCGTGCGATCGCCGCGGACGCGGCGCGGCGCCTACTCGTCGACGGTAGCGGCGCGGCGTCGTCGCAAAACGACGCTGCCCGTGGTGGTCTGCAGCACTTCCTCGCCGCTGCGGAGCGCGGGGCGCGAGATGGCGGGACGCGGCTCGGCGACCGTCTCGGTCTTCTCGACCTTCGCGCGCGGCTCCGGCGCTTCGCGCGCCGGCGCGGGCCGCTCGAGCGAGTCGAGCAACGCGACGGCGTCGATCTCCGTCGCGGGGACGGGACCGTCGTCGTGCCACTCGTCCGCCTTCGCGAAGGCCTTCGTCGTCGACGATTCGGCGTCGCGGCGCGCGCGCCGGGTCGCTCGCTTCGACGCGGTCGCCGTAGCGCGGCGAGCGGGCGCCTCCGCCCGTGCGGCGGCGGCGAGCGATCGCGCCCTGCGCTCGTCTTCGAGCTCGAGCTCGTGGAGGGAGGCTCCTCGCGTTGCTTCGAGGATGCCGTCCACGAGCGTCTCGATGAGCTGTGCGAGCGCCAGACCAAGGGGCGTGCGAGGACTCTTCACGGGTGCGCCGTTCTACCGCGTACGCAGCAGAAGTCGAGAGCTGTCATGCGTATCGGCTCAACGAAATAACCGTTTCACGTTGGCATCGGGGAATGCTGCGCATGCTCCGCCGCCACGGATCTCCACGATGGAGCCGATGGCCGCAAAGCCGCAGCGGCGGTGGAGCGCGATCGACGCGGCGTTGGTAGCCACTACGGTCGCGACCACCCGGCGAACGGGAGGGCGTTTGCCCAGCTCGCTCGCCAGGAACGAGTAGTAGGACGAGGCGATTCGCCGCCCCCGGAACGGCGGGGCGGTGAACAACTTGTAGCTGTATACGAGCTCGTCGCGCAATGGCGCGAGGTGCTCGCCGATCTCCATTTCACCGAACATCGACCATCCATACAAGGCGAGCGCGCCGTCGACCCGCCCCGCGATACACCAGTCGCCGCGCGCGAGGCGCTCCCGCATCGCGCGGAGCTCCGCGCTCGTCTCGTGGGAGAGCGCCGCCAGCTCGTCGAGCTGGGCGTCGCTCGCGAGCTCGAAGCGCGCGGGACCATCGGCGCCGACGATGTGGTCCCTGTCCGCCGCGAAGACCAACTTGCGGCGGATCGGGTGGAGCCTGCGCGCCACGGCGCGCCACCGTTTCCACATGCGCTCATTATTGACGCCCTCTCCGATGCACCCAAGAAGAACTGGGAGGCGTCAGAACGAGACGCGCACCTCCGCGCCGGCGGAGCGAAGACCGAGCGCCGGCGCGATGGTCGGGCTCGTTGCCGCCCGGGCCGGCCGCGACGCGGTCCGCGTCCTGGACGGCGCCGTGAAGTAGAGGACCGCGCCGCCGGCGACGGCCGCGAGGCCCGCGGCGAAGAGCACGGTCGAGACGTTGCCGGCGCTCTGCGCGTCGTGACGGAGGTCGGTGCCGGTGGCGTCGCAGTGGTTGTCGGGCCGGCAGTGGCCGTCAGCGTTGGAGTCGGAGAGGCGCGCGCTCGCGCGCAGGCCGAAGTATCCTCCGAGCGCGACGACGGCGACCCCCGCGCCGGCGACGGCGATCGCCGCGACGCGCTGCGTGCGCCCCCGGCCTTCCGCCGGTGTCGCGGCCGCACCGTCGATCGCGGTCCCCCGCGCGTCCGATGGGGTACCGCTGCCGCTCGGCTGGACGCTGTCGCCCTCGGCGCCGCTCGGACGCGCCGCCGCCGTCTCCGAGCGAGGAGCGTCAGCGAGCGGCGGGATCGTGATCGACCTCTCCCCCTTGCCGACGGGGACGGTGATCGCCGTTTCGAAGCGCGCCTTGTTCGGAGCGGTCGCGATGATCTCGTGCGCGCCGGGATCGATCGGGACGGCGGCGCCCCACTGCGGGCGGTCGACGAAGATCCCGTCGCGCTCGATCGCGAGGCCGTCGACCTCGGCCGCGCGGGGCACGACGATCGTGAGGCGAAAGAGGTTCGGCTCGAGCGCGTCGGCGCGCCGGCGCGCGACGTCGGCGCGCGCGTCGCGTTCGCGCGTCGCCACCTGCTCGGCCTCGCGGAACTGCGCCCACGCGCTCGCCGGCTTCCCCGCGCGCTCGTAGCACGCCGCGAGGTGGAGCATCACGCCGAGGCCCGGATCGAGCCGCAGGCTCTCGGCGAACATCGGACACGCCTGCGCGTAGTCCTTCGTCGCGACGAGCCCTTTCGCCCGCACGAAGAGCTCCTCCGCGGCCGCCTTGCCGTCGGTCGGCGTCTCGGCGCGCGCGCCGGGGGCGACGAGCGCCGCACCGATCGCGATCGGGAACGCGAACGCGGCGCAGACCCGTGATCTCACGGCGCCCCCCCCGAGGATCTCACTTGCGCCCTCCGAACAGCGCGTCGTCGTCGCTCGAAGGGCCGCGGCGTGGCGGTGCGTGCTGGCGTGCGCTCGCGGCGCTCGCGGGGGGGGGCGTCGCCGCGGCCTTCGCGCCGCGCGGCGTCGCGCTCGCCGAGTCGTCCGGCAGCGTCGCGCTCTCTCCGGCGACGGACGCCGCCGCGGGCGTCGTGACCGACGGCGAAGGCGCCGCCGCGCGCACCGACTGGCGCGCCGCCGCGCTGGCCGCCGATTCGACGACGTCGGCGCGGCGCGACGACGGCCACTCGAGCTGCGCGACGAAGAGCGTCGCGAGACCGATCACCCCGATCGCGACGCCCACGAGCGGCGCGCGACGGCCGCGGGAGCGCGCGCGCCCCTCGACCGGCTCGGCGACCGGCGGGATCGATTCGCGCTCGATCCTCGCCAGTGCGTCACGCGGCGGAGGCGGCGCCTCGGAGCCTCGCTGGCGGCTCAGCGCCTCGCGCTGTACGGCGTGCATCCGCGGCACCGCCGCGGCCGTGGCCGGCGGCGCGAAACGCGCGAGCGCCTCGGCCAGGTGGAGCGCGGTCGCGAAGCGCCGCCGCGGATCCTTCTCGAGGCAGCGCGCGATGATCGCGTCGAGCTCCGGCGGGACCTCCACGCGGAACGACTGCGCGCGCGGCGCCGGCTCGCGGATGATCTTCATGCAGAGCTGGGGGAGCGTCGGCGCCTCGAACGGCTGCTGTCCGGTGAGGAGTTCGAAGAGGATCACGCCGAGCGTCCAGATGTCGGTCCGCCCGTCGACGTCCGGCTTGGCGTCGAGCTGCTCGGGGGACATGTACGTCGGCGTCCCCATGACCGACTCCGTGCTCGTCTGCGCGGCCCCGGCCGCGAGCCGCCCCGTCACCTTCGAGATGCCGAAGTCGAGGACCTTCACGATCGTCGACGCGTCGGCGGCGCGCGCAAGGAACAGGTTCGCCGGCTTGAGGTCGCGATGGATCACGCCGACCGCGTGCGCCTCGGCGAGCGCGGCGCACGCCTGGAGGACGTAGTCGACGGCCTCGGGGACCTCGAACGATCCCTGCGCGAGGCGCGTGCCGAGGTCGCGACCGCGCAGCCGTTCCATGACGATGTACGTCGGGCTCGCGCCGGGCGGCGACACGTCGAAGACGCGCACCGTGTTGTTGCTGCTCAACGCCGCGACCGCGCGGG
>Ga0207670_10000582_pt1 | contig 20112 bp, 13 predicted proteins | sample KBSS23HmetaG_FD_184339 | JGI IMG/M metagenome (GOLD analysis project Ga0207670, IMG submission 184339) | Switchgrass rhizosphere microbial communities from Kellogg Biological Station, Michigan, USA - KBS S2-3H metaG (SPAdes) (version 2) | ecosystem: Host-associated > Plants > Roots >... | reverse complement strand
GAGGGGCTCGGATTCGACGAGCGGGCCGAAGTCCTTCTTGAAGTCCTCCGGTGAGCGGTGCGCGGTCGCGGCGAGGCGCGTGAGCGTGACGGCGTCGTCGAAATCTTCCTTCTTGAGGCGCAGCATGTAGCTCCGCGCGATCTTGTAGCGGTCGCTCTCGATGTCGACCATGCGCACCTTCATCCGCCCGGTGACCGGATCCATGATCTGGCCGAACGGGATCGGCCTGAAGCGCCCCTCCTGCATGCTGATCAGCGCGTTCGATCCCCCCTCGATGATGAAACGCGCCGCGCAATATCCGAGGTCGCGCGTGTACTCCATGTCGAACGGGATCGGATCGGCGCAGCGGAGCTCGTAGCCGATGTTCTTCCCCACGATCGTGGAGCGGACGCCGTACGTCTCGAGGCGCCGCTGCACCTCGCGCTTCACGATGTCGGCGAAGTTGATCTCCGAGATCCGGATGTGCCCGTGCGCGTCGCGCTCGATCCCGGAGAGCTCCTTCAGGTCCTCCTCGGTCAAGAGCTCGACGAGACCTTCGGCCAGGAGCGCCACGCCGTCGGTCCGGCCGTAGGCGAGGCGCTTGATGATGGCGCCGGCGAGCGTGTCGACGATCGTGGAGAGGCGCACCCCGGGCGAGAACTCCTCGGGGATGAGCGAGAGCGTCGCGCCGGCGGCCTTGCCGATCCCGAGCGCGAGGTGCCCGGCCTTCCGCCCCATCGCGACGACGAAGTACCAGCGCGACGTCGTCTTGGCGTCGACCATCAGGTTCTTCACCATCTCGACGCCGATGTGGCGCGCCGTCTGGAAGCCGAACGTGACGATGTCGTTCGGGAGGCCGAGGTCGTTGTCGATCGTCTTCGGGACGTGCACGACCTCCAACGTCTTCTTCGACGCCTCGGCGAGGCGGTACGCGCTGAACGCCGTGTCGTCGCCGCCGATCGTGATGAGCTTCCCGACGCCGAGCCCCTGGAGGGCCTCGAGCGCGCGCTCGAGGTGCTTCGGGTCGCGCGTCGGGTTGGCGCGCGAGATGCCCACGTGCGAGCCGCCGCGGAAGTGGATGCGGCTCGTCTCCGAGATCGTGAGCGGGTGGACGTGTGACGTGTCGCCGTCGATGAGCCACTGGAAGCCGTCCTGGATCCCGAGCACTTCGTAGCCCGAGAGGCAGGCGCGGATGGTGGCGGCGCCGATGACGCTGTTGATTCCGGGCGCGGGTCCGCCACAGACGAGGATCGCGAGTCGTTTTTGGGACATGAGGGGGCCTCGATTGTGCCAGAACGGAAGTGGCCATGACCGCCCTTCTCGCCCCCTGGACCGCGCCGCGCGCCCGAGACGACAGAAGCGTCAGGCCACTCGTCGCGCTCGGGACCATGAACTTCGGTCGCCGAACACCCGAACGGGAGGCACACGCGATCATCGCGCGCGCGATCGAGCGCGGCGTCACGCTCTTCGACACCGCGAACGTCTACGAATCGGGGCTCTCCGAGCAAATCCTCGGCCGGGCGCTCGGCGGGCGCCGGCGCGACGTCGTGATCGCGTCGAAGGTGGGCCTCGGAAGGCCCGGCGGGAAGGTGGAGGGGCTCGGGCGCGCGGCGGTCCTCTCGGCGTGCGAGGGGAGCCTCGCGCGCCTAGGGACCGACATCATCGACATCTACTACCTGCACGCGCCGGACTACGCGACGCCGATCGAAGAGACGCTCGACGCCGTGAAGACGCTCCTCGATCGCGGCTCGATCCGCGCGTTCGGCGTCTCGAACTACGCGTCGTGGCAGATCCTCGAGATCGTCCACCTGTGCGACGCGGCGAAGATGCCGCGCCCGGTCATCGCGCAGCAGATGTACAACCTCCTCATCACGCAGCTCGACGTCGAGTACTTCAAGTTCGCGCGGAAGCACCCGATCCACACGACCGCGTACAACGCGCTCGCCGGCGGGCTCCTCGCGCGGCCGCACGCGTTCGAGTCGATCCCGGAGGGCTCGCGCTTCGACAAGAACGCGATGTACCAGCGCCGCTACTGGTCGGCGCACTTCTTCGCCTTCACGAAGGCGCTCCGCGAGATCGCCGAGGGCGAAGGGATGGACCTCGCGGCGCTCGCGTACGCGTGGCTCGCGGACCGGCCGATCGACTCGGTCCTCGTCGGACCGGCCGACGTCGCGCAGCTCGACGTCGCGATCGACGCGCTCGGCCGCCGCCTCTCACCGGAGTCCACGGGCCGGATCGCGTCGCTCCAGCGCGCGTTCGCCGGGACCGACGCGACGTACGCGCGATGAGGCGGCGATGACCTGGTCGGAGCGCCTGTCGAACCTCGACGCCACGTTCCTCTACCTCGAGGACCGCACCGCGCACATGCACGTCGGCGCGGTCGCGATCTTCGAGGGTCCATCGCCGTCGTACGCCGACATGGTCGATCGGATCGCGTCGCGCCTCGAACGCGTCCCGCGCTACCGCCAGCGCCTCGCGTTCGTGCCGTTCGGCGTGGGGCGGCCGGTATGGGTCGACGAGTCGAACCTCGATCTCGAGTACCACGTGCGCCACACCGCGCTCCCCGCCCCCGGCGACGAGGCCCAGTTGAAGCGCCTCGCCGGCCGCCTCTTCGCGCAGCGCCTCGATCGCGGAAAGCCGCTGTGGGAGCTCTGGCTGATCGACGGGCTCGCGGGGAACCGCTTCGCGATCCTGAGCAAGACGCACCACTGCATGATCGACGGCGTGTCCGGCGTCGACCTCGCGACGGTGCTCCTCGATCCGGACGCCGACGTTCCAGCGGAGCGCCCCGCCCCGTGGACGCCGCGCCCCGCGCCTTCTCGCGTGGAGCTCGTCGCCGACGCGTTCCGCGATCAGGTCCTCCACCCGCTCGACGTCGCGCGCGAGGCGCTCGAGCCGACGACCGAAGGGCGGAAGCTCCTCCTCGAGCTCCTCGGCGGCGTGAAGCCGCTCCTCGGGATGGCGCAGATGGGACCCGCGCCGGAGTCGTCGCTCAACCGGCCGATCTCGCCGCACCGGCGGTGGGAGATGCTGACGCTCGATCTCGCCGAGGTGAAACGTGTCCGCGCGGCGCTCGGCGGGACGGTCAACGACGTCATCCTCGCCGTCGTCGCCGGCGCGCTCCGCGAGCTCTTCGCCGCGCGCGACGAGGCGCCGAAGGACCTCCGCGTGATGGTGCCGGTGAGCGTCCGCGGCGAGGACGGCCGCGGGAAGCTCGGCAACCAGGTCACCGCGATCTTCTGCCAGCTCCCGGTCGCCGAGCCCGACCCGGCCCAACGCCTGCGCAGAGTGAGCGCCGAGATGCGCGGGCTCAAAGAGAGCCGTCAGGCGGTCGGCGCGCTCGCCCTCTCGCGCCTCGGCGACTTCGCGCCGCCGACGCTGATCGCGCAGGCGTCGCGCCTCGAAATGATGACGCGCTTCTTGAACCTCGTCGTCACGAACGTCCCGGGGCCGCAGTTCTCGCTCTATCTCCTCGGGAAGAAGCTCCTCGGCTGCTACCCCTGCGTCCCGCTCGCCGCGCACCAGACGCTCGGGATCGCGCTCCTCAGCTACGACGGCAAGATCGGCATCGGCCTCCTCGGCGACGCCGAGCACATGCGCGATCTGCCGCTCCTCGCCGCGGCCCTCCCGCGCGCCCTCGCCGATCTCACGTCGGATGCGAGCGCGAGAGCTCCGCAGCAATGACGCGCCACACGTCGGCGTTGAGCGCCATGCCGCAGTGGCTCGAGTCGACCTCGACGTGGCGCGCGGCCGGATCGAGGCAGGTGCGCCAGTCGACGATCCCGTCGGAGCGCGAGTAGATCGAGAGGAACGGGAGGTCGCGCGGGAGCGGCCCCTCGAACTCGCGCCGCACACCGTCGCAGCACGCCCCCTCGCGCATGCACGCCATCGTGAGGACGCCGGGGACGCCGAGGGATCCGACGGCGCCGACGAGCCCGACGTTCACGAGGACGAGGAGGTTCACGCGGAGCATGTCGAGGAACGGCGTGCCGAGCGTCACGAGGCTGGCCACGAGATCCGGGCGGCGCACCGCGAGGAGACGGCCGAACGCGCCGCCGCGGCTCTGACCGACGACGATCGCCTGCCGTCCGCCGTTCATCGCGACGTGCGCCTCGAGGCGCTCTTCGAGCGGCCCCACCATGTCGCTCGCGCACCCGACGTTCAGCGTGATCCCCGCGTCCTTCGGCCGAAACCCCGCTGATCGAAGCGCCACGGCGAGCGGCGCGAGCGAGCGGTCACCGGCGAGGTACCCCGGGATCAGAAAGACGGGCCTCCCGCGCCCCGCGGGGAAGCCGTGCCCCTTCCCGATCGGCTGGCTCCGGAGGCGCGCGAGCTCGGCGAGCATCCGGCTCTCGCGCCAGATCGGCGGCGTGCGCAGGAGTCCTCGCGGCGAGAGCTGCGACGCCGCCGCGTGGAGGAGAGTGGCCGCTGCGCCGCTTCGCACCTTCATCATCGGCTCTCGTGCCGCTCCGGCTCGATCCGGAGGACGCGGACGATCGCGCCGTGGAGCGCGTAGATCGCCGGCGTCAGGAGGATCGCGACCGCGAGCTTGATCACGTATTCGCGCCCGATCTTGGCCCAGACCCAGTCCCACGGCTGCAGCGCCGTCGTCCGCCAGAAGATGACGTTGATCGTCACGGTGTCGACGATCTGGCTCAAGATCGTCGAGCCGGTGGCGCGGACCCACAAGTGGCGCGACTTCGTGAGCGCCTTCCAATACTGGAAGACGCGGATGTCGAGGAGCTGTCCGAGGAGGTACGCGACGATCGACGCGACGAAGAGGCGCGCGCTCCCACCGAACACCTTCACGAACTCCTCTTGCGTGAAGTACGTCGACTCGTGGGGTGTGAGCGCCGTCGAGATCTGGAGGATCGCCCACGCGAGCACCGCCATGGAGAACCCGAGGGCAGTGATGAAATGCGCGCCGCGCCTCCCGTAGAAATCGTTCACGACGTCGGTGAGGAGGAACGTGATCGGGAATGGGATCATCCCGACCGAGATCGGCCCGAGCGGCGTCGTGATCGTCTTCCCGCCAATGACGTCGCCGAGGAGGAGGCACGCGACGAAGGTGCAGCACAGACAAATGAAGAGCTTGTGCGACGGCTCGAAGCGGGCGAAGGGGGAGGGCGCCGCGACCGGAACGGAGGAGGGCTCAGCCATCGTCAGCCGGTAGGGTAGAGCAGACGAGACGATAGCTGAACCGACAAATGGGCAAATCCGCATGTCGCCACGAGATCGATGCCGCGGCTCGCGTGCGATGATGCGCCCCATGGGGCCGCTCGTCTCGCGCGACGCCGGGGGTCTCTCGATCGCGCGGAGGTTCTAGAGAGGGACCCGCCGCTCGAGGCGCGCGGCGAGAGAGCGACGATCGGACCGGTGGCCGCGCGGGCGCGACGACGACGGCGCGTCGTCGCGGCGACGCGGCTTCGTCGCGTGCCTGCCCGGTGAACGCGGGCCTCGGAAAAATCGGGGGAGCTCGCACTTCGCGAGGCGCGACGAGCCTGGACCACAACGTGCTTTCCCGATTCGCGAGCGGCGCGAGCCCCGACGTATTTCAACCTCCGATCGCAAAGCCACAAGGAAGCCGATGTCCCTGATATCCCTCTTCGCGTGCGAACAAGGCCGCCGCGCGATGCTCGCGGGTCTGGAGCACGACCTGCGGCGCGGCCTCGGTACGGTCGAGCGCGCGCCGCTGTCGGCCGAGCGGGACCGCGCGATCGCGATTCTCGAGAGCGCGTCGCGCTACGCGCACGAGCTCCAGGAGCACGGCGACGCGTGGTCGTACCGGCCCGAGGACCACGACGGCGAGCGCTGCTTCGCGCTCGTGCTGAGCGCGCGGGAAGCGGCGCACGAGCGGAGGGGGCTCGCGGCCAAGAGCCTCCTCGAGACCGCGCCGGACGAGGACGGCGACCCGGGGTGGCTCGGCGTGCTCTGGAGCTGGCTCGCGCGCCCGCGCGCGGACTTCCGGCGGCGGCCGAGCGAGGCGAGCGGCCCTCGCGCGTTCGCGGACGACGCCGTGATCGCGCTCACCTCCGACTGGGGGACCGGCAACGCGTCGTCGGCGCGGATCGCCGACCTCATTCGCGACATGGACGTGCCGCACTCGATCCACCTCGGCGACGTGTACTACTCCGGGACCGAGACCGAGGTGCGCGAGAAGCTCGTCCACGGGTGGCCAGCCGGATCGGTGAGCTCGTTCACGCTGAATGCCAATCAGGAAATGGTCTCGGGCGGCTACGGTTATTTCGACGTGGCGCTCGGCGCGCGCACGTTCTCCGCGCAAGACGGCTTCAGCTATTTCGCGCTGGCGAATCGGTACGCGACCGTCGTCGGCGTCGACACCGCGTATCACGCGCGGCGCGGATCGCTCGGCGAGCGCGGGGCCCTGGAGGACGGTAGACCGGACGTGGCCCCGTGCTACCTGCACGGGGCCCTCGACGCCGAGGTCCAGCTCCCTTGGCTCACGGCGCTCGGACGCGCCGCGCGGCGCGACCGGCGCAAGGTGATCCTCCTCTCGCATCATCCAGGGCTCGACCTCGACGGCGCGCCTTTGGATCCGCTCTGGTCGCAGGTCGTCGACGCGCTCGATGGCGGTCCGGATATTTGGTATTGGGGGCACGTTCACGCCGGCGCCGTGCTCACCCCGCGGAAGAGCCGCGGCGTCACGGTGCGCGGCCGCTGCGTCGGGCATGGCGGCGTGCCGTACGCGCCGATCGAGCGCACCCCTTCGCTCGTCTGGGCCGAGGACGCGCGCGCCGACGATCCCGACGAGCCAAGGCGCGCGCGCAACGGGTTCGCCGTCCTCCGCTTCACCCCCGAGGGGCTGATCGAAGAGCTCCGCGACGAGTACGGCGCAGTCCGCTGGACCGAGCGCACGCGCTGGGACGAGTGATCTATCGCCTCGTGGCGCGACGGCGCGCCGGCGTGTCGCGACGGCGGCCCTTCGTCGCCTGGATCCCCGACTCCTTGGGCGGGCGGAACGTCTCCGGGTCGACGTGCAGCGCGCGGAGCGCCTCGTCGACCGAGAGGACGTCGAGGCGCGACTTCCAGTGCTCGTGCGGCACCTCGCCGGCGAGGCGCGTGAGCGTCGCCTCTTTCCGCGGGATGTCGCCGCCACCCATCGCGAGGAGCGCGAGCGCCTGGAGACCCACGCCGGGCGCGCGGCACTCCACGGCGCGGCCGGTGAGATCGGGGATCCGCCGCGCATCGGTGGGATCGCCGAACGCGATGCAGAGCGCCCTGGAGAGGAGCGCGCCGAGCGGCTCCTGGAGCTTCGCCCACGCGGCACGCGCGCGCGTCGCCAGGTCGAGCGCGACGTCGCGCGAGCCGGCGCGCCACGCGACCGCCGACTCGTTGAGGTAGACGAGCGGCTCGAGCTCCGGCGCGCCCACTTCGGCGATCGCCCGGACGAGCTCGAGATCCGGCGCGCGCGCCTCGTCGAGGCGGTAGCGGATGCACCGGAGGAGCCACTCCGCGCGCGCTTCGTGGAACACGTGGCGACACTCACGCGAGAGGGCCAGCGCGTCGCGTCCCCACCTCTCCGCGTTCTCGATGTCGAAGCCCTCCATCGCGGCCGACGCGGCGTGGAGGAGCGCCGACGCGCGGAGGGAGACCCACCACTCGACCTCGGCGGAGCGCGCGTGGAGCTCGGCCGACTCGGCGTAGCGCCCCTGGCGGTAACGGAGCTGCCCGAGCCAGCCGTCGTACGCCGCGCGCACGTACGGATCGTGGTGCCCCTCCGCCCACGGGGCGATCGACGCGATGACGCGCTCCTCGGTCGCGAGCGTCGACCGGTGCGCCGCGAGGACGTACACCGACCGCCGGACGCGCTCGAGCTCCGGATCGTAAAACGGCGGGATCGCCTCGACCTCGGAGAGCGCGCGCTCGGTCCACACCGGCGTCGCGAGCGCCGCGCGCACGAGCCGCTCGAGCTGCTCGGTGGCGGCCGTCTTCGGCGGGGTCCGCGTGATCTCGTAGAGGACGCGGTCGAGCGATTGCGGACGGCGCTCGACCACCGCGAGGACGACCCACTGCGAGAGGAGATCGACGATCTCCACCTCGGGCGGGGGCGAGATGCGGCGGACGGCGCGCAGCCCCTCGGCGAGGACGGCGTTGGCGTGGCCGAGGCGCCCCTCCTTCGCGAGGACGCGCGCGCGCGCCGACGCCTCGTGCGCGATCGCGAGAAGCGTGTCGCGATCGCCCTCGTCGCACCCGGCGACGAGGTGGAAGAGGCGCCCCGGCGACGCGGCGGGGAGCGCGTCGGCGACAGCGCGGTGCGCGGAGACGCGCCGATCGAGCGACCAGCTCTCGGTCGCGATCGATCGCGCGCGGAAGCGGCCATCCGCCATCATCTGCCCGCGCCCGTGCGCGGCGAGCTCGGTGAGCTCGGCCTCGATGATCCACCGCGGGCGGCCGAGCACGGTGCTGAGGAGCGCGGCGTCGGCGTTCGGCCAAGCGACCGCCGACCACGCCAGGACCTCGTCGGCCGACGTCGACGTCTCGCGATCGAACGGCGCGGCGTCGTCGCTGGCGAGCGGGATCGCGAGGCCGGTCTCGAGGCGGTCGATCGCGTACCGGTCCATCGCGAGGCGATCGCCGTTCCACCGCGCGAGCCCGGCGCGCACCCACGCGCTCACCTCGGCGGCGACGAGCCCGGGCAGCCCCTGCGTCCGCACCCACAGCGCGCGCGCCGCGTCCTCGCGGATGTGGAGCAGCCGGTCCGGCCCCACGAAGAGATCGGCCAGCGCCGCCTCGTCGAGCGCCTCGAAGCGGATCACGTCGGGCGCGTCGCCGAGGTCCGTGCGATCGACGACGCGCACCACCGCGCCTCGTCGCCGGCAACGCTCGATGACGACGGCCGACGCGCGGTCGATCCGGTCGCCGTCGTCGACGAGGACGACGGTCTTCCTCGCGTCGAGCACCTCCGCGAGACGGCGCTCGACCTCCCTCTCGACCTCCTGGAGCCGGCGGTGGTCGAACTCGTCGAGCGGGCCGATCACCGCGTGCAGACTCGCGAACGCAGCGCGCCCCGGGACCGTCCAGCGCACGGCCCGCCCCTCTGCGGCGAGCCGCTCCGCCAGATCCGAAAGGCACCGCGATCGCCCGGATCCCGGCGCGCCGATGAGATCGATCGACTCCCCCGCCGACACGCGTTCGCAGAGGCGCGAGACGATGTGGCTCGTCCCGAGGCGCGGCAGCGGCGCCGCCAAGACCGGCGCCGCGCCGCGGAGCATCGCCAGCGCTTCGCGTGCCGACCGCGGACGATCCCCCGGGTCGGGCGCGAGGAGGCGCTCGATCCACCGCGCGACGGCGCGGGGCACGTCGGGCGCGAGCTCCGCGATCGGCGTCGCCGGGCGCTTGACCCGCGCCATGAGCATCGCGTGGACCGTCTTTTCCTGGTGGTGCGGGACGTGACCCGTCAGCGCCTGATAGAGCAGCGCGCCGACCGCGAAGAGATCGGTGCGCGCCGTGATCCTGTTGCCCTCGATCTGCTCCGGCGCGAGGTGCGTCACCGTCCCGAGCATCTCGCCGGTCCCGGTGAGGCGCTCGTCGATGTTCGAGTCGGTGCACGACAGGCCGAAGTCGAGGATCGTGAGCTGCTCTCCGGATGGGTCGACGAGGACGTTCTCGGGCTTGAGGTCGCGGTGGATGACCCCCGCTCCGTGGATGGGCTCGAGCGTCTCGAGGAGGCGCACCGCGATGTTCTCGATCGAAGACCACGCGCACGGCGTCGCCGTGCCCGGAAATGGCGCGCCGGTGACGCGCTCCATGACCAGGAACGCCTGCCCGTCGTGGATCCCCTCGTCGAGCAGCGCGACCACGCCCGGGAGACGGAGGAGCCGGAGCGTCGCGATCTCGCGGCGCGCGCGCGCGGGGGCGACGCCGAAGCCACGCGAGAAGACCTTCAACGCGACGAACTGAGACGTCAGGAGATCTTCCGCCTCCCAGACTTTCCCCTGCCCGCCCGACCCGAGCATGGCCCGAAGTCGATACCGACCAGCGATCGTCGTCGCTGCCCCCGCGGCGACGTCGTCACTCACGACGCCCCCTCTCGCGAGCCCGCCGCACCGCGGATCTCCGCTCGTCGCCGCCGTCCATTCCGCATGAATCCCCGCCCCCCCGGAGTTGTCGCGACTCGCCATTGTCACCCGAACAGCTCCTGTACGTCACCGACAAAGGACACGGCGCTGAGCACGAAGATTGCGATACGCCTCGCCATGGACGGATCGCACGACGAAGACCTCTCCACGGGACGGACGACGTATGTCGTCAATCACAGGGCCGCGACTGATAACCTGACCATGGTCATGAACGTCGACCCCGTCCGCCCGCTCGACCACGAGACGATGTGGACGTACATGCGCCGCCTCCTCGAGCGCGTCTCGGCGGTGTCGGACGACGAGCGGGTCCTCGACGAGTGTCTCGACATCGTCGTCGGTCTCCTCGGCGCGGATCGCGGGCTCCTCCTCATGACGCAGTCCGACAGCACGTCGCACGTCATTCGGGCGCGCGGATCGCGCGGAGCGCTCGCGCCGCACGAGCAAGAGGAGATCAGCCGGACGATCGTCCGCGAGGCGATGGACACCGACGCCTGCGTCGTGTGGGACCTCGGGAAACGGCAGCCCACGTCGGCGAGCATCGCGACGCTCGGGATCCTCACGGCGATGGCGGCGCCGGTGCACGCCCCCGCGGGGGGCGGGCGTATAGGTGTATTGTACATTGATTTTCGGAACCTCCAGAAGATCGTCGGCAGCGCCCACATCGACTTCTTCATGGCGGCCGTCGTCCTCTTCGGCGCCGTCCTCGATCAGCGGCAGCGCAATCGGCAGACGCGCGAGCAGCTCGAGGGGGCGCAGGCGCGGTGCGTCGAGGGGCGGACGACGCCGCCGCTCCACGACCTCCTCGCGTTCGACAGCATGTCGGCGGTCCGGCGCGAGCTCGAGACGGCGACGACGAGCGACTGTCCGATCCTCATCCTCGGCGAGTCGGGGACGGGAAAGACGCTCCTCGCGCAGGCGATCGCGGCAGCGAGCGGCCGACGGCCGATCGTGCGCGCGGTCCTCGGCGGGAGCGACGACTTGAACACGATCTCCTCCGAGCTCTTCGGGCACGAACGGGGCGCGTTCTCGGGGTCGATCAGCCGACGGACGGGCCTCGTCGAGTACGCCGACGGCGGGACGCTCATCCTCGACGAGCTGCTCAACCTCCCGATGCACGCGCAGAGGCTCCTCCTCGATTTCACGCAGTTCGGGAGTTATCGGCCGCTCGGGTACAGCAAGGCGGAGCCGAAGGTGGCGAGCGTGCGGATCATCGCCGCGACGAACGGCGATCTGAAGGCCGCGATCAAAGACGGCAGGCTGCGCGAGGACCTCTATTTCCGGCTCGCCGCGGTCACGCTGACGCTGCCGGCGCTACGGACGCGCCGCGAAGACCTTCCGGCGCTCGCCGAGAGCACGCTCCGCCGGATGGATCGGAGCCCGTGGTCGTTGTCGCTCGCGCTGCGAAAGCGTCTCTTGGCGCCGGGGTACGACTGGCCGGGGAACGTGCGCCAGTTCGAGCGCGTCATCCAGCGCGCGCGCGAGCGGGCGATCGCGCGCGATCCGAAGTGCACCGTCCTCGAGCCGGAGCACCTCGACCCGCGCGAGTTCCCGGTGGGTGGGCCCCCGAACGAGCCGACGCCGCCCGCCGCGCCGGCCGGACTTCCCACCGAAGGCGGGTGGAAGGCGCTCCAGACGGAGCGACGCGGGCTTGAGCAGCGCGAGCGGCAGCTCATCAGCGAAGCGCTGTCCCGAAACGACGGCGTGGTCGCGCACGCCGCGCGCGACCTCGGCATCCCGCGAACGACGCTCGCGGGGCGGATCGAGGCTCTCGGCCTGCCGAAGCGGTGACGCTCGTCGCCACGGGGAGCGCCGGCGAGACACCCCGCGCGACGAAGGGCCGTCACACGCGACGACGGGACGTCGTCGTTTGGGGTGCCTCCTAGGCCGGCTGCGCGCGCGACGAAGGGGACTCGGAGATCCACGAGGCGCGCGAAGGCGTGTCGGACGAATCGGAGCCGTCGCTCGTGTGGCTCGCGATCGGGATCGTGACGGCGGGTCGATCGATGTCGCCGTCGATGAAATCGACGAGGACGTCGGAGCCCACGGGGAACCACCCGAGCGGATCGTCCGCGGCGGCGCCGGCGCGATCGCCGCCGATCGGCGATACCCAGAGCGTGCGGTGCTCGGGGAGCGCGCCGCCGTGATCCCACGCGAGCTCGACCTGGATTCGCCCGAAGTCGTCGACGAACGGCTCCCCGATGCGCGGACCGACGACGCGCGCGAGCTGGAGCCGGATGCGCGGCTTCGCGAGGCGCGCGGGGCGCTCGAACGGCGTCGCGGGCACGGCGCGGAAGCGCGCGAGCGCGGATGGATCCTCGGCTTCCGCGCGGGGACCAGGAGACGCGGCGGTGATTCGCAGATGGACCTCGGCGACGACGAGCCGCGCGGGGTCGTCGGGACCGGCATCGTCGCGCGCGACGACGATCCCCGGCGCGATCGCCAGCGACGGCGTCACCCCGGCGAACGAGCCGGCGGGCAGAGGCGCGTCGCGATCCACGTCCGCGTCATCCGCAAAGGCCGCCGGCGCGGCGTCGGCGTCGATCGTGACCGCGCGATCGTCCCACCGGTTCGCGAAGACGAGGATCGACTCGGCGGCGCGGTGCTCGAAGAAGAAATGGACGCCGTCATCGGCCGCGACGCGCATCAGGAACGCGAGGTCGGTCTCGCCCGCCTGGACTCGGTGCTCGCGGATCGGCGGCTCCGGACGCACGCGCCACGCGAAACCGATCCCGTGAGCGCCGAGCACCACGCGGGCGATCTCGTAGAGCATCGACGTCGAGAAGACGCGGCGGCCGCTCGCGCCGGCGAGGCGGGCGAGCCGTGGCGCGATGTCGACGGCGACGTGCACCCGATCGCCGGCGCGCCCGATCCGCATCGCGCGCGCGACGACGCCGTGGACGGCGCGCTCCGATCCGCCGTCGCTCCGCACGATCAGCGTCGCGTCGCATCCGACCCATCGCGCGATCGAGCCCTCGCGCTCCCGCGGGACGCTCCCTTCGACGGCGTACGAGAAGAGGCGCGAGAGGCGCTCGAAGCCGTGGACCGCGGTGACGCGCATCGCATCTCCGTCCACGTCTTTTATTTGCAGAATACAATCTATCGACCCTGAGCCCGAGGCGCGCTTCGTCATCGTGCGACGACGCTGGCGCCGTGCGCGGCGGGCGACAAGGTCACGACCTCGCGGGAGGCCGACGATCCCCGCGACGTCGCGATTTTCTAGGCGACCCTAGGCGCCGGGACGGCTGTCGGCCGCGCGCGCGCCGCTGCAACCTCCAGCGACCCACTCGCGGAGCGCCACCCACGGTTCCTCGTCGAGCCCCTCGGCCCGGCACTGCTCGATCAGGTCGTTGTAGTCCTGTCGCCGCGCGTACCCCTCGAAGCGCTCGAGGAGCGACGGATCCATCTGCTGGACGACGCTCGGAAGCGTATCGCGACGAACGTGAAAGAGGATGACCTGTCGAATCGAGTTGTAGGCGCTCTCTTCGAAGTCGGCCCACGCTCGGTTGATCTCGTCCATCGTCTTCATTTCTCGGGCACCTCGTGTTGGGTATCTCGGCTCTCGTGCCGGCCCGGCCAAGGCGTCGGTCGCGACGCGCACCGACGCGGGCGGCTCTCCGCCACCGCCAGGAGACATTTAGGATACGTCACCAGCGGACGGTGCAAGGCAGATCGTCTCGTGATCTTGACGTGACGTTCGGGCGACGCGAGCGGGAGGTGCGCGCGCCACCCACGTCTAGACGCGGGCGCCTTCGCCGCCGCTTGTCCTGGACGCGGACGCCTTCGGCGCCGCTGGGGTGCGCCACCGCCGCGGTGGCGGTGCCGGTGTCTGGTCAAGTCACCGCACCCGAACCGCAGACTCTTGCGCGCGGCTCACCAGCGCTCCTCGATCGCCTCGACGCGGTCGAGGTTTCGAGGGGCGGGCGCGGCGACCTTTGCGGTGTCGACGCTCTCGACGGCGTACTGCCCGTCGCCGATCGCCTCCGCGACGATCCGGTACGTGCGCCCCCCTTCGCGCGCGAGGAAGAGCGTGCTCCGCGCCTCGAAAGGGCGCGGCGGGAGCACGCGCGCGAACGCGGCGCGCGGCGCGAGCTGCGCGATCCGCGCGAACAGCGCCGACCGCGAGCAGCGCCGGCACGCGCCGAGCGGCACGCCGAGATAGCGCCGGGCGCCCGACGCCTCGGCCAGCGACGCGAGCGCGTCGACGCGCGCCGGCGACAGGCGGAGCACGTGCCCGGTTTGGGTCGTCCACATACGGTCTCCTTCTCCGGCGCGCCGCGCCGGCGGTCTCTCTCTCCACGCAAGCACCGCGCCGCCCTTCGCGCCGTGGAATTCCGGATCGGCGGCGAAGCGATCTTCCGCTTCATGGAGAAAACGAGCTGCGCCCGCGAAGCGCGCTTCGTCGGCGAAGGCCGGCGTAGAAGTCGATGCACGCGTCGATGCCGGAGGAGAAGCTCGCGAGCGAGAACCGCTCGCCCGGCGCGTGCAGCCGGTCGACCGGCGTGGCGAAGCCCATGAGGACGCACGGGACGCCGAGCACCCGCTGCAGCGCCGAGATCGCGGGGAGCGTGCCGCCGCTCCGGAGGAAGACCGGCGCCGCACCGAACGCGCGCGCGAGCGCGCCGGCCGCGACGCCCATCGCGGGGTGCCGGCGGTCGACGAGCGCCGGAGGCACGAGGATGCGCGGTGTCACCGTGACGTCGACGCCGCGCGGCGCGATTCGCTGGATCTGCGCCCGCGCGCGGCGCGCGACATCGGCCGGATCCTGGTCGGCGACGATCCGAAAGGTGAGCTTCGCCGAGGCGCGCGCGGGGACGATCGCCTTGGTGCCCGCGCCGCCGTGGCCGGACGCGATCCCGTTCACGTTGAGCGCCGGACGCGCGGTCTGCCGCTCGTACAACGAAAAGCGCCGCTCGCCGCTCGCGGCGCGCGCCCCGGCGCTCGCGAGCACCTCGGCGTCGGACGGCCCGACCGCCGCCATCTCGGCGCGCTCGCGCGGATCGAGATCGCAGACGCGGTCGTAGAAGCCCGGGATCGCGATCCGCCCGTCGCGGTGGTGGAGCCGCGCGAGGATCGCCGCGAGCGCCTCGGCGGCGTTGGGGACGGCGCCGCCGAAGATGCCGCAGTGGAGATCGCGCGAAAGCGCGCGCACCTCGACGTCGAGGGCCACCTGTCCGCGCGCGGCGTACGTGAGCGACGGGCGGCCGTTCGGCGCCTGCGTGGAGTCGGAGACCACGGCCACGTCGGCGGCGAGGAGGCGGCGGTGCTCGGCGAAGAAGCTCGCGAGCGACGGGCTGCCGATCTCCTCTTCCCCCTCGAAGACGCACTTCACGTTGATCGGGAGCGCGCCGGACGTGGCGAGGTACGACTCGAGCGCCTTCACGTGGGCGAAGAGCTGGCCCTTGTCGTCGGACGCGCCGCGCCCCACGAGGACGCCCCCGCGCACCACCGGATCGAACGGAGGGCTCGACCACTCGCCGATCGGCCCCTCGGGCTGCACGTCGTAGTGCCCGTACACGAGGAGCGTCGGCGCCCGCGGCGCGCCCCGCCACTCGGCGTACACGACGGGGTGCCCATCCTGCCCAACGCGGCGCGCGCGCATCACCTCGGCGCGATCGAAGCCGATCGACGCGAGGTGGCGAGCGAGCCACCCGGCGCAGCGGGCCATGTCGCGCCGGCGCAGCGGATCGGCGCCGACGCTCGGGAAGCGAACGAGATCGACGAGCTCGGAGACGAAGCGGGCGCGCTCGGCGCGCGCGAACATCGACGCGGCGGCATCCATGAAACGCTGCGGATGCGAGATCGGTGCGAGGCGCGTGACCGGCACGATCGACACGCGCGGCGATCGATCCTTCGCCGCGCGACGCACGAACGCAGGACCGCGCGAAGCGGACTTCGTCCCGCGCGACACGCGCGCTCGCAATCCGCGCTTGGCACCTCGCCTGCAACGACGTCGCTCCACACACGGAGGGCGCGGGCCCCGCGCGAGCGCGCTGGCACCGTTCGCCGCGGCGAAGCCTCAAGGAGCGGAACAATGCACGATCTCGATCGCACGAGCCTGGAAGCGGAACACGAGCAAGGGGAGGGATTCCTCTTCGAAGGGGAGCACGAAGGAGGGGAGCTCGAAGCCGAGCACGAGTACGAGCTCGAAGCCGAGCACGAGCACGAGCTCGAGCTCGAGGCCGAACACGAGCACGAGCTCGAGCAAGAATACGAGCTCGAGACGGAGAACGAGCACGAAGCGGGGGAGGCCGAGAGCCCGTTCCACGAGGCCGAGGCGATGGAGCTCGCCGCCGAGCTCCTCTCGGTGACGCACGAGGCGGAGCTCAATCACTTCCTCGGGAACCTCGTGAAGAAGGGCCTCGGCGCGGTCCGGGCGATCGCGCGGTCGCCGATCGGGAGCGCGCTCGGATCGGCGCTCAAGCCGATCGCCAAAGCGGCGCTCCCGATGGCGGGGAGCGCGATCGGCGGGTACTTCGGCGGGCCCGCGGGGGCATCGATCGGGCGCAAGCTCGCGAGCGGCGCGGGGAGCCTCTTCGGCCTCGAGCTCGAGGGGCTCAGCCACGAGGATCGCGAGCTCGAGACGGCGAAGCAGTTCGTCCACCTCGCCGGCGCCGCGGCGAAGCACGCCGCGCGCACCGCCGCGCGGGCGCCGCACGTCGCGCCGCGCGTCGTCGCGAGCAAGGCGATCGCGACCGCGGCGCGCACGTACGCGCCGGGCCTCTTGAAGCGCCCCTCGCCGATCGGCGCTGCGCGTCCGCGCGCGGCGGTACCGCGCCCCGGAGCGCGCGTCGCCGCGCGTCCGTACGCCGTCCCGCGCCACGCCGGGCCGCGCGCCGTTCCGCCGGGCCGCGTCGCGCCGGCCGCCGTGGCGGGGGCGCACGGGTACCGCGCGCGCCGCGCGTTCACGAACGGTGCGGCCGCCCACGGCCCATCGATCTACGCCGCGCCGGCCCAGGGCGTGCCCGTCGCCGGCGTGCCGGCGCAGGGCGCGCCGGTCGCCTACGCGGCGCCGAGCGGCGCGCGCGTGTCCGCGGCGACGAGCGGCACCTGGTATCGCCGCGGCGACCGCATCATCGTCGTGGGGGCGTGATCCCATGGACGTCGGCGCCGTCGCCGCGCGGATGCTCGCCGAGGAGGCGCGCGCGCTGCTCACGCGCCTCGCGCGCGTGAAGCCGTTCGCGCTTCAGGAGACGATGGTGCCGGCCGCCGCGATCTCGACCGAGGCGCAGACCGGCATCGAGACGTACCTCGCGCGCGGCCGCCGCGATCTCCGCGCGCAGATCCTCGACTACATCGCCTGGCTCCCGAGCGAGGCGGGGCGCGCGGCGGGGGCCGCCGAGAAGCAGCACCGCTTCACTGCGCTGCGACTCCGCTTCAACGTCGTCCTGTCGCAGTTCGAGATCTTCTCGTCGGCCCTCACGCAGAGGAGCGAGGCGGAGACCGGCGTGTGGCTGGCCGGGCTCGACGCCGCCGCGCTCGACGCGCTCCGCCTCGACGGCGGCTACTACGATCCGCCGCCGCTCATCTGCTACCTCGATCGAGGGATGGGCGCCGCCATCCGGCGCGCGCGCACGCGCCTCCCGGGCGGCGGCGCGACGCCGGTGGCGATCATCCGCGTGCCGCGCGAGCGGATGGTGGGGAGCGGGATCGCGTCGTCGCTCATCCACGAGGTGGGTCACCAGGGGGCGGCGCTCCTCGACCTCGTCCCGTCGCTCCGCGCGGCGATGCAACGATTGCATCATGCACGCGAATCGGACCGCACCGCGTGGCACCTCTGGGATCGGTGGATCTCCGAGGTGGTGGCCGATTTCTGGTCGCTCTCGACGCTCGGCGTCGCCGCGACGCACGGGCTCCTGAACGTCGTGAGCCTGCCGCGCGCGTTCGTCTTCCGGATCGACGCCGACGACCCGCACCCGGCCCCGTGGATCCGGGTGAAGTTGAGCTGCGCGATGGGGCGGCACCTCTACCCGCACCCGCAGTGGGCGGCGATCGACGCGATGTGGGATGCGCTCTACCCGAGCTCGTGGCTCGATCGCGAGCGCCGGCGGATCCTCGCCGCGCTCGAGGAGACGCTCCCGGCGTTCGTGGCGATGCTCGCGAGCCACCGCCCGAAGTCGCTACGCGGGCGCTCGCTCACCGAGGCGATGCCTGTCGCCGGGCGCCGCCCTGCCGACCTCGCAGCGATCCACGCGCGCTGGCGCAAGCACCCGCACGAGATGAAGTCGGCGCGCCCCGCGCTCGTCTTCGCCGTCCTCGGGCAGGCGAAGGTGGACGGCGCGATCTCCGCCGAAGAGGAGGCGGCCACCGTGGGCCGCATGCTGACCCACTGGGCGCTCAGGAGCGCGCTCGACAGCTCGGCGGCGTGCGCCGCGCGCCCGCGCCCGGCCGTCGCGCGGGTCGCATAGCCAAGTCCCGACACGGCTCGCCAAAACCAAATGCCGCGGACTCGCGCGGCGAAACGACTCAGGAGGAACGTCGATGAGCAAGAAGAAGGACGACTCGAAAGAAGAAGTGAAGGTCACCTTTTCCGAAGACAACGGCCAAGGTGAGACGCTGGTCGCCGGCGTCCGAGCGGAGATCACCGATCCACGATCGCGCGACATCAGCCCCGTCCGGCTCGTCGAGCCGGGGATCGACACGACCAGCGACGAAGCCCTCTGGGCGAAGATCCGCACGCGCACCGACGCGATCAACGTGAAGAACCTCACCGAGTTCCTCGATCGCGCGATGCGCGCGGACGGCGGCGTGGAGCGGTTGGAGGTGGAGGAGGCGGTGCGGGCGCGACCGCTCCCCTTCCCCCACGTCGACGCGTACAACTACCTCAAGGTCGCGACCGAGGTGTTCCTCATGAAGAGCTGCGGCGTCCGCGAGACGACGCACCGTGAGCTGAAGAGGGACGCGGAGCTCACCAAGGAATTGCAGTTGGGCAAGGCCCCGCTCGACAGGGAGATCAAGGACGGCGACGAGTTCGAAGACGAGATGAAGGAGGACCAGAGGCTACGGGACGAGCCCGACGAGCCGACGATGTCGGAGAAGCAGATCCAGAAGCTTTATGCGAAATACGCGGGGGACAACAAGATCATCCCGTATCTCGACATCATCCGATTGAAGCTCAAGGACGTCCGCCTCGTGAAGAGCAACGACCTCAGCGCGAAGTGCTACGGCATCCTCCGCGACAAGCTCACCAACCCGTGCATGGTCGAGCTCATATGGTCGTACTGGCAAGAGGAGGGAATGCTCGTGCAGGCGATGAACGCCATCACGATGCGCTTCCAGAACCGGAAGGGCCCCGGCGCGCGCGACCCGCTCGCGAACCTCGAGCTCGACGCGCTCCGCCCGCTCAACAACCTCCTCTGGGGATTCGTGCAGGACGAGCAGCACCGGTTGAGCGTCGTCCGGCGCGCGTACGAGTACGATCACCACTACGGGATCACGCTGCACGGGAAGGCGATCCCGTCGATCCGCCCGGCGGACAGCCGCTCGAGGTTCCTCGAGGCGTTCCACCGCCTCCTCTACCTGTGCTCCGAGTTCTACAAGCAGCTCGACGACATGACGATCCGCGCCGACGGATTCCCGGTCATGAACGCGCTCAAGGAGGTGCACCTCCTCCTCACGCAGGGCGGACACAACCAGTACGGCGACCTCCCGTGGACGGCGCGGCAGGAGATGCTGATGATGCAGTGGATCCTCGCGCGCCCGGAGATGCGCGAGTTCATCCCCGGCCGCGTCATGGTCGCGTACCCCGAGCCGTGGATGGATCGCGTCGACGCGATGAAGGCGCTCCAGGGGTGGAGCGACACGACGGTCACCCACTTCCGCGACCTCGCCACGTTCGGCGAGCAGATCCTCCTCGGCATCCGCTACGGCGCGTGGTCGACGGTGATCTTCCCGCAGCAGGCGGCGAACTGGGCGCGCTTCTGGCGCCCGGAGATCCAGGGGTACACGCACGCGTACCGCGCGGCGACCGGCGTCGACCTCACGAACCGCAACGACGTCGACAACACGCCGCCGTCGATCCTCCTCCGGCGCAGGC
>Ga0207670_10000576_pt1 | contig 20270 bp, 14 predicted proteins | sample KBSS23HmetaG_FD_184339 | JGI IMG/M metagenome (GOLD analysis project Ga0207670, IMG submission 184339) | Switchgrass rhizosphere microbial communities from Kellogg Biological Station, Michigan, USA - KBS S2-3H metaG (SPAdes) (version 2) | ecosystem: Host-associated > Plants > Roots >... | reverse complement strand
TGACGGAGGACCTGAAAGCGTTCGACGTCGTTCTGAGCGACGCCGATGTGGACCGGCTCCAGGAGCGCCCGCGCTTTGGCATCGCGGCGCAAACGACTCAGCCTCTGGATCGGGTGCGGCGTCTGGTGTTGCTGATCCGGCGGCGGTTTCCCGGCTCTGAGATTCGTTTCATAGACACGGTTTGCCAGCCCACCAAACAGCGCCAGAGTGCGGCCATCGAACTGGCGAAAGAGTGCGATGTGGTTATCGTCATCGGCGGCGTTCACAGCAACAACACGCGCGAACTGGTGGCGACGTGCAGCCGCTACTGCGCATGGGTGCATCACGTCCAGAACGCGGCGGACCTGCGGCCGGAATGGTTTGCGGGGACGGAGACCGTGGGCATCACCGCCGGCACCTCGACGCCGGACACGCTGATCGAGGCAGTCGAGCTCCGACTGAGGGAACTTTCGTCACGCGTTTGCCCACTGCCAGAGAGCGTCCGCTCATAACGAGGAGGAACAATGCGAATTCCGTGTCTGCCGAGGCTCTTTGCACGTGTGCCGGATGATCCGTTCTATCAACCGCGCCGTCCCCATTGGCTGCCTTCCGAACTGGTCACCCCGCCGGTGCTGGCTGATGATTCACAAACAGGCGACATCGAACGCCGTTTCGCGCTGCTCGTGAATCCGTTCTACCCAAAAGACCCGCACGCCAGCTTCGGCAAACATGTCCTCACGCCAACGCTGGCCTTGACAACCCTTGCCGGAGCCACGCCGCCGCACTGGCGCCTACGCTATTGGGACGAGAATCTTCTGCAAGGACCTCCCCCGTTGAGCCCCGTGCCGGAAGTGGTCGGCATCTCGGTGCATCTGACCTTCTCTCAGCGCGCCTATGCATTGGCCAAATGGTTTCGCGCGCATGGGGCGAAAGTAATCCTCGGGGGCTTGCATGTCCTTTCATGTCCTGACGAAGCCGCGCCGCACGCCGACGCGATTGCCGTTGGCGACGGTGTGCAACTTTGGCCGGAAATTCTTCGTGACATCGAGAAAGGCGCGCTCAAGCCGCGCTATCATGCGACTTACGAGCGGCCTTACGATTTAGATCCGCCGCCTCGGCGCGAGCTTCTGCCGCGCCAAAGTTTCCTGACCACGACCAGCCTGATCGCGACCCGCGGCTGCCACAATCGGTGCGGCTTCTGCTACCTTTCCACCGAGGGCCTGCAAATGCCGTATCGGGTTCGCCACCCGGAGGATGTCCGACGTCAATTTGAGCGCGATCGGCAGCCCTACGCCGTGTTCATCGACAATAACCTGGGTTCGCGTCCGGACTATTTGCGCACGCTTTGCCGCGCTTTGCGCCCGCTGAAAAAAATCTGGAGCGCCGCGGTGACCCTCGATGTCACGAACGACCCCGGCCTTATCCGCGAAATGGCCCTGGCCGGCTGCACCGGGGTATTCATCGGATTCGAATCGCTGTCGGACGACAACCTTGCGCAGGCTCGCAAACGCACGCCGCGCACGGAAGATTATGCCCGCAGGGTCCGCCTGTTTCACCAGAACGGCATTCAAGTCAACGGGAGTTTCGTCCTTGGGTTCGACGGCGACCGGATCGACGTTTTTCACCGAACGGCCGAATGGATCGAAGCCAACCGGCTCGAATGCGCCACCTTCCACATCCTCACGCCTTACCCGGGCACGCCGCTGTTCCGGCAGATGGCCGCCGAGGGCCGATTGTTGCACCGCGACTGGTCGCAATACGACACCGCCCACGTTGTCTTCCGTCCGAAGCACATGACCCCTGACGAATTGGCGCTCGGCTACGACTGGCTGTATCGCCGCCTGTTCTCCTCGGCTTCCATCTGGCGGAGGCGCCCGCTGGACACCGCGGCGGTGCTTCCCTATTTGGCGATGTCGTATCTCTACAAACGCTCGAATCGTTTCTGGCACTTGCTAATCAAATATCGGCTTGTTCACGCGGTATGGCGGCCGCTGGTTGAATGGACGCGGCTGCGACACCTTGCGTATCGCAGGCGACTGGCCACGCTGGGAGTCTGCGAGGATGCGAACGAGAGACTGGGGGCAACCGGTCACATTGTGTCTGCCGGCGTGTGAGCGATTAATCCGCAAATTATGAATTACGCAAAATGGATCGCTCACTTTGAACGGAACCGACTTTATCGCTCCGAACCAGATTGGTTCGCGCCGGTTTACCTTCCTCAACCTGCCCGTGCCGAGCTGGTCCGTTCGCTGGAGCAATTCCGACTCGGGGACGGCGGCGGTCCCGCGTCGCTCATTGCCCATGACGCGGAACGGTTCCGGAGTCAGACCGCCGAGATGCGCGCCGTCGTCGACTTTTGGTTCGCGGAGGAGGCGGAACACTCTCGCCTGCTCGGCTGCGCGGTGGACCGATTCGGCGGGCGCCGCATCACCTCGCACTGGAGCTTCACTGCGTTTTGCTTTTGCCGGCGCGCGCTCGGCGTGCGCTTCGAGCTGCAAGTGTTGCTGCTCACCGAGCTGGTGAGCACGGCCTATTACCGCGTGTTGCTCGGCCACTCACCGGACGCGCCGCTGGCCGCCATGTGCGGGCTCATTTTGCGCGACGAAGCGGGTCACGTGGCCTTTCACCGCGACCGACTGGCCGCGGCGGGCCGTTCACCGCTCGGCCTGGGCGGAGCGCTGTGGCAGGGGCAGTTCTGGCTGTGCGGCCACGCTGCGGCGACAATGCTGTGGATGAATCATGGCCCGTGCCTGAAGGCCATTGGTGGCTCGCGCGCGGAGTACTTTCAAGAGGTGAAGTGGGAGCTTTATCGTTTCATCGCGTCGCTCTGCGGCGCGGGTGAACCGGTGATTCGCGCTCGACGCTCATTGCCGCAGCAGCGCAAACAGCTCGTCACCACCAGCTAAAAGGAAGCGCTATGGACTTGCTGCAACGCAAACTCGGACTCATCAGCCTGGCCTTCATGCTGCCGGCCTTGTTCTTCAGCACCGCCGGAATCTTGGACGCCGCCATCGGCATCGAGGGCGCAAACCGGTTGCTCGAGGCGATGCTGGCGCGTCCCTTTTTCAAACTGCTGCTCTCACCGGCGGTGGTGATAGGCGGACCGCTCGTCGCTTTCGTGCTGAATGCCTGTCAGGTAGTTCATGTCTCGGCGGACATGGTGAATGAGGAATTCGTCATCGCGCTCTCGGTGAAGCGGCTCTTCGGCCGCCTGATCTGCCTCGCGGTCGCGGGCGGGTTGCTGTTGCTGCTGATGACTTATGGTTTCGTGGAAAACTTCAAAATCGTGGCGCGTTAATGAAGCATATGAATACGACATGGTTCAAACGTTGGGGTTGGTTGTACCGGCCGGCGAGTATGCCGGGATGGTTGATTATCGCGGGCGCGCTTGCCTTTTGCGCGAACGTCTTTTGGGCTGTGGACCGGAAGTCGCATTCCGCCAGCGACACGCTTTACGGCGTCTATCCCTTTTTTGTTGCCACCTTTCTCCTGGTGGATTGGCTCGCGAGAAGGACCAGCGATGAATCCCGCTAAAGCCGAAGGCCATCGTTGGCTCGTCGTGGTGCTCTACGCGGTCGCCATGGCGTGGGTGGAAGCCGCGGTCGTTTACTATCTGCGCTCATTGATTCACCGGATCGTGCCGTATCAACCCTACCCGCTTCCGGTGGCCGGCGGATTTGGCCAGGCCGAGTTCATCCGCGAAATCGCCACGCTCATCATGCTCTTCACGGTGGGCTGGCTGGCGGGCGCGACCTGGCGGGCGCGCCTTGGTTATTCCATTGTCGCCTTCGGCGTCTGGGACATTTTTTACTACATTTTCCTGCGAGTGATGACCGGCTGGCCAGAGTCGCTGTTCGACTGGGATATCCTGTTCCTCATCCCAGTGCCGTGGTGGGGACCGGTCTGGGCGCCGACATCCATCGCCCTGCTCATGATTATGTGGGGCACTTTCCTGACCAAGATCGAGCGGTCGCCTGTCTCATTCGGTTCTCACTGGAAAATTCTAGCGCTCGGTGGCCTGGGCGTCGCGCTGGCGTTGTTCACCTTTATGGCTGACGCCCTCGGGACGGCGGACCAGGGGCTGGACGCGCTTCGAAACATGTTGCCGGTCCGCTTCAACTGGCCGCTATTTGGCGTCGCTCTGTTGCTCATGGCACTGCCGGTGGCCGATGTCGCGAGGCAGGGACTTCGCGCACGGCGCAAATTGGAGTCATAAACACACCCGTGAGCGCCGCAACGGTAAACTTCAAGATGCGACAAGTGTCGGTGCTTCTCGGCGGCAATCCCGATACGCTCAAGGATTGGGCGGCCCAGTGGGAAAAGAGCCGGGTCCTTGGCTATGTGGCAGTGATCATCACGGGCGCCGGCTTGTATGGCGCAGCGATGGGCTACTGGCGCTCGCCCGTTCAAGCCGGCTACAACCTGGTCAAATTTCCCCTCGTCATTCTGGCGACCACTATGGGCAACGCGCTCTTGAATGGCATGCTCGCGCCGCTCCTCGGCCTCGACCTCCGCTTCCGCCAGTCGCTGATGCTGGTCTTGATGAGCTTCACCATCGCGTCAGCAATCCTTGGTTCGTTCGCGCCGATCGTTTTCTTCATCGTCTGGAATACGCCGTCCCTCGCCGGGCGGCAGGAGGTGTCATGGGCGGCCTACAACTTCGTGCAACTCACCCAGGTCGTCTTTATTGCTTTCGCTGGCGTGGCCGCCAACGCGCGGCTGTTTCGCTTGTTGCACTCGCTCAGTGGCAGCAGCCGCGTCGCCCGCAAGATCCTGTTCGCCTGGCTGGCCGGCAATTTGTTTCTGGGCAGCCAGCTTTGCTGGAATCTGCGTCCCTTCATCGGCTCGCCGGTCCTGCCGGTCGAATTTTTCCGGCCCACCGCGTTTCAAGGTAACTTCTACGAAACAGTCTTTCGCGCCATCGGCCATTTGCTTTCATCCTGAAACGTCCGCGATCCTCGAACCACTATTATTATGAACGATCCCCAGTCCACGCCACCACTCCTCAGCCCTTCTTCCGGCGGGCCGCCATCGCTTCCGCCCGGCGCGAGTCCGGACGAAGCCGTACCCATCGCGAATCTTGTCGGGGCCATTGAAGCGATCCTGCGCCAACCCCGGCGGGTGATGTTCCAGCTTCGCCAACCCGGATCGGGCCGATTGATCGCGGCGATGCTGACGGTGTCGGTCGTGTGCGGCCTGATCTACGGCTTGATTGCAGGCACGTTCTCCGGCGGCACCCAACTCTGGGCTGCGCCCGTCAAGATCGCTTGTGGACTTTTGATTTCCGGATTCATCTGTCTGCCGAGCCTTTACATTTTCTCCTGTCTGAGCGGCTCGTCTGCCCGACTCAGCGAAGTCTTCGGACTGGTGGCCGGCCTGTTGCTGTTGATGACGGTCCTGCTCATCGGCTTCGCGCCCGTGGCGTGGGTGTTCTCGCAATCGACCGAGTCAGTCGCCGCCATGGGCGCGCTGCATCTCGCGTTTTGGTTCATCGCCACATGTTTCGGTCTGCGTTTTCTGGGCGCTGCTTTCGCGCACTACGGCCATTCCGGCGACGGCTTGAAGTTCTGGATCGCGATTTTCCTGCTGGTCATGCTGCAAATGACCGCGGCGTTACGGCCGATCCTTGGAACCGCCGAAACGGTTCTGCCGAAGGAGAAGCAGTTTTTCATCAGTCACTGGATTGAGAATTTGAGGGCCGGTAAATGAACTCCAACCGAATCGATACGTTGCGCCGGCGAATCAGGCTCCTGACCTGCTTGTTCATCGTTGGACTGGTGCTCAGCGGCGCCACCGCCATTCCGCTCGAGAAGGAACTCGATTGGCTCATTCGCAGCCTGGGTGCCGAACCGATGGTCCATGCTCCGGCCAGCGCGGCCCCGCCCGCTTGGGCGGTCTGGCTGCTCCGGGTTCGCGAGGCGCTACGCGACACGAACGCGAAATATCCTTTCGTTGCCTACGGTTTCGACTGGCTGGCGTTCGGGCATTTTGTCATCGCCATCGCGTTCGTGGGCGCATTTCGCGACCCGGTGCGCAACATCTGGCTGTTTCAGTTCGGCATGATCGCCTGCGTCCTGGTGGTGCCCTACGCGTTTGTCTTTGGCGGGTTGCGCGGTATCCCGATACTCTGGCGATGGATCGACTGCTCGTTTGGTGTGTTTGGATTCATTCCGCTGTGGTTTTGCCATCGGTGGGCCGCCGGCTTGGCCAGGGAAACATTTAAATGGGGCGGCATGGCACATGATTAGCCATTCACACGGCCGCCACGCGAAGAAGCATGCGAATTTGCGGCGGCCACGGCGCCGCCAGCGTAGTGGCACGGGCGTCTCGCCCGTGCGAATCGCGCAACGGACACACGGGCGAGACGCCCGTGCCACTACTAACCGTCCAGATCCCTGAAGAGCATGGATCCAATTGTTAAACCGTCCATTTCTCCGCGACAAGCCGCGTGGGTGTTCCTGGCGCTGGCGCTGGCCTCGGGTGCCGGCGTCGCGCTGGTTGCAGTCCGCTCTGTCATCTCCCACCAGTTCGCTTACTTCAATTTGGTCTGGAATCTGTTCCTCGCCTGGCTGCCTCTGGGTTTCGCGTTCCTTGCCGGCCGTTTCCGCGGATCGCCCCGCCTTTGGCTCGCCTGCGCCTTCCTGTGGCTCTTGTTTCTGCCTAACTCGCCCTACCTTGTGACCGACCTGGTCCATCTGAAGCCGCGTCCGCCGGTCCCATTATGGTTCGACATTCTTCTGGTGCAATCCTTCGTGCTGACCGGACTCCTACTGGGATTCTTATCGATCTATCTCATGCACCGCCTGGTCTCCCATTCGTTCGGATGGCGCACCGGCTGGATCTTTACGTGCGTCATTCTGGGGCTCACCGGGTTCGGCATTTACCTGGGAAGATTCGAACGGTGGAACAGTTGGGACCTCTTTCTCAGCCCGATGGCGCTTGCTCAATATATCTGCGATGTGGTCGTTCATCCCCGCGCGAACAAGAGGGCCGTCGTCTTTTCGATGCTGTGCGGCGCGTTTCTCTTTCTGACGTACCTGGCCTTCTATGCCCTGACGGCCCTGCACCGCTCGCACCAGTCCGGATCCGGGAACAGGGAAGAATCTCGGTGAGCGCCAACCCCTCGGTGCACGGTGGCCAACCCATTCTCCATGATGCCTCATGTTGGCCAGACGGTGATCTTGTTTCGGCAAAACCTGCTGCTGAAATCTCGGATCAGAATGAACTTTAGACTGGCGGAGACCGGGGTCGTGCCCTAGGGTCAAGGCACAGGATTGACGGATAACCAGCGAGGGGTTTCTCAATGTTATCACGATGCACAGCGCACCGAATCGGTAAGTGCCTGGTCCTCTGTCGCACTCGAGTTCCGTCGGCCGCGGGAGCTGTTGCGGCACTCACCGGGCTGTGATTTGGGTGAGGGAGAGGTTTATGAAGCCGAATTCGGTTAGTCTGATTGTAGGGATGGTCGCGCTGAAATTCACTGCTGCGGCGGCGGCGCAGACCTACGACTGGACAACCATCGCTGGAAACGCCGGTTACGGTGTTGCCGATGGCACGAACAGCACCGCGCGATTTAGCTTTCCCAGCGGCGTGGCGGTGGACCCCGACGGCAATGTTTATGTTGCGGACACGGCCAACCACACCATTCGCAAGTTGGCACCGACGGGAACGAACTGGGCGGTCAGCACTATCGCCGGGTTGGCCGGGATCAAAGGCAGCGCCGATGGCACAAACAGCGATGCGCGCTTTTATCTTCCCAGTAGCGTCACAGTTCACACCAGCGGCGATCTCTTTGTGTCGGATGGAAATTACACGGTCCGTAAGCTGACTCCGAGGGGGACCAACTGGGTGGTGACCACGATCGTCGGGCTGGCCGGGAGCTACGGAAGCACTGATGGCACAAACAGCGATGCGCGGTTTGGAAGTTTCAGGGGCAACAGCACAGGTATAGCGACAGATAAGGACGGCAATCTCTATGTGACAGACACGTGGAACTACACCATTCGAAGATTAACTCTGGTCGGGACAAACTGGGTCGTAACGACCATCGCTGGGTTGGCGGGGAGCGACGGCAGCGCCGATGGCACAAACAGCGATGCGCGGTTTTTTATCCCTCAAGGCATTGCGGTGGGTGCCAACGGGGAGGTCTATGTGGCTGACACGGGCAATTTAACCATGCGGAAGCTGATGGCGTCCGGGACAAACTGGGTGACCCGTACTATTGCGGGCCGGGCGCTGAGCCCGGGAAGTGTCGATGGCATCAACACCGACGCGCGCTTTTTGGGTCCAGTTGGGGTGGCCTTGGACGCGAGTGAGAACCTCATTCTCACGGACGCGGGCAACCACACCATCCGGAAGCTCACACGCTTGGGGACGGACTGGGTGAGCAGCACAATTGCCGGACTGGCCGGGATCGCGGGAAGCGAGGATGGCACGAACAGTGCCGCGCGGTTCGGCATTCCCTTCGGTATCGCGTTGGACGTCGCCGGGGAAGTTTATCTGGCGGACTCGGACAATCACACCATTCGGAGGCTGACGCCAACCGGGACGAACTGGGTGACCAGCACAATCGCCGGCCTGGCAGGCGGTCATGGCAGCACCGATGGCACGAACAGCGCCGCGCGTTTTTTCGAACCCTATGCGCTCGCATTGGACGGGAGCGGCAATGTCTATGTGGCCGATACAACCAATTCCATCATCCGCAAGGTTAGCCGTGTCGGGACGTCTTGGGTGGTAAGCACCATAGCCGGCCTCGCCGGAACCTACGGCAGCGCCGACGGTACGAACACCGCTGCTCGATTCGGCAGTACGAGTGGTGGTCCGACTGGCATTGCCGTCGACTCCATTGGAAATGTCTATGTAGCGGACTATGGAAACTCCACTATTCGGAAGCTAACCCCGATGGGAACCGACTGGGTGGTCAACACCATCTCCGGACTGGCCGGGAACACCGGCAGTGCCGATGGCACGAACAGCACTGCGCGGTTTACGCATCCTTACGGTATCGCGGTCGATTATCGCGGTGCGGTTTACGTGGCGGACACCTACAGTTACACCATCCGCAAGCTGACGCTGATGGGAACCAACTGGGTCGTTAGCACAATCGCCGGCCTGGGCGGAAACCCTGGCAGCAGGGATGGCTTCGGCAACGCCGCGCGATTCGGCGGTTTAGCGGGTGGTCCCAACGGCATTGCAGTGGACGGAAACGGGGTCGTCTATGTGACGGACGGGGGTAATTTTACCATTCGCCAGCTCAGGCCGACCGGGGCGAACTGGGCGGTCAGCACAATCGCCGGTCTGGTCGGTGATTCTGAAAGCGCGGATGGCACGAACAACGCGGCCCGGTTTACCTGGCCCACCGGCATTGCGGTGGATCGCGCGGGTAGTGTCTATGTTACGGATCGGATCGGCAACTCCGTACGCAAGCTGACTTCAGTCGGGACAAACTGGGTTACACGCACCATTGGAGGGTTGGCGCTAAATCCTGGTAGCGCGGACGGGACGGGGAGCGTGGCGTGGTTCAATTATCCTTCGGGCGTCGCAGTTGACAGCGACGGCATTCTTTACGTAGCGGACTCAAGAAACTCCACGATTCGCGTCGGCACTCCGCTACCTCTTTTTGATTTTCTCGCGGGGAATCCAGATTCGAGTATCGACCGGCAGACGGGGCTGTTCTATCAGCACGTGGTCGTGACTAATGTCGGTGCTGGCACGATACGTGGCCTGCAGATTTCGGTCGCCAACCTCCCAGCGGGCGTGCGGCTGGTTTCCGCTACAGGAACCAACGCCGCCACGGGCGGGTCGTTCATTGAGTTCACCAACGCCCTGGCCTCGGGCGCGACGCTGACCTTCACGCTGTCGTATTACAGTTCCAACCGACAGACCCCGTTTGGCGTCGCCGTGTCAGTCCGCCCGACAACGGTGTCTGCGCGGGAGCCCGGCGTCGGTGAGATCGTGGCCGTTCGCCGCACCTACTTGCGTTCCGACGGCACCCTGGCGGTCGAGTTCGACAGCGTGGCCGGGCGAAGCTATGCGATTGAGTACAGCAGTGATTTGAGTCTATGGAGGCAAGCGCAGTCACTGGTTTCTGGCAATGGAGGGCGAATGATCTGGGTGGACGCCGGTCCACCGGATACGGACAGTCTCCCGTCTGGCAACCGCTTTTACAAAGTGATCCTAATAACTCAATAATTCTTTTGTCCTCCGCACCTTACCCCACGCTATGAAATTCAAGGAACTGAATGTTATGCTGAGGAAACCTTTAGGAGTCGCCTCCGGGAATGGCGTTAGCTTCTGAGCCGCATTTGCCAAGAGCTCGCCATGATACGACTCATTTCAAAGCGACGACCTCTGGTTGCCGCGTCCTTGATTCTGCTGCGGATATTCCATCTCGAGGCCGCTGACGCTGTGTTTACTCGGGTTACAGCGCCTCTCGTCGGGGTTAGAGGCGGCGCGATGGCATGGGGGGATTATGACAATGACGGGCATCTGGACTTCATTTTGACCGGAGACAATGGCAACGCGATAACCATGCTCTATCACCAGAACGCTGATGGCACCTTCAGTCCTGCCCCTTTCATTTTTGCCCCCTACCGTAGCAGCAGTGTCGAATGGGGCGACTTTGATAATGACAGTTATCTGGACCTGCTCATTACCGGTCTCGCGGACGGGTATTCGCGGATCTACCGCAACTGGGGAGGAACAAACTTCGTTGAATTCATGCGTTTCCCAGCCGTTTACGATGGGAAGGTAAGCTGGGGTGACTTTAATCATGATGGCAAGTTGGATTTCGCCATTACCGGCGCCGGGCCCTACAGCCAGATTTATCAAAACCTTGGTGGGACAAATTTCGTCATCCTCAACACGGGTTTGGCGCAGCTTTATTACGGTTCGGTCAGTTGGGCGGATTTCGATCGAGACGGTAATGTCGATTTGCTATTGACGGGCGCGTCGAATTCGGATGGAGGAGGCGCTTACGTCTATCGAAACGGTGGCACAGGCCGTTTAGGCTTGGCTTGGTCTTTGCGATTTGCCTACGAACCCGGCCGGTGGATTGACGTCGACAATGATGGCTGGCCTGACCTCGCCATACAAAACTGGGCTTACCAAACGACTTATCTTTATCGCAACAATCGGAGCGGAGGTTTTGATCCGTCGATTTCGCTGCCTATTGGTCCAATGGTAGTGGCCGACTTCAACAACGACGGTTGGAGTGATCTGTTGATCCGGAACCAGGTCTTGCAGAATACGGGAAGCGGCATTTGGACAACCGTGGCCACGTCGCTTCCCGATTTGGGTACCTCCACATTGGTGAACAATGCCTTCTGCGGGGATTTCGATAACGACGGCAAGCTGGACCTGATCCTTAGCGACTCATCCTCTAGGACTTCCCTTTATCGAAACACAACGGAGGCAACCAATGTTGCACCGATTGCCCCGAGCGGCTTATGGGCCGTGGCTTCCCGCACGAATGCCGTTTTGAGCTGGAGTCCATCAACGGATGACCATCAAACGGACGGTTTGACTTATAATTTGCGCGTCGGAACCAGACCCGATGGGTTCGACGTCGTCAGCCCGATGTCCGCTCCGAACGGGTTCCGACGAATCGTTCGAGCCGGGAATGCAGGGACATTGACAAGTTATACACTCACGGGTTTGACGCCTGAGAAGACCTATTATTGGAGCGTTCAAGCAGTGGACAACTCGTTTGCTGGCTCACCGTTCAGTTCCGAGCAATCCTTCGTGGCTGCCGCACCCATGGTTAATTTCCTGGTCCGGAGCGTCTCGACCAACATTGACCTGCAGACGGGCCTGTTTTATCAACAAGTGGTGGTGACTAATGTGGGCGCGGGCCTGATCACTGGCCTGCGGATTTCGGCCATGAACCTTCCGCCAGGCGTTCTGCTGGTGTCCGCCACAGGTACCAACGCGAGCACTGCGATGCCAATTGTTGAGTTCACCAACTCGCTCGCGCCGGGTGGAACCATCACGTTTACTTTGGCCTATTACAGTTCCAACCGCCGACCTCCGGTCGGGATTGGAGTCTCGGTGGAACCGATCGTGGCTACTTCATTGAACGGCGGCGCGGGCGAGACCGTGACTCTTCGCCGCACGTTTTTGCGTTTCGACAACAAGGTTGCCGTCGAGTTCGACAGTCTCAACGGCCGTATGTATGCAATCCAGTACAGCAGCGACTTGAGCTTATGGAGGCAAGCGCAGTCACTGGTCTCCGGCAATGGAGCGCGCATGATCTGGGTGGATGCCGGTCCACCCGATACGGACAGTCTCCCGTCCAGCAAGCGGTTCTACAGAGTCATCTTGTTAACTCAATAGTCCATCCGTCTTCGGCACATGATCCACACGCTATGAAATTCAAGGAATTGATTCTTTCGGCAGCAGGCACAGTCCTGAGTGGCGGTGGCGCGTGTCTCCACGCGGACGATTCGCTGTGGACCAGCCATGACCGGTTAGGGTTGGGTTATCAAATGGGCTTTAATATTTCGGCGAAGTTCCAAACCTCCGGTTCCACGCCGTTTCCAAACAATCCGTCGGTGACCGGGTTGTCTTACCAGGACGGATTCGTTGGAACGGACAACACGGGTAACGCGGGCGGCCTGACGAGCTATTGGGGTTATCAAAACGCCAACCAAGCAGTGGATAACAACAATTATTTGGTGATGCGCAGTGTGAACTCCGGCGCACTCGGTTCGAGTGTGGATGACGCGCCCTACCACGGGTTTGAGCTGAGCTACAACCACGAGTTCGCCCGCTACGAATGCGTGCGGTGGGGAATGGAATCGGCGCTTGGATGGACCGACTTTTCAGCCAGGCAGCTGACTGCGCCTACGTCAGGGCTCCTGTCCATGGATGCCTTCCCGCTGGGCTACAATCCACCACAAGCACCCTTCACAGGAACCCCCAACGCCGGTCCCTTTACGCCCCTGCTGGGGACAACACCCACCCGCCTGCCGGCGACGGTTTTGTCGCGTCTCGAGGCTTCTCTTTACGGATTCCGCTTGGGCCCGTATCTGGACGTGCCCTTGGGGAGAAGGGTGTTGCTAAGTTTTTCCGCCGGATTGGCGGTCGCGATTGTGGACGGCGAGTATGTCGCGACGGAAAGCTATACGACTCCCGGTGGTATGACAGTAGCGGCCACAGATCGAGCTTCCGAAGCGAATCCAGTCCTGGGCGGGTATGTAGGCGTTCAAACGTCGCTCAAGCTGAGAGAACACCTGAATGTGTTCACGGGCCTGCGCTACCAGGGAAGCGACACTTACAGACTGAGCGCCGGAGACAAGGAAGCACGGATTGATTTCAGCGGCGCTTTTTCGTGGTCCTGTGGCCTGTCTTTCTCCTTCTGAACTGTGCGAGCGGCACATTCCCCATGCGGACTCCAAAACCTTACAACTGTTCTCAGGGTTGACCGCGGTTCCTGTAAATGCCTTTCGATCCATCGACCGTATTGGCAGGTGACAGCGCAGCGAGTCTGGTTCGGCCCCGACGAGGAACGTGTTCACTTCGCGCGAACCCAATCGCTAATGTCGCCGTAGAATGAGCCGATGGTCCACGCGCCTTGTTTGATGGTACTCGAGCGGAGGCAGGTCTGTGAGTGTCGGCGACTCGGTCTCGCGCAAGATCGCTTTGGCCATTTTTTGCAAAGCGTGCCAGCGGGGCCACTCGAGTTCGGGCGCGTGGGCAATCTGCCGCAAAAGGCTCCTCCATTCGATGATGACGCGGTCGATGTCGCCCATCCCGAGCAGTGCGGTCACCCAGCCTTGTTTGGTCAGCGGGTTTTTGTGGACGCTCGCGACGATCTGTTCGGCGCCGGAGCCGTATTTGGGCGGCACGCCGTTTTCGAGATAGCCGGGAATGGACTGGAGCCCGAACCGCTGGTGGCAGACCATGGCCAGCCGTCCCGCCCATCGGTTTTCCTCGCCGCAGAATCGGAACCCGGCGTCGAGATCCGCCAGATCGTAAATCAATTCGTCGAGGGGATAGCGCTCGTCTTCGAGCGCGGCGGCGATGGCCAGGCCGTCGCCTTGCTGAAAGAAACTGACGATTTGACCCCGATGGGTCGGCACACCAGCGGCATCCACAAGGCCAAGTCGGCGCCAGAGCAACGCGGTGCCCGTGGCGGCCGGGAGCCGCCGACAGGTCGGGACGAGCGGGCAACGGGCACAGTCAGGCGGCAACACTTCGCGCTCCTCCGGTTTCCAAAGGGCGACGCCAAGGGAGTCCACCGGCACCCGCATCGTCAATTCCGCCAGGCTCAGCAGGGCCACAATCTTGTGCGGATGCTCGACGAAGCGGACGACGGGCGTTTTCTGTTGCGCCAGCTTCTTCTCGAGCAGCGGCGCGATCTTTTCGTTCCAGAGCAGGAGCGCCGCCTGGCGGCCGTTCCAGCCGGTCAGGCGTCGGACCCATTTAGCCATGACGACGCGATCATCGGAGAGCTTGTCGGCGACTGTGACCGCCCGGCCGTAGATCTTTCCCTCCTCCGTCTCGGATACGTCGCACAGTGTGCCGGCCCCGATTTTTTCGAGTGCCGCAAGTTCGGACAAAACGGAACGAACCTTAGTCGGATGGCTGAAATCCGGTCGGTGCAATTCGCCGTCTTGCAGGTTGGCCTCTCCGCAATCCGAGTCGTGATCGAGATTCTTTGGCGTGTTCGCGGATGTTTCCGGCTGGACGCCGGAAACGGCGGGCCGGAGACCCACTAGAACGAAAATTTCGCGCAGCGGAACCTCGACTGGCTTCGGATATGATTCCCATTCGCCGTGGCTGTTGCGCATCTCCCGCACGCGCTGGCGCACGCGCCGCGCGCGCTCGGCGTCCGTCTTCAATCCGCAGGGGGTGTCGGGATGCTTCATCGATTCCTCGACGCCGAGGAAAATCGGCCGGGTGGTGAACAACCGTTCCTGAACGCACACCGCTTCGGCAAATGGGTCGACTTCGCGCTGGGCTGCGACGCTCATCAGGCCGAGGAGCGCGCTCCAGTCCACCATGCCGCTGCGAGCGAGCTGGCATGGGTAACCGTCACGCATCCGGATTTCATTGGCGGCGACGAGCACGAAACCCACTTCGTCAATGCCGCGCCGTCCGGCCCGGCCGAACATCTGCAGGATTTCGTCGGCCCTGAGCTGCTGTTCGGCGTAGTCACGCCGGTAGGATTCGCCGGCCAGGGCAACGCTGCGCAGCGAAAAATTTATCCCGGCGGCGAGACCCATCGTCGCGACGACGACGCGCAATTGGCCGGCCTTGGCCAGCGGTTCGATGACGCCGGCGCGCGCTCCATAGCTAAGCCCGCTGTGGTGATAGGCGACGCGGCTTTTCAACATCTTCGCCAAATGCTCGCCCACGAGCGTTTTCTGGTCGTGACGGAGCTGAAGCGGATTGGGAGTGGGCAACTGACGCGCCAGCTCGGCGGCCAACGATTCGGCCGCCTGACGGCGCGGGGCGAAAACCAGAACCGGCCCCAAATCCTCGGCCAACGCCTTGGCAACAAAGCGCGGCCAGTAACCCCGTATTTCACCGGGCAGATGATAATTCAGATGGTTCGCGTGAACTTCTTCGAGCGGCACTGGTCGCTGATCGTGTTTGACCAGGATCGCGTCGCGCCCAAGCCGCCGCAGCCATTTCACCACGTCGTGCGGGTTCGCGACGCTGCCGCTAAGCAACAACAGTTGCGTCTTCGGCGGCGCGAGCGCGATGGCGAGTTCATAGTTCAGCCCGCGGTCCGGATCGCCGAGCATCTGATACTCGTCCACGACGAGCAGCGCCGGGCCGTCGCCCTCGATCAGCCGCCGTTTTTGCGTCTCCAGCGTCGCGACGAGGATGGGCGCGTGGAGATTTTCCGCGAGGTCGCCGGTGGCGATGCCGACGTCCCAAGCGCGCGCGCGCCATTCGGCGAGCTTGTCATTCGCCAGCGCGCGGGTCGGCACGGTGTAGATCGCCTGGCCGTGATTTTTCCCCTGGTTCGACCACAACTCGAAGATGAGTGTCTTGCCGGCGCCCGTCGGCGCCTGGACCACGACTTCTTTGCCCTGGCGCAGCGCGGTGACGGCCTGTTGCTGCCAAAGATCGGGCACGACGACCTGGTTCAGGGCGGGCAAACCTTCGAGTCTTTCAGAGAGCGACAGCACGACGAGAAGATAAACGAAGGCGCAAAAAGGGAAACTGGGAATTTCCTGGCCCGAGAGTGCGACTTAGCTTTGCTTAGTACCCTCCGAAGCGAAAAGTATCTTTAGTTGACCATCTGCGGATTGCTCTCCGCGTCGAGACGATGCATCGGGATTGCCGTGAGGTCGCTGACTAAAGACAGCGGGGCAGGGGCCGGGACGGCTCGTCCCGGGAAAATGCCAGATCGGTGTTCAACTACGGGGACGAGGCCGTCCCCGCCCCATCTTGCGTGCGGCGCGGGTCGCAGTGTTGAAGCGCCGTCTCAGTGAGACACGCTTAGGGAATCGGAGCGTCTTGGAGCCGGGTGCGGAAGAATTCCGCCGGTTTGCCCGGGTCACTGGGGAGCGACAGAACGTGGGACCAGGCGTTGGCGTTGGTGAAGATCGGCGTCCAGGTGACGAGGTCGTCGGAACGGTCCACGACATACGAAAGTCCGGAGTTATCGGGAAACTGCAACTGAACGGACCGCTCGCCCCACCAATAATTCTGAATGCTGAGCAGTAGCGGTGCGGGAGCGACGACCGGGGTCAGTGTAAACTCGACGTTGCCGCCAAAGCCAGCCAGGGCGTAGACACCGATCTGAACGGTTTCACCTTCCGCGCAATTAAAGACCATCGGTTGGTTGGCCGTGCTGCCGGTCTCGCTTTGTGTCGAAGCCATGTCTCCGCGATGAACAACAAACTTATTTGCACCGCCGCCTTTGACGACGAACAACGTCCACCGTCCAGCCGCGGGCGCGTGCCATTCCCACCAGACGCTGCGACTCAAGGTATGATCGGTTTCCCAGTAAGCCGGATCCGTTGCCTCGCGAGTCGCTGCGAACGTCCGTCCCTGAACGCGCACCGATTCCGACGGCAGGGCGATGCGGTTGGTGAAGTCGTCGTTCGCGGGCGTCGGAATCAACAACAGGTTCAACGGCGTTGTGCCCGAGCTGCCCTGGTCGCCGTCGAGTTCAATCCAGTAGTCCCGTCCGCCGTCCACGTCGGCGATCAGGCTGTTGAGGCCATAACTCACCAGCCTGGTAGGAGCATTCGGTTGATTTGGGAGCGCGTATTCCTGGTCAAACAATCCGAAGACTGGAACAAAGGGCGGCGCTTGATGGAGGTTGGTGAAATTGCCGGAACAGCCCGGACCCGGCAATACACGCCACTCTTCGAAACCGGCGTCAGAACCTGTATCCGAAGTCGGTTGATAGGAAGGATCCTGATAGTGGACCGGGGCGGAGCGCGTGACCTGCACGATTCCTCGTGATGGAGCCGTCCACTTGAACCATATCGAATTGGAACCGGACTGATTGGGGATGGTCAGTTCGCCAGTGCGCCGTGTTGAGTTCGTATTGGCAACCGTCAGCGACGTTTCGAATCCTTCCAAAGCGAGCGCTCCAGCCGGAGTGTCATTTGCTGGAGCTGGCAGGAAGTTCAGCTCCAGTTCGGCGAGGGTCGCAAGGAACTGTGGGAAACGGTCGATCTGGATTTCGTAACGGCCACCTGGAACCGTGTCCCATTCGACCGAATCATTGGCGCTTGGGTAGCGATAACATTCGTTCGCAAACTCTGTCGCGGAACTGGCGATGATATCCAGTGTTTGCATCCCGCTGCGCGCGTAAATTCCCACGGCGGGTGGTTCGCCAGTGCTGCGTTTTCGGATTATTGCCGACCCATAGCCAGGTGCTTCCCAGGTCCACCACAGCGTGCGATGCAGCACATTCGTCGAGATCTCCGGCTCGTCCGGTTCCGCGGTCGCGGCAGAGAGATCCGCGGTGAACACGGCATTCGATCCGGTCAGGGCGAGCCGGCTGGCAAAGTTGTTATTGGGCGGGGCGACGAGCCCGGACTTCGTTAAGATCAAAGCCACGGGTCGCGAAGTACCCGGCGTCTGAGCGCCAAACGGATTGAGGGCCAGGTCAATTTGAATCAGGCATCGTTGTCCCTGCTCCGCCTGGAAGGAACCAGTTTGTTCCGCCACCAACACCCAACTCGACCCGTTTCTAACCGGTCGCCGATAAGTCGTCGCGATCGGCGTTAACTGCTCAAAAGCGTCTTCCAAGTATACCGCGACCGCGACGGCATTGCTGCTGGCCTGTGAATTCCACTCGTAGATTCCGTCCGCCGGCGCCGTCCACCTCCACCAGGCGGTGTGGCCGAAATTGTATTGTGAATATGGTTCAAACGCCTCGCGTGTCGCCGCGCCCAGGTCCGCGGTCAGTTCGAATTCGACGCCTGACGCTTCGACCGCGTTGGCCAGATCGTCATTTGGTGGCGGAGGAGGCTGCTGGGCCCGCAATTCGGCCGCGCAGAAGACCGCGACAGCAAGGGCAAGGGCTGAAAATGGCGCGCGCGCCGCGATGGACATCATAGGAATAAAGCGGGTTGTTCGCGCAATCACCTGTTTTCGAAGGTGACGTTTGGCGCCTAATTAGCACGCTTCATGCCGCAGTAGTCTATGCTCGAAACGAGCGCTTTCTGGCCACTATTCGCAAATGACACGCCTCTCACGAATGCAGAACAAATGCTTTCGCAATGCGGGCGCTCAACACTGCTTTTGAGCCTCAAGGTATCGCAAACGTCTGTCTCGTCTTCAAAGCGGGAGAGCAGAGGCTCCTCATGATGCTTGCGACGCGATCGAATCAGTGTTGCTCAGCGGAGGTTGCCAACGGAACCCGGTTGATGGTCGCGTAAACTTTACCTCGCACGGACGCGCCTTCCTTTGCGTTCAAGTTATATTGCACCTGCAACTGCATCACCGGTTTCAGATCGGGGATTTCCAGCAATACCGTGCGGCCATCGGTCATCAATCTGGCCGAGCGAACTTCGACTTTATCGCGGCCGGCTTGAGCGGGACGTGCGACAGACCAATCCTTCGAGCCATATTGGGAGGCGTAGCGATAGTTCCATTGTTCAACGCCATAACTTCCCGCATCTTCGGCGGTGTCCTTTTCGAGGGGTTGCGCGAACGTGAATGTCAGCCCATCGCGGCGGGCGTGCCAAGCAACCGGCACGTCGAGCGGTCTGCCGGTGTAACGAACCCGTTGGAAGCAGCCTTCCTTGAGCGCGCTTGTCTGCCAACCAGTGCTGCCGACCACGTAGAGATGACCGTCGCGCGGGTTGAACGCACCGCGCATCGCGCCCGACAAAAAGCGGCCAGGCAGCGCGACGGTGGCGCCTTGCGCAACGCCGTCCACGTCGTCGCGCAGCACCAGCATCATCGAGCAGCGACCCCAGGAGAAGTGCAACATTTGACCGGCGAGGGGGCCCCAGTCACCCGCAGCGTTCGGACTCGGGTTCAAGTCAGCCCCTGGCTTTGGCTGTGCGAGGGCAGGCGGGACGCCTGCCCTACGTTGAGGCACCCACACCTGGCTGCCACCCGAGTTATCGACGGTATGCGGAATCCAGCAGAGCACCGGATCGTACCCGAGCGGCCGGTCCGGCGTCACCTTCGGTCCACCGTAGCCGTAATAGCCGCCGCGTTTGATCTCGACGATCGCGGATGACGGCGTCCATTCGCCTTGCTGTGGGGCGACGGTAATGATGCTGCCCTCAGGACTGACGCCCAGGCCATTGGGATTGCGAAAGCCGCTGGCCAGCGTTTCCATTGACCGGCCATCCTCCGAAACGCGATGAACACCTACCGGGTCCACGTAATAACAACTGCCGCGTGAGTCCGTTTCGAGGCTGGTTACGTACTGGTGTGGATTCGGCGAAGTTTGGATGAGGTTGCAGAAATTCTCGTAGGCATCCGCTTCGCCGTCGCCGTTTTCATCGCGCAACCGCGTGATTTGATCGCGACCCAGAACATGGACCTGGTCATGGATAACCTTTAGTCCGAGCGGCTGATAAAGACCGGTGGCAAAGCGTTTCCAGGACACGTTTTGCACTTGATCGTCAATTCCCGACACCTTCCAGACATCGCCGTGAATCGAGCAAACGTAAGCCGTCCCGTCGCTGGTGAAGTCGACACCGGCGAGAAACATGAGCGCGTTCCATGGGTTGTCATAGGGCACGGTCAGCGTGTCGATGGCGAGCGGTCCGGTGTCAGGTTCGACCCGACCGGTCGTTTCCAGTGTGGGGAGCCAACGGGCAGGTCCAGGAACCTGCAATCGGCTCAGGTCGTCA
>Ga0207670_10000575_pt1 | contig 20312 bp, 18 predicted proteins | sample KBSS23HmetaG_FD_184339 | JGI IMG/M metagenome (GOLD analysis project Ga0207670, IMG submission 184339) | Switchgrass rhizosphere microbial communities from Kellogg Biological Station, Michigan, USA - KBS S2-3H metaG (SPAdes) (version 2) | ecosystem: Host-associated > Plants > Roots >... | reverse complement strand
CGTGCGGACTGTTGTAGAGGAGGGCGAAGCCGTAGCCGCCGGCGAAGCTGGCGACGCCCTTCAATAGCATCGTCAGCGAGTATCCAAGCTCGACAGGAGGGTGTGGCGAGAGATCGATTCGAACGATGCCGACAATGATGCTGAGACCGAAAGTGGCGGCCAGGAACATCATGATGCCATACGCAAACCGGCTGAAGGCGGCGACGGTCTGATGCTCCAGCAGGTCCAGCAGCGCAGCGACGAGCGGAAATCCGGGAACGAGAAACAAGACCGACGACATGAACCCTGCCGGATGGTCCGCGGTTCCCCATCCGGCGCGAACGCTCAGCGCGGCGATCGCGACATACATCCCGGCCGCCACGACGGCGCTCAGCGCCGTTGCCCCGTACTGGTTGAACTGTCGGCGTGCCAGTTGCGATCGCGCCGACTGGCCCAGCGCGCTGCTGACGGCCGCCACCCAGATCTCCGTCGCGCCGCAGCCGTTGAGAAACGCAAATGCTCCGCTCGCGGCTCCGACCGCCGCGGCGATTTGCGTTCTGGTGTAGAGAGGCGACGCCGATTCGATCCGCGCAAGATCTGCGGCAGTCTTCCGCGCATTCGTGCCCAATTCTGCTGTTTGCGCAAGCTTCTCGAGCTCGCCGATGCGCCAGGCGTTGACGCCGGGGAGCCCGATTTCGCGCGCCATCGTAACCCGCTCGCCTGCGCGGCGGACGCTGGCGATGACGGTGTCGAACGTCAGCGCCACCGATATCCCGTCGAAAGACAATTTCTTCGCCAGCAGGTCCATGCATTCCCGTGTTCGGAATGCGGTATTGCCGGCCCGCAACATCGACGTGCCCAGCCAAAGCAATCCTTCGACCGCATCAGACAACTCGGAGCGATCGGCGTCGCGGTCGCGGTCGATGATGGAGGGGAGTTCAGCGCTCGGGGTGTTTGCTTGCACAGGGCTTCCCGGCTCACGGAATGCAGCGAACATCAATGCCCGTCACGGCCCTCGCGGCGAAGGAGCTAGTGGCCGCTGAACACGAGGGTCTTGAAAGGAAGCACGCAGGCCTGAAGCCGCAGGATGAGCGCATGCACAAGGCCCAGCGCATCCACCGCGTGGAGCAACACCTTCTTCACTGCGCCGGTCTCTTTTGCTTCGATCACGTCGTGGTTGCTGGAATAGGCGTTGGCGATGCAGCTGCTGCCCGGCGTCACCCCCTCCAACCCACCTTCATAAAGCGGCTCCAGGTACACGAGCAGCGTTCCCTGCCGTGTCACCTGCTGCGGATCAATCAACTGCTCGCCGCCGCGGAATTGGCCGGCCGCAATGAAGTCCTGCACGTTGGTGACAACCATGGGGATAATGGTCCAGGGCTTCGACACGCAGGTGACCTCGGCCACCATTCCCACTTTCATGATCTGCGCTTCGATTTGCCCAAATCCTGCCTGCAGGCCGCGCTGACCTGCCCCCTCCGGAATCAACACACCGGCCGGCCGCATCAGCGGATTGACGATGTCGCCGACCCGCAGGACGAACTGCTCGACGCGCCCGCTCACGCCGGCCCGGACGACGGTCTTGTCGAGTTCCACCTGTGCCTGCGATCGTTCCGCCTCGGCGCTGGCCCGCTCGGCGGGGAGCACATCGGAAACACGAATCTCGGTGGCCTGTTTGGCGGCGACGGCCGCAGCAACCGCGCCCCGCGTCGAGATGGCGCGGACTTCGAGCCTTTCGATTTCCCGGAACGGAACGTTGCCGGGGCTGCGCTCATAGAGCTCCTGCTTGGTTTTCAGTTCATCCGTGATCAGCTGGAGATTGCCCTCGGCCTCACGGACCTGCCCGTCGGCCTTCTGGATTTCGGCTCGCGCTGTCGCAAAGGCGGCCTCGACCTCGGCGAGCTTGCGCCGGGCGGTTTCCAGGGCCGCCTGTTGCTTCGAACTGTCCAGCCGGAAGATCGGTGCGCCGCTGGCGATCGGTCCGTTGTCGCTGACATAGATTTCGGCGACCCGTCCGTTGGTTTCGGGAAGTATTGGGACGGTTCTGAAGTACAGCGTGGCGTTGGTTGTGGATGGATGATTATAGAAGATCACTGTGATCAGACACACGGTGAGAATAACGCAGGCCGTTATGCCCCACCTAAGCTCAAACCAGACCGAAAAGAACGTGATCTCCTTGCCGAACCGCTTGCCTTGAGCATAGCGGCGGAAGAGATAGTCCGGAACGATTGTCAGCAAAGAGCAGAACATTAGCTCAAGCACGGTTCTCAGCTCCCTGTTTTCGTCGGAACGAGCTTGGGAATCATCGATTCCCCGTGACCGTCGCGCCGCCCCCCAACGACCTCTTGGGGCATCGGTGCCACATCGCCCCGGTCGGCGTCGGCACTCTCAGGAGGCGGTTTGGCGGCGCCGCTGTTCGACTGGTTATCGGCGATCCTCTCAACCGATCCGGCGATCCTGCCCAGCCAGCCGCCAAAATCGGGGAAGTCGATCAAAGCGAGCAGCAGGCCCGCCACCCAGAAAATGTGCATGTGGGTGAAGAGCGCAAGGAGGCCCAACACCGCGACTATCTCGAACTGTAACTTGTGAGACTTGTGCGCAATGCGCTCGGGCAGTGTGTGCAGCGTCAGGAAAAGGATTCCGAAGCCGAGCACTGAAACCAGCAGAATCACCGCCATCGTGACCATGAGGACATCGGTTTCCCCAGGCGCAGTGATGAAGGCCGGCAGATGGTGAGGGGCAACTGGATGAGTTGCTGAGGTCATCTGTCGGTCCTTCGGACGAATGTCAGGGCGGTAGGATCGCTGTGAGAGGTGCTCACAAGGGCGTTCATTCTCGCATGACCAGTCTGGCGCTGTATTACACCAAAGGATGATAGGCCTTGGCTCTAAGCACAAGTGTGTTTCTCCCTCGACAGCGTTCGGATATCACTCGGAGGAACTTGGCAGTCTACCGTCCTGCTCATTCTTAGGTGCAATATTGAGCACGCGCGAGCGTGGCTATCGTCGACCCAGTTCATGCGTACGTCGGGAGGAAATCATGCGGCGCCAATTGCGATCGATCAAATCGGATCATGATCTGCTGCCCATTCTGGATTCACTGTTTCAGCGCAAGTCTGCCATGGTGAGTGCGCTGGTGGTGCATACGGTTGCTGTGGGAAGCTTGTGGTTGCTTCTTGTCATGAACATCGCCCAGAGCACGCAAGGTTCGTCCTTGTGGTGAGCAACTGCGGCCTGCTGGCCGATTTAATGTGCGGAACGCGTGAATCGGAACAACGGATGCTGGCGCCTGTGGGGCGCGCAAAGCTTCGACGTTGGGCTGGATGGCGGACGGCTCTCAACAAGCCACTCACACGGTCTTGCTGTCATGAAAGCGCTAATTTTGCGGACAGCGTTTTGTTGATCGTCTTGTGACAGTGCTCATTCTTTGAATTTGTTCAGACGACGCGGCGCGCGGATCGATCCTTGCATTTTCGAGATTGCGCCGGTCGACGCTCACAGTCAGTCGAGCGACACTGAACGTCGGTCGAGGGACTAAACCTAGGTGCAATTCCTGCCAACCGGCCGCCTCCATACCGTGTGGCGCCCGCACCGCAAAAAAATCCTTACCTGGAGGAGGCCCCAATGGCACGTGCCGCGCTCGTCAAAGAAAGCCCGCAGCAGGACCCATGGCGTGCATTCGCACCGGGAAGTTGGTGCACATCGATCGACGTGCGCGGCTTCATCGTATCCAACGTCACACCCTATGGAGGTGACGAGAAGTTTCTCGCCGGTCCGACCGCGCGCACCAAGGCTGTGTGGGCCAAGCTCCAACCGTACTTCCGGGAAGAACAGAAGAAAGGCGTTTTGGATGTCGATACCAAGACGCCGTCCAACCTGTTGGCGCACAAGGCCGGCTATATCGACCAGAAGAACGAGGTGATTGTCGGCCTTCAGACCGATCAGCCGTTTAAGCGTGCCATTTTCCCATACGGCGGATTACGCATGGTCGAAGCCGGTGCGAAAGCGGCCGGCTTCACGGTCGATCCGCAAGTGAGCGAGGCTTTCACCAAATATCGCAAGACCCACAACGATGGCGTATTCGACGCGTATACGCCGGAGATCATGCGCTGCCGAAAGTCCGGCATCATCACCGGCCTGCCCGATGCCTACGGCCGCGGACGCATCATCGGCGACTATCGCCGCGTCGCGCTGTACGGCACGGACCGCTTGATCGAAGTCAAGAAAGAAGAGCGCGCGCAGATCAATGATATGTGGCCGACCGATGAGGTGATCCGGCAGCGCGAAGAACTGGCAGAACAGATCCGCGCTCTGCAAGACCTTGCCGAGATGGGCAAGCGTTACGATTGCGACATCAGCCGTCCGGCGGTGGATGCGCGCGAAGCCGTTCAGTGGACCTACCTCGGCTATCTCGGCGCGATCAAGGAGGCGAATGGTGCGGCCATGTCGATCGGCCGTATCTCGACCTTCCTCGATGCCTACATCGAGCGCGACCTGAAGGAGGGTAAGCTCGACGAAGCCGGCGCCCAGGAGCTCTGGGACCAATTGGTCCAGAAGCTGCGCATTGTCCGGTTCCTGCGCACGCCGGACTACGACGCGCTGTTCAGCGGCGACCCCTACTGGGCGACTGAATGTGTCGGGGGCATCGACCTCAGCGGGCATTCGCTGGTCACCAAGAGCAGCTACCGCATGCTGCACACGCTGACCAACCTTGGCCCCGCCCCGGAGCCGAATATCACGGTACTCTGGTCGAAATTCCTGCCGGACAATTTCAAACGGTACTGCATCAAGGTCAGCAAGGAGACGTCGTCGTTGCAGTACGAGAACGACGACCTCATGCGGCCGCACTGGGGCGACGACTACGGCATCGCCTGCTGCGTGTCGGGCATGAAGCTCGGCAAACAGATGCAGTTCTTTGGCGCGCGGGTCAATCTTGCGAAAGCGCTGCTGTACGCCATCAACGGCGGCCGTGACGAGGTGACCGGCGACCAGGTGGCGCCATCATCGCCGCCGATGACCGGTGACGTCCTCGACTACGACGAGCTGTTCCAGAAATTCGACGGCACCATGGAGTGGCTCGCGCGAACCTACGTACACGCGATGAACTGCATCCACTATATGCACGACAAGTACTTCTATGAGCGCCTCGAAATGGCGCTGCACGACCGCGATATCCTGCGCACCATGGCGTTCGGCATCGCGGGACTGTCCGTGGTGGCCGACAGCCTTGCTGCCATCAAATACGGCAAAGTTCATGTGGTGAGGGACAAGTCGGGCCTTGCGATCGATTACAAGATCGAAAGCAATGCACCGGTCCCGCAGTTCGGCAACAACGACGACCGGGTGGACAGCATCGCGGCGGACCTTGTCACTCGGTTCATGCAGAAGATCCGCAAGCATCCGACCTATCGTAACGCCACGCACACGCAGAGCGTGCTCACGATCACGTCGAACGTGGTGTACGGCAAGCACACTGGCAACACGCCAGACGGTCGGCGCGCCGGCGAACCGTTCGGGCCTGGCGCCAATCCGATGCACGGTCGCGACAGTCATGGCTGGCTCGCTTCGTGTCTTTCCGTCGCCAAGCTGCCGTACAAGGATTCGCTCGATGGCATCAGCTATACGGTCTCGGTCGCGCCGCAGAAGGCGCATCTGTCCGAGCCGGAGTTGATTAACGGCGCGGTCAAGGCGTTCGACACCTACTTCGGGCAAGGTGGGTTCCACATGAACCTCAACGTCATCGACAAGGAAGTCCTCGAAGATGCGATGAAGAACCCCGACAAGTACCCGCAGCTCACCATCCGGGTTTCGGGCTACGCGGTGAACTTCGTGCGGTTGACCAAGGAACAGCAGAAGGACGTGATCAGCCGTACTTTCCACGGCCAGATTTAACGGCGGAAGGGGCAATGTCCCAGCTCGGCCACCTCGAGGCGGGCAGTCGCCACGACTTGCGCGTCGGGCTTTCGCCCGACGCGCCTGACGAAGAAGATTTGCGCGACGACGAGGGCGTGTTCGGCTACGCGCACTCCTACGAGACCTCGTCCCGCTACGATGGGCCGGGCGTGCGGGTGGTGCTGTTCTTATCGGGATGCCTCCTGCGCTGCACGTACTGCCACAACCCCGACACTTGGCATTTAAAGGACGGCACCCGTGTTTCGGTTCAGCAGGTGCTTGATCGCCTGAAGTCCTTTGCGCCCGCACTCCGCTCACTCGACGGTGGCCTGACCATTTCCGGCGGCGAGGCGATGGTGCAAATGGAGTTCACCCGGCGCATCTTGGCCGGCGCCAAGGACATGGGGCTGCACACCGCGATCGAGACTTCCGGGTTTCTGGGAGACAAGGTCGACGATCGCTTCCTGTCGGTGCTCGACCTAGTGCTGCTCGACATCAAGAGCTCCGATCCCGCGACCTACAAGAAAGTAACCGGCCGCGAACTTGCGCCGACGCTGCGGTTCGCCGAGCGGCTGGCGAAAATAGGAAAGCCGGCGTGGGTGCGCTTCACGCTCGTGCCGGGCCAGACCGACGATCCCGCAAATGTCGAAGGCATCGCGCGATTTGTCGCCCCGATGAAGAACGTCCAGTGGGTCGAGGTGCAACCGTTCCACCAGATGGGCGCGTTCAAGTGGAAGGCGATGAACCTCGAATACAAGCTCGTCGACACGCCGCCGGCGTCGCCGGAACTCACCAGGCGTGTGATCGACCAGTTCCGTGCTGCCGGTTGCAACGCACGCTGATCGGATAACCAACTCCCCGCCGATTGCTATTAGGAGACGTTTTATGTTGGACCTTGCTCGTGACATCCTCGGGTCTCAACCGATCCTCGCGGCGTTCCTCGCGATTGGCCTCGGATACCTGGTCGGCCAGATCAACCTCGGGGGATTTTCGCTCGGGGTCGGAGCTGTCCTGTTCGTCGGATTGGCGATCGGCGCGTTCGCGCCAAAGGCCAGCATCGTTGGACCGATCGGCCTGACTGGTCTGATCATGTTCCTTTACGGGATCGGCATTCTCTACGGGCGCCAGTTTTTCGAAGGCATGTCCGGCGCCACCGGCTTGAAGGCCAACTTCATTGCAGCAATTGGCGTCATTGCCGGGCTGGTTGTGGCGCTGGCATTGGGTCAAGCCTACGGAATCAAGATCGGGCATACGCTCGGCATTTTCGCTGGCTCGATGACCAGCACTGCAACGCTTCAGGCGGCGCTGGAGACGATGAAAAACAGCGAACCGTCGATCGGCTATTCGATCGCCTACCCGTTCGGCGTGATTGGTCCGATCCTGTGCCTCTATTTCATGACCAGGCACGTGAAGCCGAAATTCCCGCCAAAGGCGCAGCGTTTCCACATGGGGGAGATCACGCTGGGGGCCATCGGCGCGGGCCGCACACTGGACGACATCACCAAGGATCTGCCCGAGGGGGTTCAGGTCACGATGATCCGCAAGGGACAGCAGAACGTCGTCCCCGCGGGAGCCGTCGATCTCGCTCCGGGTGACGGGTTGATGGTGATTGGCGACCGCAAGGAGGCCGTTGACGAGGCGGCGGCGAAGTTCGGGCGCCTCGATCCGGGCCGTATCGTCCAGGATCGCTCGTCGCTCGACTACATCCGCGTTTTCGTCGGCAAGGCCAGCGCGGTCGGAGTTCCGCTGTCGCAACTAAAGATGCCGAGCGGCTTCCCCACCCACATTCTGCACGTGCGCCGATATGACATGGATATCGTGCCCACGCCGGACCTGATGCTGGAGTTCGGCGACCGAGTCGGCGTGCTGATGCCTCCGGATAAAAGAGCCGAGATCAGGGCTCATTTCGGCGACAGCGTGAAGGCCACCTCGGAGTTCAGCTATGTGTCGCTCGGCCTCGGCATGGTGATGGGCGTCCTGCTGGGCCTCATCCCCATCCCTATTCCCGGCGTCGGCACTGTCACGCTCGGCATCGGCGGCGGGCCGCTGATCGTGGCGCTGATCCTCGGAAAGCTGCGCCGGACCGGTCCCATGCTCTGGACCATGCCGCTGCCAGCCAACATCGTGCTGCGCAACTACGGCCTTGCCATCTTCCTTGCAGCGGTCGGCATCAACGCCGGTCAGCCTTTTGTGAAGACCGTTAGCGAAACCGGGCTGTCCATGCTGTTCATCGGCGTGGCGGTGTTGCTGACGACCGTGATCATCGTGCTGCTGATCGGCTATTACGTGATGAAGATCCCGTATGACGACCTGGTCGGCATCGCATCAGGCGCAACGGGCAACCCGGCCATCCTGGTCTACTCCACCAGAATGGCTCCCACGGAGCGGCCCGACATCGGGTACGCAATGATCTTTCCTTCGATGACGATTTTGAAGGTCATAGCGGTCCAGATCGTTGGATTGATAGCGCTCGCCCCGAAATAGCGAGCGCGGACAAATGCCGGCGCTGGCAGGGATTGCGGCGCGAATGGATCGGCCGGTGCAATGGCCGACCCAGTTCGAGTTTGTCATCAAGGTACGTGCTGCAAAGGACACCTGATGAACGATCGGCCGCCTCCATCTCCTCCGGACGTTCAACTGGTGACGTTCGATGCGATCATGCCCGCCGCTATCGCGGCGCGAGCGGAGGATGCGGGTGTCACCCGGGCTGCCCTCGATCCGCTCACTCTGCTGGTCTTGAGCCTGCTGGCGGGCGCGTTCGTGTCCTTCGGCGCCATCGCTGCAACCACGATGGGCGCCGGCGCCGGCAATATGCCGTTTGGCGTCGTTCGGCTGCTAATCGGAATCGTGTTTTGCACCGGCTTGATCATGGTGGTGATCGGTGGCGCCGAGCTCTTCACCGGCAACAACCTGATTGTCATCGCGTGGGCCAGCGGCCGCGTGAAATCCAGCGACGTGCTGTTCAACTGGGTGGTCGTTTATTTGGGCAATGTCGCCGGTGGTATCGTGACCGCGGCGCTGATGTTCTACACGACGCAATACACTTTTGATTCCGGTTCGGTTGGGCTCGTTGCCCTGACCACCGCGAACGCGAAGTCGTCGTTCGCGTTCATCCCGGCGCTGACGCTCGGCATCATGTGCAATGTGTTGGTTTGCCTGGCGGTATGGATGTGTTACAGCGCGCGGACCAACGTTGATCGCATTTTGACGCTTGTTCCGCCGGTGGCGGCATTCGCGATGGCCGGTTTCGAGCATTGCATCGCGAATGCCTACTTCATTCCATTCGGACTGTTCGTCAAGGCGGGCGCGCCGGAATCGTTCTGGACCGCGATCGGCAAGACGCCAGCGGACTTCCCCAACCTGACCTGGAGCAATTTTGTTTTCGGCAACATGCTGCCCGTGACGTTGGGGAATGTAATCGGCGGATCGATCCTGGTCGCGGCCGTGTATTGGTTCGTCTATCTGCGGGGCGGCAGTGGGATGCGACGTTGAGAGCAAGGATGCGCGCAACTGTCCGGGCCGTCACTTATCCGGCAGCCGTTACTCGACGGCAACCGGACGCTGAGAGTTCATGACATTGGCCCATTCCCTTCTAAATCAGCGGCTGCGAACGCCGCGAGCTGCCGCCATCGCCGGCATTGCCTTTTCTATCCTGTTGCTCGCGTTCTTCTGGCTGTTGCGAAGGTCTGTGCCTGCCGATCCCAACGATCCCGGCACTTGGCTCCGCACGGACGCCGGATCGGTTGCGCTGGCGCTGAACCTGGTGCCGTTTGCCGGCGTGGCGTTTCTTTGGTTCGTTGGGGTTCTGCGCGACCGGCTCGGCGACGGAGAGGATCGCTTCTTCTCCACGGTGTTCTTCGGCAGCGCCCTGCTGTTTCTGGCAATGTTGTTTGCGTCCGCGGCTGTTCTAGGCGCGATCGTGCTGACCTTCGCGAACGAATCGGGGCAGACTGGAAACTCCGCAACCTTCCATTTTGCTCGGGTCGTTGCGTACAATATGGCCAACGTCTACGCGCTTAAGATGGCGGCTGTCTTCATGATCTCGACCTCCACCGTTGCGGTTCAAAGCGGTTTCATGCCGCGCTGGATGGCCTTCCTGGGCTTCGCCTTCGGCCTCACTCTCCTGATCGGCAGCTACTTCATAAGCTGGAGTTCGATCGTGCTGCCGATCTGGGTTTTTCTCGTCAGCTGCTATATTTTGCTGGATAATTTTTCGGCGGGGCGTTGACGTTTGGTCTGCTGCTAACCGGCCCAACCTATTGGCTCGGTTCCAGCACTTTTTCGACGGCCTGAAGCAGCGGCGCCTGGAGGTTGTCCCGGCAATAACTTCGTAACTTATAGGCATTGGCTTTCACGCGTTCGACATCGAGGACCGTATTGCTGCGTTTGCCGTTATAGAAGCCGCTGAGCCAGATCGCGATGGTGTTGGGATAGAAGAACTTGCCCAGGTAATATTGTTCGCAGTTGATTTTCGACACGTCGAGCGTCATCTGCGCTTGCACCGGCGATATCGTAAAAGCCACTAGAACAATTGCTGATGCGAAAAATCGGAAAAACATGGCTTATCCTTGTCTCTGGAGCGTCGAGGCGGAAGCTTTGAATAAAAGATTGCGCGTGATGCCATTCGGCTGACTGTGCGTCGAAATACATACCGCGGGCCGACTCCGGCTGCATCTAAACCTACGTACAATATTTTCCAACCAGCCCTGCCCGTTACTGAAGAACGAGCGGCAGGCGTCCGCTGGCGGTGGCTCGCCGCGAAAACCTATCGTTTTCCCCGGAGGCAGTCCGCCGCTAACAGCCCGCAAGCAAGGCAGAAAGAAAAACTCATGAGCATGGCTCAAGCAAGTGCGACCAAGCGCGCGCCGCATGCGCCGCATGCCAAGTATCAGCGGTTGATCGAGCGGGCCAAAGGTGTGCCTGCGGGGAAAACACTGGTCGTTTATCCCTGCGACGAGAGCTCGTTGCGTGGGACGATCGAGGCGGCCGAAATCGGCATCATCGTGCCGACGCTGGTCGGGCCGGCCGCAAAAATCAAGGCGGTCGCACAGAAGCACGGCCTCGATATCTCTCGGTTTGATTTGGTCGACGCGTCCGACGGCGATGGCGCCGCGGCAAAGGCGGTCGAGCTCATTCATGCGGGTCAGGGTGAGCTGCTGATGAAAGGCAGCCTCCACACGGATGAGCTGATGCGCGCGGTGACATCCGCAACGAAGGGGCTGCGCACCTCAAGACGCATCAGCCACGTGTTCGTCATGGACGTGCCGTCCCACCCCACTACGTTGTTCATCACCGATGCCGCGATCAACATATTCCCTGAGCTCGATGTGAAGCGCGACATCGTTCAGAACGCCATCGATCTCTTTACGCAGTGCGGACTGGGTACGCCCAAGGTTGCGATATTGTCCGCTGTCGAGACGGTAACGTCCAAGATTCCGACGACCATCGACGCAGCCGCACTGTGCAAGATGGCCGACCGGGGCCAGATCACTGGAGGTATTCTCGACGGGCCGCTCGCATTCGATAACGCCGTCGATGTTGAAGCGGCGCGGATCAAAGGGATCCGTTCTGAGGTGGCCGGACGGGCCGACATTCTGGTCGTGCCGGATATCGAGGCGGGCAACATGCTCGCCAAGAACCTGTCGTTCCTGGCCGGCGCGGATGCGGCCGGAATCGTGCTCGGCGCCCGGGTGCCGATCGTCTTGACGTCGCGAGCGGATTCGGTGCGGACCCGGCTGGCCTCGTGTGCTGTGGCGACACTTTATGCGGATGCGCGGCGTCGGATGACCACCATGCCGGAAGTGTGATCGATATGAAGTGCATCCTTGTCGTCAACGCCGGTTCGTCGAGTGTGAAATTTCAGGTCTTCGCTCTCGAAGGGGCGCAAGGGCTCGAGCAGTTGATCCGGGGGGAGATGGACGGGATCGGCAGCCGGCCGCGGCTGCGGGCCCGGGACAAGCACGACGCGGCTTTGGTCGACCAGACATTTTCGCTGGAGAACGTGCCCGATGTCGCAACCGCGATGCGGGCCGCCGGCAGTTGGCTGCTGGATAGTCAGAAGCTGGAGATCGCGGCGGTCGGACATCGCGTCGTGCACGGCGGCCCAAAATACGACCGTCCGACGATCATCGACGACCAGGTTCTTGAAGATCTGGCGCGCTATTCACCGCTCGCGCCGCTTCATCAACCGAACAATCTGGCGCCGATCCGCTCCATCCGCGGCCGGTTTCCGCAAATGCCGCAAGTGGCCTGCTTCGACACCGCATTCCATCGCAGCCACGATCCGGTAGCCGATCATTTCGCCATACCGGAGCAGCTCTATGCCGAAGGCGTGCGCCGCTACGGCTTTCATGGCCTTTCGTACGAATACATCGCCGATCGCCTGAAGCAGCTCTTTCCGGATGCCGCCAAAGGCCGCGTGATTGTCGCCCATTTGGGAAGCGGAGCCTCGATGTGCGCGCTGCTCAATGGCCGCAGCATCGACAGCACCATGGGCTTTACGGCCCTGGATGGGCTTCCGATGGGCACCCGATGTGGCCAGATCGACCCTGGCGTTCTGCTTTACCTAATGGCCGAAAAAGGAATGAGCCCGGATGCGGTGCAGAAGTTCCTGTACTCGGAGTGCGGCTTGAAGGGCCTTTCCGGCATCAGCAATGACGTGCGCGATCTGCAATCAAGCCGGGAGCCCGGCGCGATCCTTGCGATCGATCATTTCGTGCATCGGATCGGCCTGCACGCCGGCATGCTGGCTGCGGCGCTCGGCGGTCTCGACGCTTTCGTCTTTACGGCGGGGATCGGCGAGCGGTCTTCGACCATGCGCGCGCGGATCGCCGAAAAGCTCGTCTGGCTCGGCGTGGAACTGAATGCCGCAGCGAATGATTCGGGGCAGACGGTCATTTCGCCGAAAGGCAGCCGCGTGATGCTTTGCGTGCTGCCGACCAATGAGGAATTGATGATCGCCCAACATTCGCTGGCGCTGCTGTCGGCCGCCGCCGGTCAGGATCGCCGGAGATCGGCATGACCATCCCCGTTGCAAAAGCCGCGCTGCTGGAAGGCAAGAAAGGCCTCATTGTCGGGATCGCCAACGACAAGTCCATCGCCTGGGGGTGCGCGCGTGCATTCCGCGCGCTGGGAGCGGAATTGGCGGTCACTTACCTCAACGAAAAGGCGAAGAAGTTCGTCGAGCCTCTCGCCCGTGAGTTGAAGGCGCCGATCCTGATGCCGCTGGATGTCGGCCAGAGCGGTCAGATGGAGGCTGTGTTCGATCGCATCAAGAAGGAGTGGGGGCGGCTCGATTTTCTGGTGCACTCGATCGCCTTTTCGCCCAAGGAGGCGCTGGGGGGCCGAGTGACGGATGTCACCCGCGACGGCTTCCTTGCGACCATGGATGTGTCTTGTTGGACCTTCATGCGGATGGCGCATCTGGCCGAGCCCCTCATGAAGAACGGCGGCACTCTGTTCACGATGACTTACTACGGCAGCCAGATGGTCGTGAAAAACTATAACATCATGGGTGTTGCCAAGGCCGCCCTCGAGTGCGCCGTCCGCTATATGGCCGCGGAGCTCGGCCCAAAGGGGATTCGCGTTCACGCTATCTCTCCCGGGCCGCTGGCAACTCGCGCCGCATCCGGAATTCCGGAGTTCGACCAGTTGCTCGACAAGGCGAGGACCAAGGCGCCGGCTCGAAGTCTCGTGAGCATCGACGACGTTGGTGTCGCGACTGCGTTTCTGGCCCATGATGCGGCCAAGCTCATCACCGGAGAGACGCTCTATGTCGACGGTGGGTACCACATCATGGACTAGCCAGGATTGCTTATCCGTCGCGTGAGATATGAAACAGACCAGGAGTTGAGCCGTGTCAGACGTCGATGATGTGCTCCCGACAGCGCTGGATTGCAAAAAAATAAGCGCCGAGATCGAATCCAAGAAGGCGGCGGATTACCTTCGCGCGCGTGAGGCCGCCGAAAAAGAGAAGAAGGACTTGCTTGATCGTCTCCTGAAGCCGTCGGGCGTCGGCGACGAGGAGCGGATGAAACGCGCGGCGGCGATCATCAAGCGAGCCGTGAGCAACGGTTTGGTCGAGGTCGAGGTGTTCCGCTTCTCGAACAAGCTGTGCACGGACAGCGGCCGGGCCATCAACCAGCAAGAGCCGGGGTGGGAGGAAACGCTGACCGGCCTGCCGAAGGAGCTATTCTTGTTCTGGAAGGCGCACCTCGCCTCGCGCGGCTATCGCGTGAAGTTTCAAATTGCCGATTGGCCGAACGGCATGCCGGGCGATATCAGCATGACGTTGAGCTGGGGCTAGAGGCCATCACCAACTGAAGTCGCCACTGACCGCAGTCCAACACGGGTATTTGTGCCGATGAGCTCGAAAAAAGAGAAGCGCGAAAAAATGGAGCGCAAGGACTATGAAAAAACCTTGCGCAAGCTCCAGGTCGAGCTCTGCCACTTGCAGGAATGGGTGAAAGCCAAAGGGCTCAGGGTCATCATCGTCTTCGAGGGCCGTGACACCGCCGGCAAGGGCGGCACCATCAAGGCGATCATGGAGAGGGTCAGCCCTCGTGTGTTTCGCGTGGTGGCTCTTCCGGCGCCCTCCGATCGCCAGAAGTCGCAATTGTTCATGCAGCGTTACTTCGAGTACTTCCCCGCCGCCGGCGAGGTCGTGATATTCGACCGCAGCTGGTACAACCGCCTTGGCGTCGAGCATGTGATGGGCTTTGTCGACGACAAGCGTTACAAGCGCTTCCTGAAGTTGTGTCCGCAATTCGAGAGCTACGTCATCGAAGGCGGCATCCAGCTGATCAAGATATGGCTTGAGGTCGGGAAGGAGGAGCAGACCCGCCGATTTGCGGCGCGGGTCGACGACCCCCTCCGGCAATGGAAGCTCAGCCCGATGGACGTCGCTTCCTATCAGCGTTGGGATGACTACTCCGCCGCGCGCGACGCAATGTTGAAGGCAACCGATACCAAAACGGCTCCTTGGTTCATCGTGCGGTCGGACGACAAGCGGAAGGGACGCCTGAACAGCATCTCGCACATTCTCGGCACGATTCCCTACAAGAAGATCAAGCGGCCGAAAGTGAAGCTGCCGAGCCGGCCGAATCGCGGCAAATACGACGACCAGGCCGGGCTCAAGGGCAGAAAGTTTGTCGAGGAGCGCTATTGATTTTGATCAGAGGCTTTGAGGAAGGCGCGTTCCGCGCAACGCGGAGTTGACGCAGTCCAGCAGAGCATTCTGCGCGAACGGCTTGGTGAGAAAACCGAACGCCCCCGCCTTGATGGCGCGAGCTTTTGTCCGCTCTTCGGGGAAGGCCGTCATGAAAATGACGGGTACCTTGTGACCGGCGGCAATGAGCCGATCCTGCAAATCGACGCCGCTCATCCCGGGCATCCGGACGTCGGTAATGACACACGAAATATCCTTCGCCCGGCCAGAGCTCAGAAACTCTTCCGCCGATGAAAAATCGATCGCGGTAAATCCCAAAGATCTCAGCAACCCGGTGGCCCCATGCCGGACCGCTGGATCATCGTCAACGACGGCGATGATGGTCGTCTGCCCGCTCAATGAGTCAATCTCGCTCTTGTATTTGTTTGGGCAGGGTTCATGGCACCGCGAATGTAATGGTTCGCGCACCTAAGACAACCATTCGATAAGGTAATCAACCCGATTCTAGAGTTTATAGTTAGGGTCGCGGATTTTCCTTCGCGGTTAGTCGTCTAAGCTGAACGATGAGGCGGAGCAAAAAGTTCCAGAGGCTCGGACCGCAGTCCTAACGTTCTGACCCGGGAAAGTTGCGGATGCCAATGCGACGCAACTCCGGATAGCTGCCCGAGCTGATGCTGCGGCGCCTAGGTGCTGGACGATGGCTTCAACGCATCAGCCATTCTCACCAGTTCGGCGACAGATCGGGCGCCCATCTTCCGCGTCAGGTTTCCTCTGTGAACCTTAACGGTGATCTCGCTGACGGCCAGTTGCCCTGCGATTTGCTTGTTCATGAGGCCTGAAGACACCAGCGCAAACACCTGCTGCTCGCGCGGAGTCAGTGTTTCAAAGCAGGAACGAATGATGGCGAGCGATTTATTCTTTTCCCGTTGTTGCCGGTCCCGTTCGAGCGCAACGCTGATGGCGTCCAGCAAATCCTGATCGCGGAACGGCTTGGTCAGAAATTCAACAGCGCCGGCTTTCATGGCGCGCACGGTCATGGGGATATCGCCGTGTCCGGTTATGAACACGATGGGAATATTGATCCCGGCATTATCGAGTTCAGCTTGCAGGTCCAGGCCGCTCGCGCTCCGGAATCGAACATCGAGCACCAGACAGCACGGTGCGTCAGGAAGCTTGTCCGGCGAGAATTCCTGGGGCGAGCTAAAGATCTCGGCGCCAATGTTCACCGATCGCAGCAGGCTGCTGATCCCTTGCCGGATTGCGGGGTCATCGTCGATGACAAAAACGGTGGATTGGCCTTGAGCTTGAACCTTTTCAGTTGCCATAGGCGCCGCTCCCGTACTTGGGAAGGTCGATACGGAAGATTGATCCGTGCTTCGCGTCGGAAATGGCGGTCAAATGCCCGCCGTGCGATTCGACGATCGATCGGCAGATCGATAATCCCAAGCCCATTCCATTTGGCTTGGTCGTGAAAAAGGGCTTGAAGATATCTTCGCTTTGAGCCCGACCGATCCCGGGCCCGGTGTCCTCCACCTTGATAACCACGCAATTGTCCTGCTCGACAAGCGTGCGCACGGTCAGGACGCGGTTAAGGCAGGCAGGATCGCTCATGGCCTCAACCGCATTGATGATCAGGTTCAGAAACACCTGCTGCAACTGGACCGGGTTGGCGACGACGATCGGCCGGTCTTCGGAATACTCGGTCTCGAGCGTAATGTCCTCCGTCTCGATCTTGCGTGCCACCAAGGCGAGCACCTGCTTTGTGGCTTCGTTGGCGTCGATCTCCTGATGCGGCGTCTCTTCCTTTCTGAACGTCGCCCGGATGTTTTGAATCACCTCACCGGCCCGGTGGCCTTCGTTGACGATGGTTTGCAGGTTGGTGCGAATTTCAGCGAGATCGGGAGTTTTGTTCTTCAGCCAGTTGAGTGCTGCACTGCCGCACACCACGATGGCCGCCAAAGGCTGCCGGATCTCGTGCGCGATTGACGCCGTCAACTCACCTGCTGTCGCGACACGGTTGAGATGGCTCAACTGGCCGAACAGCGTACGCTCGTGGGCCTCCGCCTTCCGCCGTCGTATGTCTTCGTAGATCAAGCCGATCACAAGCGTGCTTTGCAGGACAACCGCGGCCACGACCAGCACAAGCCACCAGCGGTACCGCGCCCACAGCGAGAATTCCCGGAATCTGATCTCGCTGTTCGGGGGCAGCGCCGATTCGGCTATCTTCCACCGTTGCAGTTGTCGCCAGTCGAATATCGGCTTGACTATGTCAGACGTATGGATGGGGATATCCCGGGCTTGCGCACCGGACAAGATCCGCGCCACCGTGTGAGCCGCGCCTTCTCCGACTAGGCTGGACCTGGCCACGAACCCGCCGACTGCGCCATGTCCGAGCCGATTCTCGACGTCGACCAGGATCGGCCGGTTGGCGGACCTCGCGATCGTCGCTAGCGCTTCGTTGGGAAGGATGGGCGCGCCGGCCCCGTCCGATGTGACCGTCGTGTACACAATAGCGGTGTCCTCGGTGAGCGCCGACACGCGCCGTGCGACCTCGTCGAGTGTAACCCCCTGAAGGTCGATCAACGTCAGGCCGGCTGGAATATCCTTCAGTTGATCTCTGTATTTGCGGCGAAATGGCTGCCTTTCAAACGGATCGCCGATCACGACAATTGTTTTGAGATCAGGGATCAATGCCATCGCGGCCGCGATCGAATTGCTAAACGAAAGGCGAATCGCCGCTCCGGTGACGTTTGAAGAGGTCAGGGACTTTTCGGTCCCCGCGATCGACGCCTCATCGACGCCAGCAAAGACGATAGGTATCGAAGTCCAGGATTCAACTCTCGCCTGCAAGGCAAGCGTGAGCGCTTGAGCACCGTTAGCCACCAATACGTCGATCGGTTTGTTGGCGTACTTCTGCCGAACGTGGCCCAGGATGAGCGCGTTATAGCTTTCGCCGCCGAAAAGATTCAGGTCCAGGTTCTCTTCGTAGACTGCGACCGGTGACTTCGTAATTGCCTTGAGAGTCGACCTCACGTCGTTGGAAATTTCTTGGTAGCCGGGAAGGCCGGACTGGTTAAGGATCAAGATCGAAGCAGGGCGCGAATTTCCCTGGGCTGCCGCCGGTATCGCGGCAGATATCGCCACGAAAAATGCAAGACTGAACGACAAGACCATTCTTCTGCCCCGAACACATTCCCAATCAGCGCGCCGTTCCCGCCGCGCCCGAGCGGTTATTTGCGGCAGCTCGGTGCCTGTATTGGTCTCCTTGTTTTTGGGAAGAGAGCGCACCGTTTTGCGGCGGGCTCTTCCGGTGAACTTTCGCGCATCCTCAGCCTTTCGACGTTACCTATCCAGCCCTCTTAGATCGACTAAACCTAGGTATAGTTTGTAAACGTTGTGATTTGAAACAGTCATATCGATTGGATTTTTCCGCGTAATTGGGTCGGCAACGATTTTGGACGGCGCGCCGGCGACACGGCTTCAAGGGGGCCATCGATGAGGTGGAATCGTCGGTATGGTCTCAAGAGCTACGCAAGGTCGGCGCTCTGGATCGTGCCGTTCGTTGCAATCCCCATCGAATTGGTGATCTCGCGCATCGCGCACTGGCTGGACCCGCGGCTCGGCTGGACGCTGTTGGGCTACACGCAGCAAGGCGCGCAGGCCCTGCTGGAAGCGCTTGTCACGATGACGCTGTCATTCGTCGTGTTCACATTTGCGTCCTTGCTTGTCGCTATCCAGATTGCCGGCGGCCAGCTCACTCCGAGGATCATCGCCACGACACTGTTGCGTGACGATTTGGTCCGATACACCGTGGGTCTGTTCCTGTTCACGCTGCTGTTCGCATTGCGGGCGCAGGACCAGATGGCCGGAGGCGGCGTTCATCAAGCCGTCATATTCCTGGCGGCCACGCTGGGCCTGTTTTGTCTTGCGGCCTTTCTTTACCTGATTGATCACGCGGCGCGGCTGCTGCGGCCCATCAGCATTTTAAGGAAGGTGGCCGGCGCCGGCCTCACCGTCATCGACAGCGTCTATCCGGAGCCGGCGGCGGCACAACCATCGGTTTCCGGCCTGCGGCGGTCCCTCGGTTCGCCCGACCGGACCATTCATCACGAAGGGACATCCGAAATCGTGTTGGCGGTTAACGTCGGCTTCCTGGTTTCGGAGGCGCAAAAGGCCGGTGTCTTGATTGAACTGGTTCCTCAGGTCGGGGACTTCGTCGCTGCGGATGAACCGCTCTTCAACATTTACGGCAGTGCGGGTCTGATCGACGATGCGCTCATCCGGTCTACCGTTGCATTTGGTCCCGAGCGGACAATGGAGCAGGACCCGACATTCGCGTTTCGCATCATTGTCGATATCGCTCTCAAGGCTCTATCGCCGGCGATCAACGATCCGACAACCGCGGTTCTGTCGATCGATCAGCTTCACCGTCTTCTGAGAAGCGTGGGCAAGCGGCATCTGCGGACCGATGATATTCGGGATGGAACGGGCCAGTTGCGTCTGATCGTTCGCACCCCGAACTGGGAAGACTTCGTTCATTTGACATTCAACGAAATCCGGCTGGCTGGCGCGAACAATACCCAGGTGGCGCGTCGGCTCCGATCCATGCTTGAAAACCTGATACAGACGCTTCCCGAGCGCCGGCACGCCGCCTTGCTCGAGCAGCTCAGTCTGCTCGACCGCGATCTGCAAAAACACTTTCCTTGGCCGGAGGACCTGGCGCTCGCCAGGATATCGGACTCGCAAGGGTTGGGCGGGCACTCTGAGGTTCGCCCTCTGACGTAGCTCGGTTGAGCACGGCGGCAACCGCGAATACAATCTCAAGCTCAGCCAACAGCGGGCTGATTCAATACGGGAAGCGCTGGTCTACCCGTTCGGTGTCGATCAGCGACGGCTGGACGCCCTGGGCCTGGGCGAGGAGCAATTGCTACGGCGGAGTAGCCCCGAGGCCGCCGAGAACCGCCGCGTGCAATTGATCAACATTGGGCAATAAACAGCACGATATTGCGCCGCGGTCCGAGCAAACGAGGGGGCGGCCGGCTTGGGGAAAAGCCGGCCGCCTGCGAACTCAGTTGGGTGGGGGACAAGGGGACTGGGTTCGCGAACGGATCTAGAACCTCGCGGCGTTCTACTTCTTGAGCCGATACCCGTACTTCTTCATGCAGCCGCCGGCAGCGGAATATCGCCCCGCTGTGTTGAGGCCTTCGGCTCCGAGCGGGCCGCCGCCCAGCTCCTGTTTGCACTTGGCGAAGGCCGCCTCGTAGGACATCTTCTTG
>Ga0207670_10000572_pt1 | contig 20369 bp, 9 predicted proteins | sample KBSS23HmetaG_FD_184339 | JGI IMG/M metagenome (GOLD analysis project Ga0207670, IMG submission 184339) | Switchgrass rhizosphere microbial communities from Kellogg Biological Station, Michigan, USA - KBS S2-3H metaG (SPAdes) (version 2) | ecosystem: Host-associated > Plants > Roots > Rhizosphere... | reverse complement strand
TTGAGGCGAGGAGCCAGTCGTCCGCGCTGGGTACGATGAGACGTTTGTCCTCTTTATATTGCTGAAAGACTCCCTCATAGAACCTGCGTCGAGACTCATCATGAGCACTACCCGCAATCTCCATTAACACAATAGAGGACAGCAGGAAGCTCGCCGGCATCTCACGAAAGTCGGTTAGCTTTCGTGAAACAAGAACTGAGGTGTCGTAGGTGAAGTACGGCATGGTGTTATTAAGTTGTTAGTAGAGCGATTAAATAATACGATGGAATTTGCCCTGCTGATAGTCATCGTAAACCATTTGAAACATTTTCAAGGTCATCTCTTGCAGCTTTCGACTCATTTTCTTCTTCCTTGGCGATTTGCTTACCGACTTAGAGGCTTTTGATGCCGCCTTTTTTGCCCGAGACGGAGTTGCCGAGAGAGCCGAGGCTTTCTTGCGTGATGAGGTGTGAGTTTTTGTTTGTTTCTTTGTCGGCATGCGCGGAGTATAACACAGTTGAGAGTGACAAGGTAGCGCCGTCCGATTTCATGCACAGATTTAAAGAAAAAATCCGTGCATGAAATCCGTGTAATCCGTGGCTAAAAACTAACTTGACGGTGGTTTGAGACCCATCATCCGCATGTAGGTGATGATGTTGCCGTAATGCAGATTCGTATGGCCGACGTTAATAAATAGCGGTCTCTGCTGAGCGCTGCCGGAGCTGTAGGCGGCATTGCATCGTCCGACAGCTTCTTTCAATTTGGGAAGCAGCGCGTCTTTGTCGGTCGCTCCCTTCTCGACAGCATCAGACCATTCCACTTTGTTACCCGCACCGCGAGCGCAGAAATAGTTGTACGAATCAGTGACGTGAGCGATCAACTGACCGAAAGTGCGCACCGTGTCCACTGGGCGGTAGCTGTACTTGTCTGCCGGGACCATATCGGCGGCTTTCGTCACCCAATCGTTGACTTCGTTGAAGCCGTTGCGCAGGTCCGTCGCGATGTCGGGAGCCTTTTCCGGTGTTGCTTGGGCAAAGCTCGATACTGCAGACAGCAGCAGGCAAGAAAGAACAGCGAGAATTCTGAGTTTCATAGTGGCTCCTTCGCGCAAATCGTAGGCCGAGCGGCGGCGGAATAGCAATTAATAATACGCGAATGGTATCAATTCTGAGACGAATGGACCTTTACTGGTTTTTCTTGGTGGTCGCAGCCTGTTTCAGTTTCTCGCTCGCTCTTTCGAAGTTTGCTTTATAGACCGCGAAATTGGGGTCCTGGTTTTGTTGGCCCAACGTTTGCGCTTTTTCATAAAGCGGCGCTGCTAGTTCAATCTTCCCACCTCGTTCGTACGCTTCGGCGAGACTGTCGTAAACATTCGCTGATTCCGGATAACGTTCGACGTTGGTCTTGAAGATCCAGATGGCCTCATCAGGACGTCCTGCAAGGAGCGCTTGATATCCCAACTGATTGATCAGAGGTTCAGGTACGGCAATGGTGTATCTGAACTTCTTTGAGAGCTGCTGATAGTGCGCTTCAACACTCTTGAAATCTCCGGCGACTTGACCTGAGTCGGGATCACGCGCTACTTGCCAGCCGTCGTAAACTTTGCGCATCGCAAGGTAGTGACTGCGCAGAACGACTGATCCGTGGTCCTCATCATCCAACACCTGAGCTGACCATTCAAAGCCCTGCGGCTGGTTCTTCTCGAGCACTTGTTTCATTTGATGGAACCCATCTTCGATCGGCCCTGGCTCGTGGCCCAGCGACATGAATAACGAGGCCTGCCACTCTTTTCGGCCCTTCAAGAATTCCTCAGCGCGCCTCACCGCCACCTGATTGTCCCACTGCAACGCCGGGCTCACCGCTATGTAAGACTGAAACAGGTCAGGCCGCGAGTACATCGCGTGAATCGCAAACAGACCGCCCAGCGAATGTCCCGCGAGGATCCGGTACGGTTGTACACGGTAACGTTTTTCGATCTCCGGGATCAGTTCCGTTTCGATGAACTTCAGAAACTTGTCAGCGCCGCCGCTGGTCGGGAATTGAAGCGCGCTATCGCCGCCGCGGACTGTTGTCGTTACGTGGGTGGGGCTCAAATCACGCGTGCGGTCGGTGTTGTTTATTCCGACCACGATCATCTCGGACATACGTCCATTCCGCGCCAGGAATTCGACCGTGCTGCTGGTGTGACCTATGTGAGCATTGCCATCGGTCATGTAGATCACGGGATAGCGGAGTTTGTTCGCTTCGTAACCAGCCGGTACTCGCACCAGGATCGTTCTCTCTTCTCCAAGCACGGCAGAGTTGATCTTTAAAGTGGTAACGCCCGCCGGTGGCGCCTGGGCTAAAGCTGAAGAAGTGATAAGCACCAGGAGAGCAAACACTCCCGCCAAAACTTTCCAGCTAGTGAATTTATCGTTGGTAAAAGGGTGACGGATCATGATGATCTCCTTGGTTGAAATTTAGGCATTTGAGGTGGACACGCTTCCTGGGCGTTTTTAAGGGCAACTCAGGAAAAGAGGTTAAAAGTTTGTGACGAAGCGGTCAGGCGAGGTGACGAGCGGGACTAATACAAAAGCCTTAAGAAATATAGACGCAGATTTTTGCTGATTTAAAAAAATTTCTTTCCTCGTCAATACGAGTATATCCCCCGAATTTTAGGGATCACTCATTAACCTGGAGGAAAGACATGGCAATCGACAGGGACATTAGCGGCAGCATCGTTGCCGGACACCACCACGAAGAAAAGCACACGGAAATCTCGGAAATTCCAATCGGCAATACTCAGGGACACGCATCCGATTCCCCCACCGGGAACGTCGATCACATTCACCACGAAGAAGAAAACCAACACTCAGGAGGACAACGTCAATGACCACCATGTATCGAAAACTTCTAGTAGGCCTGGCGATAATTACCGGTATGGCAATTTCCGGTTCAGATGTCGCCGCCAACACGGTTATCAACATCAGCTCGATTCAGCAGTGCGCGACGATTTCTCAGATAATCCCGAGCATTTGCTGTGTTGAGTCGGGCATCGATTGCGCAGGCATCGAGTGCAAAGCTATTGAATGCCGAAATCCGGCCGTCAAATGCTAGTCGACCGGGCCTGCTTCCTGACAAATCTTCAGTTTGCTTATCGCATTCGAAGATTTGTCAGGATCCCGGCCGGCCGCCGAAGGAGGTTGAGTCATGAACGGTATGCTGGCCGCCTGGATAAATAATCCGCTCCTCAATATTGAAAAGGCCGTTGAGTTGCAAAAGCTCCGGCGCGAAGTGCGTTTAAGAATCATTCCCGGCCGGTTGAAAGACAGCAAGCTGACCTGCTCCCAGCCCATTGTCGGCCGGTGGATCAACGACTGTGATTATCCATTTCTAACGGAAACTCTTGCGTTGACCGCCGCTGTATTCAAACACGAGTTTCGCGGAATACAGTTGAGTCATGAAGAAAGAAAGATGCTTGCAACTATACTTGACAAGCACACCAGGGAATGTGCGCGCTGCGGCTCGAAACGAGCGGAAGACGACGGAGGCAGATTGCCGGGTCTTGCTTGTCACCGAAAGGTCGCTGAACAAACAGATTGCTCACGATTACCGCAATAGAAAGTAACAAGTCGGGAAGAGGGGCGGTTTCTAGAGGGGGAAGCGCCCTTCAGGTTTTTGCACTAACAGGAACTCAAGCGCTTTTGGTCCACTGCTCGTCGCGGGGAGATAGTTGTCGAAGACAAAATCTTTCTTACTCACTGACGAATGGCAACTCTGGCAGTCTCCAGTCTTTTCACGCTTCCTGATCTTTGTGGCATCACCACTGATAACCAGAAACTCCCAATCGTTTGCCTCAGGATTAAACCCTTCCTTTCGCTTGATCATAGCGGTCAGAATTTCCGGCGCACCCGCTTCAGTCTCAAGCTTCTCTCGTACGATCATCGCTCCTTCCGGATAAATAAAGGGTCGACTTCGCAAAAGGGCGGTGCGGGCTACGTCGTTCAAGTAGACTGCCCCAAAGATTGTTTGATGAAGGTTGTCTTTCCTCGATTTTCGTTCACTGACATCACCGATGTCAGAAATAATAAGGGCTCAACCAGCGGGGGCTGCTTGATTAACGGGCACGACAATTGGCTGCACGTTGGCTTTACCCCAGGTTCGGTATGGCGCAATCATTTGCAGCGTTCTGGCTTCTTCTGAAACGGCCGATGATTCGGCGCCAAAAACGAATGTGGCGAGAAACGCAGTCAGGACCAGGGCGAAAAGAGCCGCTGGTCCCAAGATATGTTTTTTCATGGTGTGGTCCTTTCTCAGAACCTTCAATCCGGCCGGTCGCCGCTTGGATGCTTATTACGGCGTTTTGGCTTTCTTGCAATAAGGAAAAGGAAATTTTAGTTCCACTCCGTAAAGATTCGTGGTCGCTCGAATTTCGACCGGTGACGTTTTTATCTCTGGAACGTTCGAGCCCGCTTGTTTGATGAGACGGTCGTGTTTCGGGCAATTTTCAAATTTACCGGCATAGGAGTACATGGCGCCGACTTGAACCCATTCTATTGTGCGTGCCGACAGTGAGCGACCGACCGCCAATTCGTGCGTTGAGATCTGCATTGAAAGCGTTGAGAAATAATTGAAGGAAAGTTGAGTTCCTCCTTGAGGACTTTTCTTAAACGCTTACCTAGAGTAAGCGGCGCATGACAAAGGATTGTGTTTTATACTTGTCCCCCTACTCTCACCCAATCAGTAGCCGAGAGACGACGAACAAGTCATCACGTCCGTTGTTGCGAAATTGTACGCATGCATGCGATGCGGCACGAGCCGTCACGCATTGATCTTTGTTGTTCGACTGAAACGGTAGTCCTACCTTAGTCGAATTTAACCCGTTCGAGCATCCCGACCACCCGACTTACCTTAATCAGTTACGCTGCCCGGCGTAATATGCGGTAGCTCTGTCCGTTAACAAGCAGCATACAAAAACATATCTGTGCAGGAGGCCGGCTTGAACGCACAGGGCCGGACTCGGGGACGGGCTTTGCTCCGCGCTCTGCACCTCAACCTTTAACCACACGTTCGAGAACGCTCAACGCACGTATCAACCTCCTGAAATCGGTAACCACTCAACTTCCTGCTGTCGCTCACGCCGGGGGCGTTCCAGCGACAGTTCGATCTGATTACGAGCAGGAGCAGCAAAGGCAAAGACTCTGATGAAAAGCAGACCTCAAATCGAGGATATCTATCCGCTCTCGCCGACTCAGCACGGAATGCTATTCCACAGTCTGTACGCGCCGGAAAGCGGCCACTACATCGTACAGAAGCGCTGCACCTTGAGCGGCGAAATGAACGTGCCGGCTTTCGAGCGCGCGTGGCAGCAGGTCATGGATAGGCATCAGGTGCTGCGTACGGCCTTCGTCTGGGAAGGTCTGGACGAGCCGGTGCAAGTCGTGAACAAGCGGGTCGAGCTGATACTGCACAAGCTCGACTGGCGCGAGCTGCCTGCGGCGGAGCAGCAGGAGCGACTCGAAGCATACCTGGAAGCGGAGCGGCGCAGGGGCTTTAAGCTGTCGGAGGCACCGTTGATGCGGCTGGCGCTCATCCGCACCTCCTCCAGGTCTTACCACTTCGTGTGGAGCTATCACCACCTGCTCCTCGACGGCTGGTGCAACGGTTTGATCCTCAGCGAGGTCTTCACCTTCTACGAAGCGTTCTCGCAGGGGCGGGAGGTCGAATTAAAGAGAAGCCGCCCGTTCCGCGACTATATCGCGTGGCTGCAAGGGCAGGATTTATCGGGGGCCGAAACCTTCTGGCGTCGAACCCTTGAAGGGTTCACCGCTCCGACGCCGCTGCGCGTTGATCAGTTGGCGGAACACGAGCCGCGCGCGGAACAGGGGCACGATGAAGAGAGTACGGCCCTCACGCTCGCTGTCACCGAATCGCTACAGGCGCTTTCCCGGAAGTGTCATCTGACGATGAATACGCTGGTGCAGGGCGCTTGGGCGCTGCTCCTTCAACGCTACAGCGGAGAGACGGATGTCGTCTTCGGCGAGGTCGTCTCGGGCCGCCCCGCCGAGATTAAAGGCGTCGAGGCGATGATGGGCGTCTTCATCAACACCCTGCCTGTCCGCGTCCGCGTCACACCCGAGAGCCAGCTCATCCCGTGGCTGGAAAGGCTGCAAGAGCAGCAGGTCGAGGCGCACCAGTACGAGCACAGCCCGCTCGTGCAGGTGCAGCGTTGGAGCCAGGTTCCGCCGGGCACGCCCCTCTTCGACTCCCTTCTGGTCTATGAGAATTACCCGATGGAGGCTTCGCTCAGGGAGCGTGGCGGGAGTCTCAGGGTCGAAGACGTGGCCAGCTTTCAGGCGGCGAATTACCCCGTCACGGTGACGGCCGCGCCGATCCCGAATCTGACGTTCAACGTCAAATACGACGGCACACGTTTCGATCGCGCCACCGTCCGCCGGATGCTCGATCACCTGAGAACTCTGCTTGAAGCCATCGCGGCCAATCCGGAGCGGCGTCTGGCCGAGTTTGAAATCCTGACGGCCGAGGAGCGCTCGCAACTCCTCGACGAGTGGAACGACACCGCGGCCGCTTACCCGCAGGGCGAGTGCCTTCACCAGCTATTCGAGGAGCAGGTTCGACGCACGCCCGAAGCCGTCGCCTTAGTCTTCGGCGAAGAGAAGTTGACGTACCTGGAGTTGAACCGCCGCGCCGATCGCATGGCCTCGTATCTGCGCTCGCGCGGCGTCGGGCCTGAAGTCCTGGTCGGCGTCTGCACGGGGCGGTCGGTGGAGATGGTGGTCGCGCTGCTCGGTATTCTCAAGGCAAACGGCGCCTACGTCGCGCTCGACCCCACGTACCCGGTCGAGCGACTGGCGTTTTTGCTGGAGGACACACGTTTAAGCCTCCTGCTGACGCAGGAACGGCTCGTCGAATCCCTGCCGAGTTCTCGCGCGAAGGTCGTCCGCCTCGACGCCGACTGGCACCTTATCGAGGCGGCGCGCGACGAGCACCCGCACGCCCCCGTTGCGAGCGACAACCTCGCGTATGTCATCTACACCTCCGGCTCGACGGGCCAGCCCAAAGGCGTCGCCATCGCGCACAGCAGCGCTGTGACGCTCGTCCACTGGGCCAGCGAAGCGTTCAGCACGGAGGAACTATCGGGAGTTCTGGCCGGGACTTCAATTATCTTCGACCTTTCCGTCTTCGAGTTATTCGTCCCCTTGTGCGTCGGCGGTGCGGTGATTCTCGCCGAGAACGCGTTGCAGTTACCGGAGCTGCCCGCCGCCGGTGAAGTGCGCCTCATCAACACGGTGCCTTCCGCGATGACCGAGCTGATCCGCACTGACTTGGTGCCGAGCACGGTGCGGGCCATCAACCTGGCGGGCGAGCCTTTGGCCGCTAAGCTGGTCGAGCAGCTCTACGAGCGGACGAAGGTCGAGCGTGTACTAAACCTCTACGGTCCTTCGGAAGACACGACCTACACGACCTGGGGCGTGATGGAGCGCGGGCCGGAGCGCGGCGTGACCATCGGCCGCCCCATCGCCAACACGCAGATTTATCTGCTCGACGAGCAGATGCGGCCCGTCCCGGTCGGCGTCATCGGTGAGCTTTACATCGGCGGGGAGGGACTGGCGCGCGGCTACCTGGGGCGACCCGGACTGACGGCGGAAAAGTTCGTCGCCAACCCTTTCAGCACACGGCCGGGGGCACGTCTCTACCGCACGGGCGACATGGCGCGTTACCTGCCGGACGGGCGGATAGACTTCCTCGGCCGCGCCGACCACCAGGTCAAGATCAGGGGCTTTCGCATCGAGCTGGGCGAGATCGAGGCAGCGCTGCACCAGCATCCGCGCGTCCGTCAGAGCGTCGTCACGGTGCGTGAGGCGGCGCCGGGTGACAAACGGCTCGTGGCTTACATCGTCAACGCCGGAGAGCCTGTGACGGCTGATGAGCTGCGGAGCTTCGTCAAGCAGAAGTTGCCGGCCTACATGGTTCCGCAGGCGTTTGTCGCGCTGGCCGAACTGCCTTTGACGCCGAACGGGAAGATAGACCGCCCTCGGCTGCCCGCGCCTGAGACGGCGCTCGCAGAGTTGGATGGCGACGAAGAGAACGCCGCACGCACGCCGACCCAGGAGATGCTGGCTGGTATCTGGTGCGAGGTGCTCGGGCTCGAACGGATTGGGCTCGACGATAACTTCTTCGAATTGGGCGGCCACTCGCTGCTCGCCACGCAGCTCGGCTCGCGTCTCAGAGAGGCATTCGGGGTTGAGCTGCCACTCCGCGAGCTCTTCGATACGCCGCTGCTGTCCGAGCAGGCGGAATTGATAGACGAGGCGCGCAGGGCAGGAAAGGGACTGGAATCGCCGCCGCTCGTGCCTGTCGGCAGGGAGCGCCGCCTGCCTTTGTCGTTTGCGCAACAGCGGCTCTGGTTCCTCTACCAGATGGAGCCGGACAACTCCTTCTACAACATCCCCATCGCCGTGCGCTTGAGAGGCCCCCTCCGTGTCTCCGTGCTCGAGCAGACGCTTAACGAAATGCTGCGGCGCCACGAGTCTCTCCGCACCAGTTTTGTCTCTCTCGACGGTCAGGCCGTGCAGGTGATTGCGCCCCAGTTGCGACTCACGCTCGCTGTCGAAGACCTCACACACCTGACGTCCGCTGAGCGGGAAGCCGAGGTGAGGCGTCTGAGTGCGACAGAGGCCACCGCCGTCTTCGATCTCCAACGGGCCCCACTGCTGCGTGTGCGCCTACTCAGCCTCGATACGGACGAACACATCGTCCTCCTGACCATGCACCACATCATCAGCGACGGATGGTCAACGTCCGTACTGGTGAGGGAGGTCGGCGCGCTCTACGAGGCTTACCTGCGCGGAGAGGGCTCGCCGCTGGCAGAGCTCGAAATCCAGTACGCCGACTATGCCGTCTGGCAGCGGGAGTGGTTGCAGGGCGAGGTGCTGGAGCGACAGCTCGAATACTGGCGCAAGCAGTTGGCCGGAGCGCCGACGGTGCTGGAGTTGCCGACCGACAAAGTGCGGCCGGCGATGCAGAGCTACCGCGGCGCGACGCAGGCGATCAGTTTCAGCCGCGAGTTGACGACGAAGTTGCACGCGCTGAGCCGGCGCGAGGCGGCGACGCTCTACATGACGGTGCTGGCGGCCTTTCAGGTTCTCCTCTACCGCTACAGCGGGCAGGCGCAGATGCTGCTCGGCATGCCCATCGCCCACCGGACGCGGACGGAGGTCGAGAAACTGATCGGGTTTTTCATCAACACGCTGGTCGTCAGGGGCGACGTGGACGGCAACCCGAAGTTCTCGGAGTTGTTGAAGCGGGTGCGCGAGGTGGTGCTGGGGGCCTACACGCATCAGGACGTTCCCTTCGAGCGGATCGTGGAGGAGATGAACCCGGAGCGAGACATGAGCCGCTCGCCGCTCTTCCAGGTCGTTCTGTCGTGGCAGAACGCGCCCAGCAGCAGGCTGCAACTGGAGAATATCGAGCTGAGCCCTGTGGAGGTCGAGTTCAAGTCGGTGCGTTACGACATCGAGCTCGTGCTCTGGGAGGCCGAGGGACAGATTTTCGGACACATCGAATACAACACCGACCTCTACGAAGCGGAGACGATGGCGCGCATGGGCCGCCATCTGGACACGCTGCTGGGGAGCATCGTCGAAGACCCCGAGCTGCGCTTGTCGGAACTGGCCCTGTTGGACGAGGCCGAGAGTCGTCGGCTGCTCGTCGAGTGGAACGAGACGCGCTCGGACTACCCGCGTGAGCTGTGCGTCCACCAACTCTTCGAGGTGCAGGCGGAGCGGACGCCGGAGGCGCGCGCGGTCGTCTGCGGTAAACAGCATCTGACGTACGCCGAGTTGAACGGCCGCGCGAATCAATTGGCTCACCACCTGATCTCCCTCGGCGTCGGGCCTGAGACGGTCGTGGGCCTTTGCCTTGAGCCATCGCTCGACCTGGTGGTCGGGCTGCTCGGGATTCTCAAGGCGGGCGGGGCTTACCTGCCGATAGAGCCGCTGCCCCCGCAGGAGCGTCTCGCGTACCTTCTGGAAGACGCGCGCGCCGACCTCCTGTTGACCAGCAATCAACTGGCCGAAAACTTCGACCGGCAATGCGTGCGCGTCCTCCGGCTCGACGGCGACCCGGACGAGACCGCAGAACTGAGCCGGGACAACCCGTCCACCGGCGTGACACCCGATAATCTGGCGTACGTCATCTACACTTCCGGCTCTACGGGTCGGCCGAAGGGCGTCCTACTCCAGCACCGCGGGTTGGTCAACCACAGCACCTGCCTCCGCGAACGTTACAGCCTGCAGGTGGAAGACCGCGTTCTACAATTCGCCTCGTTGAGCTTTGACGTAACGGCGGAGGAGATATTCCCGACCCTGTTGAGTGGCGCGACGGTCGTGCTCTGGCCCACCCGGCGCTCGGCCTCCTTCGACGACCTGCTCGAACTCGTCGAGGACGAGGAGTTAAGTGTCCTCAACCTGCCCGCCGCTTACTGGCATGAGTGGGTCTCCGAGTTAGATCGGACACGCGCGCAGGTGCCGTCATCCCTACGGCTGTTTATCGCGGGCAGCGACAGAGTCCTGACCGAGCGCCTGTCGCAATGGCGGCAGCTGATCTGGCACGACGTTCAGTGGCTCAACGCCTACGGCCTGACCGAGGCCACCATTACCACGACGCTCCACGAACCTCCGGCGCGGCTGGACCCCCTCCACTCGCCCTCAGTCCCTATCGGCCGGCCCATCGCCAACACGGAAATCTACCTGCTCGACGCTGACTTCAACCCGGTTCCCGTCGGCGTCCCGGGCGAGCTCTATATCGGCGGCGACGGTCTGGCGCGCGGGTACCTGAATCAGAGTGCCCTGACAGCGGAACGCTTCCTTCCCGACCCGTTCTCCGCTGCGCCGGGTGGGCGTCTCTACCGTACGGGCGACCTCGCGCGATACCTGCCCGACGGCGAACTGGAGATCGTAGGACGCGCCGACCAGCAGGTGAAGATCAGGGGCTTCCGCATCGAGCCGGGCGAGATCGAAGCGGTTATGTTGCGCTATGCGGCGGTGCGGGAGTGCGCGGTCGTGGTCAGAGAGGACGGGCCGGGCGATAAGCATCTGGTCGGTTACGTGGTCGCGAGGCCCGACGAGACTCTCTCGCTGAACGGGCTGCGCGACTACCTGCGCGAGCACCTGCCCGAATACATGCTGCCCGCGCGCCTGCACCAGCTCGATCAGATGCCGCTCAACGCGAGCGGCAAGATAGACCGAAATGCGCTGAACGCCTCTGACGCCGCGCGTGAGGAGGCTGACGCGAGCGACTCCCTAACGTCCTGGACGCCGACGCAGGAGATGTTGGCTGGTATCTGGTGCGAGGTACTCGGGCTCGAACGGGTTGGGCTCGACGACAACTTTTTCGAGCTGGGCGGCCACTCGTTGCTGGCGACGCAGGTGATCTCAAGGGTGCAGGAGGCTTTCGCCGTAGAGTTCCTGTTGCACAACTTCTTCGAGACACCCATCCTGCGCGACTTGGCCGACATACTCGAAGAGACGCGCCTGGCCGGCTGTGACATGAAACCTCTGCCGCTCGAAGCGGCGAGCCGCGAGCAGCCCTTGCCGCTCTCTTACGCGCAGCAGCGCCTCCTGTTTCTGGATCAACTTGAGCCGGGGAACCCCTTCTTCAACTGTCCCGGCGCGGCACGCCTCCGAGGCCCGCTGGACGTAGCGGCGCTGGAGCAGAGCATCAACGAGATCATCCGGCGGCACGAATCTCTGAGAACCAGTTTCGCGGTCACCGGCGCGTCACCCGTGCAGGTGATCGCCGGTGAGATGCGCGTCAATCTGAGCGTGGAGGACTTGAGCGGGCTGACGGAGAGCGAACGTGAAGCCGCGGCCGAGCGATACGCGAGCGAAGAGGCCCGCTGGCCCTTCGACCTCTCGCGCGGGCCGCTGCTGCGGGTGCGCCTGCTGTGCCTCGGCGCCGAGGATCATGTCGTGCTCTTTACGATGCACCACATCATCTCCGACGGCTGGTCGATGGGCGTGCTGATGCGCGAGCTCGGGGTACTCTACGAAGCTTTCGTGAACGGCGAGGCTTCGCCCCTCGCGGAGTTGCCGATTCAGTACGCCGACTACGCCGTGTGGCAGAGGGCTTGGCTCAGCGGCGAGGTGCTGGAGCGGCAGTTGGAATACTGGCGGCGACACCTGACTGGGGCACCTGCCGTCTCGGGGCTGCCGGCGGACAGACCCCGCCCGGCGGAGCGGACGTTTCACGGCACGCGGCTGCCGGCCGTCCTGAGCGCGGAGCTGACAGAGTCGTTGCACGCTCTGGGTCGTCGCGAGGGCGTGACCCTGTTCATGCTTCTCTTCGCAGCCGTTAACAGCCTGCTGCACTACCATTCCGGCTCCGAAGACCTCGTCGTGGGCACCGACCTGGCGAACCGGAATCGGCGGGAGGTCGAAGGTCTCATCGGGTTCTTCATCAACCAGTTGCCCCTGCGCACGAACCTCTCAGGTGATCCAACCTTCAGGGAATTATTGCACCGCGTGAGGGAGGTGGCCCTCGGGGCTTACGCGCACGAGCACGTCTCGCTCGACAGGCTCGTCGAGACGCTGAAAGTTGAGCGAAATCTGCAATACTCGCCCCTCTATCAGGTCAACTTCACTCTGCAAAACACGCCCGACCCGTCCCCCTCGCTGCGCGGCCTGACGGTGAGCGCGGTTCCGATGAACGTCGTGACCGCCCAACTCGACCTGATCTTGAACTTCGCGGAGATAGATCAGGCTCTCGTCGGCGCGTTCGAGTTCAACACAGACCTCTACGACACCGCGACGATTCAGCGGCTGATCAGAGATTTTACGACCATCCTCAGCACGGTCGCCGACCGCCCTGACCTCAGGTTGAGTGAACTGAAGGCGACGCTCGCCGAGCAGAACAGACGAGACAGGCTGGCACAGGCGGAAGAACTCAAGGAGGGTGCGCGGCGGAAACTCGCCGGGCGTCTCAAGCCAGTCGCCGCGCGCGTTTTGAGCGCGAATGATGCGCAACGCACGGCAGACCATGAGACCGCCGGAGTCGCTTAAGACGCTCGGGAAAACAACCCCGGGAGAAACGGGGAACACAGCAGGAAGAGATTGGCATGTCAAATACAGTACTCGAAGGGTTTCAGCTCTCCCCACAGCAAGAGCACCTCTGGTTGTTACAGCGTGACGGTGACGAACGGGCTTACCGCGCCGAGGGTGAGGTTGCCGTCGAAGGCCCCCTCGACCCGCAGCTCTTAGAGGCCGCTTTGCAGAGGGTCATCAACCGGCATGACATATTTCGCACCTCCTTTCAACGCCTGACGGGGATGATCTTTCCGCTTCAGGTCGTCAGAGATGGCGAGGCGCTCAGACTCTCGGTGCATGACTTCAGCGACCTGCGGCCGTCGGAGCAGGCGGCTGGCGTCGAATCCCTGCGGCGCGAAATCAGCCGCCAGCCTTTCGACCTGGCGGAAGACATGCTCCTGCACCTGCGTCTCGTCAAGCTGGCCCCGGAGAGCCATCTCCTGCTGGTGAGTTTGCCCGCCCTCTGCATGGACGCCGGGGGGCTAAGGAATCTGGTGACGGAGATCGCGTTCTCCTACGCGGATTGCCTGCGCGGCGAGGAGTATTCGGATGAGCCTTTAAGATACGCCGATTTCGCCGACTGGCAGCATGAGCTTCTTGCTTCGGAAGAGACTGCGGCCGGCCGGCTTTACTGGCAGCGGAAACAGATCTCCGAGTCCGGCGCTTTAAGTCTGCCGCTGAAAAAGTCTGCCCTCGGCGGGGCGTACGACCCGCAGGTTCTGACCACGACCGTCGACATCGGGTTGCTTTCGGAGGCGGAGGCGCAGGCGTGTCGTCAAAAGGTTTCGCTGCCCGTCTTACTGCTCGGGTGCTTCCAACTCCTGCTCTGGCGGTTGACGCAGCAGAGCGAAATCGTCACCGGCGTGGCTGCCAGCGGCCGAAACTACGAAGAGTTGAAGACCGCTCCCGGCCTCTTCGCGCGTTTCCTCCCCGTCCACACTAGTTTCGCCGCCGACCCGCCCTGCGCCGAACTGTTGCAGGAGATACTGCGCACGATACACGAGGCATTGGAGTGGCAGGAGTTTTTCAGCTGGGAACGACTCGGATCGGACGTGCCGCCGGGCGAGACTGCGGGTGGCGCACCTTACATCCCCTTCGGCTACGAGTTTGTCGAAGAGGATGAGTTGATCGTGCCGGCGGGCGGCGTGACCTTCGGGCTGACACATGCTTCGGCCAACATCAGCCGCTTCGATCTCCTGCTGCGCTGCCTGCCTCAAGCCGATGGTCGCCTGATCGCCGAATGGCATTACGACGCGCTGCGTTACGCGGCGGCCGACGTGGAGCGGCTGGCGGAGCAATGGCAGGCCGTGGTGGCGAGCGTCATCCGGCGGGCCGAAGAACGCGCCAGCGCGGTCAACGTGCTCGGCGCGGAAGAACGCACACGGTTGTTGTCGGACTTCGGCCGGGGCCTTCAGTTCGAAGCCGGCACGCTCTGCCTGCACGAGTTGTTTGAAGCGCAGGTGGCGCGCACGCCCGACGCGGTGGCGGTCGTCTACGAAGACGAGCGCGTCAGTTATCGAGAGTTGAACCGGAGGGCCGATCGTTTCTCCAACTATCTGCGGCGCAGGGGCGCGGGCCGGGAGGCGCTCGTCGCGCTTCTCATGGAACGCTCCATCGAAATGGTGGTCGCCCTGCTCGGAGTCCTGAAGGCGGGCGGCGCGTACGTCCCGCTCGACCCGGAGTATCCAGCAGAGCGGCTGGCGCTGATGCTGGATGATGTCAACCCGCGCGTGCTCGTCACCCAGGAGCTGCTGAGGGCGGAAGCGGACGGCATTCTCGCCGCCACCAGGAACGGGGCGGCGACGACGGAAGTGATATGCATCGACGGGCCGGGGGCAGCGCTGGAAGAGGAGAGCGGCGAGCCGGCCGGGAGCGGCACCGGGCCGGATAACCTGGCGTACGTCATCTACACCTCCGGTTCGACCGGCCGCCCGAAGGGCGTCATGATATCTCACGGCGCGATCTGCAACCGTCTCCTCTGGATGCAGAGGACTTTTCCGCTGACCGAGGTGGACAGCATCCTGCAAAAGACCTCTTTCAGCTTCGACGCGTCCGTCTGGGAATTCTTCGCCCCGTTGATTGCGGGCGCGCGCCTGTTCATGGCGCAGCCCGGCGGGCACAGAGACAGCGCGTATCTCGTTCGGGCGCTGGCCCGCCGCGAAATCACGATCTTACAGCTCGTGCCCTCAATGTTGCGCGTCCTTCTGGACGAGCCGGGTTTGAGCGACTGCCGCAGTCTCCGAATGGTCTTCTGCGGCGGCGAGGCGCTCACCTGCGACCTGCAAGAGAAGTTCTTCGCGCGCGTGAATGCCGAGTTGAACAACCTCTACGGCCCGACCGAGACGGCCATCGACGCAACCGCCCGCGCCTGCGTGCCGGGGGACGAACAGCGCGGCGTGCTGATCGGGCGACCGATCTCGAACATACAGGTCTACCTGCTCGACTCGCGGTCGGAGCCAGTGCCGGTGGGGGTGAGCGGTGAGCTACATGTCGGCGGCGCGGGTCTCGCGCGGGGCTACCTGAATCGCCCCGCGTTGACGGCCGAACGCTTCATCCCCAATCCCTTCGGTGATACCCCGGGAGAGCGTCTGTACCGGACGGGCGACCTGGCACGTTTCCTGCCCGACGGCACTATCGAATACCTCGGCCGCGCCGATCATCAGGTCAAGCTCAGAGGGTTTCGCATCGAGTTGGGCGAGATTGAAGTCTTGCTGTGCGAGCAGCCGGGAGTGCGCGCAGCCGTCGTCGTCGTCCGTGAGGATGAGGCGGAGCATCGACGGCTTGTCGCTTACGTCGTCGGCACGGAGCGTGACGGGGCCGCCGGGGCCGGTTGGGTCAGCCAACTGCTCGTCGCGTTGAAGGAGAGACTGCCGGATTACATGATCCCGTCGGCCGTCGTGACCCTCGCAGAGTTGCCGCGCCTGCCCAACGGCAAGGTGGATCGCAAATCACTGCCCGCCCCGGAGCAGTTCGACACGCAGCTGCGGACAGATTACATCGGGCCTCGTAATCAAGTCGAAGATACGCTGGCGCGTATCTGGGCGGAGGTGTTGAAACTCAAGCAGGTCGGCATCCATGACAACTTCTTTGAACTCGGCGGCGACTCCATCCTCTCTATTCAGATAGTCACACGGACCAACCAGGCCGGTCTCAAGTTCTCCCCCAAGCAACTATTTCGTCACCAGACGATTGCCGAACTGGCCGGCGTTGTCAGCCTTGGCCCCGCCCTCGAAGCCCCTCAGGGCGTGCTTGCCGGCGAAGTTCCGCTGACGCCGATTCAGCATCACTTCTTCGGGCTCCAGACGGCCGACCTGAATCACTTCAACCAGTCAGTGATGCTCGAACTCAAACAGCCTCTCGGGGTGGAGCAGTTGCAGAAGGTGGTCGAGCAACTGGTGCTGCACCACGACACGTTGAAGTTGCGTTTCGTGAGAGAGGAGCAGGGCTGGCGTCAGTTCTATGAAGGGGCGGAAGCGGCGTCCGCCGTGCAGGTGCGGCATGTCGAACTCGCCGCCCTCGAAGACCCTCGGGAGCAGGAGGCCGCCCTCGAAGCGGCAGCGGGCGAGATTCAGCGGAGCTTGAATATCGAGCAGGGGCCCGTGCTGCGCGTGGCGTTGATAGAGCTAGGAGACCGGGGCGGGCAGCGCCTACTTTTCGTAGTCCACCACCTCGCCGTTGATGGAGTGTCCTGGCGGGTTCTGCTGGAAGACCTGGAGCAGGGGCTCGAGCAGGCGAGCCGCGGGGAGGAGGTCAAGTTCCGCGCGAAGACGAGCTCTTACCAGCAGTGGGCCGAGCGTTTAGAGGAGTACGCGCAGAGGCCGGAAGTCGAAGAGGAGGTGCCCTACTGGTCTGAGGTCGTGCGCCTGGCCGAGTCGGTGCGCCTGCCCCTGGACTATCCGGACGGGGAAGCGACGCGCAGCTCAACCCGGCTCGTCAGGTCGTGCCTGAAGCCGGAGGATACGTTCGCCCTTCTCCATGAAGTTCCCGCCGCGTATCACACGCAGATTAACGACGTGCTGTTGACGGCGCTGGCTGAAGCCGTCGGCAGGTGGAGCGGGCAGCGGCGGCTGGTGGTCGAGATGGAAGGGCACGGGCGCGAAGAGATCACGGACGATCTCGACCTCTCACGCACGGTCGGCTGGTTCACCAACCTCTACCCCGTGGCCTTAGACCTTGAGGGCGCGGAAACAACCGGCACGTCGTTGAAGCGCGTGAAGGAACAGTTGCGGCAGATGCCGCGCGGCGGCATCGGCTACGGCGTACTGCGCTACCTGAGCAGAGATCCCGCGGTCAGGGCGCGGCTGAAGCCGGAGCGCCGGACGGAGGTGAGCTTCAACTATCTCGGTCAACTCGATCAGGTGCTCGACGCCAGCGCGCTGTTCGCCGGGGCGCGCGAGCAAAGCGGACCGCAGCAGAGCGAGCGCGGGCGGCAACCCTACACGCTTGAAGTGGCGGCAGCCGTGCTGGGAGGGGAGCTGCAAGTGAGTTGGGTTTACAGCGAGCAGTTGCACAGGCGCGAGACGATCGAGCGGGTCGCCGCGGATTACCTGAAAGCGCTGCGCGAATTGATCGAACACTGCCAATTAGACGAGGCGGGCGGTTTCACCCCCTCTGACTTCCCCCTCGTGCAGCTAAAGCAGGAGGAGCTCGATTCCGCCCTCGGCGAAGTCGACTTCGGTTAAGCGAAGAGTGTGCATAAAACGGCCGAGTTTCTGCGGCGGCAACAAACGGCGACGCCTCAACCACAGGCTTTCAACCAGCCTTACCCTTTAACGGAGGACTTTCATGTCAGACAAATCCAGTCTCGACTGCATCATCGTGGGCTACAACGACATCGACTTCGGGCGCAGCCTGGAGGCACAGAAGAAGGGCGAGAAGTATTCCGGCGGCTACCGCAGCAGCAAGATTAACTCTCTCATTTACCGCAATGAACGAATCACCTATACGAACCTGCTGAACCAAATTATCACCCAGGCAACGGGCCGGCCCTCCGACCTCAACGTCTTCAACCTGCCGAACCTGGCCGTCTGCTACCTCAAGAGTTATTTGAACCGACGCAATCTCAACGTCGAGATCGTCAACTTCTTCAATGCGGAGCAAGAGCGGTTCGCCGATCTGCTCGCTCAGTCGCCCAACGCTGTGGCGATCACCACCACCTTTTACGTCGATGACGAGCCCATCGTGGAGGTGGTCGATTTCATCCGCCGGCACTGCCCGGAGACGAAGATCATCATCGGCGGGCCGCATATTTTCAATCTCCACACCCACTACGACGCCGCGACGCAGGACTTCCTGTGGAAGAAACTGGGCGCGGACGTTTACGTCTACGACCCACAGGGCGAGGCGACGCTGAACCAGGTGCTCCACCGACTGCGCGACGAGCCCGGGAAAGGTTTCGGCGATATCCCCAATCTGATCTACACAACCGACGGCAAGACGTTCGAGACGACGGGCAAGTCGGTCGAGAATAACGACCTGGATCAGAACACCGTTGACTGGAGTTACTTTAATCAGGACTTCATCGTCCCCACCGTCTCGATGCGCACGGCGCGGAGCTGCGCCTTCAAATGCTCCTTCTGCTCCTACCCGTTTCTGGCGGGCGAGCTCACCCTGACCGGCCTGGAGGCCGTCGAGGCGGAGATGCGCTACCTGAAGGAACACGGCGTCAAAAACCTGATCTTCATAGACGACACCTTCAACATCCCGCTCCCCAGGTTCAAAGACCTATGCCGGATGATGATTAAAAACGACTTCGGCTTCAACTGGTATTCGATGTACCGCTGCTCGAACTCGGACGACGAGGCTTTCGGACTGCTGGCCGAGAGCGGCTGCAAGGGGGTGTTCCTGGGCATCGAATCCGGCAGCAACACGATCCTGAAGAACATGAACAAGGCGGCCAAGAAGGAGCGCTACATGGACGGCATCGGCAAGCTGAAAAAGAACGGCGTGACGACGCTCGCCTCCTTCATCGTCGGCTTCCCCGGGGAGACGGACGAGACCATCAAGGAGACCATCGACTTCATCGAAGAGACCTCGCCCACCTTCTACCGCGCACAGCTCTACTACCACGACGTTAAGGTGCCGGTTCATCGCGAGGCGAAGCAGTACGGGTTGACTGGGGCGGGTTATAGCTGGAAGCACAAGACGATGGACTGGCAGGCGGCTGCCGACTGGATCGAACTGATGTATCGAAACATCAAGAGCAGCAGCGTCTTTCCCCTGCACGGGTTTGACCTGGAATCGGTGGCCTATCTGGTGGGCGAGGGGCTGGAACTGAATCAGATCACGGGATTCGCCGAGATCGCGCAGGAGATGCTCGTGAAAAGTCTGGATGACGTGCCGCGTGACACGAGCGAGCAGGAACAGAAGCTGATTGGGCTGTTTCAACCGGTAGCCGTTTAGGGCACAAACCCGCTGTGTAAACGCTCCGAATGACCGGCGGGAAGGGAGGCCGTCCTGCGCCGCCCGTCACGCGTCAGGCGGGAAATTGAGACGATGCAGCAGGTTGGTGAATTTGGGGTCGGGGCGGAGGCTGTCAATCTCCGGGGTGACCTTCATCCAGTTGAGCCAGGCGCTCTGCGTCTCGTAAGCCTTCTCGAACCATTCGAACGCTTGTGAGCCGTTGCCGAGAGCCGTGTAGATGAGTCCGATGCCGTAAACCGGGACGTGGGTCTGCTTCGACAGCTCTTTCAGCTCTTCGAGTATTTTCAACGCCTTCTCCTTCTGCCCGGCCATCGCGTAGGCATGTCCGAGGAACGCCAGGAGCAGTGGGGGCTTTTCCACGAGGCTGGCGTTCTCAAGCTCCTCAATGGCCCGTGCGAACTCTCCCCGGTGCAGGAAGGCTAATCCGAGCGCCACGCGCGCCAGAAAGAAGCCGGGGTGCCTCTCCAGCGTCTTCTCAAGCTGGCTGATCGCCCGGTCGAACTGGCGCACGTGCATGAAATGCCAGCCCAGATACTGGTTGACTTCACCATCGAGCGGGTCGAGTTTCCTCGCAATCTGGCTCTCGACCGAGGACTCTTCGATGCGGCCCATGGCCATCAGAAAATTGGAGTACCAGATGTGTGCGTGGGCATAACTGGGTGACAGTTCGATGGCCCTCTTGAACTCCCTCTCGGCGCCCGCCCAGTCGCGCTCGAACATCATTTTAATGCAGGCCAACGAGCAATGTGCTTCGGTCAGGGTATCGTCTATCGCCAGTGCCTTCAGCGCGGCCGCCTTGGCTATCGGGCTGGTCTCCCAGGTGGGAAGTACCCCGTAGAAGTCAAAGGCCACGTACGAATCGGCCAGTCCGAGTAGGCCATG
>Ga0207670_10000570_pt1 | contig 20386 bp, 18 predicted proteins | sample KBSS23HmetaG_FD_184339 | JGI IMG/M metagenome (GOLD analysis project Ga0207670, IMG submission 184339) | Switchgrass rhizosphere microbial communities from Kellogg Biological Station, Michigan, USA - KBS S2-3H metaG (SPAdes) (version 2) | ecosystem: Host-associated > Plants > Roots >... | reverse complement strand
GGGCATCCAAGGACGGCCATGCCCACACGCACGCTGCGGCGCACCACCGCGTTCCCGCTCGAAGCCGGATTCCGCGCGCTCATGGACGACGCGGAGTCGGGCGTGCTGCTGCTGGACCCCGACCGCCGCGTGGCCGAGGCGAACCCGGCCGCGCTCAAGCTCCTCGGCGTCACGCTGGACCGCGCGCGCGCGGCCGAGGCCTCGGCGCTGCTGCGCACCGGCGTGGCGGGGGAGGACCTGGCGCGCGACGTGTTCGCCGCCGCGAGGCTCGAGCGCGAGGCCGTGCTGCACACACCCGGCGCCGGCGACGTGCCGGTGCTGCTCGCCGCCGTGCGCATCGGCCGGCCACCCTGGGCGCTGGTGACGCTCCACGACCTCACCTCGATGCGGCGCATGCAGCAGGAGCTGCGCCGGCACGAGCGCCTCGCCACGCTCGGGCAGCTCTCGGCCGGCGTCGCGCACGAGATCCGCAACCCGCTCGCCGGCATCGGGACCAGCGCGCAGGTGCTGCTCAAGCGCTTCGATTCGGGCGACGACCGCGCGCGCTTCGTCCAGGTCATCCTGGACGAGGTCGCACGCCTGGATCGTATCGTGACGAGCCTGCTCCAGTACGCGCGGCCGCGGCAGCCGGAGTTGAAGCCCGTGCGCCTCGCCGACTGCGTCGCGCGTGTCGTCCAGATGTCGCGTGCGAACGCCGAGCGCCAGGGCGTGGCCGTCGAGAGCGAGGCGGCCGCGCGGCTCGCCCCGGTCTACATCGACGCCGACCTCGTCCACCAGGTGCTGCTGAACGTCACCCTCAACGCGCTCCAGGCCATGCCCACGGGCGGCACGCTCCGCTACGAGGTGCGCCTCGTGCGCGGCCGGCGCCCGCCGCGCGGGCCCGGACGGCGCGCGGACGACCGCGGCGCTGGCGACGAGCGCCGGAACGGCGACACCGCCGCCGCGGCGCCGGCGTGGCTCGAGATCCAGCAGGTCCGCATCATCGATACCGGCGTCGGCATCCCGCGCGGCACGCTGGCGAAGCTGTTCGATCCCTTTTTCACCACCAAGCCCGCCGGCACGGGGCTCGGGCTCAGCATCTCGCAAACCATCATGCAGGAGCACGGCGGCTCGATCGCGGTGGACAGCAAGGAAGGCCGCGGCACCACGGTGCTCCTCAACTTCCCGCTGGAGAAACGGAATGGCGAAAGGCGACAGCTCGACGCGGGCCACATCGAAGGGCACGCTCCTCGTCGTCGATGACGAGCGCTCGCTGAGATTCAGCATCGGCGAGTGGGCAAGGGACGAGGGTTACGCGCCGCTCGAGGCCGCGAGCGGGCGCGAGGCGCTGGAGCTGGCCCGCGAGCGCGCCGTGGACGCGGTCGTGCTGGACCTGAAGCTCGCCGACGAGGACGGCCTGCGCGTGCTGCGCGAGCTGCGCGACAACGACCCGTCGCTGCCCGTGGTGATGCTCACCGGCCACGGCACCGTGGAGCAGGCCGTGCGCGCGATCCAGCTCGGCGCCTACGACTTCATGCTCAAGCCGCCCGACCTCTCGCACCTCGGGCTCGTCCTCGAACGTGCGCTCGAGCACGCGCGGCTCCGCCAGGAGGTGAGCCGGCTGCGCCAGAGCGGCGCCGGCCGGGTCGAGATCGTGGGCGGCAGCGACGGCCTCAAGCTGGCGATGTCGCGGCTCGAGCGCGCGGCGAAGGCCAGCGCCTCGACCGTGCTGCTCCACGGCGAGACCGGGTCGGGCAAGGAGCTGATGGCGCGCTTCCTCCACGAGAAGAGCGCGCGCGCCGCCGGGCCGTTCGTCGAGCTCAACTGCAGTGCCATCCCGGAGCAGCTGCTGGAGAGCGAGCTCTACGGCCACGAGCGCGGCGCGTTCACCGACGCCAAGCGCTTCAAGAAGGGGCTGTTCGAGCTCGCCGACCGCGGCACGCTGTTCCTGGACGAGATCGGCGAGATGGCGCCCCAGCTCCAGGCCAAGCTGCTGCGCGTGCTGGAGACGCGGACGTTCCGCCGCGTGGGCGGCGGCGCGGACATCACCGTCGACGTGCGCGTCGTGGCGGCGACCCACCGCGATCTCGCGAAGCTCGTGAGCGAGGGGCGCTTCCGCGAGGACCTCTACTTCCGGCTCAACGTCGTGCCCGTGCACGTGCCGGCGCTGCGCGAGCGTGTCGCGGACATCCCGCCGCTCGCCGAGCACTTCGTGGCGCGCTTCTGCCGCGAGCTCGGGCGCCCGACGGCGCGGCTCCACCCCGCGGCGCTCGAGCGGCTCCAGGGCTATCGCTGGCCGGGCAACGTGCGCGAGCTGCGGAACGTCATCGAGCGCGTGCTGCTGCTCGAGGCCGACGACGAGATCCGCCCCGAGCACCTGCCGCCGGAGATGAGCGGCCACGCCGCGCTCGCGGGCGGCGCGGCGATCGATCCGTTCCCCGCCGGCGCGGTGCGTCCGCTCGCGGAGCTGGAGAAGATGGCGATCGAGCACGCGCTGCGCGTGTGCGAGGGCAACAAGACGCGCGCCGCCTCGTTGCTCGGCATCGCGCGCCAGACGCTGCGCACGAAGCTCAAGGAGTACGCGATCGCCGACGACGCGGAGGATCCTGAGACCGCCTGATCGCCGGTCAAGAAACCTTCGCCCGGACTCGCCGGGCGGTCGGGAATCGAGCGGCCGGGGAGCGTGCTCCCCGGCCGCTGCCGTTCGCACGCCCCGCGACGGCGAGGCGCAATGACCGGCGCCGCGCCGTGGGCCGGGTCTCGGTCGCGGAGCTAACGCATTGACGTGATGGCGGCTGACTGGGGCCCCGGACGGGCGTTCACCGGTCGGGTGAAAGCGCGCGGCGACGGCGGCTGAAGAAAGTCCTCAAGTCCGGCGTGCGTGGCATACGGGGTGCACAAGACCGGGGTGGACCAGCACCCGAACCCCGGAGCCGCCGAATGCCCCACATCCTGATCGTCGAGGACGAACCGACCACGTCCTGGGCCCTCGCCGAGGGCCTCTCCGACGACGGCTACACGATCGACACGTTCCGCACCGCGGAGGAAGCGCTGGTGTGGCTGCGTGCGCATCGCAGCGACCTCGTGATCACCGACTTCCGCCTGCCGGGCCTCTCCGGCCTCGAGCTCGCGCAGAAGCTGTCGCGCGGGCGGCACGCGCAGCCGGTGATCGTGGTCACCGCGTACGGCTCGCCCGAGACCGTGCGCGAGCTGGTGCGCGCCGGCGTCTGCGAGGTGTTCCCGAAGCCGTTCCACGTCGACGAGCTGCGGCGCGCCGTGCACCGCGCGCTGCTCGCCCGCGTGGAGCGCCGCGGCACGCGTGCGCGGGCCACTCGGAGCACGCGCCCGGAAGGACGGGTGCAGAACGGGTCGGGATCCTCCCCGCTGCGGAAGGCCGCGTGAGCCCGCGCCTGCCCGCGGACGTGCGCCGGCTGCCGCTGCGCGTGCGGCTCGCCGCCGCGATCGAGCGACTGCCCGAGCCGCAGCGGCTGGTGCTGGCGCTGCGCCTCCTGGACGGGCTCACGACGGTCGAGGCCGCCGGCACGCTGAAGCTGAGCGCGCGTGAGGTGGAGTCGCGTCTCTCGACCGCGCTGGCCTCGATCGCCGACGACGTGGGTGCGGGCGTGCGGAGGGCGGCGTGAAGCCCGGCGCCCCGGTGACGCCGCTCGCGGATCCGCGCCGCGCGATGCCGCGCACGGCCGTGGCGCGCCGCGCCGTGGCCGAGGCGGCGGTCAACTCGCTCGCCGCCGAGCAGCGACGCCTGGAGGCGCTCGGCGAGGAGTGGGCGCTCGCCCGCACCGGCTACCAGCTCCGCTACTGGCGGTTCGTGCGCGCGCTCGTCGGCATCGTCGACACCCCGAACGACCGGCGGAGGGCGGCATGAGCGCGCCCGAGCAGCGCTCCGGCGTGCTCCGGCTCGTGCCCGGCGGCCTGCCCGCGCCGGCCGAGTACGGCGCCGGCCACGCCGCGCAGTGGTCGCGCGGCCGGCTGCGCACGCTCGTGATCGCGAGCGGCCGCGGCGGCGTGGGCAAGAGCAACCTCGCCGCGAACCTCGCGGTGGCGCTCGGCCAGCGCGGCGCCCGGGTCGTGCTCGTGGACGCCGACCTGGCGCAGGCGAACCTCGACCTGCTGCTGGGCGTCCACCCGCGCTGGGACCTGAGCCACGTGCTCGCGGGCGAGAAGTCGCTCGACGAGGTGGTGGTCGCCGGTCCCGAGAACGTGACGCTCGTGCCCGGCGTCTCGAACGCGGCCGCGGCGGAGCTGGACGACTTCCGGCGCGAGCTGCTGCTGCGCTCGCTCGGCACCGCCGACGAGGGCGCCGACCTGATGATCGTGGACACCGGCTCGAACACCGACCGCGACACGCTCGAGCTGTGCCGCGCCGCGCACGAGTTGCTGGTCGTGGCCACGCCCGACATGGCGTCGTTCTCGGACGCGTACGGGCTCGTGAAGACGCTGCAGAAGGAGGGCGCGCTGTCGCGCGCGCCGGGCCTCGTCGTGAACCTCGCCACCACGCCGGAGGAAGCCGACGACGCCACGAACCGGATGACGCTGTTCGCACGGCACTTCCTGCGGCTCGAGGTCCAGGTGCTCGGCACCGTGCCGTACGACCCCGCGGTGACGCGCGCGGTCCGCGCCCAGGAGCCGGTGCTGCTCGCGTACCCCAAGTCCCCCGCGGCGAACGCCTACCGCGCGCTCGCCGCCCGCCTGTGGAAACCCGTCCCCTCGGGTCCCGACTCCGATCTGCTCTCGGAGCAGTCGTTCCGCCTCGAAGCCTAGGAGAACCCCTGATGCCCCGCGCCGCCACGCTCGTCGCCTCCGCCCGCAAGAAGTCCGCCCGCCCATCGCGCCCGGCCGCCGCACGACGTCCTGCACTGCGTCTCGTCACCGGGCGAAAGACGGCCTCCACGCGTCCCGCGCTCAACGCGCGCGTCGCCCGTCCGGTCGCCGCGCGTCCCGTCGCCACCCGCACGGTCCCGGCACGCGTCAACGGCGTCACCCGGGCGAGCACGCCCGCGCGCGGCACGACGCCCGTGGCGGCGCTCCGCAACGGGGCCGCGCTGCGCAACGGCGCCGCGCTGCGCGCGACCCGGGCGATCACGTACGACAAGAACGACCTGCTCAAGCGTTTCGCGCCGCTCGTGCGCCACGTCGTCGAGCGCGTCGCGGCCACGCTGCCGCGCAACGTGGACCACGAGGACCTCTACTCGGCCGGCGTTCTCGGCCTGCTCGACGCCCACGCCAAGTTCGACACGCGGAAGGGGGTCAAGTTCGAGACCTACGCCGTGTGGCGCATCAAGGGCGCGGTGCTGGACCAGCTGCGCGCGCTCGACTGGGCCTCGCGCTCGATGCGGCGCAAGGCGCGCAACCTGGACGGCGTGACGCGCAAGCTCGACCAGAAGCTGGGCCGGGCCGCTTCGGAGGAGGAGGTGGCGCGCGAGCTCAAGATGTCGCGCGACGACTTCTACCGGCTGCTCGACCACGTTCGCGGCGCCGTGCTGGTGTCGCTGGACGAGGCGCGCACGAACGACGGCGAGGACCAGGGCACGCTGGCGGACCACCTCGCCGATCCCAACTCGGTCGATCTCGAGTCCCGGCTCGAGGACGACCAGACCAAGCGGATGCTGCTGCGGACGATCGACCTGCTGCCGGAGCAGGAGCGGCTCGTGGTGGCGCTCTACTACTACGAGCACCTCACGCTCAAGGAGATCGGCCGCACGCTCGGCATCTCGGAGTCGCGGGTCTCGCAGGTGCACACGCGCGCCATGTCGCGCATGAAGTTGCGCATGCAGCGGGCCGCGAGCCGTCACAACGAGGCGGCGTGAGGCCGGAGCCGGCATCCGGCGGGGCGCGGCTCGGGCCGCCGCCGTTCATGCGGCTGCGCGAGCGCCTCGCGGAGCAGATCACGGCCATGGAGCGCGCGGGCGACCCGCACGCCGCGGCCGCACTGAGCGCGCTGGTCGAGGCGTGGTGGTTCGAACAGGAAGCCTGGAACGCCCGGGTGCGGGACGTGCTCGGGGTACATCACGAGATCAACAACGCGCTGGTGGGCGTGCGCGGCAACACGCAGCTCATGCTCATGGACCCGTCGGGCCCCGGGCCCGGCGCGCGCGAACGACTGGAGGTCGTGCTTCGTGAGTCCGGCCGAATCCAAGAAATCACGCTCCGGCTCCGGGACCTCAAAGGGGTCCTCGGCAGCCCGGTTCCAAGATCCGACGCGGCGTAGCGGCGAGCCGGTCGAGGACGTGCGCGGCCCGCGCGACCGCAAGGGCGACGCACGCCCCGCGGCCGGCTCGCCGGCCCACCCGCCGCGCGTCGGCGACCGGCGTGCGGCCTCGGGCTGCCTGTGGGACGCGTGCGAGGCGCTGTTGTCCTCGACCGCCGATCCGTCGGCGCTCGAGCGCGCGCTCGACGCGCTGCTCACGGCGTTCGAGTGCGACGGCGCGGCGCTGCACGCGCGCAACGAAGAGGGCGCGCTCGAGACCTGGTGCGCCCGCGGCGACTGGGAGCGCCCGCCCGGTGACCTGCGCGAGGCGATGTGCGTGCCGCTCTGCCACGGCCGCGAGCGCGTGGGCGCGCTCGACCTGCTCGCGAAGCCCGGCCAGCGCTGGGGTCCCGAGCAGCGCTCGCTCGTGCGCACCGCCTCCGGCGCGCTCGGCGCGGCGCTCGGCGCGCGCCTCGAGCTGGACCGCTTCCGCCGCCAGCCGGGCCGTGACGAGGTCACCGGCCTCGCCGACGCGCGCGCGTTCCATCAGCGCCTGGTCGAGGAGATGGGACGCGCCGGGGAAGCGGGCCAGCCGGTCGCGATCGTGACACTCGACCTCGACCACTTCGCGGCCATCAACGAGCGCTTCGGCCGGGCGTCGGGCGACCAGGTCCTGGCGGAATCCGCGATGGTGTTGAAGCTCGCGCTGCGCGAGGGCGACTTCGTGACGCGGCTCGCGGGCGACGCGTTCGGCGTGCTGTTGCCCGACTGCGACCTGGCGCCGGCGCGCCGGCTCGCGGAGCGCCTGCGCCACGCGCTCGAGCAGCACCGCTTCCCGCGCGTGGGCGTGATCAGCGTCTCGGCCGGCGTCGCCGCCTCGCCGCGCGACGGCATGGATCCCACGGAGCTCATGTCCGCGGCCGAGCGCGCGCTCGGGCTGGCGAAGAAAGGCGGGCGGCACCGCACGGCCGCGAGCGGCCCGTCGCACAGCCACTGAAAGGTCGTCACCGCATGTCCCCCGAGCACGATCCACGCGCCACCGGCGAGACCGTCTGCGGTCCCGCCGACCCCGGGTCCTCCGGGGCGCCGCCCGCGCGCGTGCTCATCGTCGAGGACGACGACACCGTGGCCGACGTGCTCCGCGAGGTGCTGAGCGACGAGCCCATGGAGCTGGCATTCGCTTCGAGCGCCGAGCAGGCGTTCCAGCTCATCGCCGACGCGTGCCCGGACCTGATCCTCGCCGACATCACGCTGCCGGGGAAATCCGGCCTCGACGTCATGCGCCACGCACGCGCGATCGATCCCGAGGTCGCGGTCGTGCTCATGACCGGGCACGCCTCGGTGCAGACCGCGATCGACGCGCTGCGCCAGGGCGCGAGCGACTACATCACCAAGCCGTTCGACGACATCACCGAGATCCCGAAGATCGTGCGCCGGCACGTCGGCAACCGCCGGCTCAAGGTGGAGAACCGCGCGCTCCTGGGCCAGCTCCAGCGCCAGAACGAAGCGCTCCAGCGCCACGAGCTCGAGCTGCGCGAGCGCGTCGAGCAGGCGACCCGGAACCTCGACACGCTCTATCGCGTGAACATGGAGATCGGCGCGAACCTCGAGCTGCAGCCGCGACTGGCCCGCGTCGCGGAGATCGCGACCCGCCTCGTCTCCGCCACGGCCGCCGTGGTCTACCTGCAGACCGAGGACACGAACGAGTTTCGCCGCGCCGCGGCGCACGGCGTCGACCTGCCGACCGCGGACGACGGCGGCCCGCACTTCCTGCTCGGTGAGACGCTGCCCGGGCGCGTCGCCGCCTCGCAGAGCCCGGCCCGCGAGGGCTCGCCGGGCAGCCCGGCGCTCGAGCTGCCCGGATTCCGCGGCGCGTTCGCGCACGAGGTGCTCGCGGTGCCGATGGTGCAGGAGCGCCAGTCGATCGGCGTGCTCGTGGTGACCGGCCGCGCCGAGGGCTTCAGCGACGCCGACGTGGAGTTCCTGCGCATGTTCGCCGCGCAGGCCGCCGTCCAGCTGCGGAACTCGCAGCTGTTCGAGCACACGAAGGTGCTCGACCGGCTCAAGTCGGATTTCGTGGCCGTCGTCTCGCACGAGATCCGGACGCCGCTCACCTCGGTCAAGGGCGCGGTGGAGCTGCTCTCCGACCTGCAGTATTTCCGCAATACCGAGCAGCAGGTGAAGCTGCTTACGATCGCGCACGCGAACGCCGAGCGGCTGTTGCTGCTGATCAACGACATCCTCGACTTCTCGAAGCTCGAGTCGGCGTCGCTGCCGATGACGCTCGAGCGCCAGCGCCTGGAGCCCGTCATCCAGCAGGCGGCGCACAACCTGCGCATGCTGCTCGAGGAGCGCCGCATCAAGCTCGACGTGGCGCTCGACGACGACCTGCCGGACGCGCTGCTCGACGCGCACCGCGTCACGCAGGTGGTGACGAACCTGCTCTCGAACGCGATCAAGTTCTCCCCGCCCGGCGGCGGCGTGCGCGTGGAGGCCACGGCGGGCGAGGGCGTGCTCCGGGTCTCGGTGCGCGACAACGGCGACGGCATCGCCGCCAAGGACCTGCCGAAGCTGTTCAAGAAATTCCAGCAGATCGACTCCGGGTCGACGCGCAAGGTGGGCGGCACCGGCCTGGGCCTCGTGATCTGCAAGGGCATCGTCGAGCAGCACGGCGGCCGCATCGGCGTCGAGAGCGTGCCCGGCGAGGGCAGCCTGTTCTGGTTCACGCTGCCCGCGGCCGAGGGCACGCACGCCGAGGTGGACGAAGCCGCGTGACCGGCCTTGCGCCTCCGGAGCCACGCGGCTACCGTCCGCGAGGCCCGCGGGATGCGGGCGAACCCATTCGGCCGGGCACCCATGCGAAGCTTGGGTCCGGGGAGGGCTCGATGCGCGACACGGATGCCGCCAGCGAGACGACCGCCCGGATGCGCGTACGTGCGCGCTCCGTGTTGTGGAGCCTCGTCCTGGGCGGCCTGATCGGCGGCTGCGTCGCGATCGCGTTCGCGCCGCCGAAGGGCGCGCGCTTCGAGGCCCGCCAGCGCTGGGTCGTGGGCCCGCCCGCGGCGCAGGACTGGCCGCGCACGCCGCGGGTCGGCGAGCGCGTGCGGCTCGAGCACGACATCGACGGCGCCACGCTCGTGGTCACCGGCGCCGATGCCGCGGGCGCCCGCTCGCTCGCTCGCGCGTTCGCCGGCTGGCAGTCGCCGACCGAGGCCGCGCTGCACGAGGCGCTCGCCCACGTACGCCTCGACTGGCGCAGCGAGATGCCGGCGGGGATGCCGCCGCGGCGCACGCCAGCGGCCGAGTGCGCGGCGCTGCTGTTCGCGCGCACGATCTGGGGCCGCACGCTCGCCGACCGGCTGCCGATCCCGACGCCGGTCGTGCCGCCCGATGCGGTGGTGGTGCCCGCGAGCGTCGACGCGGCCTGGAACGAGGTGGGCGAGGCCGCGGACGCCGCCGATCCCAAGCGGCTGCTGGCCGCGCTGCGCGAGGCCACGGCGCGCGAGACGGCGTGGTTCGCGAATCGCGAGCTGTGGCCGGGCGAGATGGCGCCCCTGCGCGCCGAGCGCTGGCGGCGCTGGCAGGACCAGCGCGCCGAGGATCTGGAATTGCGCGCGGAACGGCTGCTGGCCACGCAGAACATGCTCCAGCGCCGCTTCGCCGAGCTGGCCGTGCACCCGCGCATGGTGGAGTTCGACGCCACCGTGCCCGACCCCTGGCTGGCGTTCGCATCGGCCGACCCGGTGGCACTGCGTCCGCTCGTGAGCCCGATCGCGCGCGTGTGGCTGCCGACGATCGAGTGGGGCGCCGGACTCGGCGCCGCGTTCGCGCTGGCGCTCACGCTGCTGCGCGCGTGGCGCCGGGCCAGGTCGCTCGCGGCCGAGGCGGAGCGGCTGGGGCCGCAGTTCGTGGATGCCTCGGAGCCCGGCCCGAGCCTGCACGTGATCACCGGACCGACGGCCGTCGCGGTGACGCGCGGCGCGCTCGAGCTCGCGGCCCGACGCCTGGCGCACGGCGAGCGCGTGCTGCTCGTGGACGGCTCGGCGCGGCTGCGGCTGCACGAGCGGCTCGGCCGCGACGCGCGCTGGGGCCTGCTCGAGTGCCTGGCCGCGGAGATGCCGGTGCTCGGGCTGGTCCAGTACGCGGGCCACCCGGGGCTCTACCTGCTCCCGCACGGCAACGCCGACCGCGCCGTGGGCTGGTCGCGGCTTGGGCAGAAACTGGCCGAGGTCGTGCCGCATTTCGGCCGCATCGTGCTGGTGCTGGACCCGCAGGCCCCCGCCGAGCTGGGGGACGCCCTCCTGGGCTCGGCCATGGAGGGCTGGTGGGGGCAGCTGGAAGGGGGCTTCGCCCGGGCGCTGGAACAGGCCACCGCGAGATTCGGTATCGTATTTCATGCCTTGGACTTGGAGCTTATGCCAGAGCCCACGATCGAGGCTCTGGGCCTGCGCGTGGCCGCCCTGCGGCCCGCCGGACCGGTCCCGGAGCCCGCGCCGATCACCGCTCCCGCGGCGGTTCGCCGTCCCGAGCCCCCGCAGCCGGCGCTCGAGCCCATCGTGCTGGACTGCGACTTGCAAGTGCTCGAGCGGCTCCGCTTCCTGGCGTGGATGCGCCGGTTGCAGGCCGATCACCGAGACCCGGACCTCCAGGCCACGACCTGAAGGGGTCCGCACGCGCGACTTCACGGACGAGGTCTGCTTTGACGACGACGACGCGACGGATCCTGCTGGTGGAACACCTCGATGCGATCGGTGCCTCGCTCACCGATCTCCGCCCCCGGGCACACGTGCTCCGCAACATGGGCTTCGACGTGCGCATGGCGGCGATCGCCGCCGAGGGCGAGGGCGACCTGCAGCACGGCAACGCCGAGCGCCGCCAGACCGGCATCGATCACTACGACGAGGCGCGCGGCACGGAGCTGGTGCGCCGCGCGCTGGAGACCTGGAACGCCGACGCCGTGGTGTGGGCGAGCGCGGCGCCGGGCGGCGGCGAGGCGGCGCGCGCGCTGGGCACGGAGATCGCCGCGTGGTGGTGGCCGTCGGGCTGGTCCACGTCACGCACGACCGGGCCGCTGCCGAGGCTCGCGCCCGAGCTGGGCCCGGGTGACGCGTGCGTGCTCGAGGCCGAGCGGCCGAAGAGCGCTCGGCTCTCGCTCTGGGACGGTCCCTACGCGCTCGTCGCCTCGCCACTCAAGCCCGCCGACGCCGAGCACCTGTTCGATGGCTTCGCCCGCGCCGCCGATCGCCGCGACGAGATCGATCTCGTGCTGCTCGATCATCCCGACCCCGAGCTGGAAGCGCTCGCGCGCGCGGCCGGGATCTCGCAGCGCGTCCACTTCGTGGGCCCGGCGCCGCGCGAGGCCGAGCACGCGTGGCTCCAGCACGCGCGCGTGACGTTCGTGACGCTGCTGCGCCCGCTTTCGGCGGGGCTCGTGCTGCGCGCGCTCGCCGCCGGCTGCCCGCTGCTGCCGGTGGGTCACGCCGCCGAGCCCGTGCGCACGTGGCTCACGGCCGAGGGCGTGACGTGGGCGAAGCCCGACCGTTCGCGGCTGGCGTGGGACACGGTCGCCGCCGCGCTCGCGCGCACCCCGGCCGTGGAGACCGCGATCGCTCGCGGCCGCGCCTGCGCCGCCGACTGCACCGGGGCGTCGCTGGCCGCGCGTTTCGGCCCCATGCTCGGCGCGACCGACGGACGGCGCGAGCGCGCAGCCTAGGCCTGGTTTCCCCTTCCTGGTTTCCCCTTCGGCGCGCGCCACGCTAGCGTGACGCGCGCCGAAGTCGTTCGCCTTCGTCTCAACCGCCCGGGGAGAGCTGTGTGCGCATCCTGGTGACCGGTGGTGCCGGCTTCATCGGCTCCAACGTGGCCGACCGATTCGTGGAGCTGGGCCACGACGTGGCCGTGTTCGACGACCTGTCCAGCGGCTTCCGTGAGTTCGTGCACCGCGAGGCGCGGCTGTTCCAGGGCGACCTCGCGGACGCCGCGGCCGTGGACCGCTGCCTCGCCGAGTTCAAGCCCGACGTCGTGGACCACCACGCCGCGCAGATCGACGTGCGGAAGTCGGTGAGCGACCCCGTCTGGGACGCGCGCGTGAACATCCTCGGCTCGATCGGCCTGCTGCAGGCGTGCACGCGCCACGGCGTGAAGAAGGTGGTTTACGCATCGACCGGCGGCGCGCTCTACGGGGAGGGCCGGCAGTTGCCCGCCACCGAGAACCACCCGGTCAATCCCGAAGCGCCGTACGGCGCGAGCAAGCACACGGTGGAGCACTACCTCTACCTGTGGAAGCTCCTCCACGGCCTCGACTACACCGTGCTCCGCTACCCGAACGTCTATGGCCCGCGCCAGAACCCGCACGGGGAAGCCGGCGTGAACGCCATCTTCATCGGCCTCATGCTCGAGGGGAAGCGCCCGCGCATCTTCGGCGACGGGAAGGCCGTTCGCGACTACCTCTTCGTCTCCGACGTCGTGGACGCGAACGTGCGCGCGCTGGAGAAGGGGAGCGGCGAGATGCTGAACCTGGGCACCGGCGTCGGCACGTCGGTGAACGACATCGTGCGCGAACTGAAGAAGATCCTCGGCTCGCCGCTCGACGCGATCCACGAGCCGCCCCGCCCCGGCGAGGTGCAGCGCATCTACCTCGATGCCACGCGCGCCCAGCGCGTGCTCGGCTGGACGCCCAGCGTGACGTTCGCCGAGGGCCTGCGCCGTACGGTCGAGTGGAGCCGCGGGAACCCGCTCCCGACCAAGCGGTGAACGAGCCCGACACGATCGCTGCCGCGGGTGAGGGCGCCCCGCGCGTGGGCAGGCCTTTCCACCCGTCGCTGGTCGGGGTCCTGCTCGGGCTCGGCGGCCTGCTGGCGCTGTACGCGATCCTGCTCTCGCGCTACGGCCTCGGAGCGCGACCACAGCGCGCCGACGTCGCGATCGTGTTCGGCAGCCAGGTGCGACCCGACGGCACCCCGTCGCCCCGGCTCGTCGCCAGGCTCGAGACCGCGGCGAAGCTCAACCGTTCCCGGCTGGTGCGCACCTGGTTCGTGAGCGGCGGCATCGGCCGGGAGGGCCACGACGAATCGCGGGTGATGGGTGAGTGGCTGGTGGCGCACGGCGTGCCGGACTCGGCGATCGTGCGCGACAGCCTGGGCGCGAACTCGCAGCTCACGGCGGTCCACGCCGCGGCCTGGATGCGCGCGCACGGCGTCAGCCGGGCGAACGTGATCACGCAGTACTTCCACGTCGCGCGCGCGGTGATGGCCTGCGACCGCGCCGGGATCGACGTGGTCGGCGCCCGTGCGCCCCGCTGGTACGAGCCGCGCGACCTCTACTCGCTGGCGCGGGAGATGGTGGCGCTGCCGGTGTACGCGTTCAGGGGGCGGTAGCGGCGCAGGCGGCCGACGCCGGCGTCACCGTGCGCGCGATGCGCGCGCCGAACCACCTGAGCGCCTGGTTCACGCGGTCTTCGAGTCGCGCGTCGGCCATGTCGCGGCAGCGCTCCACGGCGATGCGGGAATGTGCCTCGCTGCAGCCGAGCTCACGCAGCCAGGGAATGACCTCGAGCTGGTGAGGGAGCAGGCGGGACGCCCCCCGCTCTGCCGCCTTCTGGGCCTTCGCGCGCTCCTTCGCAGCTGTCGCCGCCGCTCGCGCCTTCGCCGCCTCCTCACGCTTCTGCTTCATGAAGCCGGCGCCGTAGCTCTGCTCGGCCGTGTGTTGGTTGTGACCCGGACAGCGCAGCCGGATGTTGTCCACGGTCGCCTCGCCGCCGCGGGCGAACTCCTTCACGTGGTCGAACTGGAGGTCGCGGCGAGCCTCGCAGCGGCGGCCGGAGTCGCTCACGAACGTGCATTGCCCCTCGTCGCGCTGCCACACGGCGCGCTTGACGTCGTGCGAGACGTGGCGCGAGGCGGCCCGGCTTCGACCCCCGGCCTTGCGCGGCTTCGCGCAGGCTCCGAAACGGGTGCGCTCCAGCTTCTTGATGAGTTCCTTCATCGCGCGGTCGTAGACCTCGGCGATGGCGTTGGGCTGGACGCTGTGGCCGAGCAGGTCCTGCGCGTAGCGGAAGCGCTCGTCGGCCTCGCGGCTGCGCGTGAACTGGACGGCGTAGCTCTCGGTTGAGAGCGGGGTGACGCGACCGCGATCCTCGCCGTTGCACTGGCCCAGAATGACAGTGCCATCAGCGCCCCGAGCGCCCGCAACCCCTTGCGAATCCATGTTGCGAAGGTGCTCCGGAGCACCTTCCACCGGCGTGACCGATGCGGGCACATCCAGCCGCGGCGAGCGCTCGGCCAGCAGCTGCTCGATCTCTTCCTTCGACTTGTGTGTCGCCGCCGACAGGAGCTCGTCCGCATTCTCGGGCGTGAGGTGAGGAGCCAGGAGCCGCAGCCCCGTGAGGTGGATCCGACCCTGTTCGAGTGCCTCGAAGACGCCGGGACAGGCGCGGCCTGCTCGTGCGATGTGGAGCCGCTGCTTGGCCTCGTCCCGGGAGAGCCGCAGCTCCCCGATGCAGTACGCGAGCATCGACTCGTAGGCGGCCGGCAGGAACCGCTTCCGCTCGTCGAACTCCGCGATGTACGCCAATAGCTCGGCAGTGACTTCCCTTGATCTTGCGGCGGTGGTCGGGAGTTGCCGGTCGAGTGCCTCATTGCTCAGGTGCGTCAGCGAGAAGCGGTTCACGCGTCACCTTCGACGGGGGCGGGTGGTCGAGGGCCGACGCGTGAACTCTACAGCGCGAGAAATCGGCGCTCACAGATGCCCGCACGCCGCGCGAACGCGCAGCGGACATCAAATCAAATGGACCGCACGCTTCCGTTCAGCGCACGCGCAGCCACGGAATTCCCAAGCGCGTCCACGAGCGCGATGTCGAACGCACCTGCTTGTCGTTCGAATTGTGGTCAAGTCAAACAATGTCAAAGCCGCGCCGGCGATCCATCGCCGACGCGGCCACGACCACCCGACCGGGAACCTCGCTGCGATCGTGCTACTTCCTCGCCCAGCCCGCGCGCGGATCCGGGATCGGCGTGAGCATCGCCTCGATCCGGTCGCGACGGGACTCGTACCAGGGCGGGAGCACGATCTGCCGGCCCAGCTCCTCGTCGGTGCCGAAGCCCGGACCCTCGTCGGCGATCTCGTAGAGCACGCCGCCCGGCTCGCGGAAGTAGATGCTCTTGAAGAAGTGACGGTCCACGACCGGCGTGGACTGGACGCCGTGGCTCGCGAGCTCGTCCACCCACTTCGGGTGCTCGGCGACGCTCGTGCCCCACGCCACGTGGTGCACGGTGCCCGCGCCGGGCACGCCGCGCTCGGCCGGCGGCGCGTCGAACTGGATCGTGCCGCCGCGACGGTCGCCGCGCAGCTCCCACGTGTTCTCCGCCACGCGCTTGCCGCCGAGCACGTTCTCGAGCAGCGCGCCGCTGCGCTCGATGCGCCCACCGTAGGCGCGCACGCCGTGGAAGCCCTGCAACGCCACCTCGTGCGGGATCTCCGGGTGGTCCGCGATGCGCGGCTCGTCGGGCACGCGCGTGACGACCAGCTCGTGCTCGAGGCCCTCGGGATCGGCGAACCGGAGCGAGGACTCCTCACGCTTCGGGCTCGCGCCCTCGCGCGCGAGTCGTTGCTCCCAGAACGACAACGCCGGCTCGCCGGTCACGCGCCACAGCACGCGGTGCACCATCCCCGAGCCCGCGCGACCGCGCACGGCGCCCTTGTACTCGAAGAACGTGATGTCCGCCCCCGGACGCCCGTGCTCGTCGGAGAAAAAGACGTGGTAGACGCTCGGGTCGTCCTGGTTCACGGACTTGCCGACGAGCCGGAGCCCCAGCACGCGCGTGTAGAAGTCGACGTTCTTCAGGACGTCGCCGGTGATGGCGGTGACGTGGTGGACACCTTCGAGTCGCATGAGGCCTCCGGGAACGGGACAGCCTTCAGACGCGGCGGGTCGGTAATCGATGCGTCATGGGCCCGTCAGGCCGCGCGGGCGCCGTCGCGGCGAGCATAGTCCCCAGGGCGGCCCGCTCGCCTCACCAGATCTTCGCCCGCACGTCCTCCGACCGCACCATGTCATCGCCGTCCTTGCAGCCCCATGCCGCCTTGAACTCGGGGAGGTTCGACATCGGGCCGTTGATGCGCCACTTGGCGGGCGAGTGCGGGTCGGTCTGCACCTGCGTGCGCAGGTCCTCGTTCGTCTGCAGGTTCCGCCACACGCGTGCCCAGCCGAGGAAGAAGCGCTGCTCGGGCGTGAAGCCGTCGATCTTCTTCCTCGACTCGGTCGCGTACGCCTTCTCCATGGCCGCGTAGGCCACCGCCAGGCCGCCCAGGTCGGCGAGGTTCTCGCCCAGCGTCAGGCTGCCGTTCACGTGCAGCGTGTCGATCACCGTGTAGCCGTTGAACTGGGCGCGCACGCGGTCGGCCTGCACCTTGTAGCGCTCCACGTCGGCGGGGCTCCACCAGTCGCGCAGGTTCCCCCTCGGGTCGAACTGCCGGCCGCGGTCGTCGAACCCGTGGCCCATCTCGTGGCCGATCACCGCGCCGATGGCGCCGTAGTTCGTCGCCTCGTCGGCCTTGGTGTCGAAGAACGGCGGCTGCAGGATGCCGGCGGGGAAGTTGATGCTGTTGAGCGACGCCGAATAGTAGGCGTTCACCGTGGGCGGCGTCATCGTCCACTCGCCGCGGTCGACAGGCTTGCCGACCTTGTTCATCGTGCGCGTCGCCTCGAACGCGCGCGCCGCCTGCCGGTTCGCGTAGTGCTGCCCGGCCGCGATCTCCACCGACGCGTAGTTCTTCCACTGGTCGGGATAGCCGATCTTCTGCGAGAACGCCGAGAGCTTTCCGGCCGCCGCCTGCCGCGTGGAGTCGCCCATCCACGTCGCGACCTGGATGCGGTCGCCCAGCGCCGCGCGCAGGTTCTTCACCATCGCGTCCATGCGCGCCTTGTCCGCGGGCGTGAACGCCTGCTTCACGTACTCCTGGCCGAGGATCTCGCCCAGCGCGCCGTCGGTCTCGGCGATGCAGCGCTTCCAGCGCGGCAGCATCTCCTTGGCGCCGGAGAGCGCCTGGCGGAGCGCGAACCACTCCTTCACGTAGTCGCTGGAGAGGATGGACGAGGCGTCGTGGAGGATGCGGACCTTCATGTACGCCTTCCACGTCTCGAGCGACGTGCTGCCGAGCAGCCCGTTCACGGCGCGGATGAAGTCCGGCTGCGTCACGTTCACCACCGCCGGGCGGACGTTGCGCTTGAGCAGGTAGTCGTCCCAGCCGAAGTCGGGCGCGAGCAGCGCCAGCGAGTCGAGCGGCATCTTGTGGTACGTGGCCTTGGGGTCGCGCCGCTGCACGTTCGTCATCGACGCGTTCGCGAGCGCCGTCTCCAGCGCCATCACGTCGTCGGCGTGGCGCTGCGCCGTGCCCGCGTCCTCGCCGGCGAGCTTCAGCAGGTTCGCGGTCACGCGCACGTACGTGGCTCGCGTGGCGACCGACGTCGAGTCCGTGCGCGTGTAGAAGTCGCGGTCGGGGAGTCCGAGGCCGCTCTGGCTCAGGAACGCGATCACGTTCTCGCTCTGCTTGGGGTCCTGCGCCGAGAAGAATCCGAACAACCCGCCAATGCCGTTCGCGTGCATCCAGCCCAGCTGACGGCCGATGTCCTGCACCGAGCCCATGCCGTCCACGTCGGCGAGCAGCCCGGCGATCGGCTTGCCGCCGGCCTTCTCGGCGCCGACCGAGTCCATGCACGAGTTGTAGTAGTCGCGCAGCCGCGCGCGGTCGCTGCCGGCGGCGGCCTTCGGGTCGGCGGCCACCTTCTCCAGGATCTTCCGCAGCACCGCCTCGTTGCGGTCGTAGAGCTCGTCGAACGCGCCGTAGTTCGTGTAGCCCGGCGGCAGCTTCGTGCGCGCCGTCCAGCCGCCGTTCGCGAACTGGTCGAAGTCCCTGCACGGCGGGCACGTCTTGTCGAAGTCGGAGGCACTCCCCGCGAGTGCGGGGAGCGCCCACGAAGCCAGCACGGCGAACGCGACGACGATCCGGATGCGGCTCATCACCGATCCTTTCTTGGGGAGGCCTACCAGATACGGGCGCGGAGGTCGGCGGGACGCACCATGCCGTCGCCGTCCTTGCAACCCCACGCGTCGTGGAACTCCTTGAGGTTCGACAGCGGCCCGTTCACGCGCCAGTGCGCAGGCGAGTGCGGGTCGGTGAGCACGCGCGTGCGCAGGCCCTCGGGCCGGTCCATCGCGCGCCAGATGCGGGCGTAGGCGAGGAAGAAGCGCTGCTCCTCGGTGAAGCCGTCGATCTTCGTCCGCGGCTTGCCGGCGATCGCCTTCTGCATCGCGGCGTAGGCCACGGCGAGGCCGCCCAGGTCGGCGATGTTCTCGCCCAGCGTGAGCCGGCCGTTCACGTGCAGCGTGTCGTTCACCGTGTACGAGCTGAACTGCTCCGCGACCCGGTTCGCCTGGGTCTTGTACGCCTCGGCGTCGCCCGGCGTCCACCAGTCGCGCAGGTTGCCCTTCGCGTCGAACTGCCGGCCGCGGTCGTCGAAGCCGTGCGACATCTCGTGGCCGATCACGGCGCCGATGGCGCCGTAGTTCACCGGGTCGTCGGCCTCGGCGTCGAAGAACGGCGGCTGCAGGATGCCGGCGGGGAAGTTGATGCTGTTGAGCGACGCCTGGTAGAACGCGTTCACGGTCGGGGCCGTCATCCGCCACTCGCCGCGCTCCACCGGCTTGCCCACGCGCTCCATGTTGCGCGTGGCCTCGGCGGCGCGCGCGCTCATGCGGTTGTCGAGCACGTAGCCGCGCGAGATCTTCACGCTCGAGTAGTCGCGGAACTTGTCCGGGTAGCCGATCTTCTCGTCGAACGCCGCGAGCTTCGCCTTGGCCGCCGACTTCGTGTCGGCGCTCATCCACGCGAGCGCCGCGATCTTGTCGTCGAGCGCGGCCTCGAGGTTGTGAACCAGCTCGAGCGCGCGGGTTTTCGCCTTGGGCGGGAACGCCACGTCGACGTAGGCCTTGCCCAGGAGATCGCCGAGGTCGCGGTCGGTGCCGGCGAGGCAGCGTTTCCACCGCGGCAGCTGCTCGGTCGTGCCCGAGAGCAGTCGCCCGAACCGGAAGTCCTCGTCGACCCACGCCTTCGTCAGCGTCGGCGCCGCGTCCTCGAGCGCGGTCCAGCGCAGGTAGGCCTTCCAGTCCTCGAGCGAGGCGCTGGCGATCAGCTCGTTCACGGCCTTGAAGAAGTCGGGCTGGGTCACGTTCACGATGTCCGGCTTCTTCGTGCGGCCGGCAAAGTAGTCGGTCCACGTGAACCGCGGCACCATCAGCATCAGCGAGTCGGTCGGCATCACGTGGTACGTGGCGTTCGGATCGCGCCGCTGCACGTTCGTCATCGACGCGTTCGCGAGCGCGGTCTCGAGCACCATCACCGCGTCGGCGTGCTTCTGCGCCGCACCCGCGTCCTCGCCGGCGAGCACGAAGCAGCGCGCCACGTGCGCCACGTACTCGACGCGCAGCGCCTTCGAGGCCGAGTCGGTCTTCGTGTAGTAGTCGCGGTCCGGCAGGTGAATGCCGCCCTGGCCCGCGTGCACGATGAAGCGGTCGCTGTTCTTGGGATCCTGGTTCCCGAACCACGCGAACAGCGCGCCCACGCCGTGGGCGTGGAACCACGCCACCTGGTGCGCGAGGTCGCTCACCGACGTCATGCCGTCCACCGCCGTGAGCAGCGGCTGCACCGGCTTCATGCCCGCGGCCTCGGCCGCGGTCGAGTCCATGCAGCTCGACCAGTAGTCGCCGAGCTTGGCCTGGTCGGACCCGGGCTTCGCCTTCGCCGTGGCCGCCTTGGTGACGATGCCGTACAGCACCTGCTGGTTGCGGTCGGCCACCTCCGTGAACGCGCCATAGCGCGAGTACGAGGCCGGCATCACGAAGCGCGCCCGCCAGCCGCCGTTCGCGAACTGGTCGAAGTCCTTGCACGGCGCGCACGTGGTGTCGCGATCGGCCGGGTCGAGGCGCTTGGCGGCGTGCGCGGCGGATGCCGTGAACAGGCAGGCGGCGAACAGCAGGAGGAGGCGGAGACGATGCATCCTGCGGGTCCTTTCCAGGGTGTCAGCTCGTCATGCGTGGGCGGGAAACCAGCGGACGGTGGTGCCGTCGTGGCGCGGCGTCAAGCGCCGCGGTGACGAGCGGAGAGACGCGTTGTCCGAACGCGCGCGCGCCTGGGAACCGGTCGCGC
>Ga0207670_10000568_pt1 | contig 20408 bp, 25 predicted proteins | sample KBSS23HmetaG_FD_184339 | JGI IMG/M metagenome (GOLD analysis project Ga0207670, IMG submission 184339) | Switchgrass rhizosphere microbial communities from Kellogg Biological Station, Michigan, USA - KBS S2-3H metaG (SPAdes) (version 2) | ecosystem: Host-associated > Plants > Roots >... | reverse complement strand
TCCAAATCTCGAAAGAATTGAAGAAGCTTTAAAACAGTGTATGCCGGATATGTTCCTCTTCGACCATATTAACAATATCGGAGACGAGCACCACGCATTGGCGGAGTTTATGAAAGGCCTAAAGTTCTTAGCCCGTAAGTTCAACATCCCTTGTATTATGACAGCACAGCTTAACCGTGGGGCTGATTGGGTAGAGAATGGGGAGCGTGTACAGCCTCGATTATCGATGATTAAGGGTAGCGGCGCTATCGAGGAAGTTAGTGCCCAGGTCTTGCTTTTAAGTGAAACAAGAGTAAGCTTAGATGGGACTGAGATTCAAGGCGTGGTAGATAAGAACCGGCACGGTGACAAAGGCCTGGTGCAGTTTATTCTGAAGCGTAACCCCTATAGAGTAGAGGAAGCGAATGCTTAGAACCTGTTCAATCTGCGACATGCCGTTTCGAGCCGGTGATATTGTAGCCTTGACGGTCTTCGCAGAATGGCGAGAACTTAAAAGCAATGTAGCCTATAGTATACAACAGCCCTTCGATGCAGACGCAGCAAGCCTTAAACATAAGGAGTGCGTTCCGCAACCGAATGAAGATTAAATACGATCTTTATATTGCAGGAGCCATGCACGGTAGACCTGTTAATTTAGTGCAGCAAGAGCGGGCAATCGCCACATACTTCTGCCGCTTATCGGGCCTGTCTTATTATGATCCCGCTGCTGATGAGGGCTTGCATTTACTCGCTCCTCATGATACGATTGATTTAGTCCCTAATGTTAGACTGATGAAACACTACGTTAGGAAAGATGACGCCAATTTAGATAAGTGCCGCTATTTGCTAGTCTTAACTGGAGACTTATCAACAAGCGGTACATCATGGGAAATGGCTCGGCATCACTACCGAAATCATAGACCGATTGTTCTAGTGTCGCCTAAACGCTGTGCTGGAGATTTAGTCAACTTTACTAATATTAAAGCACCTCAGTTTTTTGTCACTATTGAAGACGCTGTGAAATGGATTGCGAAAGATATTAAAAAGAAACGAGGAAATGTCTAATGCCTTTTATTGATCAGGAATCGAGGCAAAGGCTAGCTGCAGGAATAGAGCCTGAAACGGTCGGAGATATCTGTTATTTGTATTACAAGCCAATGATGCAACGATGGAATGAAACACGCCGGTGGACCACAGCCCATAATATCTATAAAGAATGGGCAGTAAAGCGTACAGATCCGCAGATGAAAGAAGATGAAATAGTAGCCGGAGATTTAGCTTGGCAGGTTTTCTTTGCCATGGAAGTAATGCCCTACGAACTCGCACAGCGAGAGAAAAACGGAGATGTAGACTAATGAAAGCTAAACACTTCGACGACGGAAAACCCGAGTTACAATATATTCTCGCTATGCCTGGTTTGCTTCAAGTAGCGAAAGTTAGTACCTGGGGTAAACAGAAATACGGCCAATGGAACTATAGGGCGGGTATGCCCTGGATGAAACTCTTAGGCTCCTGTTCCCGGCATCTTACCGCGTTTATCTGTGGGGAAGATAATGATAAAGAGTCGGGTATCTCTCACCTTGCCCATTTGTGCTATGATGCGTTGATGCTGTTGGAATATGTTAAAGAGCATCCTAAATTAGATGATCGGTATAAAGGATTAAAATGAACATCGGAACCATTATATATTCAGATGGGAGTATGGCAACGCTTTTGAGATTTCCAGATTATTTCGCAATTGTACCGAAGACGAAAACTAGGCTATACCAATGTTTCTAAGAATCGTCGCTACGCTTGTCTATTTGCTTTTCTCTATATTCATCCTGGGGGTTATCTTTGGATTCTACTTCGCTTGTTACGCCATTGCCGCAGGAGTTAGAACTATCAGAAAAGCAACGGAATATTATCGCCGTATTAGATTCGGTCATATTTGGAACTAAGCTTGTTATCAAAATTAATGAGCCCTTTCCGAAAGTTGGGGAGCCTGTATCTATCGATATTGAACATGACGAATCTGGAGCACCCGTCTGCGTTGGATTATATGTTCTATCTAGCAACACTTGTTACAGTTATACTGATTTACAGCACTTGCGTAGTTTTAATCTTCGCTCCCTGGATCTGATCGCCCATAACGGCAAAACCGATTTAGAACTTTTAGAGATTTGGGGTTGTGCGGTTTCACCACGCGACCTGTTTTATGATACACAGCTAATGGGGCATATTATCGACTCCAGCCTCCGTACTTACGGTCTCAAAGATATGGCCAAGCGGGATCTTGGACTTGAATACCCATCTTACGAGGATATTGTAGGCAAACGAGGGGCGAAGAACCGAGTAACCCTAGATAAACAGCCTATTGATTTAGTGCTAAAATACAATGCGTTAGACTGCTATGTAACCGCGAAGATATATAAAAAACAGTGTCTTTATCTTACAGAATCACATCAGACCTATTATAATGAGGTAGAAGGCCCTTTATCTTTGATTCTAGGGGCTATGGAAAGCCGAGGGGTTAGAGTCTCATTAGAGTATCTTAAAGCTCTTAAAGGCACATTAGAGGCTCAAAAAGACCCTTTAGAGCAGACTATCAAGAATGAACTCGGCGACATCAATTTGAATTCGCCGAAGCAACTACTGGAGGCTTTACATGCGAAAGAAATCTTTCCGGAACTCAAAGGCAAACCCTCTACGGATAAACGGGCATTATCAGGCCAAATTAGCCATGGAGTTGTTAAAACTCTCTTGTCCTACAGTGAAGTCGATACGCTCCTCAGTTCGTTTGTTTATCCGTATCTTGAAAGGAACCAAACCGTAGTACACCCTTTTTATAATCAAACCGGGACACGGACGGGCCGTTTAAGTTGCAGCAATCCAAATCTATTACAAATCCCGATTAGGAGCGAAAATGGAAAACTTGTGCGATGTATGTTTGTGCCCCGTGACGGATTTAAAATGGGAGACTGTGACTTTGGTCAAATCGAGCCTCGATTGCTTGGCCACTTCAGTAGAGATAAGCAGATGTGCGATATGTTCAACTCAGGAGTTGACTTTCACGATTTCACCCAAGACCGGCTCCATATCGATAGACAGCGGGCCAAAGTTCTCAATTTATCAGTCGGATACCGAGCTACGTATAAAAGTGTGTCATCACAGCTTAAATGCTCCGAAACGGAAGCACAGGCGCAAATAGATGCCTGGTGGGCAATGTTCCCCGGCCTGCGTCGTTGGCAAGATAAGCTTATTTGGGAGAGTAAACGTAGTGGGTATTTTACGACCTTATTAGGACGCAGGATTAAGGTTGACGGACTAGACTCTAATAACAAATGGAAGAGAGAGGCAGCAGAGCGGCAATTGATTAATAACATAGCCCAAGCCTCAGCCCGCGAGGTGATGGTTAAGGCCATGATTAGGATTAACAGAGATTTAGGATTTTCCCCATCTTTCGGGCTCTTAGTTCAAATCTATGACGAGTTATTGTTTGAAAGTCAGAGTATAGAAAACGATATGCCCCTAGTCATTGACAATATGGTCAACGCGGTTAAACTAGATGTACCGCTGACGGTGGACGGAAAAATCGGGGATAATTGGAGCCAATGCCACTAATGATAAATCCTAAATTAAAAGCTTATATATTCGGGGCATTGCGGAAGGTTTGGCGGTGGTCACCTGAGCGAAGAGAGGTGCTGAAAGATGCGAAAGTTAATGGTCACCCTGACAAGTATAGATGTGCTGAATGCGATAAAGAAGGCAAAAGAAAGTTCGTCCATGTGGACCATGTATTTCCCGTCATCGACCCTTTACGGGGATTTGAGGGATTCGACACATATATCTCCCGGCTGTATTGTGATAAAGCGGGACTCCAAATTCTCTGTACACCCTGTCATTCTGCGAAAACTAAAGCTGAAAACAAACTCCGCCGGGAAGCGAAAAAGAAAACAAAAGGGGTGAAATAATGAAAACGATTTTGCATCTCTGTGCCGATATCGGAAGTGATAGCGCCCCATATAAAATGGCGGGATATAATGTCATTTGTATCGGGCAAAAAATCGACGTTAGAACTTATGAACCGCCCGAGGAGGTGTACGGAATTATCGCCAATCCTCCTTGCACAATGTTTAGTTTTGCGAGAACCAATGCTCGAACTCCTAGAGATTTAAAATTAGGTATGGAATGCGTAGAGGCCTGTTTACGGATAATTTGGAAATGTCAGTATAGAATGGTTAGCGATCATGCGAAGTATACCCGTCTAAAGTTTTGGGCTTTAGAAAATCCCTATTTTGGGTTGTTAAAGAATTTTCTAGGTCGCCCAGCGTTAATTTATGATCCCTGGGAATATGGCGACGATTATCAAAAACGTACCGCTTTATGGGGTAATTTTAACATACCGAAAAAGACTCCCAAACCACTGACGCCAGAGATGAAGGAATTAGCGCGCACTAATAGTATGCTACATAGACGGAAATTCGATCTATTACTATCCCATGAAATACACCCGGACAGTTTTGGAGTCTTGACTCGTCAAGACCGTCGAAGTATTTGTAGTGCGAAGTTCGCCCAAGCCTTTTTTGAGGCTAACCCATAATGATAAAAACATTAGTGTTAGATATCGAGACAAAACCGATTCTAGCTTATGTTTGGGGATTAAAAGATCAGTTTATTAACCTTGACGCGATTAAAGAAGATTGGAGTGTAATGGCCTGGGCCGCTAAATGGCTCGGAGAAAAAGAGGTCTTTTACCGCGATATGAGAGGTCGGAAAGACTTGCTTCAAGATCAGCACATCCTACGCCTATTGTGGAAACTCTTAGATGAAGCGGACGTTGTTATCACCCAAAATGGAGCTTCTTTTGACGGTCCTAAGCTTAATGCCCGGTTTATTCACCATGGGATGAAACCGCCGTCTCCGTACCGACATCTCGACACCTACCGGATTGCTAAATTCGCCGCTGCCTTCACATCAAATAAACTAGAGTATTTAACCGATAAGCTGTGCGTTAAATACAAGAAATTGAAGCATAAGCGGTTTCCGGGTTTTAGTCTTTGGAAAGAATGTATGAAAGGAAATACAGACGCTTGGAATGAGATGCAAAAATACAACATTCATGATGTACTTTCGACAGAAGAGCTATATACGAAATTGCAGGCCTGGGCCCCTAAAACAGCGCCTTTAATCTCAGACAGACCGGGCTTATGTGGAAGATGCGGGCATAATGCGCTAATGAAAAATGGCACCCGTATTGCTCAGGGTAAGGTCGTACTAAGACTCCGGTGCTACAGTTGCGGTGCGAATTCAACAACAAAAATTAAGAGCTTGACAAAAGGGTAGAAGAAAGGTATACTACAATTATGACCCCTCAAGAGCGCGCGGCCCAGATATGGTGCAAGCCTTATATGTCCTCTAAAGAAATGGACGTTCAATTGGCTGAGTTGATCGCCGCCGAAATCCAGGCGGCTGCGGATGATGCTATTATGGCCGAACAATTGCGCCAAGAGGATGTAGAGATAGAAAAAATTAATGCCGCCTACAAACGCGGGCAAGACGACATTCGCAAAGCCTGTTCTGCGCATCAACACAATCAGTATGCGGACGGATATAGGCGTGGGGTAGAAGAGGAGCGTGAGGCTTGCGCAAAGGTGTGCGACGGAGAATGTTCTAGGCGGCATCCTGGCTTTTGCGAGGCGTGCAAAGCCGCCTATATTATTCGCGCCCGCACGACGGAAGGTGGCGGAGAGTGAGCAATTTACCGGAGTGGTTTCATAAAGACCGTGGGGCTTTGTACCACTCAGAGAGGGAAATTGAGTGCGAAGACCATCTACTAGCGATAAAGTTAATAGAAGCCCTCGCCATCGCGTGGGAAGCGCTGGAGCATATCTCTCGATGCGAAGGCGTAGAAACCGGGGTCGCATTGTACGGAGAAACCGGACTTGACCGAGCTATCCGGCTTGCAAAAGACGCCATGGGCCGGATACAGGAGATGGGGAAATGAAATTTACCGATGACGATTTGAAGCGGTTGAAAGAATATCTCGCTAACACGCCGAAAGCTGGTTGGGCCTTAATGTGTTTACCGGAACTGCTCGCCCGGCTGAAAAGCGCGGAGAAAGTCTGCGAGGCCGCGCACAGTGTCGCATTAGCTTTAGATGACCACGCGAACGAAGAACAGACGCTTCCTGCGGCTTATCGGGATGAGCTTCAAGACCCTTTATATTACTGGCGCAAGTCGGCGGGGAAGGAATCATGAATCCAAACGGCGCTGTGCATAAAATTGAATCTTCAGATTTTGCCATGTGCGGGAATATACAACACTAGGCCTTTAGTCCTAATTGGGAGTACTTTTAGGAGTACTCGGAGGGTCGCTCGACGGTAGAACCTTACCCTGCGAAGGAAGAGGAGATTAAAATGGTAGGTCCTTTAGATGATTTTGAAGATGAGGAAGACGAAGAGGAAGAAGAGTATGTGTCAGGAGAAAATCTGCCTGTATGAATAAGGGGAAAATAATGATGAAAAAACTACTGATATTGTTGGGGCTGTTTGCCGCGCTGTTCATTTTAGTACCATACCAATTGCTATATTTGCTGCATCGTGACGATGTGGTACTTCTAGAGCCTTATATGTCCATACACATGGATACTATATTCGGCCAGCGTATCGATCTTCCATTCGATCATGTCTACGGTCATGGTAGTGGGGTTTTAATCGGTTCGGAGGGCTATATCCTAACGGCAGGACATATGGTTAACAATTCTCGTTTAATGCACGTTAAAACGCATTCCGGGCGAGAGTATAAAGCAACTTTCGTAGGCCGCTATTCTAAGGGAGATTTAGCGCTTCTCAAGATTGTTAATACGAAAGACGAAGGTTTTAATGGGGTTAACTGCTTAGGATGGAAGGTGATGATTGGAGATCAAGTGTTCCATATCGGAAACCCGATGAATATAAGCTGGATATTTACGGAAGGCAGGGTGTCGCAGATGACGGGACGTTATACACTTAGCACAACGGTCGTTAATCCCGGTTCTAGCGGCGGGGCCTTGTATAACCGCTATGGTTTCTTAATCGGGATTTGTAGCGCCTTACAGACGCCGTCTATTTTCCCGGCATTTGCAGGTCACTCTATTTTTGTGGATGTGGACGGAATTAAAGACTTTTTAGCGGGGTGGAATGTCTAATGGCAAATTATAAAGCATATCCAAAAGCTAAGGATACACCGTCACGGAAGACAAGGAAGGGAGACCGGCTGATGGTGTTTGAATTTAATCGAAAAGCTAATAAGCTTCTGAAACAGAAATAGTAACAGGTTGCCACGCTTCAATAGCGTCTTTGATCTTATTAAATAGTGGTTCAAAAGCGGCATTAGAATTATTAACGGAGTCGCCCTGAAATGATAGACCCGGTGCAATACAGCCTTCGAGCTGTTTGGGATAATTGGCAGGGTGAATGCGAATACCAACTCGCCCCGGAACATCCAGAAGAGGCATTAATTGATGAAAGTGAGGACTAAATGTTAATTCTATCTTATAAAGACCAACAGGCACTTCAACCCCTAAGCGCTCTAATGTATAGCATTGGTATTTTCCATCTACAGACAGCTTACCTATAATAGCCTCGCCGTGCTTAAATGTACGGATTAAAGAAAGATTCACCTGGTCCATCCTCCCTAATCTCTTCGTCGACGAAATGCTTACCATCCCATAGCTTTCTAGGCGTATGCGGCTCAATATCCTTCATATGGCACATCGTACACGTAAATATCTTATAGCTTTTACCTTTCTGTTTTACTAGCTTTACTAAGGGAGTGCGTATAAACCGGCAACTAGGGCATTCTCTAGGCGGTGCATCCATCATACGTCCTCCGTGTTACATTACTATATCTTCCTAATTACAACAGCAATCAGAATAGCGGCCAGTATCCCCATCTGCCACTTTTGGTAAACCATCAGATTCGCCACTTGTGCTTCTAGCGTAGCGAGCCGTTCAAAGAATTCCTTCGCAATACTCGTAGGCATGTTTTTACTGACCCCCAAGGGCTAAAGCATTATACGCCGGATCTTGTTGCTTCAAAGCCGCATCTGTCATAAAGAAAGCCGCCTCACCCTTAGCAGCGGCTCTTGTTAAAGTGGGCAGATATTTCGCCATAACCGGATTCTGGAGAGCTTTAGCGAACTTATCCGCGGTCCACGCCGCTGTGCGGTTGCCAAATTCATCCGCTGTCTTATCGTAGACCGTTTTAGCTAAAGAACCTCCGCCTCTACCGGCCATTTCTCGGCTTTCACCCTTTAGCAGCATTTTATCAATTTTGCTAAGGTTTGAATAGTCGGTTAAAGCGGTTTGATAGGCTTTTAGCTGTGCCGGGGTTAGAACTTTCTCAATAGCGGCATTATTTGTACCACTAACAACATTCGCAACGTCTGTCGCCGCTGTAGAGGGTTGCATTAAAGCATTCTGTTTAGATGCAAATTGATTTAAATCCGTCGCTTTCTGAGCATTGCCGCTAAATGTACCGGTTCCGCCCTTAGCTAGTTCCTCACGGGCTTTATTTAAACCGCCCATCTCACCTTTATGGACGCCGGAGGTGTATTTGTCAATAAGTTGCTGTTTAACTTGTTGCAGAAGTTCCGGTAAAGACGGAGCCTGACCTTGAACATCGGCCAGCTTACGTCCTTTTCCAATAGCTTCGCCCGCTCCTTTTAATTGACTTCCTACTTTTTCTTCTAGTCCAATAGGGCCGGTTAATGGGCTGATTAAATTCTTATCTAGAGCATATTGAGCTAGTTTACGACTCTCATCCACACCCAGGTTCCCTATTTGGCCGCGAGTAGCGCCTAAAGCCTTGGTCGCTTGATTCTGGCCGAAGCGCTGTGCATATTGCGACAATCCTTCAACGGCAGGAGAGGCTTTCATAGCTCCTAATTCAGGCGCTACAATACTAGCCGCATTAATAGCCGAAGATAGGGGTTTCTGAATAATGGCATTTTGAATGTCATTGATATTCTGAGCCGGAGGTGCTTGAACCGCCTGACCCAGATTCTTAGCGGATTCGCCTAATCCCTGGAGGATACCTTTACCCGTCTCCATACCCTGTCCTAGGCTTGTCTCTTCTAGCGGTTTACCCATAGCCCGCTGTCCTAGGCTTTTAGCGAGTTCTACTGGGTCCGTGAGATTTAGTAAGGAAGACCCGGTTTTAGCCATTCCTAGCGCATTTGCAGGGGCGTCTTTGACTTCCTGGAGGGCATTCGCCGGAGCTTTAGACCAATCAGGCGAAATAGCGTTAAGTTCCTCGGGTTTTGGAGGTTCTTTCGTCCAATCACTGCCTCCAGCGGAGCCTAATTCTTGAGGTGTGGGCGGAGCATCATTCCAGGCCATTAGATTTGACCCCCAGTACGGGCTTGTTTTATAGCTGCTGCTTGTTGCGGACTAATGCCGTGGGTCTTGGCATAGTCTAAAACATCTGGTGAAAAAGACGTGTCTGTGCCGCTATCAACCGTCTGTTCTAATCCTTTTTGCCCGGGTAGAATGCCTAACATCCGTTGAATGGGGTGGGCCCGCAATTCTTCCCCCGCTTTCATCACTTCATGGGACTGTCCTAATCCCTCTTCGACTTTTTGATGCCTAACGGTATTTTCCGCTTCCTGAGATTTGAGACCAAGTGTCGCAGCGGCCATTTTCGCTTCACTTTCCGCTTTTAGCGCCTCGACAGTCTTACCCGTCAGATCTGCGATATTCTTAGCCGACATACCTTGGACCTGTTGGGGTTTAAAGCCGTTCTTAATCAATAAGGGGCCATAAGAGTCTTGAGCAACCTTAGACAATGGAGAACGAGGGTCCATAGCGTCAATCTGAGCATTAGCTTCCAGATTTTCTTTACTACTTTTGCCCGCGCCTTCAAGCGCTCCCATCTGTTCTTTAGCCAATTCATTTTGTTGCCCTTGAATACGGTCTGCAAAACCCGGATTCCCGGCTCTTGCGACACCTTGCATCAGAGAATCGGCCAAGCTGCCTAAAGCAACAGGTAGTTTACTACCTAATCCCGTCCGTTGTTTCTGTAACGCCGCTTGTAAGGCTAATTGCTGTTGCGGGCCGTAGGCATTCGCTTGTTGGTGCTGTTGCTGGAAATATTGATTATCCCGTTGCGGGGATAAAGGCATAATATCCGGTCTAGGGGATACTGGAGCCGGGGCTTGCTGAACAGGCATAGGCGGAGGAGCCGGGGGGAGTCCTATATGCGGATCAAATCCCGTTGACGGCTGAGGGATTGAAGCGGGTTGTAATGCCTGGGCAAAAGACGCTGGAGGCGGAGTCATTAAAGGATCATCGATCATTCCACCACGGGCATATCCTGGAGCCTTTGCTGTAGGCGAAGAAACCATATTCTGAAAGCCTTGTAGGGTAGAGTCTTCTAACATCGGCCCTTTCTGTGCTTTATCATACATCTTTGAAATATGTTCTTTAACCTTATCGACCATACCGCCATTAGAGTATTGATCAACCTGATTAGCCGCTTGAACATTCCGCTGATCTGAGGTTAGATCTCCCTTTTTACCCATTAGCATCTCACGCAGTTTAATAATGATAGGGGATTCACCCGAATCCTTCGCCGTATCGGAAGACCCTACTACCCCGCCGTCCGAAAATAGCTCTTCCTCTTCGTTAGGACCAGATTCAGACAACGGGGGATAAGGAGAATGTATCTGACTATGTCCAGAATCTTCAGACATACCGGGCAACCCCGGTACACCGGGAAGCTGTCCCGTCGCCATTTCAGGGCTCATTGGCAACTTCGTTGCCGGATCTTGATTCTGCAAATATTGGATTAGCTCTTCGGGTTTCATGTTATTTAGATCCTCTCATATGGCGCATCGCGGCCAATAAGGACGCAATGTCTTCAGGATGGTTTTGAACAATAGAGCGAGGCACTACGAATTCTCCAGGGCTGAGGCGGGCATGAACCGTATCATTTGCCGGACTATCGCCTGGGACCTTAGCCTGACCAGGGACGGAACCGCCGGATTTCATACACATCTCATCTGCCGGATTAGGCATCATACCCCCATGGGCATAACCAAGGGCCTGCTGTTGCGCCAATTGCATATCATTTCTGGCCTCTAAATTTTGTTGTTGCATCTGTTGTAAAACAGATGGATCAATATACCCAGATGCACGGGCTTGTTGAGCAGCCACTTCGGATTCTTGATCCGGAGTTCTTTTTCCCGCTTGTAATAAAGCAATTAAAGAATCGGGAATACCGGAGGGTTGAGCAGGTATTTCACCGCCTTGCGAAGCAAGATAAGATTCGCCCAGATGTAAGCGCTCATCCTCTCCGCGATAAATGTCGGGCTTGTAGTCGGGACCAGGCACAGGAAACTCGAATTGAACCTCTCCGCCATGGGCCATGCCGATGGGACGGTATTGGTTAGGATCATTAGGGGTTGAAATGTTACCAATCCCCGGGGCACTTCCCACCATCTTGCCTGCCGCTCCACCTGCCGCGGGACCACCGGCTAAGGTTGCGCCTGCGCCGATCAATCCAGACCAAATCCCGGCATTTTGCTGTCCCTGACCGGTGTAGGTATTGGCGAGGTTGTTATTAGCTCCAGCGACACCGGAGGCTTTCTGAAATTCATTCTGGAACATTTGCTGAGGAAGCTGTGCGTTGTATTGGGTACGTTGGTTAGCTAACCCAGTGTTAGCGCGGCTAGTATCATTGGCATTCTGAGTATTTGTAGCATTGGCTTGCTGTTGGAATCCGGCATTGGTGCCGCTGGCTGCTTGTTGGTTAGCCGCATTAAACTGTTGCATGGCATTCTGCGCCTGGGCAACCTGGTTAGATTGGGCATTATGTTGGCCTTGTAAAGATCCGCCAAGCTGTCCGCCTTGAACTATAGCATTTAAAGCTTGCTGATAGGCATTGCTCTGCGCCCCGAGCGCGGCCATGTGAGCGTCTTGAGCGCCCTGACCCGCTTGATTCTGGGCAAGAGCCGCTTGCAGTAGTCCAACGGGAACACCACGAGCTTGGGCTTGTTGATCGATAGCGCCGCGCTGTCCGGCTAGGTTACGAGCCTGATCTTGATTAATTTGTTCAACCTGGGCCCGAGATGTAGCGGTGCCTTCCGGTCCTGCGTTACCCGCTTCTAAGAGCTGTGCAAGCGCCTGTTTCTGGGCAGAGGTGCCGGTTTGATCGATATTCTGATCCTTATAGGCGTTACTCTGTTGCAGAAAGGCCTGCATCTGGGCAGGTGACATATTCTGGGCAACAGCGTATTGCTGTAATTCAGGCAACGTTAACGACTGTAAGGAGGGCGTTTGTAAACCTTGTAACGCCGCAATAACGGCTTTTTGAGCCTCTGTCGCATCGTCTGATTTCCCGCCGGTTAAAAGATTAAGTAAGTCCATGATTTAATTTCCTCTTATGGGTTAAAGCTAAAGTCGCCTATCGGAGTTGCGCCTTGGGACCATTGATAATGTTGGGGGTCTAGTGAAGCTAGATATTTCACTAAATCGCTAGTTTGTTTAATCCCGGTAGAACTACCTCGGTTAACAGGATTTTTTAACGCTTGAGAATACGTGTTATTAATAATCGGAGCATATTGCCCTAAAACATCTTGCAGACTAGGAAGCGGAGCGCCTATTTTTCCCGCTGTTCCGGCCTGACTTGCAGTAGATTGATCGATAGGTAACTGCCCAGTTCCGCCTAAGAGTTGCTGAATGGCCTGCGCTTGCGCATACTGTTCCGGTGTCGAGAAGTTTTGAGCCGTGATCGGGTTTATCACTTCTCCGGCGTTATTAGCTGAGATAATTGGGGCAATTAAATCTTGAATTGATCCCGTACCCCCTGGCAGCATTCCAGCCCATTGATTAATCTGTTGCTCAACCGGCACAGCGGAGTTGTAGAAGTTATTCAAAGAATTATTATATACTTGTCTTTGCTGTTCCGCTGTTTGGGCTCCTTGCGTTATCTGATTTCCGAAGTTTTGCACGTAAGGATCGAATTGTCCTCTCGCATAAGCTTGAGACTCTTGCGCCGCTTTTTGAGCATCTTGAGCGGATTGATTGGCTTTTGAAACAGTATCACCAAAGGTCCCGGTTAAATTATTAAACTGTTTAGCCGCGTTCTTAACCGTCGCCTGCGCTTCCGGATTTCCATTTAACAGTAATTGGTCTAAGGTGGTAGAAGCGCGTGTTGGATTCTTTGAATGCCCCGCTAGATAGGATTGTAGACCCGCTGGACTCTGAAGTAATTGGGCGTTTTGAACGGCGCTGTTTACTTCGCCCTGAATATTGCCGTATTGGTCCGTGCCTTCAAAGTTCTGAGGTCCTGTATATTGGTTATTATATTGGGCCTTAAAGGCGTTAATGTTATCAGGATTGGACACAAACCCGGTCGGATTCGCTGTAGCCTGGTTAACGATATCTTTATTCGGAGCCGCATAGCCGCCTTGAACCTGAGACTGAAACTGATTAGCGGCATTAGTAATGTCTTGATTCACCTGGCCGTATTGATTATTTAAGCCGCTAGCGATGTTTCCCGCTTGTTGCGTGATTTGAGGGGCATTGGCGGATAAATAGTCCCCTAATTTAGATGCACTAGAGCCAAATTGCGTAGAACTACCTGTAGAAGGGGCAGAACCGGCCTTTGGGCCCGCTCCACCGGCCCCAACGCTACCACCGGCCCCTTGCGGGGGTATATTCTGGGGGTTAGTTGAGGTTTGACCCTGCGGTGCATTTTGATTTTGTTCGTCTTGAGGTAGAAAAGCCATATTTTAGCCCACCAATACCGTTATAATGTATGTCGTTGCAGATGTTAAACCAATAATATTGTCAACAAAGATTTTGCCTTGGCTGAAATGCCACATAATTTGAATCGGAACAATTGGGTGAAAGGTTAAATTACCCTTTTCATATACATTGCCAATAATAACTACTGACGGTGCTATTGTTAGGGGATTCGAAAGCGTCAAGCCGGTCGTAGAGCCGGGGGTAAACTGAAACGCCACGGGAGCAAGACACCCAATATTCGAATAGTTGACACCGCGATTAATAATATTATAAACCGCCGTCATGAACAAATTGAGGGTGTTTAGAAATTCCGCAAACCATTTAGGAGCTTCTTTGTAGTCCTCATATTTAACCCGTTGGATGGACGGCAGATTAGAATTGTTAATAAGTGCCATTATCTCCCCCGGGTTGAAGTAATGTCAAAAGTGCAGCTTACGCCGTTTAAAGCTAAAGCGGTAAAGGCCTGAGTTAACGACAAGTTAACGATGACCCAATGAGCATAGACGGTGTTACGAGTCGGCCAAGTCGGGATTAACTGCTCCGGTATCGTGCTAACTCCCCAATTAAAGGTTCCCCACGGCAGTGTGCCCCATCCGCCGAAAGAAATAGGGGTTAATTCCACCGTCTCAGCCTGCGGATAGAAGTCTGAGGACATTCTAACGGTGATTTCTTCAAAATCAGCATTGGCGAAATAAAACTGCCACGAGTCATACTTTTTAACATACTCTGCGAATCCGCCATGAAACGGTACAAATTGGATTTCGGTCGCAATCGAGCGGTAGTCTGTGGCGGAGCCGGTTTGAAAGTCGGTAGCGTCAACAACATTAACCTCACCTGTTAATAGATCATTGCCGGTAACTTGGGTCGTATTCTGCGTAGGACCCACCGTCTGTTGAATGACGTCTCCGATAATGACATTACTAGAATCGGTTAATGTCAGAATATTGTTTACGTCATCAACCGCAGTAATGTCAACGATATAGGACTGATCGGCAAAGTCAGCGTTCGTAAACGTCTTCCGTTCCTCAAAAATGTTGCCGTCTGAATCCGCGATAAAGAGCCTATCAATAGAGGGATTGACAATCGCGGCTGTCGCCGCTTTGGTCCAAAGGGTCCACGTCTGCGTTATCCAGTTATAGGCGTAGCTCTGAATAGCCTCACTGTTATTATCTTGTGACGGAGTCCATAAGAGAAACCGTCTATCGCTTTCATAGGCACACCCAAAGGAAACCGAAGAGAAGGTAGAAAGCGCTTCAATAATTAGTAATTCCCGCTCAATATTGCGGCTCATGATTTGATTGCCACCGCTGGAAACGCTACAAACACCCTGCGTTGAACAATAATAAATGCTATTGTTTAGCACTTGCGGAGTGGCGAGTCCTTTAATCTGGGCCGATGAATCAAAGAGTAGGGTTTGAAGCGTGGTAGGATCAGAGCCGGTTATCCGGAAGATCCCGCCCGACGTGAAAGCATAAACAGCGTCTTGCAACGCAATAACGCGAAAGATGGTGATATTGGTGTTACCCGCTTGTAGCAGTAGCTCATAAGCCAAAGGCACGGCTTCCGGCTGATTCACCTTAGATATAAGCATTCCATTCGGTCGAGCATTGTTACTGCTACTATATGAGGTACCAGATGCCGGTATTGCTGGGGTCCAACACGTTTGCCGGGAACTTGTAATAGAGAATGGACCGCCCTGTAAATCCTGGTTTGCAATTGTTATAGCACCGGGTAGGATATTCTCGCCCGTTATGTAATAGGCATAGTAAACGGTAGAATTGGGGTCTTGGTTTATCATGGCTACTAAATTCCGGGCCGTGGCGTCGATATTTTCAGCGATGGTGCCGCCGGTCACTACTTCAAAGGTTCTGGTATTAACGTTATTAGCTGCGCCTGCGGTAAAAATCGTCGTGCCGGGAGTTGGCGTAGTCGCAGTAAAGGAAATCGTATCTCCGACCTGAATCCCGTTAGGACTTCCGACACTGTCGAGCGTGATATCCGCTGTTTGTGTGGTTTGATAATTGGCGTAGAACGTCATGCCCTGATAGGTGCAGATATCGAGACAGAGGGGCGGTGTATTGTTAGGAAAATTAGACGGCTGGCCGTCTGCCGTATAAATGAAAGCCCCTAAAAGAGAATCGGGGATATCATCGGTTAGCGACACTGACTTAGCCGTTAACTCGCCGCTTGTTAGCTGATGTTCAATCGCCAATTGGAAGTTGTTACCTGGAGGCACACTCAGGCTATTAGTATTTGCGGTTCTATAAACTTGGACGAAATAGGATGTAGATAGGCCGGTCGGGATCGTGATTGTTAAATCTACCTTCTGGTCTGATCCGGCCGAATTGGAAACGAAAAGAAACTCACTAGGAGCGCCTAGGATTAGATTATTGTTAGCGTCAATATAGCCGAAGAGGACCTGATAACCCACCTGGCTAGAATCTAAAACAGCGTTACCTCCACCAGAAACCGAGCCTTGAAGGTCTAAAGCACCCGGAACACCGGCTAAAATCGGAGTGCCGGTTAAAGAGTCTAGTTTATAAACCCCGTTGTTCGTCGTAAAGTAAAAGTTCCCACTACTCTGAGTAGAATTAAGATATGACCCAGACGGCGGGAAAAAGGTTCCAGTATATGTAACCCATGTGCCTAACCCATCAGAGTCATAGACAAGTTTACCGGTGTCTAAATACCATAAAAGCGTATCATCATATATAAAACCGCGGATAGCCGCTGAAGGTAGCGTATCCCCGTAAAACTCAAAACCTCTCCGAGTCTCCGCGATACCGGGCCGATCGCAGTTAACATTATCCGCGATAGTACAGGCCCCAGGCGGAACCTTACTAAGAAGGTTCTGCATGGTATAGAGTCCGGCGAAATCCAATGTCACTGATGGCAGCATTAATAGGCCCTCAGATAAGTAATCATATTATTTAAAAGTTCAACGGAGTCTTTCATATGTCCAAGAGATACATTACAGGCGAAACAAAGTAATCCGCGCACTTTTCCTGTTTTATGGTCATGATCTACACATAGATTTTTAATGGAGGTTTGTAGACAGATCGCACAGAGTCCGTTTTGTCTAAGAAATAGATTTTTATAATCGACTTCCGAAATTCCAAACTTCTTTAAATCCTTCTTTCTAGAAGCTAAACGATAGGCCTCTTTATTCTGTTGATAATGAGTTTTAAAGTAAAGAAGATGTTTCTCTCTATTTTTATTTATCCATTGTTTATGGTAAGCGTACTTACAGGACTTACATTGGCGTTCTTTATATTGAGCTGCCCAATGAAATTCTGTCAACGGTTTTTCAATCCCGCATTTTGTACACCCCATGAAATCTAAAGTGACTGAGGGAAGCATTTACACTTCCCGAGAAAGGGCGTCAAATGCAGCTTTATCAATGAAAATAGTACTCTTCCCTAATTCAGAGCGTAAGCGAATAATTGTCTCTTCCGTCATTCCCTCATAAGCACAGCCGTCTGATGTATATATTTTCATTAGCGGATTCTCCTGGCGCGAATTTCACCTCTTATTTGAGGCGTAGCGGTTGAATAGGCCATGGTATATTTAAAATAGACTGTCGTGGTAGATGCTAAAGATTTTCTAATGCCGGAGACACTGTAGGTATCGTAGTTACCGCTTCCGGTTATAGGGGTAGCTTTATAGAAACGTTCGCCAATAGTTACGCCCGTTCCGTCATTGCCGGAGACTGTTCCAACGCCGATAATTAAATCGCTCATAGCAGTGGCCGTTAGCGGGTTTACTTCACCTGTTATCGTCACGTCCCAATCTCCAGCGGTCAGGGAGATCGATAGGAAGTCGCCAAACTGTGCGGAAGTAGGGAAATTGGTAAGCGTAGTATTAGTCGCAGAAACATATTCCCCAACGCTTCCGGCAGCGGCATTGTTGTTGGTCGTTGTGCCAATAATACCCGATGTGGAGGTAAAAGTTAAAGAGGACCCGGTAAGCGCTTGCCCATAGGCTAAGGCATCACCCGCCGTTGAACCATTCGCTAGGTCGGTAATTTTGTTAGACCCCATAGCGATAGTAGAGCCTGACATCGTAAGGGCTCCGGCACCGCCGCTAAAGGTATACGAACCGCTTATCGTCGCACCGTTCGCATCACTAACCGCTGTGGTGGAAGTGGCATAATAGGATAGATGCGTCGCAGTCCCACTATTAACCGTACCGGAGCCAGCGGGCGAGGCCCAGGACAGGACTCCTGACCCGTTGTTTTGCAGGAATGTAGAAGCGGCACCTTGTGTTCCCGGCAGGGTTAGCGTATGAGAAGTAATAGCCGCTGGCGGAGCAATTAAAATTGTGTTCGTTCCTACTCCCGTCTGTTGGAAGTTAACGCCTGTTTTAACCGTTAATGCTGAGAAAGGTCGGGAACCATCGCCTAGAGTGTAGGTATTACCAGTTAAAGGGAATAAACTACCATTAGCGATAGTATCTGTAGCAATCGATAGAAAGCTTCCAACACCGGGTGTGATAGACAAATTGCCTGAGGCTTTTAATCCCTGACCAACAGAACTAAGAGTAACGGTATTAAACGTCACATTTGAAGAAGTCCCAATATCTTGAGGTGTAGAGAGTGTTACCGCACCGGTCGAGGCAGATGCCGTGATTTGATTAGCTGTGCCGGTGATTGACGATACAAAATTACCAGACGCCGCACTCCAACTTAATAATCCGGTTCCATCATTTTTCAAGAATGAATTGGCCGCGCCCTGTGCACTAGGGAGAGTTAACGGGAATGTGGTAGATGCTGCTGCGGGAACTGAAAGGGTGACAACACCTCCGCCTGTGGTATTAAAAGAAATGCTCGGGTTTCCAGAAGGCGGGGTTAAAGACAACGTGCCCGTAAGAATCTCAGCCGCGAAGGTCGGGATGGATGTCGTATCGATACTCTGAGGTAATGATAAAGTGACTGCGCCGGTAGCAGCACTCGCAATAACCTGATGGGCGGTGCCAGTGATTGAAGTTACAAAACCGCTTCCGGTTTGCACAATCGAACCATTATATAAAAGCCGGTCTGAACTATCGACAGATAAAGCTAAATTTCCATTATCGTTGTTATTCCGCCAATCAATCGTATCTGCATGGGCGAGCCGTACACTACCGGCTGTGGCGGGAGTAGCTGTAGTAGACGTATAATATTTAGCTAATAGACCGAAGTTAGCCCCAAAATTAACATCAGCGGTTAAAGTGAAGGCCCCGCCGGATTGCTGCAAGGTTCCGGTAGAAATAGCAACGAGATAAGAGGATAGGTTTCCAGCGCCTTGAGCGTAACCAGTATCATTATATTGTGGAATTGAATAAGAAACTGAGTTAAAAACGACGGGAGTAGACATTTGTTACCTCTGAAACGGAAATCCGTAGGATCCCCAATAAGGCGGGGTGTTCCGATTAACAATCTTTTTAGGCGTACCGTCGATGCGAGGGCTTACAGTCCGGGCAAAATCAGCCGCCATATCTTGATACCGTCTTTCTGCAACTTGTAAATTTTGAGTATCGCCCAACGCTTCTAACGTACGTATGATGCCGCGCTGTGTTAGGAGCGGGAACATATCGTATGGCACTTGCGGAACGCAGGACATTTGGGACGGACACACCCAATCCCCAACAGCCATAGTATAAGCGCCGGTCTGAGAATTGGTAGGCAGGGAACTAAACGTCATAGTATTGCCGCTGATAGCCGTGATAGTCTGGTCGTCTTGAAGACTTGTAAACTGTGGGCTGTTCGGAATAATATCGAAGGTTGTAGACGTGGTCCAATCGGTCGGAAGATTAGACAGCGTGACAACTTTAGTCCCGGTGTTAATGGCAACAACCTGGCCGCAGTTAACGGTTGAGGTGAGGTTATTCGGACGCCGCTTAATCTTCATCCGAAGTTGATACTGCGTAGGAGTGCCCGCCGTATTCGGATAAAGGATAATCTGATCGTTTTGAAGGATAAAGCCGAAGACGTAAAGCGGCAGATTCCCGCCTGCCGGATAGGTTAACTTTAGATATTCCGGCGAAAGCATGGACATATTTAGCTCATTCCGGTTAGGGTCCACAAACACCACGTCCCGCCACGTAGCGAAAGCCGCACGTTTAGGAATGGTGTAGTTATAGACGCCTTGCAATACGGGCTGATCGTAGTTAGTAACCCAAAACTCTTCCTGCGCGGCAAGAACCAGTGGGACAATAGTAGTACGCATCTCTTGGTCGAGAAACGCAATAATATCGTCCGGTTCTAACGCATTTTGAGAGTTAGGACTTAATATACCACGATAAACGCTTGCAACAAGAGCGGAGGTTCCCGCATCTACAGTATAATCAGGTGCCGCTGTCGCCATTTGGAACCTCTTATAAGCCTAGTTTACCTAATTCGTCATCCTCTTCCGGCACGTCTTCCACTTTAGGCATATCCTTCGTCTGTTCACCATTCATCGGCTTAACATGGATAGAATAGCCGCCCGCTTCCATCTTTATTCCATCAGTGTTGTTTTGCGGAGCGCCGCTGGAGTCTTCGTCAAACATTCCCGCAGCTTCAATGCCGTCAAGATCACCCATAAGCCGACTATAAGCGTTCTCATTTACTTCTCCGTCTGACATAGCTTTTTTCATTTTCATTGAAATCCTCTTTAGTACTTACTTATTGCTTGAAAC
>Ga0207670_10000567_pt1 | contig 20411 bp, 15 predicted proteins | sample KBSS23HmetaG_FD_184339 | JGI IMG/M metagenome (GOLD analysis project Ga0207670, IMG submission 184339) | Switchgrass rhizosphere microbial communities from Kellogg Biological Station, Michigan, USA - KBS S2-3H metaG (SPAdes) (version 2) | ecosystem: Host-associated > Plants > Roots >... | reverse complement strand
AAGGCGAGCGCCGCGGGAGTGCAGCTCGATCCCTCGTACACCGCGGGCGCCGCGCTCGGCTGGCTCGCGGGCTGGAACACCGACGTGATGGGCAGCGTCCGCTGGAGCATGAGCGCCGTGGGCGATGGCGCGGTGTGGACGAGCGGCGACTCGCCGGCGTTCATGAACTGGACGCTCGGTCTGCGCTACCCGCACGACACCCGCTGAGCGCGGTGTGCGCCGGGCACTTCACGTGGCGGCGCTCGCGCTCGTCGCGCTGAACGTCGCCCTGACGGCGCTCCCCGTTCGCGCGCAGTCCGTGCGCTACGTGGCGCGGCTCGCGAACCGCAATCGCGTCGGGCTCACGATCACCAACTACGGCTTCCTCGGCAACAACTTCACCTCGCGCTCGCCGTCGTTCGAGTTCCCGCTGGGCTCGGGCTACGAGCACATGTCGCGCGCGGGACTGTGGATCGGCGCGCTCGCCGTGTCCGACACCGGCGCGTTCACGGGCGTCACCACGGCGCTCGTCGACGCCGTCCAGGGCGGCGCCTCGGCCGACGAGACCGAGTTCTCGCCGCTCGGGGACGTGGTGAGCGAGCGCTCTCGCATCCCCAACAGCCGCGTCTACTCGCCCGCTGCGATCTCAGATCAGGACCTGATCTGCGAGTACACGGACGCCATCCCGAAGAGCCACAGCGGCAACCAGCGCGAGAACCACCAGCCGCTCAACATCCGCGTGCGGCAGGTGACACTGGGCTTCACGCTGCACACGGCGGACGCGTTCGTGGTCGCGCGCTACGTCATCACCAACGATGGGGCACCCCTGCGCGACGCCTGGGTGGGGCTCTATGCCCAGTTCGCCTCGGGTAACAAGAACAGCTACTCGGTGTGGCCGCCCTCGGCCGGCTCGGGGCCGGGCTCGTGGTACTACAAGGCGCACATCGAGTACGACGCCCCGCGGCGGCTGTTCTCCGAGCGCTACTGCGCGGCGCCGCCCTACCCGGACAACTGCCGCGCCTCCGTGGTCCCGCCGTGGGCGGGCATCAAGATCCTGGGCGTCGCCCCCGACAGCATCGCGTCCAAGCACGTCAACTGGCACTGGTGGACGTTCCAGCCCGGCGACACCGCGCGCGACGAGGACCGCGACAAGTACCGGCTCATGAGCGAGACCCAGATCGACGACGGCAACGGCTGCGAGCTGCTCGGGGCGTGCTCGCCGATCCAGCTCCTGAGCGTGGGGCCGTTCGCCCGCGTCGACCACGGCGACAGCATCTCGGTCGACGTCGCGTTCGTGGGCGGGGAGGACCAGCCAGCGCTGCTCGAGCACGCCGAGTACGCGCAGTTCGCGCACGATGTGAGCTACCGCCTCCCGAGCGCGCCGCCCTCGCCGCGGATGCTGCTGGAGACGGGATCTCAGAGCGCGGACCTGTGGTGGGACGACTCGCCCGAGTCGGTGGTGGATCCCACATCCCAAGCGCCCGGCGGGCACGACTTCGAGGGCTATCGCGTCTACCTGGGCCTGGACCAGCAGGCGCCCACGCGCCTCGCCCAGTTCGATCTCCCAGATACCACGGGCTTCAACACCGGGCTCGAGCCGGCGCGCGCGCCCACGCCCCTCGTGAGGGACGGGATCTCATATCCGTACCACTACCGGATCACGGGTCTCAGAGACGGCTTCCGCTACTGGGGCGCGGTCACGAGCTACGACACCGGCGACCCCTCCGTGGAGAGCCTCGAGAGCGGTATCTCACAGAACAAGTTCCTCGTTGTCCCGACGGCGAACGCCACCGAGCACCGTGGTGTGGTCGTCTTCCCGAACCCCTACCGGGTCGAGGCCATCTGGGACGCGGGCAAGGTCCCGAGGGATAAGGTCGTATGGTTCGCGGGCTTGCCGTCCAGGTGCACGATCCGCGTCTATACTCTAGCGGGAGACCAGGTTATGGCCCGGGAGTTCGACGGCTCCACTTACCACACGGAGAACGTGCGTGGGGTGTGGACGCCCGAGCGCAACCCCGACACCGGGCCGCCGGCGCTCTCGGGCGCGGCGTTCGCATGGGATTTGATCACCGATCGGGGCCAGGCGACGGCGACCGGGCTCTACATGTGGACAGTCGAAGACCACACCGGCGGCCCCGTCCAGCGGGGCAAGCTCCTGGTGGTGAGGTCCGACCGCGAGTGATCGAGAGCACGAGCGCGGTATCCCGGGCCGACCTGCGAACCCAGCAACATATTACAACTTGGACCCTTGACGGGTCTTTGAAGCCCGACCTAAGTTCGGCGCCCACTTCATGAAGACCCCTGCCCGAGTACTCGCTTGGAGCCTCATCCTGATCGCAACGGCCCTCCCGGCGTTGGCGGATGACAAAGGCACCATCACCGGGAAGGTGTCGGACAAGAAGACGGGTCACGCGCTGCCGTTCGCGAACGTGGCCGTTCCCGCGGCGCAGAAGGGCGCACTGACCGACTCCGAGGGGCGCTTCACCATCCCCGGCGTGCCGGTCGGAACATATGAACTGAAGATCCAGTTTCTCGGGTATAAACCTGAGACGGTGCCGGGCGTCGTCGTCGTCGCGGGCAAGCCCGTCGCCATGGACGTGAAACTCGAAGAGATCGTCGTGCACGAGGAGAAGGCGGTCGAGGTGACCGCCGAGCGCCGGCTGGTCGAGACCAAGCAGGGCGCCACCGTGCGCAGCGTCACCGCCAACGACATCCGCAACCTGGCGGTGAACACGGTCAGCGACGTGATGAAGCAGCAGGCGGGCGTCAGCAGCGACGCCGAGCAGATCCACGTCCGCGGTGGCCGCGCCGACGAGACGATGTTCGTGGTCAATGGCGTCGTGAACCGCGACCTCGTCACCGGCCAGTCCACGGCCGGGCAGCTCAACGCGCGCTCGGTCTCCGAGGTGAACGTGACCACGGGCGCCTTCGACGTGCGTTACGGCAACGCGCTCGCCGGCATCGTCGAGATCCATTTGAAGGAAGGCACCGACAAGCAACAGCTCGGGCTCACCATGGCGGGCGGCGCGTACGGCGGCCGCCAGTGGCAGGGCGTGTGGAGCGGGCCGGACCCGATCTGGGTGCGCGGCCTGTCCGCGATCGGCATCAAGCTCCCGGGCACCATGAGCAGCGTGCTCGATCTGTCTGGGAGCCTGTACGAGACGCGCTTCAGCTATCTCGGCGCCGGCGACAACCTGAGCCTGATCGAGCGCACGCTCATCCCGCCGCCCACGCTCCACCCGCGGCTCGTCTCCAGCTACGAGGACCGGTTCCTCGGCATCAAGTTCAAGTACGACGACATGTGGGCGCCGTCCGAGGACAACCGCTGGGCCGGGCGCTACGGCCTGAACTGGAGGCCGAACGCCTCCGACAAGTACTCGTTCGACTTCTCCAAGCGCATCGCCATCGACCAGGGCTTCAGCCGCACGTTCATCACCGCGCAGGGCGATGCCGGCGACCCCGCCTACCCGTGGCAGTGGGACCATCGCATCGGCCACGCGCCCACGATCTTCGAGGACAACGTCCAGACCTCGCTCGAGTGGCGCCGCACGCTGTCCACCACCGGGTTCACCACCCTCCAGCTGTCGCGCTACTTCTACGCCCAGCGACAGGACGTGCAGGGCAAGATGTGGACGGATTACGTGCAGCCCGACGACCGCTCCGCGTTCCCGGTCGGCGACCCGCGCCGCGACGACTACTTCTATGACACCGGCGACAACAACCAGTGGGCGGACCGGCGCACGAACAGCTGGGGCCTGCAGGGCTCGTACACGCAGCGCCACAAGCACAACGAGCTGGAGTTCGGGCTCGAGCACCAGTGGCAGGACGTGCAGTACCTCACCATCCAGGACCCGTGGGTGTTCGACCCCGACGGGCTCGGCGCCTCGCACGACCTGTGGAACGTGCACCCGATGATCGGCGCGGTCTACGGCCGTGACCGGCTCGAGTTCGAGGGCTTCGTCGCCAACATCGGGCTGCGCGCCGACTACTGGTTCATCGGCCGCGAGGCGGAGCAGGCGCTCGGCGACACCACGCGCCACAACATCGCGCCCACCACGCGCACGGAGTTCTACAACGACACGCAGTCGTTCTTCGGCCGGCGCGTGAAGACCCACTTCTCGCCGCGCGTGATCGTGGCGCACCCGATCACCGAGAACAGCAGCTTCTTCTTCAACTACGGCGAGTTCACGCAGTGGCCGTCGTATCGCTACGTGTACTCGAAGCTGAACTCGATCTCGAGCGAGTCGTTCCCGCTGCAGGGCAACCCGAACCTGAATCCGCAGGTGTCGGTGAACTACGAGGTCGGCGGCAAGCACCAGTTCCTGCCCACGGCCGCGGCGAACCTGACGTTCTTCGTGCGCGACGTCTACGACTACCCGTCGGCCTCGCGCGTGGACCCGATCGGCGGCTCGGACATTTCTTCCTACTTCATCTACCTGAACGGCCACTACTCCCGGTCGAAGGGCTTCGAAGTCGAACTCGAAAAGCGACGCTCGAATCATTGGGCGGGGAAGATCTCGCTCTCCTACCAGCAGACCCGCGGCAAGAGCAGCGACCCGAACGAGGAGCGCGCGCTGCAGGAAGTCGGCGGCAGCAGCGAGACGCGGCTCTCCGAGGAGTTCGTGCGCTGGAACCGGCCGTTGAAGCTGGGCGCGAACTTCGACGTGCGCTGGGACGACAAGGCCCCACAGCATTGGGGCGTGCTGCAGAAAGTCGGGATCAACCTCTACGCGCAGGCGGAGTCGGGCCGCACGTTCACGCCGATCGCGGCCGGCTCGGGCGATCCCGTGGGGCTGCCGAACTCGCGCAACGCGCCGGCGCAGTTCACGGTGGATCTCAAGATCAATCGTTGGTTCAAGCTCGGCACCCAGCGCTACGACCTCAGCATCTCGGGCTCGAACATCTTCAACAACTACGCGCTCAATGTCGTGGACCCTTACAGCGGCCTGGGCCCGAGCTGGGGTGACGGCCAGTACGACCCGCGCTACTTCACCGGCTTCAACGACTTCACGCGCGTGAGCTCGGTCGACAACCCCTCGAACTACGGCAACGGCATGTGGAAGGCACAGCTCGATGTCGATTTCTGATCGGCGCACGCCCGCACGATGTGCTGCACGCCGCGGTGGCGGGCTCGCAGCGGCGCTCGCGATCCTGCTCGCGGGCGCGCTCGCGCCGCGTGCCGCGCACGCCCAGGGCTCGCTCGGCGGCCAGCGCGCGGGCACGTCGTCGGCGACGTTCCTCCGGATCGGCGTCGGCGCGCGCGCGGTGGGTATGGGGGAGACGTTCGTCGCGGTGGCGAACGACCCCAGCGCCATCTACTGGAATCCCGCCGGGCTCGCCTCGCTCCAGCGTCGTGAGTTCTCCATCTCGCACGTCGAGTGGCCCGCGGACATCGGCTACGACCACGTCACGCTCACGCTGCCGTCGCGCCGCTTCGGCGGCTCGTTCGCGCTGCAGGCGGGCCTGCTCGGCACGCGGATCGACGAGACCAGCGAGCTGCAGCCGTTCGGGACCGGGCGCACGTTCTCGTACTCGGATTTCATCACCGGGCTCGCCTACTCGCGGCGCTGGACCGACAAGCTCCTGGTCGGGTTCGGCGCCAAGTATGTGCACGAGGACCTCGGCTCGGAGGTGGGCGGCCCGACGACGTCGGCGTTCCTGTTCGACGTGGGATCGATCTACTACCTGGGCCTCGGGAGCGTGCGCATCGCCACCTCGCTCACGAACTTCGGCTCGGCGCTGCGGCCGAGCGGCAATTACACGTCGCCCTACGACGGCACCACGTCGCAGTACGACGCCTTCGATCCGCCGCTCATGTTCCGTTACGGGGTCGCGTTCGAGCCGATCGAGAACGACACCCAGCGGCTCACCACCGCGCTCGAGGTCGCCCAGCCCGCGGACAACGAGCAGCTGGTCAAGGCCGGCCTGGAGTGGATGTTCAAGAACACGCTGGCGCTGCGGAGCGGCTACAACCTGCGCGCCGACGCGATGAAGTTCTCCGCCGGCGCCGGGTTCAGCGGCACGTTCGGCGACTACCGGGGCGCGCTCGACTACGCCTATACCGACGGCGGCCCGCTCGGGGCCGTGCACCGCATCTCGCTGGGGCTCCGCTTCTGATGCGCCGCGTCCTCGCCTGCCTCGTACTCGTGCTGCTCGCTGGCGTCCCGCTCGGCTGCGGCGGCAAGTTCGAGCTGCCCACCGAGCACCCGAAGCAGATCGTGCCCTCGGACGGCAGCTACGCCCTGCAGTCGACGTGGAAGGGCATGAACGGCATCCAGGACCTGCTCATCACGCAAGGCGAGGGCGGCCAGCTGTTCGTGCTGTTCTACGACGGCGTCGCCAACCAGCCCACCGATCCCATCCAGCAGCACGGCGTCGTGCTCCTGTTCCCGCTCACGAATCCGAAGCCCATCGGTCCGCCCTACTTCCAGCCGACGCTGAACATGTTCAAGCCGATCGCGTTCACCGCCAACAAGACCCGCATGTTCGTGCTCGACAAGGGCGACTCGTGCAAGGCGAAATATGACGTCCGCCGCTCCACCTGCGAGGCCGACACCGACGCCGATCCGGGGAACATCAGCGACCACCCGTTCCGGAGCCAGATCTTCGACTACGCGGCGACCTGGCGCGTGCGCGAGTACAACATCGGCGGTGGCGACACGGTCTCGACGTTCACCGACACCACCGTGGCGCAGCCGTACGGGATCGCGCTGGACGACGCCGGTCGCATCTACGTGTCGTGCCTCGCGGTGTTCCTCGACTCGCTGCAGACCAACAAGAGCATCCGCACGCGAAAGTTCGTGAGCCGCATCTACCGCTACGTCCGCGGGCAGCGCTATCCGGGCATCCCGGACGTGAACATGGTCGGCACCGAGTCGTGGTACCGCGACAGCACGTGGAAGGTGCTCGACGGCTCAGGGCTGAGCTCGATCGCCGACGCTCGCGGCATCTTCATCCCGCACGGTGGCGCCGACCCGCTCTACATCGCCGACCGCGGCAACAACGCCGCCAAGGCGATCTCGTCCACGGTCAACGAGCTGCCGTTCCTCAAGGTGGACGGCCAGGAGACCGGCGCGATCTTCAACCATCCCGAGGGCATCGCGGTCGATCTCGCCGGCTTCTTCTACGTCGTGGACCGCGACAACAAGCGCGTGCTGCGCTACAGCTCGGTGCCGGCCACGTTCGTGCAGCGAATCGACCAGGAGCCGAACAGCGACGGGCTGCCGCTCGCGGACCCGATCGGCATCGCCGTCGACAGCTCGGGGGCGGCCTACATCGGCGACCGCGGCCGCGGGCAGATCATCTATTACAAGAGGCGCCCGTGACGCTGCGCCCGCTCCTGCTCGCGTCGCTGCTCGCCCTGCCCGTCGCCGCCGCCGCGGACCAGGCAGATCACCTGCCGCCCGGCCGCGCGCCGGCGCCGGCGCCCGCATCGCGCGTGTCGAAGTCGCGCCCGGTGGCGCTCGGCGCCACGGCCGCGTCCGACACCTCGGCGCGTGTGTACGTATCGCTGATCTCGGGGCGCGACGAGAGCGGCCGCGACCTGAACCTGATGAGCATGAACGTCACCAACTTCGGATTCATCGGCAACAACTTCACCGTGCGCACGCCGTCGATGGAGTACCCGGTCGGCACCGGGCACGAGCACCTGGTGCGCGGCGGGCTCTGGGTGGGCGCGCTCGCCTTCGATGCGAACGGCGCCTTCATCGGCGTCACCACCGCCGCCAAGGACGGCTTCACCGGCGACGCCTCGGCGAGCGCCACCGAGTTCTCGCCCGAGGGCGACCGCATCGACGTGCGCTCGTCGCTGCCGAACAGCCGGAAGTTCTCGCCGCTCGCGGTGAGCGAGCGCGACCTGCGTGGCGACTTCGATGACCTGCTGCCGAAGCGCGCGCAGAACAACCGCGAGGACCACCGGCCGCTGGGCATCGTCGTGCACCAGGAGAACTACTCGTGGTCGTTCTCTGACTACCGGCACATGGTGTTCTACCACTTCGCGATCCGGAACACCGGCGCGCCGCTGCGCAACGTCTACGTCGGGCTCTACAACGAGCTGGCGAGCGGGCCCAAGAACAACTTCTCCAATTGGCCTCCGAGCGGCGCGTGGTTCAGCAAGAAGCAGATCGGCTGGGTAGACTCGCTGAGCCTGTTCACCGAGCGCTACTGCGAGAGCGTGCCGATCCCCGACAACTGCCGCTACTCGATCACTCCCGAGATGGTTGGCTACAAGCTGCTCGGAGTTCGCCCGGGCAAGCTCAGCGACCCGGACAAGATGGTCACGATGCAGTCGTGGAACTTCTCCCCCGGCAACGTGGACCGCGACGAGGATACCGAGCTCTATGCGCTCATGAGCGCGGGCACGAAGACGAACTTGAACCCCATCCCGCCCGATCTGGCGCCGCGCGACGGCGACCCGGTGGAGATGGTCGCCGTGGGTCCGTTCGCGCAGCTGAACCAGGGCGACACTATCCAGGTCGACTTCGTCTACCTGGGTGGGAACAACGACGCCGAGCTGGACAAGCGCGCGCACACCGCGCAGCGCGCCTACGACCTCAACTACCTCGTGCCCGTGCCGCCGCCGTCGCCGCGCTTCAAGGTGGTCGCGCGCCAGTCCGCTGTGGATTTCTACTGGGACGACTCGCCCGAGCTGTTCGAGGACCCGACGAGCCCGATCCGGAAGGACTTCGAGGGCTATCGCCTCTATGCGGGCAGCTCGCGCGACGACCTGCGCCTGCTGGCGCAGTACGACCTGGCGGTGGCACCGCATGACACCACCGGCTTCAACACCGGCTTGGACGTGGTGCGCTTGGCGGCGCCGGTGACGATCGACGGCGAGACGTACCAGTACAGGTACACGGTCACGAACCTGCGGAACGGCTTCAAGTACTTCGCCGCCGTGACCGCGTACGACCTGGGCACGACCGAGATCGAGTCGCTGGAGAGCGGGCGCACGCAGAACGAGGTCATGGTGGTGCCGGCGCCGCAGGCGGGCGAGCGCCAGCAGGGCGTGGTGGTGTTCCCGAACCCGTACCACGTCGAGGCGCTCTGGGACCACGGCACGAACGTGCGCAACCACTACCTGTGGTTCGGGAACCTGCCGTCGCGGTGCACGATCCGCATCTACACGCTCGCCGGCGACCTGATCTACGAGACCGACTTCGACGGCGCCACGTACAACGGCAGCAACGCGCGCGGCATCTACGATCCGGCAAGCGACCTGCCGGGCACGTTCTCCGGCGCCTCGTTCGGCTGGGACCTGGTGACGCGGCGCGGCCAGGCGGCCGCGAGCGGCCTCTACCTGTGGTCGGTCGAGGACCGCGCCACGAGCAAGCGCGAGCTGGGCAAGTTCCTCATCGTGAAATCCGACCGCGAGGGACTCCAGTGAAGCGCGTCCTGCTCCTGCTCGCAGTACTCGCCGCGGTCGCCGGCCTCGGGGTCACGTCCGGCTGCGGGCTGACCAAGAAGCTCACCGGCACCCCGCACGCGAACCAGCCGCCGCACACGGTGCTGTTCGTGAACGGCGCCATCGACACGGTCAACCACGTCGTGCACCTCTACTGGTTCGGCACCGACGCCGACGGCGCGATCGCCGGCTTCGAATGGCAGATGCTGAATCCGCACGCACCGGCGGATACCGCGTGGCATCTCACCACGAACACCGATTCGGTGTTCATCGTTCGGGACACGACGGGTTACACGAACCCGGTATTCACCGTGCGCGCCATCGACAACGCGGGGGCGCGCGACCCGAACCCACCGCGGCAGACGTTCGAGTTCAGCAACCAGGCGCCCACGGTGCGGCTCACGACGAAACCGCTCGCGACCGACACGACGTTCGCGTCGGTGAGCGTGGCATGGAGCGCGGCCGACGCCGACGGAGACGTCAGCAAGCTGAGGTTCCTGGTGTGGCTCGACGGACGCAGGGACACACCCGAGATCACCACGGCGACCTCGTTCACGATGCCATCCGACCGCTTCCTGGTGAACGGGGTCATGACCACGGGGCCGCGCAAGCTGTTCGTGCAGGCCATCGACGACGGCGGGCGTGCGAGCCCGATCGACAGCGTGGGCTGGATCGTGCGCCGGCCGGTCTCGGGGCCGAACGCGCGGCTGCTCCTCGTGGACGACGTCCCATCCAGCAACACGCTCAACAGCCGCTACGACACGCTCTACTCGAACTCGATCGGGCGCGTGGGGCTCGCGACCAGCGAGTACACGATCCTGCGGCTCGACCGCACGCAGCCATTCAAGACGGCCAAGGACGCCGAGCAGACGTTCAAGCTGTTCGAGGCGGTGGTGTGGTATCGCGGCGTGCCGCAGCCGCCGAGCCCTGGGAACGTTCTCGGCATCTGCGAGCAGGGCATCGGCGAGTACGCGCGCGCCGGCGGCAAGATCTTCGTGGAGGGGATCTACGGCTTCAGATCACCCAACACCGGCGGCAGCCTGAGCGAGGACTTCGTCACCACGTACCTGGGCTCGCGGCTCGTGCGCCAGTTCTCGACGACGCTGCTCGATTCGGTGGCGGCGTTCGGCAACCTGAACCCGTCGACGTTCGTGGGCAACCTGGACGTGGGTGGCGGGCTCATCGCCAGCGACACGATCCACTTCGCAGGCATCCTGCCGGTGGCCAATAACTCGGACGGTGGTGGCCTGCGCGAGTTCGTCGCGGACGACATCTCGCGGGTCGCGTTCTGGGCCGGGCCCAACACCCTGTCGCCGCCCAACGCCCAACGCGTGCCCCTCGGGCTCACCGTGCCGCAGGCGAACGGTGGACGGATCGTGGCGCTCGGCTCTCCGATCATCGTCACGCCGGGAAACAATGCCGGGGCGGCCGGGTTCATCACCGACTTACTCCGGCACTTCGGGCTCGACAGGCCCTCGAGCGGGCGCCCGCTCGGGCTCGACCGGCCCTGAGCCTCCCGGCCGAACGCCGTGGAGGAGTGACGGTCGCGGCGTGGCGCGGTACGACCGGCCGGGTCAGGTTCTCCTGAGGGGAACTTAGCGTTCTCCCACTGAAGTTCGGACCCTCTGCCTGCGGGTATCCAAGCGTAGAACCACGTCCGGAAACACCCCGGAAACGCTGAAATTCCTTACGGTTCGTCAGGTGTCGCTGGTATCATCGCCGCGGTTAAGTCCTGGTCATCTCCCCCCACTACAGGTCGTCGTTTGCTGTCGCGCGGGGCCACCAGCGGGCCCGCGTTCGAGGAGGCACCGCCAGCAGACTGCCAGACCCCTTCACCGCGTTCCACATTTGTTCCGTCCACCTGCAACGAGGGGATCACCCATGAGCAAGATGTTCACCCGATTCCTGGCGGTCGCCGCGCTCTTGTGCGTCGCCGGCGTCGCCTCGGCGACGCAGTTTCCGAACGCCACGTGTCCGGATTCCGTGACGATCCAGCAGATCAAGAGCACGAATGCTTGCAAGCCTGCTCTGGCCGACACCGTCGCCGGCGTATCCGGCGTCATCATCGGCTTCGACCCCATCGCCACCGGATTCGACGCGTTCATCCAGGACCCTGCCGGCGGCCCGTTCTCGGGCATCGACTTCTTCACGCACAGCGTCAACACCAAGGTCGCTCCCTATAACTTCGCGATCGGCGACCGCATCGTCGTCGAGTTCGCGAAGGTCGACAACTTCGCTGGCGACGAGGAGATCGACGCTCCGAACGGCAGCTTCGGGTCGCCGAACTTCATCGTGCGCAAGGTCAGCTCCGGCAACGCGCTGCCGCCGTTCTTCGTCGGCACGACGACGCAGCTGAACCAGCTGCCCACGAACACGTTCTTCGAGCAGTACGAGGGCTCGCTCGTCAAGATCAACGGGCCGCTCACCGTGGTGCGCACATCGCTCACCGGCGGCCTCGGCGCGAATAGCTTCCTCGTCATCAGCCCCTCGGCGCCGAGCGACACGGTGTTCATCCAGGGCAACAAGCTCACCGTGTTCGCGCCGCCGCCCGTGGGCACGAACATCTTCAGCGTGCAGGGCATCGGAAACCAGTTCAGCGTCAGTGCAGGGAATGCCTACGCCATCATGCTGCGCGACGGCAACGACATCGTGCTCAACACGCCGCCGAACGTGACGGACGCCTACCCGCTCACCGACAACACGATCCTCGTCAAGTTCGACCGCAACGTCACCACCGCCTCGGCGACCACGCTCACGAACTACTCGCTGGCGTCGTTCGGCTCGGTGAACTCGGCGGTGATGAACGACCAGGCGTCCGTGATCCTCAACATCACGAACGGTCTCTCCCACGGCGATCTCGAGACGGTGACCGCGAACGGCATCGTCGGCCTCGCCGCTGGGCAGACGATGACCACGCCGCAGTCGCGCACGTTCGTGAACGGCGTGCTGACGTCTGCCGAGATCCAGCAGGCCAATCCCGACTCGCTCGCCGCGACGAACCCGCCGTGCCTCGACCGCTCGCGCTTCGCCGGCGGCGGCGGCCAGATCTCGCTGGGCAACGTCGGCACCCGCGCCACGATGGCGGCCACGTCCGGCGCTCGCTACGGCTCGATCTACTACATGATGGATCCGGGCAACCCGACCCGCGGCGGTGTGGCGGCGTTCGCGCCGCCGGCCGTACTGACCATCGGCCACAAGTGGCGGCTCGTCGGCCAGGTGCAGGAGTTCTTCGGCGAGACCGAGTTCTCCAACATCATCGACGCCGCCGACCAGGGTGTGCTGGCGGTGCCCACGCCGAAGCTCGTCTCGGTGATCCAGGCCGCGCGTGACACCTGCGACTACACGAACACGCTCAAGGACGGCGAGGACTACGAAGGCCGGCTGGTGACGGTGGGCGCGGTGAAGGTGGTTCAGCGCTTCCTGACGCTGCCCACGAACGGCTTCCACGTCGCGGACCAGAGCTACCCGGACACGATCTTCGTCGAGAACTTCAACGGCGTGCTCGACCCGCTCGTCTCGCCGACGCTGGGCCACAACATCCAGCTCACCGGCGTCGTCCACTACTCGGGCGGCAGCTTCCGCATCGTCCCGCGCGGCTACAGCGACATCGTGGACCTCGGCGTCGCGGGTGTTACCCCGACCAACGGCCGCCTGTCGTTCAGTGTCGCCCCGAACCCGGCACGCCACGCGTTGTTCTCGTTCAACCTGCCGCAGGACGCGGACGTGGACATCGGCATCTTCGATGTCGCCGGACGCCAGGTGGCATCGATCGCCAGTGGCAGGCTCCCGGCCGGCAGTTACCAGCGGCAGTGGTCGGGAGAGATGTCCGACGGCCGCACGGCGAGCGCCGGCGTCTACTTCGCCCGCATGAAGGCGAACGGCGCCGAGACGTCGCTGCGTACGGTGTTCCTCGGGCAGTGATCCGTAGCTAGTCCCGGCATCAGCGCAACGGCCGGTCGCCCAATCGGGCGGCCGGCCGTTTGCATGCCGATCGATGGCAGAGCGCCGGCGGCCTCGCCCGGGCGGCCGGGCGGCCCGATATCCGTTGGGAGAATCGCCTCGGACCCGCATGTTGCGGGGCGTTTCGCGCCTCCCTATGATGCCGTGGAATGCGTTTGGAGCACCCTTGGGAACCCTCTCCGGCGGCGCCGCATCCGTTCCACAGCCGCCTGCCCTACGACTTTGCAACCCGGAGAACGCCATTTCCGTGACCCCACAGACCATCCCGGCGAGCCGGTGCGTCCGCGACACGGCCGTCGAGATGCCCCAGCTGGTGCTACCCCAGCACGCCAACGTCCATGGCTCGGTGCTGGGCGGGATGGTGCTCCACTGGATCGACATGGCGGCGGCGCTGGTGGCGAACCGCCACAGCCGGCGCCCGGTCGTCACCGCGGCGATCGACGAGATGGCGTTCCTCGCTCCGATCCAGATCGGTCAGCTGGCGCTGTTCAAGGCCAAGCTGACGCTCGTGGACCGCAGTAGCATGGAGATCCGGGTCGACGTGCAGTCCGAGGACCTGTTGACGGGCGAGCGCAGGACGACGGCCACGGCGTTCGTGACGTTCGTGGCACTCGACCCCGAGACGAAGCGGCCCACCCCGGTGCCGCGGCTGGAGCTGATGACGGACGAGGAACGCGCGGAGCACGCGCAGGCGCTCGAGCGCCGGCGGCTCCGCCTGGAGAAACGAAAAGCAGTCTGCGGGTAGCAGGGCGCCCGACGGCGCCGGCCAGGGCCCACCCCACGTGGGCGCCGCGGAAGCGATGGACGTTGCGATGTTTGTGATGTGAAGGAGGGAAGTGATGGCGATCTCGATCGTGGTGCCGCAGCTCGGCGAGAGCGTCGCCGAGGGCACGGTGGCCAAGTGGCTCAAGGCCGTGGGCGACAAGGTGCGCAAGGAAGAGCCGCTGGTGGAGATCCAGACCGACAAGATCAACGTCGAGATCCCGTCCCCGGCGGATGGCACGCTGTCGAGCATCAGCGTGCCCGAGGGCACCACGGTGCTCGTCGGCACCGAGATCGGCCAGATCGGCGCCATGGGTGAAGCGACCGCGGCGCCGGTCGCAGCGGCGGCCGCGAAGGCTGCTGCAGCCGTGAGCGCTTCCAAGCCCGCCGCAGCGCCCGCGCCGGCCGCTCCGTCGAGGCCCACCGCTGCACCCGCGTCTGCCCCGGTGGCGACGTTCGCTTCGACTCCGAACACGGCTCTTCCCAACGGCAATGCGCAGACGATCGAGTCCGGCGAGGGCCGCAACCTCTCGCCCGCGGTGCGGAAGATCATGCGCGAGCAGAACGTGTCGATGACCGAGCTGGGCGCGATCGCCGGCTCGGGCGTCGCCGGTCGCGTGACCCGTGACGATCTCCTCGATTACCTCAAGCGGCGCGGCGCGGCGCCGGCGAGCCTGCCGTCCGCGCCCATGCCCACGGCCGCGCGCTCGGCCGCGCCGGTCGCGGCGGCTCCGCTCCCCTCGTTCCTCCAGCCGGCCGCGGTCGGCGGCGGCGCCGCGGGCCCGCGCGAGACCACGATCCCGTTCTCGCGCGTGCGCAAGGTCATCGCCGAGAACATGATCAAGGCCAAGCACACGGCTGCGCACACGCACTGCTTCGACGAGTGCGACATGAGCGCGATCGTGGCGCTGCGGAAGGAGTGGGCGCCCAAGCTCGAGGCCCAGGGCATCAAGCTCACGTACATGCCGTTCTTCATCAAGGCGGCCGTGTTCGCGCTGAAAGAGTTCCCGTGGGTGAACGGCTCGGTGTCGCCGCAGGGCGACGCCATGATCGTGAAGCACTATTACAACATCGGCATGGCGGTGGGCCGCGACGACAAGGGGCTCATCGTGCCGAACCTGAAGGACTGCGACCGCAAGAACCTGGTCCAGCTCGCGCACGAGGTGAACGGCCTCGCCGCGCGCGCCCGTGCCGACCGATTGAACCCGGACGACATCCAGGGCGGCACGTTCTCGATCACGAATGCCGGTGTCTTCGGCGCCATCAACTCGTCGCCGGTGATCAACGTGCCCGAGGTGGCGATCCTTGGCGTACACAAGATCGTCGAGCGCCCGGTCGTGAAGCACGGCCAGATCGTGATCGCGCCGATGATGAACGCGGCGATCGGCTTCGATCACCGCGTCGTGGACGGCGAGCTGGCGGTCAAGTTCCTGCGCCGCGTCTGCGAGCTGCTGGAGAAGCCCGAGCTGCTGTGGTTCCACACTTGATGAACGATACGCTGCATACGTCCGCGCTCGGCCCCACGCGCTACCGCGACGGGCTGGCGCTCATGGACGCGTTGGTCGCCGCCCGCGCCGCCGGCGAGACCGGCGACTGGCTGCTCTATCCCGACCACGAGCCCGTGCTCACGGTGGGCAGGAGTCCCAGCGAGGGCAACGTGCGCACCGACGCCGCCACGCTCGCGCGCCTCGGGATCGAGGTCGTGGAAGTGCCGCGCGGCGGCGACGTGACCTGGCACGGGCCGGGGCAGCTCGTCGGCTACCCGGTCGTGCACCTGGACCGCGTGGACCGCGATCTCCATCGCTGGCTGCGGGTGCTCGAGGACGCGCTGATCGCCGCGCTCGCGCGCTACGGACTCGAGGGCCGGCGCGTGCCGGGTCGCACCGGCGTGTGGCTCTCGAGCACGGAGAAGATCGCTTCCATCGGCGTCGCCGTACGCCGCTGGATCGGCTACCACGGGTTCGCGCTCAACGTCGCGAACACGCTCGACGATTTCGCGCTCATCCACCCCTGCGGCTACCACGACATCCGGATGACGTCGATGGCCGAGCGCCTGGGCGAGCGTTCACCGTCACTGACCGAGGTTCGCTCGGCCGTGACCGCCGAGCTCGCGGCGAGACTGGGATTTCAACGCGTCGAGGTGCATGCTTCGGGGGAGGTCTGGACCGTGGCGGGCATCGCGCGGATGGCCGATACATCCAAGCAGTGGGCCGCGGGAGACCGCCCGGGCCCGATCCAAGGAGCGTTTCCATGGTGACGTTGACCGAGACCGCCAGCAGGAAGCTCAGTGAGCTGCTGGCGCAGCAGCCGCAGCCCGTCGTAGGCCTGCGTTTGAGCGTTCAGCAGGGCGGCTGTTCGGGTTATTCGTACGGGATGTCGTTCGCCGAGTCGGAGCGCCCCGGGGACTGGGTGGGCGAGTTCGGCGGCGTGAAAGTTTTCGTCGATGCCGACAGCGCGCCGGTGTTGAAGGGCGTCGAGGTCGACTGGATCGAGACGTTGCAGGCCACCGGGTTCGCGATCCGCAACCCGAACGCGGTCCGCTCGTGCGGCTGCGGCAAGTCGTTCGAGACCCACTAGGGACTCGTCGGCAGGGGAGCATTCGTGCGTATCGAACTGTTCACGGTCGAGGATGCGAACAAGCTCGCGGCCGAGATCCGGCCGCGGCTCGAGCGGCTGGTGATGCGGAAGCGCGAGTTCGACGCGCTGGAGCAGCGCATGGGCATCCTGCTCGTGGCCACTGCCGGCGCCGCGCCCGACAATCCCGACACGCTCGAGCTGCGCTCGCTCGAAGAGAAGCGCCGCCGCCTCGGCGAGTCGATCGGCAAGGGCGTGCAGGAGCTGCACGCGAAGGGCTTGCTGGTGAAGGACGTCGATCGCGGCCTCGTCGACTTCTACTCGCTCATGGGCGACCGGCTCGTGTTCCTGTGCTGGCAGGTGAGCGAGACCGAGGTCTCGCACTGGCACACGCTCGAGGACGGCTTCGCCGGCCGGCAGCAGATCAAGGAAGCCGGGCTGGAGTGAGATGACGCTGGTCGCCGGGGCCCCGCTGGTGGGGCCAAGACCGTTCGCCGATTTCGTGGCGCTCGACGCGGAGACGATCCGCTCGAGGACCTGGGCGGCGAAACGCGCGCTCGGCAGGCGCACGGTGATCCTCGGTCACCACTACCAGCGCGAGAGCATCATCGAGTTCGCGGACTTCCGCGGCGACTCGTTCAAGCTCTCGCAGCTCGCCGCCGCGCAGGCGGACGCCCGTCACATCGTTTTTTGTGGCGTCCACTTCATGGCGGAGTCGGCCGACGTGCTGGCGCAGCCGCACCAGACCGTGATCCTCCCCGACGTCAAAGCCGGTTGCTCCATGGCGGACATGGCGTCGCTCGACGACGTCGAGGACGCCTGGGACCAGCTCGTGGCGGAGCACGGCGACACGTTCACGCCCATCACGTACATGAACTCGAGCGCGGCGTTGAAGGCGTTCTGCGGCGCGCGCGGTGGCGTGGTGTGCACGTCGAGCAACGCGCGTGCGGCGCTGGAGTGGGCGTGGGCGAGGAAGCCCCGCGTGCTGTTCTTCCCCGACCAGCACCTCGGGCGCAACACGGCGTGGGCGATGGGCGTGCCGCTGGAAGAGATGGCGGAGTGGATCTGGCGCGCGCCGAACCCGCGCCAGGTGAACGCACGCGCGTTCGCGCCGTCGACGAAGCTCGTCCTCTGGCGCGGGTTCTGCAGCGTGCACACCAAGTTCGACAAGAAGCAGATCGACGAGGTGCGCGCGGAGGATCCGGCGGTGCGCGTGCTCGTGCACCCCGAGTGCCCGTTCGAAGTGGTGCGAAACGCGGACCTCGTGGGCTCGACCGAGTTCATCATCGACCAGGTGCGCGAGGCCAGGCCCGGCGCGAGCTGGGCGATCGGCACCGAGATCCACCTGGTGCACCGGCTCGCGCTCGAGCATCCCGGGCAGAAGATCCGCTCGCTGCAGAAGAACGTCTGCCCGTGCGCGACCATGAACCGCATCGATCCCGCGCACCTGCTGTGGGCGCTCGAGAACCTCGCCCAGGGCCACGTCGTGAACCCCGTTCGCGTGCCCGACGCGGTGAAGCGCGACGCGCGGCTGGCGCTCGATCGCATGCTGGCGCTCAAGCCCGCGGCCGGCGCGCCGCATCCTTCGAAGGACTGAAAGCCGCGATGAGCGACAGCGAAGATCTGATCCACATCGGCGAGCCCGGCAGCGCACACGACATCGGCGTCTACGGCGCGCCGCGACCGGCCGTGCCCGAGCCCGTGCCGATGGCGCCGCGCACGAAGGGCTGCGCTTCGGGGGCGGGAAGCCTCGGCGCGGTCGAGCCCGGCGAGTTCCGGCGCCTGCCCCCGTGGCTCAAGATCCAGCTCCCGGGCAGCGGCGACTACTCCGAGACGCGCGCGCTGCTCAAAGAGAAGCGCCTCGTGACCGTGTGCGAGGAGGCGCGCTGCCCGAACCTCGGCCATTGCTGGGCGCGCGGCACCGCGACGATCATGATCCTGGGCGAGCTGTGCACGCGCCGCTGCGGCTTCTGCGCGGTGGCGCCGGGCCGGCCGAACGGGTTCGTCGACTGGGACGAGCCGCGCCGCGTGGGCGAGGCGGTGGCGGCGATGAACCTGCGCCACACCGTGATCACGTCGGTGGCGCGCGATGACCTGAAGGACGGCGGCAGCACGATCTTCGCCCATGTGATCGCTGAGATCCGCAAGCGCTCGGGCACGGTGATCGAGGTGCTGATCCCCGACTTCCGCGGGCACGCCGACGACCTCCAGCGCGTGATCGACGCCAGGCCCGAGGTGATCAACCACAACATCGAGACCGTGGAGCGCCTGCACCCGATCGTGCGGCCGAGCGCGCGCTACGATCGCTCGCTCGAGTTGCTTCACCGCGTCGTCGAGTCGGGCACCGGCATCAAGGCGAAGAGCGGCATCATGGTGGGCCTCGGCGAGACCGACCCCGAGATGACGCGGACGCTCGAGGACCTGCGCGCGCACGGCTGCCAGCTGCTCACGATCGGCCAGTACCTGAGGCCCTCGAAGATGCACCTGCCGGTCGTCGAGTACGTGCATCCGGACCGCTTCGCCGCCTGGCGCGACGAGGCGCTGGCGCTGGGCTTCGAGAGCGTGGCGAGCGGCCCGCTCGTGCGCTCCAGCTACCACGCCGACCTGCTCGCCGGCACGGTCAAGCCGGGCGAGGCGAGCAAGGCGGACTGAGCGCAGTTCATCGATAGAGCGACTTCACCTGGCCCCAAGTGGACGTGCGCAGGTTCACCGGCTGGGACGCGAGGCAGTCGAGCTGCGTGTAGCAGACACGCTCGGGCGTCCCCGGTGGCACGCAGATGTTCTCGAGGTTCCGCACCTGCCCACCCTGCCAGGTCGCGATCTGGCTTGCGGCGGTGTGCGCGCCCTGCGTGAGCCACACATTGTTGCCGTTCGCGGTCGTCACGACGTTCAGCGAGGCGAGCACCAGGCACACCGGCACGTCGCAGCCGGGGCAGGAGCCGGCGCCGATCGTCTTCGCGTGGTTGATCTGCACCGTGCCCACGAAGTACTCGGTGCCGGCGCTGAGACTGGCGAGGCTCGTGCCGGGAACCGCGGCCACTCCGTTCATAGCGGCCTGATTTGGAAGGAACGTGCTGAGCGTGTCATTCCCGATCCCGCTGACCTCGAAACCGCCGCCCCAGTCCACGCAGTTCACGGTGCCCGATGGTACCGATGTGACGAGCGCCTCGGCTGACAAACGACACGACCCCGAATTCCTGAACTGCCACCACGGGGGCATGGCGGGCGACGCCGAAACGCGGACGACGCGGAACTCCACGCCTGCCACATCGGACACCGGTGCGTCCAACTCGAACGACATCACCAGCCGCTCGACGCCGGTGTTCACGTCGCAGGCGAACGCCTTGTTCGCGACGCCGGCATCCCCATAGCAATGGTCCCAACGCAGGTTCAGGCCGGCGGCATGCGCGCAGGGCGCCCGGAGGATGAGCAGGCACGAAGTCGCCAGCACGAGCCCGACGACGCCGGTAACCGACCGAGTCACGACCGCGACGTAGTGCCGACGCATGGGGCGATCCTCCAGCGGCGGGGTCGCCGAAGCTGCGAGTGAGCGAGACAGCATGGTGACCTCCCGTCGGCTGAGCTTCAGCTCACCGGTAGAGCGCTTTCACCGCGCCCCAGGTGTTGCGGCGGGCCGCGGTGGTGGGCTCGACGGCCAGGCAATCGAACTGGGTGCTGCAGTCGAACGTGCCATTGCAATGGTTCACGAGGTTCGTGAGCTGGCCGTTCTGCC
>Ga0207670_10000564_pt1 | contig 20491 bp, 14 predicted proteins | sample KBSS23HmetaG_FD_184339 | JGI IMG/M metagenome (GOLD analysis project Ga0207670, IMG submission 184339) | Switchgrass rhizosphere microbial communities from Kellogg Biological Station, Michigan, USA - KBS S2-3H metaG (SPAdes) (version 2) | ecosystem: Host-associated > Plants > Roots >... | reverse complement strand
GCCGCTTCGCCTGCCGTTTGTACGGCTCGAAGGTCAGAAACTCTACGTATCGCTCAAAGAGGAACAAGAGTTAAGCGCGGGGGAGGCTTCAGTGTTGGCGGCATGCGACGGTCAAAAATCGGCAAAGAGTATTGCCGTTGAGTTGCTTGCAAATCATCGCGCGGAGTTTGTGAGTGAGACGCAGGTCTACGAATTACTGAAAGGTTTGCACGATGACGGCGTGATTGCGTGGCCTGCAGGCGTCCCTTATGGTTCGCATCCTGAAGAGTCTTTGCGTTCGCAACTGGAGACCATCGCTGATGAAGGGCTGCGCGGGCGCGCGTTGGCGGTGCTTGATGAGCTCGAAATTGCTCGGGACGTGGTCGCTGCGGCGGCGGATGATCCAGCCGAGTTGGATGAAGCCTTCAGTAAACTCGAAGAGACTTTCATTCGACTCACTAACGTGGCTTCAACCAGAGCCGAAGGGAGAACTTATGCCGGGCGTACCCTGATTTACGAAGACTGTCAACGCAACGTCGAAGTTGAGATCGGAGCGTCAATCCTTGAGAGTCTGGGAGCGCCGCTTTCTTTATTGCTGCACAGCGCGCGTTGGTTGACGTTTCAAGTTGCCGAGGAATGTCGCAAGTCATTCCAGGACATATATGCCAGGCTCGTTCAGGAGAAACAATCCGCACGCGTGGCGGCGCTTGATTTTTGGCCGCAGGTACAACGATTCCTATTTGGTAGCAAATCAGTTTCCCTCAAGCAAATTCCTTGCGTATTCCAGGAGCGATGGACGGAGATTTTCTCTCTGCCTGAGGGCCAGCGGCGCGTTTCATACAGCAGCGAACAACTTCGCTCGCGCGTGCTTGCTGCCTTCGACGTGCCCGGCGTGGGTTGGCAGTATGCGCGATACCACAGTCCTGACATCATGATTGCTGCCGAGAGCGTCGCCGCGATCCAGCGCGGAGACTACCAGGTTGTAATGGGTGAGCTTCACGTTGCCATCCACAGCTTGAGCTGGTCGTTTTTCCTGGCCCAGCATCCCGCGCCGGCGGAACTCTTCAGAGGGATTGATGCTGACCTGCCTGCGCCGCGAGTGTTGCTGCGTCCGCCTAAATCGTGGCCGGGAGTGACTTCACGTAACTTCAACACGCTCGCTTCACCCAGGGATTATCCACTGGAATACGCCGTCGATTCTGCCGGGGGACTAAGTTCGCGGGCGTTGTCTATTGCGTCGCTGGTGCTTGAAGACAAAGGCAGTGGATTGGTGGTGAGCACGTTTGACGGACAACTGCAGTTCGATGTCATCGAAGTTTTTGCGGACCTGCTTTCAACCGAGATTGTCGATTGGTTCAAACTATTTAAGGCGCGGGAGCACACGCCGCGCATCAGCATTGACCGGCTGGTGGTGCAACGCGAGTCGTGGTCTGTGCCGGCGGGCGAGATTGCTTTCGCTTTTGAACGCCTTGACGCCGATCGCTTTCTCGAAGCGCGCCGCTTTCGACAGCAGCATCAGATGCCCCGCCACGTGTTCTGCAAAGTGCCGGTAGAAGTGAAGCCGGTGTACGTAGATTTTGATAGCGCGATCTACGTCAACCTGCTGGCGAAGTTAATCCGGCGGAGCGTGGAAGAAGACCGGGAGGGAGCGCGCGTGACGGTTTCGGAGATGCTGCCGGGCATGCAGGAGTTATGGCTGGAAGATGGCGAAGGGCAGAGATACACAAGTGAATTCCGCATCGTGGCACTTGATCTTTGCGAGGCAACGAAGTGTTGAAGGAATCAGCAACGGTAACCAGGCCGGATCAGATCGCGCGAAGCGCAGAGTGCGAGTTGGCCGGACATCTGGAGATGCTGCCGGGAGGGCAAAACCGCTGGGCGCTTTGGAAGTGTGTAGGGTTGCGCGGCGCCGGCTTTGCTGCGGCAAACGTGTTGCGATTAGGGAGTGAAGATAGCGGGCGAGCAGCCGATGAGTTGTTTGAAGCGGAGGCGAACGCTGAGCAGGCGTGGGAGCTTGCCCTCGGCGCCGTCAACGAGGCCTTTAACGCGTTGCCCTGGAACGCAGACGGCTATTGCGAGGACAAGCGCGTGCGCAGTCTGTTCAAAGCGCGGCGATCACTGAAACAGGGTAAGCCGCCGCAGGTCTACGACGAAACGACCGCCGAGGGTGAAGCTATCAGAAATTTTGTGACGGCAAATGCACGGGTGGATGACGCTCATGCGGAGTTCATGCGCCGGTTTGAAACCGCGCAGGCCGAGGCCAGGCAGGTCATCAGAGAGGTGGCAACCGAGGAACGTTTCCGTGAGGCGGTGACCTGGCAGAACCGCCGTGGATTACACACCGGTATCGACTCGCTGTTGCGCAGCTCGTCCAATACCGCTTTGTCAAAACAAAGATCCAGCGAAGAATTGATCGCCAGTTATTTGCAACGTTACTGCACCAAGAATGACAGTATCGGTTTCTTTGGCCCGATCGGCTGGGCCAGTCTCGATTCCAGTTGTCCCAATATCACAGTCCGTCCGGGCCCTTCGTTGCTCGCCAGCAGAGAAGTTTACTTCGAGTGTTGGTGCATTGATGCGTTATGCGAGCGGTTAGCAAAAGATGAAGGACTGCGACCGTGGTTTGTGCCGCGACTTTTGCCTTCCGTCGGAATCGAAGGCCGGATGCTGCGCCTGCCGTTGCGCGAGGCAACGCAGTTGAGCGTGGGCCAATCGCTGGTTCTGGTAGCCTGCGACGGAGAGCGCACTGCCAGGCGCATCGCCTCCGACTTGCTTGCCGGTTCACCCGCAACGTTCCACAGCGAACAGCAAATCTACCAACTGCTCACTGAGCTCGAGCAGATGCACTTGATTGTCTGGAAGCTGGAAGTGCCTGACGGTCCGCGCTCAGAGTTGAAGTTGCGCGAGTTGCTGGAGCAGGTCACAAACGACGAAGTAAGGGAGCGGGCGCTTGGTGTGCTGCGGAAACTCGAAGAAGCGCGGCGAGAAGTAGCAGCAGCGTCGGGCGATGCGCAACGGTTAGACAGCGCCCTGGCAGCGATGGAAGATCTCTTCACGGAGGAGACGAGTCAGGGAGCGACGAGACAGGCGGGCCAGCTCTACGCCGCGCGGACACTGTTGTACGAAGATTGCCGCCGCGATGTAGACGTCGTGTTAGGTCGCGAAACCATGGAGCGACTGGGCAGGCCCCTGGCGTTGTTGTTGGAGAGCGCGCGCTGGCTGAGCGCGGAGATAGCAGAGGAATATAGACGAGCACTGCACCACCTTTATATGAAACTCGTGCAAAGGAGCGGCGAGTCCGCCGTTGATGCCGGCATTTTCTGGCTGTATGCGGAACCGCTGCTGGGAGTAGAGCATTCAGAGTTGGTTGCGAAAGTGGTGAAGCGGTTTCAGGAGAAATGGGCCAGGGTGTTGCCGCTGGAGAGCGACGCACGGCGGGTCTGCTTCAGCAGTGAAGACTTGCGCGGATTAGTGGAGACGGAGTTTGCCGCGGCGAAGGCCGGCTGGCAAGACGCGCGCTATCACAGCCCTGACGTCATGATTGCCGCTGAGAACATCGAGGCTATCCAGCGCGGTGATTACGAATTTATCCTGGGCGAACTTCACGTATCCAAAAACACTTTGAGTAGTGTGGCAGCGCTAATGCAGCACCCTGAGCCGGAGCAGCTTTACCGGAATTTCGCTATAGACATGCTGCAGCCGCGTGTTGAAGCCGTCTATCCGAAGAATGAACAAAATCCTATTCGCACCAAACCTGCGTTTGAGTCACCGCAGGATTTTTATCTGGAACATAGCGGCGGTGCGCCGGGTGTGCCGGCAGCAAGGAGTTTGAGGACCGCGACGCTCATCGTCGAAAGCCTGGGTGACGATCTCTTCATTCGTACCCGCGACCGCCAACAGAAATTCGACATCATCGAATTCTTCGGCAGCAATTTGTCAGGCTTGGCGACCAATTCCTTCAAGCTATTTGAGAAACGGGAGCACTTGCCGCGCATCAACATCGATTGCCTCGTGGTCCAACGCGAGTCGTGGTCCCTGACTGCCTCCTCTCTCCTCTTCGCCTTCGAACGTCTCGACGCCGATCGCTTCCTGGAAGCTCGACGGTTTGCCCGCGAGCATCAGATGCCGCGCCACGTTTTCGTAAAAGTGCCGGTGGAGGCCAAGCCGGTATATGTGGATTTTGGGAGCGCGATATACGTCAACCTGCTGGGGAAGTTAATCCGGCGGAGTGTGGCGGAAGGAGGGGAAGCGCAGGTGGTGTTCTCCGAGATGTTACCGGGGATTTGCGAGACATGGTTGCCGGACGGCGAGGGAAAGCATTACACTTCCGAACTCCGTTTTATCGCGCTCGATCTGGTTACGTGATAGCAGTTTGCTCACTTCGATTTGAAAAACTGCGAGGGAGATCAATATGTCTCACGATACAGAAGAAATTCGATCAGAACAGAACAACCGCGTGAGCCAATGGTTCCAGGAGTTTCGTCAGGACGTGCGTTATAGCGTGCGGATGCTGATCAAAAATCCTGGCTTCACGATCTTGGTCGTGGTGTGTCTGGCGCTTGGAATCGGCGCCACGAGCGCGATTTTCAGCCTGGCCAACACGCTCCTGTTCCGAGAGTTGCCGATTGACAAGCCTAAAGAAGTGGTTGCGATTAATCGCGGCCCGGGGCTGGGGCCACCCAGTTCCTACCCTGATTACAAGGACTACCGCGATAACAACAAATCATTTTCCGGTCTCATGGCAACCAGCATTACGCCGATCAATTTCAGCAACGGTGAGCAGACTGAAGTCATCCTCGGGGAAATTGTTACTGGCAACTACTTCACGGTGCTGGGCATTAATGCCGCCAGCGGACGCACGTTCCTGCCGGAAGAAGATAAGAATCGCGGAGCGAACCCGGTCGCCGTCGTCAGCCATAACTTTTGGGAACGCCGCTTCAATTCTGATCCTAACCTGGTAGGGAAGCCCGTGGTTTTGAATGGCCAGCCGTTCACCGTCATCGGCATCGCTCCCAAAGAATTTACCGGCGCCATGGTGATGTTCAATCCCGACGTGTGGGTGCCGATGGCGATGCAGGCGCAACTCATGCCGACACGTCGCGACTGGCTCGATAATCGCCGGGCTGATTGGTTGAATGTGTTGGGCCGCCTTAAGCCGGGCGTCTCGATGGAACAGGCAACGGCCGATCTGAACTTGATCGACGGCCAGCTAGCCCAGGCTTATCCCGACGTTCACCCAGACAGCTCCTCGCGCGAATTAAACCTTTCGCACCCCACCGGTATTTACATTCCGCACCTGCGACGCCTGATTGGCATGGTTTCCACTTTTTTGCTGGCGCTTATCGGGCTCGTGTTATTGATCTCTTGTACCAACGTCATGAATATCCTGCTGGCGCGGGCGACGGCGCGACATAAAGAGATTGCAATTCGCCTGTCGTTGGGTGCTCGCCGTGGACGACTGATTCGACAATTGATGACGGAGAGCCTCGTGCTTGCGCTCCTGGGAGGGATCGCGGGCCTGGCCATCACCATATGGCTCACGAGATTGATGTCGGCTTACCGGCCGCCCATTCCACCGCCCTATACTTTCGCACCTGACCTGCAGTTGGATTGGCGCGTTTTAACCTTTGGCTTGGTGCTATCGCTGGCCACCGGCATGCTTTTTGGATTAGTGCCGGCACTGCGCGCTTCTCGGCCAGACCTGGTGCTGTCGTTGAAAGACGAAGTGAGTCCCAGTACCCGGCGCTTTCGCCGGTTCAGCCTGCGCAATATTATTGTCGTCGCCCAGGTCGCCGTCTCGCTCGTGTTGCTCGTCAGTGCTGCTCTTTTTGTGAGAAGTTTGCAAAAGATGCAGGGAGTTGATCCGGGCTTTAACACCGACAATGCTTTTCTCATGAGCGTTGACCTGGATCTTCAGGGATACACGAAAGCTAAAGGGCGCGACTTTTATCGTCAACTCACCGAGCGCCTGAAAAGCTTGCCGGGCGTTCAAGCTGTCAGCCTGGTGAACTACTTCCCGCTTGGTCCCGACAACTTTAATGAAATGGTCTTTATCGAAGGCCAGGAGCCACCGCCCGAGGGAGAGCAAATCTTCATTCCCACGTATTTCGTTGACCCGGGATTTTTCCAGATGATGGACATCCCGCTCGTGAAGGGTCGCAATTTCACCGGGCAGGAACAAGAGACCTCTAACGGCGTGGCGATCATCAACGAAAGAATGGCCGAACGCTTTTGGCCCAACGAAGATGCGCTTGGTAAGCGTTTCCGTTTTGAAGGGGCGCAGGGACCGCTGCTCGAAGTCATCGGCATTGTGAGGAACAGTAAAATTCGCTCGCTGGGCGAGGCGCCGCGTTCCGTCATCTATATCTCGAACGCTCAGGAGTACGTTGCCGCGATGGACATCCTGACGCGGACCAGTGGCGATCCCGCGCAGACGATCGCGGCGGCCCGTCAAGAAGTGAGGGCGCTGGATCCAAACCTGCCAATCAAGAGCGTGATGACCTTCGACCAGGTGGTGGACAGCTCTTTGTGGCGCGAACGGATCGGGGCTTCGTTGCTCGCCGGGTTCGGGTTTCTTGGACTGGTCCTGACGACGACGGGTCTCTACGGCGTCATCGCTTATTTAGTTGTGCGGCGGACACCGGAGATCGGTATTCGTATGGCGTTGGGAGCTAAGCCGAAAACTGTGGTGAGGATGGTAGTGAAGCAGGGCTTCGTGCTGATCCTGATCGGCCTGGCTATCGGCTTAGTGCTCGCCTTTATTGTGAGCCGGCTGCTGGCGAATGCTCTTTTCGGAGTCGTCGCTGATCCACTGCCATTTCTGGCTATGCCCGTCATCATCATTTTCGTTGGGTTGCTAGCCTGCTACATCCCCGCGCGCCGGGCGGCGAAACTCAAGCCGCAGGTCGCGCTCCGCGCCCAGTAAAGATCGTCTGGGCGCCTAATCGATAGACATTCCAACCGTCTTCAATGGCGGAGCATGAAGTTGCGTGCATGAAAGCTGCTGAAGCGTGCAATCTGCCGGAACATCTGATTGAACTACCTCATACTGAGTGGTCGATCTGGCGTTGGTTTTCGTTGCGTGGCGCCGGCTTGCCTGTCTCCGAAGTACTCAAGCTGGCTACTCCGGATTGCGCCGCGGCCGCCGACCGCTTGCTCTCGTTAGAAGATGAGGCCGATCTCGCCTGGCAAGCTGCACTGTTCGCGTTGCGACGCGAACGGTACGAGGCTGACGGTGAAAAACGCACGCGGTTGGCAAAAGCAATGAAGCACCTGATGCAGGGAAAAGCGGTCAGGGTGGACGAAGTAACCAGCCCTACTGCGGCACTGCTCGGCGATTTTGAAAATGCCTGCGCGCGTGTAGACGGCGCGTCACAAGATTACCGAAATCAATTCGAGACTGCGTTGGCAGGAATTACCGCGGCCGTTCAGGATGTGGTCGGTAATGCTCGTTTTCGTGAAGCCATCATTTGGCAGAACCGCCAGGCGTTTCAAACCGGTATGGACATGCTGTCTGCGGCACCGCGCGGCGGCCTCAAGAGAGATAAGCAACTGCGCATCCGAGAAATGCTGGTAGCGAATTACTGTCAACGCTATTCAGTCAAGAACGACACCATCGGCTTCTTCGGTCCAGTCGGCTGGGCACGGTTTGTTTCCGGCGGTAAGGCGCTCAGCCTGCGACCAGGGGATTCTTTACTGGCTGCGCGCCAGGTTTATTTCGACGGCTGGTGTCTTGATGCGCTAGCCGAAACATTCAACTCCAACAAAGCCCTGCTGCCATGGATGGCGCCGCGTCGTCCACCCGCCGCGCAGCTCGAAGGCGCGACTCTTCATTTGCCAGTGCGCAAACCGCTGTTGTTGTCCAGTGATGAAGTGGCTGTACTGCAGGCTTGCGATGGCGAACGAACGGCGAAACAGATTGCCGCAGCGATAAACGAGAATCCCGCAACCGAACTTCGCGGCGAACAAGATGTCTATCAAGTGCTCGAGCGTTTGCAGGAGCTGGGGGCTGTGTCGTGGCAGGTCGAAGTACCGTGGACCATGCGTGTGCCGGAGGAATGGCAGGTGGAGCTGAACCTGCGGCGTGTGCTTGAGCGCATCGGCGATGAGCATCTTCGTGTGCAGTCGCTCGCTGGAGTTACCGAGCTCGAAAACGCCCGCGACGATGTGGCTCGCGCCGCCGGCCATCCCGAACAGCTCAACCAGAGTTTGAGTAAATTGGAATCGACTTTCACACGTTTGACCGGCGCTGCCTCGACGCGCGCTGCCGGCAAAATGTATGCGGGCCGGACACTGGTATATGAAGATTGCCGGCGTGATCTCGAAATGGAAATCGGACGGCCGGTACTCGCCGCGCTCGCCCCACCTCTCTCACTGTTACTGGAGAGCGCAAGGTGGTTCACTTACCAGGTTGCTTGTGAGTACGAGCGAGCTTTTGCAGATATCTATAGTTCTCTCGCGCAGCGTGAGGGTCGTCCGGCAGTAGACTTCGTGAGCTTCGTTAACCACGCGCAACCGCTCATCTATGGCGACAAAAACAGCCTGGTTGAAAACATCGTGCGGAGGATGCAGGAACACTGGCTGGAGATACTCTCGTTTCCGGAAAGCGAACGGACGGTCGTGCGTCAAAGCGAAGCGCTCCGGTCGCGCGTGCGCGCAGTCTTCGCTGCGCCTCATTCAGGCTGGCAATATGCGCGCTATCATAGTCCGGATGTGATGATTGCCGCCGAGAGCGTGGAAGCGATCGCGCGCGACGATTATCAACTCGTGATGGGCGAATTTCATGTCGGAACAAACACACTCGGTAATGCGCTTTTCGTCTCGCAACATCCGCGCCAGCAGGAGATTTTCGCGGCGCTGGATAGCGACCTCGACGCGCCACGTCTCATTCCGGTGCCTCCCAAATACCGGCTAACTTCGCGCGACTACACGCTCTTCACTTCGCCGAAGGATTATCGTCTTGAAATCGTTGATGAACCGTCGGGCGTTCCGCGTGCGCAAGCTTTGCCCATCGGATCGTTGGTCGTCGTGAGAACTTCGGACAACGAGCTGGCGGTGCAAACGCGAGACGGAAAGATCCGGTTCAGGTTGATCGAGGCTTTCGCCGATGCTCTTTCAGACAAAGTTTCGAACAGTTTCAAGATATTGCCGGCGCGCCGCTATTTGCCGCGTGTCAGTATTGACCGCGTTGTTATCAATCGCCGGTCGTGGTCTTTCTCGCCGGCGGAATTGGAGTTTGCCGCCGAGAAAGATGAGGCGGTTCGTTATCTTGAAGCGCGACGTTGGGCACAACAATACGACATTCCTCGCCTCGTCTTTTTCAAATCAGATTTTGAAAGGAAGCCCATCTACGTTGATTTTGCCAGCCCCCTCTTCATTAATGTTCTTGCCAAGCTGACACGGCAGACGCAGAAAGCCTGCCTTGAGGCGGAACACAATCCTGATGATCTGCTTATTACTCTGACAGAGATGTACCCGACTCCCGATCTCGCGTGGTTGCCGGACGCTGTTGGGCAGCACTACACCAGCGAGTTAAGAATGGTAGCGCTCGATCCAATGCGCGTGCCATCTTCCGTTCACTAATGGTACCCGGCAACTGCTTCAGTACCAACTAAGCAAACTGACGATCGAAATAACCAGAGGCGCCAGACGGCTTGCTGATGAATGCTTGTTTGGCGAAATAAATTTATGCGGCAAATAAAAGGAATAGATCACCTCGAATTTTACGTCGGCAACGCTCCCCAGGCGGCTTACTTCTATCGTACCGCTTTCGGCTTCACGCCGGTCGCGACTGCCTCGCTGGAGACGGGCGCAGGTGACCGGACGTCGCTGGTGCTCCGGCAAAACGAGATCGTGATGGTTGTGACCAGCCCGCTGTCGCCCGAGTCACCCATCGCTCAGCACGTCAACCTACACGGCGACAGCCTCAAGAACATTGCGTTTGCAGTAGACGACGCGGCGCAGGCTTTTGCCGAGGCAACCAAACGTGGCGCGCGCCCGGTGATGGAGCCGACAGAGTTTGAGCAGAACGGTGCGCGCACGGTGACTGCGACAATCGCAGCCTTCAGCGGCGATATGGTCCATTCGTTTGTACAGCGCGAGCCGGGCGCTCCGCTCCTGCCTAACTCCGTTCCCCTTGCGCATCCACCCGTCGATTCCATTGGCCTGCGCGCCTTCGACCACGCGGCGATCTGCGTCGAGACCGGCATGATGCAACCATGGGTGGATTTTTATGTCGACGTAATGGACTTTCGCGTGGCGCACCAGGAAGACGTTGCGACCGAGTACACCGGAATGTACTCCAAGCAGGTCGAAAACGCGGCGGGCACCGTCAAGTTTCCGATTGCCGAACCGGCGCCAAGCAAGCGCAAGTCGCAGATCAATGAATATCTCGGCTTCCATCACGGTCCCGGCGTGCAGCACGTGGCGCTATTGTCAGACGCCATCTGCGATACGGTGCGGGCGCTGCGCCTTTGCGGGATCGAGTTTCTACAGGCGCCAGCCACTTACTATGACCAACTGGAGGAGCGGGTCGGCCGCGTAAGCGGCGCGGACATGTCCTTATTACGTGAACTAAGCGTCCTGGTCGACCGCGACGAATGGGGTCATCTGTTACAGGTCTTCACAAAACCACTGCAAGCGCGTCCCACTCTCTTCATGGAGATCATCCAGCGGCAGGGCGCACGCGGTTTTGGCGGTGGAAACATCAGGAGCCTTTTCGAGGCGATCGAGAGTCAACAGGCTGCGCGCGGCACACTCTGATCGGATAGATGATGATGGAAACGATAATCGATACTAAAACTGAACTACGCCTGGCGAATTGGGCCAGCGTGACTCGTCGTTCTCCACTCCAGGAGATACTGACATCGGCCTCACGGCCCGGCATCATCTCTCTGGCCCTCGGCATGCCCGACGAGAATCTGTTTCCCAGCGCGGAATTCGCTCAGGCTGCGCAACGCGTGCTGGCGACCGACCCGCGTGCGCTTCAGTATGGTCCACATTTTCAGCCGTTGAAGGCACAAGTGGTCGAGCTAATGAAGCGGCGCGGTGTGGACTGCCGGGAAGAGCAGGTTTTTCTCACGGCGGGCGCGCAGCAGGGCATGTGTTTACTGGCGCGCATTCTGCTCGAACCCGGCAGCGAGGTTATTGCCGAAGAGTTGATCTATACCGGCTTCCAGCAAGTGATTGAACCCTTCCAGCCGAAAGTTCTCACCGTACCGACATCCCTCGAGACGGGTATGGACGTTGACGCCGTCGAGGCCCACCTGAAGAGTGGCGCGCGTCCGGCATTCATCTACGTCATCAGCACAGGACACAACCCCTTGAGCGTAAGTTTGAGTCGAGACAAACGTGTACGGCTGGTCGAATTGGCAAGGCGTTACGGCGTCCCCCTAATCGAAGACGATGCTTACGGTTTTTTATCTTATTCAGGAGAGTTGGAGGCGCCGCTCCGGGCGTTAGATGAGCAGTACGTCTTATACGTCGGCTCTTTCTCGAAAATAGTGGCTCCAGCGCTTCGCATCGGCTGGCTTATCGTGCCCGAGGCGTTAATCAAGCCTTTGTCAATCGTCAAGGAATCAACCGACATCGACTCGACAACGTTTCCGCAACGAGTGCTCAGCGCGTACCTGGAGACCGGAACGCTGGCCGGCCACATCAAACACCTGTGCTATCACTACGGCCTCCGCCGCGACACCATGCTTGAAGCTCTGCGCGAACATTTTCCTGAAGGGTCACGTTGGACCACGCCGAGCAGCGGCATGTTCATCTGGCTCGAAAACGACAAGGTTGACGCTGCTGAGTTATTCAACACTGCGCTCTCGAAAGCACGAGTCGCCTTCTTACCTGGATTTGTCTTCAGCGTTGGCCCGGTCCGGCTTAAACCCAATAGCATCCGCCTTAACTTCAGTTACTGTTCTCCCGAAAACATCAGAGAGGGAATCGCGCGGCTGGGTCGTTTAATAAACGATTGACGCCGCTGCCGACGTCCGTATTTAGATCCCGACTTGCACTCTCACGAGGAATGTGAGGGCTTTGGAGCCTTCCGAACTTTGTAGTTCTCACATCATCTCAACGACAAACTCAACAAATTCCAAGTGGTTACCTTAAGCAACTAAATTAATAGGGGGCTAGAATGAGCACAGCAAACGTTAGAGAATTCGTAGTAGAACAAATCGCAAATGAAGACTCCCTCACCATGGAGGATTTGGGCCTCCTGTTGTTCGGGCACTCCGCCTTCCAATATCTAAATGCCGGCTGCGAGTTGGGCGTGTTTGAAATTCTTTCGAATAGTCCGGGGCTGACCAAAAGGGAACTGGAGGAACACTTGAAACTCCAGCCGCAACCCACCAGGTGCTTACTGTTCGGACTTACGGCCTTGAAACTCATCGTCAAGTTAGGAAACTCGTACCGGAACAGCGCCACCATCGAAAGATTTTTTGCGGATGGAAAGTGGAAAGAATTTAAGGACACGGTGCGCTTTGAGGCCCGCATCGTGTATTTGGGGCAGGCGGATTTTGTCGATTCGCTCCGTCAAAACACGAATGTCGGGTTGCGGCACATACCAGGCAAATCAAAGAACCTCTATGAACGTTTCGGCGAGAGCAGCGAACTACAAAACGTGTTCTATGAATACATGAGCTCATGGTCGCGGTTGGCCAACCCGCTGCTGCTCGAGCATGTTGACTTCAGCCGCATGAGGAACGTGGTTGATGTCGGCGGGGGCGACGCGACGAATGCCATAGCGATTGCTGAGGCTTACCCGGGCCTGAAGATTACTTTGCTTGATATTCCTCCAAACTGTGAACTGGCGCGCCGGCGGATTGCCGCGCGCTCATTGTCAGACCGCATTAGCGTGGTCGAAGGAGACATGTTCGTTAACGAGTTTCCGACGGGCTACGACTGTTTCATGTTCATTCATCAATTGGTGATCTGGCCGCTCGAGGTGAATATCAGCCTGTTAAGAAGAGCTTACGAGGCGCTCGAACCCGGCGGCTCCGTATTGATTTTCAACTCCATTTCTTCGGACGAAGAAGATAGTCCGGTGATGGCGGCGCTCGACTCCGTTTACTTTGTCTCGATACCGGCAGAGGGAGGCATGATTTACGCATGGAAAGAACATGAATACTGCCTGAGAGAGGCGGGATTCTCAGACATCCGGCGAATTGAGTGTGACTTTTGGACTCCGCACGGCATCATCCTCGCAACTAAATGAAAATATCTCTCTTCATCACGTGTCTGGTCGATCAGTTTTTTCCGCAGGTTGGCGTGGCGATGGTGGAAGTGCTCACCCGTCTGGGTGTGCAAGTGACTTTCAATTCGACGCAAACCTGCTGCGGTCAACCAGCCTTTAATGCGGGTCTAAGATGGGAAGCGCGAGAAGTGGCGGCGCAGTTGCTCGCGATGTGCGAGCATGAACTGGAAACAGCAGACTACATCGTTGCGCCATCCGGCTCCTGCACGACGATGGTGAAAAAATACTACCCTGAGTTGTTCGCTCACGATGCCGAAATGAAGAAGCGTGCAGAGCGGGTGGGAGAACGCTGTTTCGAGTTTTCGCAGTTTCTTGTCGACGTGCTCCGGGTCGAATCTGTCGGCGCCGGCTTTCAAGGGCGCGTGACTTATCACGATTCATGCCATCTGTTGCGGGAGCTTGGGGTGTCGCGTGCGCCGCGAAAGTTGCTTGAAGCCGTAAGCGGCATTGAATTTGTCGAGCTGGAGGGAAGTGATGTCTGCTGCGGCTTCGGCGGAATTTTTGCCGTGAAATATCCGGAAATCTCCAACGCCATGGCCGCGGATAAGGCAGCCAACATCAGGCGCAGCGGGGCGAACACGGTGGTGACTTGCGACGCCGGCTGTTTAATGCAAACGGCGGGTTTTTTAAGTCGCCAGGGTTCAGAGGTGCGTTGCCTACATCTCGCCGAACTGCTGGCTTGCCGGGAGAGATCATGAGCGCTGTAGACCACGAGAATAGTCCGGAAACATTCGTGGAAAACTACCGGCGAGCGCTGCTCAATCCGGCGTTGCAAAGCGCCTTGTCAATTGCCACGGGCAAAGCGACCGGCGCTCGTCGCGAAGCTGTGGCGCTCGTAGGCGAGGAGAACTGGGAGCAACTGCGCCGGCGCGCGCGGGCTATCAAAGAGCACACGATCAATCACCTTGATTCTTACCTGGAAATATTCTCAGCCAACGTCGAGCGCATGGGCGGTCATGTCTTTTGGGCCGCCGGCGCGACGCAAGCCAATCGCTACATCACCGAGTTGGCCCAGGCGCGTGGAATCAGTCTTGTCGTCAAGGGCAAGTCGATGATGACCGAAGAGGTTGGACTCAATAAAGCTCTCGCAGCGGCGGAGATTGAAGCGGTGGAAACGGACCTCGGCGAATACATTGTCCAGCTTGCAGGCGAGCGCCCTTCACACATCAACATGCCTGCCATCCACAAAACCCGGAGCGACGTAGCAAACCTGTTCGCGGAAAAGTTGCAGGTTGAACGCACGGAGGAGATTGCAGAGATGACAGCGCTGGCGCGCAAGGTGCTGCGGCGCCGGTTCGTGGAAGCGGGAATGGGGATTACCGGAGTCAACTACGCTGTCGCTGAGACCGGGACAATTGTGCTCGTCGAAAATGAAGGCAATATCCGAATGACGACTTCATTACCGCGCGTACACGTTGCTTTGATGGGAATCGAAAAGGTTATTCCGCAGTTTGCAGATCTGGACATCTTCCTGAAGTTGCTGTCGCGCAGCGCGTCAGGACAAAAGCTGTGCTCTTACGTTTCCTTTCTGACGGGCGTGAAGCAATCGCATCTTGAGGAAGGCCCGGATGAGCTCCACGTCATTATTCTTGATAACGGCCGGACGAAAATACTGGCTAATCCGGATTTGCGCGAATCACTCTATTGCATACGCTGCGGAGCGTGCCTGAATGTCTGTCCCGTCTACCAGAAGATTGGCGGTCATGCATACGGTTGGGTGTATCCGGGACCAATTGGCGCAATCCTAACTCCGCAGATGATAGGCCGTGAGCGCGCCGCGGCATTGCCTTACGCTTCGACCCTTTGCGGCGCCTGTCGAGATAGTTGCCCCGTTTCGATAAACATTCCCGATATGCTGCTGCACCTGCGCCACGAAATTGCACAGTCAAAACATCTCACACCCGCATCCCGAACGGCACTGGCCGAGTCGCATAAGCCCAGCGACGGCCCATCTAACGCCGGCTTCAAACGGTTGATGGGCGCCACGGTCGAATATGTTGCCGCCAAAATCTGGCTCGCCGCCATGAGAAATGAGGCACGGTATCGACGGGCCACACAACTATTACGATTCGTGCAGGCGATCTTTGGCCGAAGAAGAAAAGATGGTGCGCGCAGTCTCTTCATCGCTCGTTGGTCTAACTTCCGCGATATGCCTCCGGTCGCGGCTCAATCATTCAGAGAACGATGGCCGGAAATAGCAGGATTGGCGATCGAGAAGCGAAATGGAAAATCAGACGGGTAGTAGGGAGCATATCCTTACCCAGATACGGACTGCGCTCGGTCGTTCTGCGTCCACCGTCGCGCCGGAGCCTTTGCCGCTTTTCGTCAGCCCGCCGGCGCTAAGCACTGATACCGAACTGATCAATCAATTCGGCTGCGAATTGGAAAAGGTCGGCGGGACCATGACCCGCGTGCAAACAGTTCAAGAGCTCCGGAAGCTTTTGCAAAGTTTGTTTCCCGCGGATGAGTTTGCTTCGGTGGCAGTGAGTAATGCAGAGGTTTTACGCCAGTTAGGAATACACGACTGGCTCATCTCTGACGATAGGCACATCGTTCCCTCGCGCGAAGAATTTATATTGGCCGGCAGGCAAGCGACGGAGCCATCCTCTCGCCTGCTGGACAACGAGAAACTAGCGGACGAATACAATCGTGTTCTCGTCGAGGCGCACCTCGGTATCACGTGCGCGGATTACGCGCTGGCCGATACCGGCACACTGGCGCTTGTCTCGGGCGGTGAGCAACATCGCCTAATCTCTCTCTTACCGCCAATCCATGTTTGTCTGCTCGACCCGCGTCATATCTTTCCCAGTCTCAACGAGCTGTTGGCGCACCTGCAAGTTGCCTGCGAAACGTGCCGCACGCTACCGCAAACGTTGACCTGCATCACCGGGCCAAGTCGCACTGGCGACATCGAACAGACAATCACACTGGGCGTACACGGCCCGCGCAGTTTACACGTCATACTCTACGAGCCCTAAGCCTGAATCATGAGCAAAGTCCTGGTCACCGGAGGAGGGTTAGTCGGCCTCCTGGTCGCCATGTTCCTCAATAAGAGAGGGAACGAAGTCGCTGTCTTTGAGCGCCACCCCGATATTCGGGAAGTGGGTATTCAAAGCAATCGATCGATCAATTTAACTTTATGTGAAAGAGGTCTGAGGGCGCTGGCCTGTATAGGGTTGGACCGGGAAATTTATGAGCTTGCCATTCCGGTTTACGGACGATTGATTCACTCTCCCGAGGGCGAACTGACCTATAGCCCTGAGACTGAGAGTCTTCTCAAAGGTTGGTTGGTAAAAGCCAGAGAAGAAACTTCGTCATCAGGCACTGGACAACTATGGAAGAGCGCATCAGTCCCCAGGCAATCTTTTCCCTGGGATTAAGTTTCTGGGGAGCAAAAGCATTATTGAGCGCCGTTGATCTGGGTCTGTTTACAGAACTGGCCAAAGGCGCCCAGGATGTTACAACGCTGGCGCACCACCTGGGACTGGACTCGCGGAGGGCGCGGGATTTTTTCGATGCGTTGGTGGCTTTAGGAATGCTGCAACGCGATGACGGGCAATACTCAAATACGCCTGAGACAGATATGTTCCTCGACCGCAATAAAGGCTCTTACATTGGCGGGCTGCTGGAGATGGCCGACAGCAGGCTCTATCCGGTTTGGGGTTCGCTGACAGAAGCGCTCACTAGCGGACAGCCGCAAAATGAAGCGAAAGAGGAAACGGATTACTATGCCAATCTGTGCAGTGACCCGATCCGTTTGCGTGGTTTTCTCTATGCCATGTCCGGCTTGGGCATGGAGACCCAAAGGTCATTGCGCAGAAGTTTCCGTGGGAAAACTATCGTACCTTCGTTGACGTTGGCGGAGCACAAGGCGGGCTCTCCGCGCAACTCGCTTCGGCACATCAACATCTCTCCGGCGGGTCATTCGATTTGGAGCCAATCGGGCAGTTCTTTGACGAGTATGTAGCTTCGTTTGGGCTGAGCCAACGCCTGCGATTCCACCCCGGCAACTTCTTCAAGGATACGTTGCCGGAGGCTGACGTTTTAATCATGGGCCACGTCTTGCACAACTGGAATCTTGAAGAGAAACGCGCGCTCATTCGTAAGAGTTTTGAAGCACTGCCGGAAGGAGGAGTGCTGCTTGTTTATGAAGCTCTCATCGACGACGATCGCCGCCACAATGCTTTTGGACTTTTGATGAGCCTGAATATGCTGCTGGTGACTTCGGGCGGGTTTGTTTACACGGCTGCTGAATGCGAGTCGTGGATGCGAGAAGCCGGGTTCCGGACGACGCGCGTCGAGCATTTGGTTGGGCCGGACTCGATGGTCGTGGCGACGAAGTAGCTCGACTGTGAGTAGTAGAACTCACACTTCGAAACACTGTTTGCGAAAGACCGCGCCGGCGCGGTTTTTTCGTTTTATTGGGTCTTTCGTTTAGAGACAACAAACGGTGCAATGCGAGAGGGGATAGCCCAATAACATTGCACCGTTGTTTTAACCCTAAGTCTCACGCCGGTACCAACGCGCAACTGTCGAGTCTATGTGATGCAGTCTAAGCGCGTGCGCGAGTCAGGTCAATAAACAGCCGCGAAATAAAACATATCGACGGACACAGTTTAGAGTTCAAGCATCAACCATAGGCGTCTCTGTCCTCTTTCCTGCAAACCATCGACGGCCTCTGAATTTAAAAAGAAAGGGACCGGGATCTAAGAGGGACTGTTGAAAAATCACCAAACGAAGGAATAGCAGAGGCTTTGTAACACAAGAAACACAATAAAAATGTTGACATTGCCGCAGACCATCAATACCATTCATCCGCCTCATGGCATGCCCTAGTAGTACTAATCCCGGTGGTTTATGACTTTGATTTAGGGAGCGTGGGCCGCTCCGAGTGGTCGAAAGCACTCTTTGGCGATGCTGGTATCCTTACATTCCATTCTTGAACAATCCTCAATCGCTTCTTCGAACTTCGCGCTTGGGGCAGGGATCGTATTGATGCGATCTAGCTGGGAGCGAATCGATGATTGCGCTCAATGGCAGCTTCTTATTCAGAGGCAGTAAGGCTTCACTCTATTGCGCTCTGCTGTTTTTCCTTTTCGTGAGTGACTGGTCCCTCGCGGACAGCCAAATCGTCTCCGAAAAACAACTGCGCTCTCGTGCGCAGTTCTTCACCTCTGATGTCCCGGTGTCGTTTCCTGAGCGACTAGTCGTCACTCCTTCAGGCAAAGCGTTCCTGCTGGATACGGATCTCTCTACTCTTTTCACCTTGGATAAAAGCGGCAAGCTAAAGCGAATGTGCGGGTCCGAATCTCTGGCTTCTCCGTCTGATATAAGTGTCGATGCAAGAAAGATTACGCGAAAATTCGACCGTCCTGAATTGCAGGCGAAGGTCTTGATTGAACTGACAAATAAAGCGCTCTCCAATCGTGACACGAGCTTGGCAACGGAACTACTTTCGGAAGCCTCTGATGTAACTTCGAAAGCACAAGCGACTCCTGACAAGGCCATCCTGCTTCTGAACATCGCTCAACAATTCGGCAGATTTGATACGATACGTGGCTTTGAGACGCTGGGAGATGCGCTCAAGCTTATTAATCAATTAAAACCCGAAGAAGCACCTGTGCGCTCTGTGGTGGCCAAATCAAGACCGTTGAGAATCAAGACCTACACCGTCCTCAACGGTAATGAATTCTCTGCCAGCGATCGCGCAACGCTTGAATCTATCAATTTCAGTCAATTGGGGTCTTTTGTGGCCGAGGACTACACTCAGACCAGACTGCTCGGTAATAAGCTCGAGCAGCCTTTGTGGCGAACCAAATTCCTGACAGCAGTCGCCAGCGCGATGCTATTAACATCGCAAACTCGTCCTGCGTCAAGACTAACTTCATCCAACTGATTTAAGTCGCGCTAAAGTGTGAATACAACGTTCGGATTGCTTCGCTTGTTCTTCCATTGCGAGCAGTGGCAAGTTGTTGAGGTCAACTCTACAGACATTCAGTTACTTCTCTCTCTCTCTCTTGGGTAATTATATACTTGACTGACTCCGGCCCTGTTTTCTCGGGCGCCGCCGCCGAACGGGCGTCCGGTACTTGAGCAAGTCAGGATGCTTATGTGCGATCATGTGCGTCAAGCCTTGGTAAGTCTTGCCTACCAGTTTCGCCGCGTGACTCACTTTGCCATCCGACTGCATGAGCGCCTGTTTGATTAAATCATGCTCATACTCCAATAGCTTTCGCTCTATGTCCAAAGGCTTTGCCAGGAGAATGTCAACTGCTTCGTCCCGGCTCAATTCCCGGCGCACGCTGGCAGCGAGTTTTCCCGCCGCAGCATTCAATCGTAAGAGCACGTCCAGACTTTGAGTGTTTGCCAGCCACTCCCGCGCTTGCTGATATGCCGCCTGCAAAGTATCCGGTGACAGGCGATCTACTTCCTCGATCAAAGTGAGGGCCGCTAATCCTGCTCTGTTGAGTGCGTCCGCTTCGTGGGCTGCTTCCATCGCTCGCTGCAAGGTGACTTGCGCGCGCGCCTCTTTCCCTAAACGGGCCTGAGCGATTGCCTGTAGGATTAGGGCATCTGCAAGCCAACATTTGTGCCCTGCTTTTTCTAATTGTGTTGCTGCTCTGCGGGCGACAGTTTCGGCGTCTTTGAATCTTCCCTCTGAGATCAGTAGCTCCGCGCGACTGCTGTCAATCTGTGCTGTTCGAGTGCGATCCTTGAACCGAACAGTTATCGTTCTCGCTTGGTCAAGATGCTTGTGAGATTCTTTGAACCTTCGTAGCTTTGTAAGCACGCGAGCTTCATTGTTTTTGACAGATGCGCAATAGACATAATTCTTTGCCAATTTTAATTGGTGCTCTGCGGCTTTGTATTCAGCAAGCGCGCGTTGAAAATAATCAGGCTGGTTTTCCGCGGTTCCGATTGTGCCCCACGTGATGGCAAGCTCATTGTGATATGAGGCTTTGACTGGCAGATATCTGACGCTCGCAAACACAGGCCTATTCTCAGTGAGAAGTTTTAGTGCGTCGTAGTGTCGTGCCGCCGAGTGTTCGACATCTACCAGTTTGAGAAGTGCCCGCGCCCTTTTGAGTCCTGTGGGCGGCAATCGTTCCAAAGCCTCAAGAAGCATAATTCGCGCTTCGTTGACTCTACCTTCTCGCCAGTAACAATAGGCGATCTCTGACTGTGCTTCGGCAGCTTCTCTTTTACAGTTGTTCGACTCGTAATAGGTAATGCTCTCAGTGAGCAAATCTCTCGCGCTCT
>Ga0207670_10000563_pt1 | contig 20522 bp, 14 predicted proteins | sample KBSS23HmetaG_FD_184339 | JGI IMG/M metagenome (GOLD analysis project Ga0207670, IMG submission 184339) | Switchgrass rhizosphere microbial communities from Kellogg Biological Station, Michigan, USA - KBS S2-3H metaG (SPAdes) (version 2) | ecosystem: Host-associated > Plants > Roots >... | reverse complement strand
CTTCGACGGCAAGAACTACCAGCGCAAGCCGGCCATAGATCTGCCATGCAGTGACGACGTGATCGTGCGTCGCAACCTGATAAGGAATTGCCATCGCGGCGTGGTCTCGAAGGGCGGAGGCCGTCGCGTCCTGATTGAGGCGAATGTATTTGTAGATAATTCGGGCGCGGCGTTTGCCGGAGGTTCAACTGATCCAAATCTATTCATTGACGGTCGCTATGGTGACCCTTGCTCGTTCGCAGTCTACGAATCGTATGACATGACCGCACGAAGCAATCTTGTCGTCTCGACGCGTCCAGGCGAGCGACCCGTCGAGCCGATTGCGATTTGGGCAGCAAAGGATGCACTCATTGAGAACAATACTTTCGTTGGCATCGGTGAACGCGGAGTCGTGTTGATTCGTCCCGGCAATGAGGTTGATAGTCCCGCGAAAGGCTGTGCACGCTCCGTCCGTTTAACTCAAACCGAAAATCTGGCGATAAGAAAAAACATCTTCATACTTTCGGGTGTTGTTGACGAGACGATGCTTTACCAGATTAGCGGCCAGGGAGTGAAGGTGAGTGGATTCGATCATCGCGACAATACCTTCTTCAATCGAGGACACGATATACCCGTTGGTGGGTTGGCGGATCCCAACCGCGAACCCGGATTTAGCAAAGAAGATCCCAGGCTCGCGGGCGGCGCCGGCATGGATTTCAAGACGTGGATGGCGACGGCCCAATCAAGAGCGAAAGGCAGGGGAGTTTCATACCAGGTGCCGAACAACAAATGAGCGCAAACAACCATCTGCCTGAAGCACAACCGCACTTGTTGCGGCGCTTCGGATTACTGGAAGCAACAGCGCTCAACATGACGAACATGATCGGCATCGGGCCGTTCATTACGATCCCTCTCCTGCTATCGACGCTTGGTGGTCCACAGGCAATGCTCGGTTGGCTGGTGGCCTTAGTAATAACTATCTCTGACGGCATGATCTGGAGTGAGCTGGGCGCTGCAATGCCGGGCTCGGGCGGTTCATATGTTTATTTACGCGAAGGGTTTGGGCGTGAAACTTTCGGCCGGTTGATGGGATTCTTATTTATCTGGCAATTCATCCTTAGTGGACCACTTGAGATTGCGTCAGGTTACATCGGCTTTACGCAATATCTTGGCTACATCTGGAAAGATATTAGTCGGATTCAGTCGCTCGCCGTGATTGTGGCGCTCGGTGCGCTGAATATCACGCTGCTTTACAGGCGAATTACTTTTATCGGCAAGCTGACCGTCAGTTTGTGGATCGGAACTATTCTGACGACGCTCGCGGTAATTGTGACCGGCGCATTCAATTTTAAGGCCGGCATCGCTTTTGATTTTCCACCGGGTGCTTTCAATTTCTCGCTCGGATTCTTCCTCGGGTTGGGCGCGGCAACTCGAATCGGGATTTTTGATTACTTAGGCTATTACGATATCTGCTACATAGGCGACGAAGTGCGGCAGCCAGGCCGAACCATCCCGCGCTCTGTAATCATCAGCGTGATTGCGGTTGCTCTGATCTACATCGCAATAAACTTTTCGGTGATTGGAGTTGTGCCGTGGCGCGAGTTCGTACCGGCCGATAAGCATCCGGAATCCAACTTCATCGTTTCCATTTTCATGGAAAGGATCTACGGCGAGGGTGTAGCCACTTTCTTTACAGCGATGGTGCTCTGGACTGCGTTTGGGTCAGTGTTTGCACTGTTACTCGGTTATTCGCGTGTGCCATACGCCGCCGCAATTGACGGATACTTCTTTAAAATCTTTGCACGTCTTCATCCGAAGAAGAACTTTCCGTACATCTCGCTTGTCGTCCTGGGAGTGATAGCGATCGTGTGCAGTTTCTTCTCACTCGGAATGGTGATCGATGCGTTGATCACTACGCGAATTCTAATTCAGTTCATAGGCCAAATTGCGGCCGTATCACTTTTGCGGAAAAACGAGCCGGAGCTGCCTCGTCCGTATCATATTTGGCTTTATCCGCTGCCGAATTTGCTCGCTCTGATCGGCTGGACATTCGTTTTTGCAACAACCGATTGGACCATCATTGCGTTCGGGTTAGGGACACTTGTCATTGGCGTGGTCTGTTTTATCCTGTGGTCTCGTCATACGCAACAATGGCCGTTCGCGAGAGCGGGGGAACTATCTGATGCCGTTTAATAGAGAGTTGTTCTCCCGCAAAGGCGCAAAGGCGCAAAGGAAATGCTTGCCGCGTTTGGGCGAGATCGTTTTTACAGACCAGCGCGTTCCAAAATAACAACTATGCCGCAGCTTACGGAAAACGAAATCAATCAATTCAACCGCGATGGTTATCTGATGCGGAAAGCTTTGTTTGACGCGGAAGAGATGGATCTCCTGATCAGAATCGGCAAAACTGACAAAAGATTGGAACGCGAAGCCTTGGAACGTAAGGATGCGAATGCGACTACCAGCAAGCTGTGGTTAACCGACGTTCTGGAGGATGATATCTACAGCGCATTCGTCCGCTGTCTCCGACTCGTTGAGCCAATGGAACAGCTTCTGGGCGGAGAGATTTATCACTATCACCACAAGATGATGCTAAAGGAGCCATTCGTTGGTGGTTCGTGGGAGTGGCATCAGGACTATGGTTATTGGTATTCGAACGCGTGCTTGTTTCCATACATGGCAAGCTGCCTGATCGCTGTCGACAGCGCGACCAGAAAGAACGGCTGTCTGCAAGTGATAAGAGGCTCGCATCTGATGGGCCGAATTGACCATAACAAAACCGGCGATCAAACCGGTGCGGACGTTGATCGTGTGAACGAAGCGCTAAAACATCTGGAACTTGTTTACTGTGAAATGGAACCGGGGACCGCGCTCTTTTTTCACGCCAACCTGCTTCATCGATCGGATGCGAATCGTAGTCCAAACGCGCGTTGGTCTCTCATCTGTTGCTACAACGCGGCGCGTAACCCATGTAAAGGAAGAGCAAATCATCCCGAGTACAGTTATCTCGAAAGATGGCCGGATGAACGGATTAAGGAAATTGGAAGACGTCAGCTCAAAGAGTCAGATTTACAGGATTGACATGATTATCAGGATTAACATGTAAATCATGTAAGGAAGAGTACGAAATGAGTGATCATTCAAAGCTAACGAGACGAGAACTATTGAAAGCGGCCGGCGTTGCTGGTGTGGGACTTACTGCAGGCGGGTTCGCGACTGCCAATGGTGAAATTGAAGCGCCTCCTTCGAAACAGCAAACGATGATCGGGGTGAAGTTTGAGCCACGTGATGTTGTCCGAATAGGTATGGTCGGAGTCGGGCTCCGTGGCACAGATGTGCTGGGCGAGTTTCTGGCGATCGACAAGGTAGTGATCAACGCCGTCTGTGACGTCGTTAATGAGAAATGTGTGCGCGCGGCTCAGCTCGTCGAAAGGGCCGGGCAGAAGAAGCCGGCGATCTATTCCAATGGTGAACGTGATTTTGAACGTCTTTCGTCTCGTGACGATCTCGATTTCATCTACATTGCTACCCCGTGGGAATGGCATGTTCCGCAGGTGCTTGCAGCATTGAAAGCAGGAAAACACGTCGGTACAGAGGTTCCGGCTGCTTATACTCTCGAAGACTGTTGGAACATCGTTGATGCTTCGGAAACAGCTCGCCGTCACTGCCTGATCATGGAGAACTGCTGCTACGACGATTCAGAAACGATGGTCCTCAACATGGTGCGCGCCGGACTGCTCGGCGATCTGGTACACGGGGAGTGTGCCTACAACCATGATCTGCGCGAAATACTGTTTGAGAACAAAGATGAGGGCCTGTGGCGGCGACGGCATCACACGCTTCGCGATAGCAATCTGTATCCGACGCATGGTCTCGGACCGATGGCGCAGTACATGAGCATCAACCGCGGCGACAAGTTTGATCACATCGTTTCAATGAGTTCGACTCATCTCGGGCTGGAAGCGTATCGCAAAGATCACGTGCCCGCAGGAGATCCGAAATGGAAAGAGAGCTACAAGACAGGTGACTACAATACCAGCATGGTAAAAACCGCTTTAGGTCGCACGATCATGTTGCAGCACAACGTCAGCACGCCTCGGCCGTACGATCGCATCAACCTGATTCAGGGCACGAAGGGAATCTTCCGCGATTATCCACCGCGGATATTTATTGACGGGCAGGCGGGAGGACACGGTTGGACCACGCTTGATAAGTACAAAGACCAATATGAGTCACCACTCTGGAAGAGCCAGGGTGAGACGGCGCGCAAACTGGGCGGGCACGGGGGAATGGATTATCTGATGTGCTACCGCCTGATCCAATGTATGCGTGAAGGTCTCGAGCCGGATATTGATGTCTACGACGCCGCCGCGTGGAGTGCGCCCGGTCCCTTGAGTCAAGTCTCAGTTGCGAAAGGAAGCGCGCCGGTGAAGTTCCCGGACTTCACGAGGGGGATATGGCAGCGCACTAGATCGTGATAAGGAAGAATACTCGCGCCTTGGCGCGAAAATCCTCACTTCAAACTGAACCATTCAGCCGGTGCGCGCACTCGCGCATCAGATCCACCTCCCATGACGGACGCTTCGGACTATCGGGATGCGTTCGGTCTGACGGAATCCTTCCGGTGAGATTCAGGAAAACCGCCGCCGAGTGTTTGTACGCCGGAACAGGTGAACGAAAACTGACATTGCCCAGGTGTTGCAGCGCATCCGCCAGCCCGTAATACTCCGGATCGCCGGCTTCCCAAAGACGATCGCGCTCAGCGAACTTCTCCGGGGCAAACGTGGCCAACCCCAGTAAGTAATCCGAGCCATACTCAATCATATCGATTGCGAGATCGTTCCCGGTGTAAAGGCGAAAGTCAGGTCGCAGTTCGTCGCGTAGTGCCAGTCTTTCCCACTCCTTCCGTCGATCGAGAGACGAGTGCTTGAAGCCGATCAGTTCCGGTATCTCCATCAACCCGCGAATCGTTGCGTCGTCAAAGATCTCTCCATTTGGTGCGAACACTCGGCCCAGTTCGAAGCCCAGTATCGCAGGATAGCCATGACAGATTGCTCGGTAGCACGCCACCTTTTCGCGTGACTCTTTTCCGTGAAGGCGCTCGGTTTGACAGAGAATTGGGGTTCCGCCGTGGTCGATGATCTGATCAATCTTCCGCCGATATTGTGAAACCACATCGCCATCGAGTCCCTCGATGTAAGCACCCGCGACAAATTCTACACCTGGACCAAGCGCCTCGCGCGTCCACTTCAGAACCCGCAACTGTTCATCTTCGCCAAGGTAGTTGATGTAACCGGTATCCATATTAACCGCATTACCCAGCCCGGCAACGTGCGTGGCGCGGAGGTGACTTTGGAACGCTTCGACAGCAATGCTTCCATCGGGATTGAACGGCAAGAGTGCAGCGGCGATGCCATTCACCTTTCGACGTGGTTGTACGCGGCTGTTGAGTTCCTCGATTCGCATCACTCGTCTTTCTTCTGCGCCTTTACCTTTTTAAGCAGCACCGCGTTCTCAGATCGTTTGTATTCAGGGTCCAGAGGGTAGCAGCCGGATGGAAGACCAGCCCGTGGCGCCGTCGTGCAATCGCTGAACGTGCGACAAATGTTTTTGCGCTGGAGCGCATGACCCTTAATGATGTCAATCGGTAAAGAGGGATACGACAACACCATTCGTCCCAGGCCAACCAGGTCAGTCCAACCTTCGCGGACAGCGGCTTGTGCCACATGAGGCAGGAAGTCCTGAAGGTAACTGTAAGCCGAACCCACAATTATCAAGTCGGGGAATTGCTGCTTGAGTGTGCGAGTCACTTCCATTTGCCGGCAAACACCGAATAGCGGATCTTCCGGCGCAAGATAACCGTCCGATGGTGGATAAAACGCCGGTCGCTGAATGTGTGGATTGTAGTACGGGCTGCCGCCGGAGATGTTTACCAGCTTCACTCCTAATTGAGCGAGTAACCTCATGAACTGCACCGGTTCGCGAAGATCGTACTCGGTTGGATTTTCAGTACTAACGCCAAAGCCCCAGCGGTAGGGAAGCAGGTTGCCCAGCGGTTCCGGAATTCCTGTTCCGATCACGTCGGCGTAAAAGGGAACAGCATCGAACGCAGAGACTCGAACACCGATCAACAGGCGAGGCGCCACTTTGCGCACACCTTGCACTACCTCGCGCAGAAACCGGGTGCGGTTCTCAAAGCTACCGCCAAAGTCTCCCTCGCGTGTATGCGCGCTCAGAAACTCGTGGCCCAGGTATCCGTGACAATGCTTTATATCGATAAAGTCGAACCCGGCATCCTGAGCGATAACGCCCGCCTTACAAAAGTCTTCAACAATGTCTCGGATGTTTTGATCGCTCAACACAGGATAGTCAGAGGAGATGCCTAGTCGCCGATCCAGAATCGGATGGTGATAGAGGATTCGTGGCTCGGGACGGTTGTGAGCGTTCGGCCGGCTATAACGCCCGGAGTGAGTAAGCTGAAGTCCAACGAGCAGATCGGTGGCGGAGCCGGTGACACATCGATGCTGCGTAATCAATATTTCGCGAAGCGCAGTGAGATCCTCTTTTGAATGTTCGTTAATCGCGAGCTGGTTGGGATTGGCACGACCGTCGTGCCGAACAGCGACTGCTTCGCCGCCCCAAATCAGTTTTGCACCGCTGGCGCCAAAATGTTTCCAGCGGCGAAAGGTTAGGTCAGTAGGCCGGCCATCTGCCGTGCCGTCCCAACCTTCCATCGGTTGTATTGCAAACCGATTTCCGAGATGGATACCACTCTTATCGATCGGTTGCCCGAGTGGTGACGAATCACCAGAGATCAATTTATCGTCGCATGGAATGTGAATCTTAAGCTTTGCCAGATAGGAGCGAAAGCTGTTGACATCGCGCAAGCCGCCGAGATGTATCGAGGATGAGTTGGACGAATGAAGTTTTGACCTTTGATCGCGGTCAGGCATAGCAAGTCTCTCCTCGAACAAGCCGTCCAAAATTATAGATGAGTTCGTATCGAATAGGAGCTTAATTATGGCTCCGATGGCCCCACTCTTTGCATGCTGTGCGAAAGCGGGATTCATACGTCCCGCAAGCAAATCCCTTCTGTGAATGCAGCAGATACTCTCAATTCTTGTTGGACGATGAATCGGTATGCGATTAGGCGAGCAGTTACATCTACCTGAGTGATTAAGTATTTGTTACCAGTGGACCAACCGATCGAATCCCGGTAAGCGACTTTTTAGACCGATATTATTGGCGGTATCGCTTTGGGCGGCAGAAGCGTTGTTTCCACTCGCCCACGCGCCACATTCGCAGCCTTCCGGAGCTGAAAGCAGAAGATCGTCGCTTAGAAAGGTTATGCAGATCTGTCGCTAGAGAATGATGCGGTTGAAAGGGGAATCCGATAACTAATAGCTCACCGACCACACGGTCGGCCTTTCTTTTAGCTAACGCTATCTTAAGCAAATCGATCAACGGCCAGTCCTGCTGGCCGCTGTAAGTGGTTGATTTTATTGGTAGCGGGGGGCGGGATCGAACCGCCGACCTTGGGGTTATGAATCCGGCCACTAAACAGTGCGCCAATTCCGTTTTGGCCACATTTATTAACATTTTCGCGGATCGCAGCCCGTTTGGAGTGCGTCAGTTTGCGTCTGTTACCACCTATTTCCATTCAAGACCGACACAAATTTCCCCACACGAACGTACAACGTTTCGGTGAACTCCTCCGTCGAGAATGCTTCGACAAATGCGCGCTCAGAGATTGTTTGCAAACCCAGAACTGCTCGCCTCATTCTAAGCTATCACATATCCTTAGGCTGAGATTACGGAGTGGCCATGACGTGTTAGCGATTGTTGGAGCAGTATCGATGGCGAATGTGCCACTGGCGACTCTGCATTTACTGATGCAGAGTGCGACGTGGAAACGGACCAGAACTGGTGTCCGTGATGCTGCTGATTAGGGTGAGTAATACAACTTGCTAGTCAGTTCATCAAGCCAGGAGGGAGCCAATGCAGAACGGCTTCGAAAGTTCAATCGCATCTACTGTGAAGCGGTGCTCTATGTCCGTGTTTCAAGTTTAGATGAAGTGAGAGAGCAGACGGAGCAGTTAATCACGCGTACAACGAAAAACGTCCAAACGAGTCTCTGGACCACCTGACGCCCCGAGAATATTTGTTCACCAAACCTGGAGTCTTTAATAACCCAATGGGGTGTAATTGCCGGACTGTTATAGGTGAACCATATATGTGTGTTGCTAAAGTAGAAAGCTATAGGTATAAGTATACAGTTCTTCCTCAGACGCTTTAAATAGATTGAATGACCGAAGCCTAAGAGCAAAGGCCATCTCTAAGCGATCTTAGCTTAAAGCCCAGTTCAGACTCGGTACACTTTTACAACCGCTCGCAGGGGAATCTGGCCTATGGTCGGTCAGACCATTTCTCACTACCGCATCATCAGCAAGCTCGGCGAAGGTGGAATGGGAGTTGTGTACGTTGCCGAGGACACCTTCCTCGGCCGCCGTGTGGCTCTCAAGATGATGAACCGTGAGTCTGGGAATCAGCACTACCGCAAACGGTTCTTACGCGAAGCTCAGGCTGTCTCTTTGTTAAGTCATCCCAATATCGCGTCAGTCCACGACTACGGTGAGACACCTGACGGCATGCCCTTTATCGTTATGGAGCTTATTGAAGGGGAGACACTCGAGCAACTCTTGAAGCAGGGTGCATTGACGTTACCGCTCACTCTCGAAATAGTCGAGGGTGTGGCTAAGGCGCTCAGCGAGGCGCACCGGCGTGGCATTATTCATCGCGATATTAAACCTTCCAACATTGCGCTCACCGAGCGTGGCGAGGTTAAAGTTTTCGACTTTGGTCTCGCCAAGCAATTAAACAGTGAGGCGACTCAAGTTGACCAGGATCCGGACCGGCAGGCGCTATTCGAGACGAGAACGCGCGAGGGGCTCATTATCGGCACGCCGCTTTACTTCTCACCCGAGCAAGCTCAGGGCGTCCAAGTCGACACCCGGACCGACATTTTTTCTCTTGGCTCAGTGCTCTATGAGTGCCTTACCGGGAGCCCGCCATTCATCGGTAAGAACGCCGTGGAGATCTGCGCCAACCTCCTCCGCGATAATCCAGTGCCCCCGTCGCAAATGAATCCGAAAACTCCGTCCCAACTGGATTCCGTTACGCTTAAATCCCTCGCGAAGAGTGCAGATGAGCGCTATCAGACGGCAGACGAATTGTATGCCGCTGTTCGGACCGTTCGTAATTCCTTGTCAGCCGACCAAAACCTGCAGCCTCCTTATCGATCCCGTGTTACACGTGCAATACGGACAGGTGTGCAAACGATCTGGCCTGTCACTATCCGTCGCGAGCGTTTTTTTGGGGCAGTTATCCTTGTGTCGGTCGTCATGACGCTGCTGTTGATCGGAGGAGTCTCGCTGTACCGGCGTAGTTCGTCGCCTCCGCCCCCGCACGCGGACGCCGTGCGATTTTACAATGAGGGTGTGAACGCACTTGTTAACGGCGCTTACTACAATGCAAGTCAGGCGTTTGAACGCGCCGTCAATGCTGATGGAAAATTCGCGCTAGCACAGGCGTGGTTAGCTTTGTCGTACTCCGAACTTGATTACGAGGACAAAGCCACAGAAGCGATGTTGCGCGCCAATGCGCAAATGCTGTCGGATATGTCTGGATTGTCTGCGGATGACGGCTCCTACGTGCAAGCCATTCACCGCATCATCACGGGCGACTTCGAGGGGGCCGCAGTCAAATTCCTTGAAATGGCAGAGCGGGCACCCGATGTGGCCAAGCCCCTTGCCTATTTGTCAGCTGGTCGGGCATTTGAAAAAAGCGGGCTCATAGGTAAAGCAATAGAGACCTACCAGTTGCTTATTCAGCAACAACCTCAATCTGCAGCCGCTTTCCTGCGGCTCGGTGTCGTCTACGGACGAAAGCTCTCACATGCCGATTCGTTCACAGCGCTCCAGACGGCCGAAAAACTTTACCGTGAACAGAACATTCAGGAAGGCATCGCCGAAGCGCTTTATCAGCGCGGCTACTTGCTCAATAACTTGGGCAAGCCTGACCAGGCGCGCGAACAATTACAACTCGCCCTCGACGTCGCCAGAGGAGCCAACGCGACGCCCCAAACGATCAAAACTCTCGTGCAACTGGGAATCAGTTTTTATATAAGCGGGAAGTCGGATATTTCCGAACAGTATATTGCCAGCGCCCTCGAGTTGGCGCTTTCAGAGGGCAGTCATTATCTCGTAAGCAATAGCCTCGTGGATCTCGGGAATGTCTTCTTCCTGCGCGGAAAATACGACGCGGCCGAGAAATATTTTAAGCAGGCTCTTGAAATCGCTGCACAGAACAAGGCTAAGCGCGCTGAAGCGAGGGCTGCCCTCTCGCTTGGGAGTCTGCGCATGCAGCAGGGAAAAACTGATTCAGCCATCAATTCCGTCGAGCAGGCACTCTCGTTTTACAACAAGGGGCAATATTACAAAGAGACCTCGTCCGCTCTCCTGTTGCTTGGCCGGGCGCGGGACTACAAGGGGGACTACGCTGGTGCGATCGAAGCGCTAGGTCAGCAACTCCAACTTGCGCAGAAGGTTGGTGATCAAGCGCAAGTTGCGCAGTCGCATGTTGAACTCGGCACTTCACTGCAACACCAAGAGAAATACGCCGAGGCGCTTGACCATTTTGAGACAAGCCATCGCATCAATCAGTCACTGGGCCTCAACCAGAATGTCGGGTATGACCTGATGAACAGCGGCAACCTGCTCTGGCAATTTGGTAGGTACGAGGAGGCACGCGCGGCACTCAACGATGCGGCTACTATAGCCCGTCGGCCCGGCGGAGAGAATAGGCAGTTGCTTGCGTGGGTCGAACTTTTCAACGCACGGCTTGCGCTAAGCCGGCGAGACTTCGTCACAGCTCGAGATAAGAGTGTAACGGCGTACAATTTATCTCGGCAGCAGTTCAAAGACATAGCCGCCCAAGCCCGATACGTTTCGGGGCTAACCTCTGCTCTTTCCGGCGCGCCCCATGTTGGCATCTCACAATGTAATGAAGCATTAGCGCTCGCCCAGCTTACCGGAACCCCTCGACTCGTAGCTTACGCGAAGTTGGCGCTTGCTGAGGCTCAGCTCGAAGGCGGCGACGCAGCGTCGGCGCTGAAAACTGCCTTTTCAGCGCAGGAAAGCTTTCGCAGCTCGGGACAACTGGATTCACATTGGCGCGCGCTATTGATCGCGGCTCTCGCCAGCCAGCGTGTGGGTGAGCAGGCCAAGGCAAGTGAATACGCACGGCTAGCCGCCGCCGTGCTATCCGAGTTGTCCCGGCAGTGGGGCGAAGCTTTCGACCGGTATTCTAATAGATCAGACGTTCTGCACTACCGAAAGAGGCTCACCGAGATCCTCGCCGGAGGTAGTTAAAATCAATAACAAAGAAAGGGAAAGGGATGGCGAAAAAAGAAGCCAGGACGCGAAAACCAAGCAGCCCTAAACTGGCGCAGCAGAAGGAAACTGTGCGAGCACAACCCACTCCCATCATCATCACGGGCGGCTCGCTGACGATAGAGTCCCAAGGTGTTGATTTCAGTCAGTTCACGCCGGATGGGCGACGCAAACTTAAACACCCACGTAACGCTCGAATCATTTCCGTTGATATCAGGGATGGGGACGACCCAGACGGAGCAGTGCGGATTAGCTACGTTCCGCCCGCCAACGGTAAATGCGTCATCACCGTCAATTATTAGAAGCCTCCAGATCGAAGGATTTAGCCCCAAAGTGCGTCGGGCCGCGGGAGAGTTGGTGGATCACCGGAAGTCTTCTTTTCGTTATGCGACCGCACGCGCTACGTGGCAGAACTGGGCGCGTTAATAGCTGTAGCCCGGCCGCCGCTCTCCGGGGAAAGTGGGGGAGAGGATGAAATCGTCATAGCTGTTGAGTTTGCCGTCGCCGGTAATGTCAGTCACACCCCATGCCGGGTCGGTGGACCGGTTGTCGCGGGGAAACGAAGCGTCCATTACTGTTATGTTTTTCCAGCCTAAACTGCGGTAAATGTTTGGCTGGTCCATTACCCTATTATAAGCGTCCATGTGCACCCACCGTCCGTTGTCGAGGAACTCTAAGCAGGCGTGTGCGGCAACCTCACCGCCGAACGTGAAGCGCAGGAATTTCAGAGCGGCGGGGATGCCGAGCGCGCGCAGGAAGCTGACCTGAACGACGGCCAGTTCGTCACAAATTCCCCGTCTACTCAGTTGGAATCTCACTAAAAGATCCGCCCACGTAAAGTTACCAATATGCCTGATGGTACTGTCGTACGTATATTCATCCCTTACGTGAACGCATACTTTAATGGCTTTTTCGAAGACGGTAGTCGCACCCTGGGCAATGCTCATTGCCTCCTCACGCAGCGCGGAGGGGTGATGCAATTCGTTATCCGCGAGCCAATCATTGCCGGGAAAGTTTAAGGGGCCAAGGTGCTGTAAGGTGAGTGGAACGAAAGAGGAAAGGGCGACGGCGGCGAGCCGGTTCACCTCACTCTGTGGGCTGACGGCAAACGTTTCGAGCGAATCGCTCCTTACAACCTCTACCTCCCAACTGAGTCGCGGCGGATCTTCGTCGAAATCCACGACCGGACGCACGGTCTGGACGCCCTCCTCTGCCACCGTGACCTCCGAGGCTAGGCGCAGGACGGCGCGACGGGAGGTGAGGCCGTCGCGCCCGAGATCAAAGTCGGCAGTGCGAACCACATCTGAGCTGAAGTTGCTCACCTCAACGCCCGTGTGACGTTTCACCCTGGCGGCGTATAGCTGCGAGCGATCGAGCGACTGCACCACGATGTTCACATGCCCGTCGTCGGAGGCCATAGTCTCGTGCCAGAACTCGCCCCCGTTCTTTCTCAGCCAGGACTGGAAATCATTGCTCGTTGCGAGTTCCGGATAGCGTCCCACCAGAAGAGTCGTAGAAATGTATCCGGACATATGTGTTACCTCCTCATCGTGCTGACCCGTTTTATCCAGGACTGCCTTAATTGCCTGCGGGCATTTTCAAGCCAATTCGCACACGGACCATCACAGTGAGTACACGACCGTCACGGTACATTTCCCGTTCGCTGGCACCGGGAGTTCAATCGCCGGTAGGGCGGGATTATTATCGTCCTTGAAAAGAACCCTCGTTATTTTTCTCGCCCCCAATGGGTGTTTTAATCTGTGCCCGTCTACCTTTTCCCAGTCATTCCATTCGACCACTTCGCTTATCGCCAGCAGTGGCGAACCGCCGGTGATGATGATGGGCGTGGGTTGTTCTATTGGCGGCTTGTCGTCATCCTGCTGACGTTCTACCGGCTCACGCGATTCTCTTTTTTCATCGTACTTGGTTTGCGATTTCGAATTCATTTTGGTCTCCTCGATTGCGCAGGATGTATCTATCACCTGCGATTCTGTAAGTTAATTGTCTCCAGTGAATTTTTTACGCTGACATGAGGCCACACCTACTGTCGGTTGATGCGCAGTAAGGCAACCTCGGTCGGAGCCGGAGCCGCGACGGTCAGCTGCGCTACATCTGCCGGCTCTAGGCCAGCCGGTGCGGGGGGCAAGGCCGGGGCGCTCTGCGGATCCTGACCGGCGGCCTCCCGCTTCTTGTCTTCTTTGCTGTACTTCAGGAACTTGAGAATCGAGTTAACGCCCTCGGTGCCGGCGCTAATGATGAGTGCCGTCACAACAATGTCAAGCGTTCTGTTCGGCATCGCATCGGTAAGAATATCCAGGACCCCGGGGTTAAGTTCGCGCGCTAGCGCGTAACCGCAGCCGAAGGCAACAAGGCCGAGGATGGGCTTTTTGAATTTCTGGAATAGCTGCTTGCTGTCGAGGTCGAAAAACGAGGTCAGAATCTCCAGCAGTTGCTGGACAGCGAAGCCCGCAGCGAAGACTGGGGCCAGTGCCAGGATGATCTTGTCTATAGAACTCATCGGAGTCTCTCCTTTTCGGTGCTTGAGCTGACGCTCTTATGAAGTCCGTACGACCAGTGCGTAGGGCTGTGCGTGCAGCGGAATGCGACTCGCGCGCACTACGATATTCACGTCCCCGACGGGGATATCAGTCCAGACGACCTGCTCAACGTTATTCTTCGTGTCGAATTCGGCAGAGGAAGAGGGCATGTTGCCGTGGCGCTCTTGGCCGTCGGCTGCGCGGACGATTAGGTCGAGGTCATTCTGGAGCGTTTCGCCTGGCGGATCAGTCCACACCAGCGTCACCTTGAGGGCGGAGCCGGGCAAGGTGATCTTCACTCTGCTCACCTCCTCGTCGCCGGTCTCCAGCGCCATGTCCTCGTCTCTGAAGATCACGGACTCACCCGCTGCGTATGGGCCGACCGTCGACGCCAGATCTACCCTGCCGAATCCCTCGGAGAGATTAGGCAGGGCTTCGGCCTCAGACGGCACGTACTGCCCGATGATGTCGCTGCTTCCGTTGATGAGCATGGCTTTCACAAGTGCCGCGCTTGGGCTTTGCTCGTGTTGTTTCAGGAAGAACTCTCTGACGATTGCCGCGCATCCCGCGACCAAAGGCGTCGCCATGCTTGTGCCGCCCATGAAGCAGAAGAGGGGATCGGAAGACTTACCCCAGAACGAGCCCACGTTTGCGGCGCGTGAGTGGGTTGAGAGGATTGACGTTCCCGGCGCGACTACGTCGGGCTTGATCCGCCCGTCGCGAGTGGGCCCTCGGCTGCTAAAGGCAGCCATCCCTTGCGGGTTGTCGGCCCAAGCATCGGAGGCAAGCGGGTCAACGGGGAAGTCCGACGGCCAGGGCTGCCCGTAAGGCTTCGAATGGGTCGGTCGATGACTTTCCGAAGCACCGACCGTGATGCAGTTCTTAGCTGTGCCCGGAGAGCCCACTGAACCGGCGTCAACGACCCCACTGGCGTTGGCGTCCGTGCCCTCGTTGCCCGCCGAAAAGCAGACGACCAAGTCACGGTTATTCCAGACGAACTCGTCGACCTCGAAAGAAGACTGGGTATAGATGCCGAAGACTGGACTTCCCCACGAATTAGTGTGGACGCGCGCGCCATCGTCTTCATATGGCTCGCGGAACAGCTCGTTTAAATCTTCCGGCAGTCCTCCAAGGTGACCGGCCGCGTCGTACACGGACTGAAGGACCAAGTCGGCCCGCGGCGCGGCGCCGCGAATCCGCTCGCCCATCAAATCGGAGCTGCCGTCGCCGAGAACGGAGCCCGCGACGTGCGTGCCGTGCCCGTGCGGGTCGTTGGAACTCGGCCGACCGAGCGCGTAAAGCTTCCGCACGCGGCCTGCGAAGGCCGGGTGGATGTCGGAGGTCGAACCGCGATCGAGACCCGTGTCGCACACTGCGACAATTTGGCCGTCGCCCTCGAACCCGCTGGCTGTGTGAGCGAGGTCGGCCCGCATGATCCCAAGCGCGATGTTGTTGGTGAGCTTCGGCGGGAGGTGCTCCTCGATATGTCGCACCTCGTCCAGCGCAGCGAGATCTTCCAAATACTGCGGCTGGACTCTGAGTCGCACCTTGCCACGACTCGTCGCCAGTTCGTCCGGGTCTAGCCGTGCCGCTCGAGCGACCTTTTCCCTTACTGCTTCGCCCGTGACGTTGCGGTGCAGCACGACCTCGACTGACCTCGGCTCCTGCGACATCGAAGTCTCGGGGGAGTTGACGGCGAGCAGATCGGCCACCGCGGTTTCACCCGACCGCGTGAGGAGCTGCGGCGCGACCTTAAACCTTTCGAGATAGACGTTCGCCCACTCGACGTAGGGTAGCGCTCGGATCGCGTCCAAGTCGGAGGAAGGGTAGTGGCAAACGTAAGTCGCCGCGGGAACGTACTCAAGAATCTCGACGCCGAGTCCGCGGAGCTCCTCTTTCTGAGCGCGATTGAGCGGCGCGTTGGTCTGGATGAGGACGTAATTTGAAGCGGAGCTGTCGACGCTGTGCAAGCCAGCGCTCTCAAGCCCCATCGCCTGAGCCGTCGGATCGAGGGAGATGCCGTTGATCGTGATCTTAGCCATAATTCCTCACTTGCTGCTTAGTTGATAATCCTCCCGGCCACTACTCACCGCAGCTTTGAGAGGAAACGCTCTCAGACCAGTGCTCCCGTGAGGTCATTTGTTGAAACCTTTGAGGAGCTTGGCGAGGTCGAACGTGAACCCGAAGCGCCCGCGCACCTCTGACTCGTTAATCAGGTCAGAGCGGTTCGCGACGGAGATGGAGATCGGGAGCGTTATGCCTTCGAAGAGCGGCAGTGTCAGCTTCGCTTGCCCGACGTAGGTGGGTTTGGCGGCACTCATCCACTTGCCTTCACCTTCGAAGCTGAGAGTGATAGGGTCTTTACCACTCGCGATGTTCCGCTGACGGTTGAGATGGAAGTAACTCTCGAGGGCGAGCCGGCCGCCCCGCTTGTCGCCGCCAACAATCTTGCTGTCTTCGTAGTCGAAGGTTGCGTTGGCCGCAAAGTTTAGCCGCTGGTAGAGACCCACGTCGTAGAGCAAACCCGTGCGGTATTCGTCGGCCGCGTCTTGTCGCCGCTGCTTGGTCTGGAAGCTGAAGGAGAGCTGTGGCCGCCGCCGAATTTTTTCAAACGCCTCCAGCGCGGTTGACTGCAGGTTAACTTGCGGGGCAATCCAGCTTTCGATGATGGCCATAATTTCCTTCTTATGGGTGGGAGTTAGCATGCCGAGGGTCGACTGCATCTGAGCCGCGTTGTTCATCCGCTCCTGAACGAAGCGATTCAGCGCAACGACCTCCGTCTCGCCGGGGGCGGGGTAGCCGAGGCCAGGGCCGAGTTGCGCTAAGAGGTATCGCTGGACTCTGTCGGTTAGATTAGTGAAGCCGATCGCGGCACCCACCACTGCATCGGAGACCTCTGTGATCTGTTTGCGGTTGCTCTTATTGCTGGCGTCCCGTTTGTTGATGATGAGGTACTTGAACCCAAGGATCGTCGCGTCGTCATCATCGTCATCGGCCTCGCCATCGTCGCGGCCGATGGTGAACGAGAGGCGGCGAAGACCAGCATGCCGCTGGTAGAAGGCAGGGTCGAGCGGGTCATGCCCCTTCGTTCCGGCGTAGAGGGCGTAAGCGGTGGTGGTCAGGGACGGTGCGGTCGAATCGTCGTCGTCCCTATCCTTCTTCAAGCCTGCGAAGTTGAGCGCGAAGCCGAACAGGTCAGGGGCCTCGGTCTGGTCAACCAGCGAGGTCGTGTTCTCGGCGATGCTCGGGGTCTCCACCTGCTTGCTGGTGCCGGTCTGGTTGATGCGCGCCGCGGCGACTCCGTACACGAGGCAGTTCATCCATTGGACGCCGTCTTGGGGCGCAGTGCATTTCGGCTCATTCTTGACGGAGGGCAACTCCTGCGACACTGCTCCGACACGGCAGAAACAGACGAGGAGGAGAACAAAGAGGCTTGTGGCAGCCATTCTCTTGCGCACGGCAGTACCTTCCTTTCGTTTCGGGCGTCAGCCCGGATCATTAGCCTTCAGGCAGTAAGTATTCGTAAAGTCTCGGTGAAGTTGTCGGCCGGGTGGTTGCTCTCGTAATCGATATCCTTCAGCAGGTCGATCAGTGTGCCGTCGTCTTCGCGGTGTTCCACCACGAGGGTGTATCTGATCGCGGTGAAGAACGACATCGTGACGCCGTATACGTCGCTCTCGCGGTCCGACTCGTCTCCTTCCTTACTCCAATTCCACTCGTAGACCTTCTTGGGGTGCCCAGGGAACTGGTGCTCCGACAAACGTGCCTTGTCCTGACAGACGAAGGAGAATATTGGTTCGGCACCCTGCACCGTGAGCCGGAAGAAGAGGTGCTGGCCCTTGCTAACGTGAACTTTGACGGCTCCGTCGAATTCACGGACTGTTCGTTTGCCTGCGACTCCGAAATCTGACATGTTCACAACTCCCTCTCTCGGCGCCATGGCCGAAGTTAAAAGGTTCATGAAAAGCAACTGTGCGCTGCGTCGCCGGTAATTCGGCATTTCGTACCTAATGGGCTTTTGCTATTGGTATGCCAACCCGAGGTGAGTCCCACGGGAGCGCGGTGACAACTTGGTTTCCGCAGCAAAGTGCGGAAGTTGAGTTTTTCCCTTGTCGTGAACGCGCCGCATCGATGGACATGGTCTAGCAAAAATGTTAGGACCGCTCGCATTTCTGCTAGACTTCTTGATTGTTTAATTCCTGACAGCGTGGTCCGGTAGAAAGCATGAAGCCTAGATTGCTGGTCATCAACGGTGCTTTAAGCGGCGAGACTTTTACTTTGGCCAGCGGCGAGATGTCTATTGGCCGCGACCCATCGAACACCATCAGTTTGCAGGACCCGGCCGCGTCGCGTCGGCATTGCCTTGTAAGGGGCGAAGGCGCGCGGTTCTGCGTGGTCGATCTCCAAAGCTTCAACGGCACACTCGTCAATGGCATTCATGTTCAAGAGCAGGCTCTCGAACACGGAGATCAGATAGCCGTCGGTGATACCCTCTTTCTCTTTATCCTCCACGATGACGTGGATGTCGCGAAAAAAGGTTCGGTAGCGTTCGAGGAGGTCGGCCGCGAGTTGAATTCTACGATCCGGCTGCTGAAGGAAGACGCTATCTTCGTTCACCCAGAGAAGCTGCGGGAGGCGCTGTCGTTGAACGCGCGAATCGAGAACGAGTTAGGTGCGCTGCTGAAAATCAGCAGCGTTATCAACTCCATTAGGGAGCCGAAAACGCTGCAACGGCAATTACTGCAACTGATGTTGGAAACTATCCCCGCTGAGCAGGCTGCACTACTTCTAACAGGCGCGAGCGCGAAGGAGATCGTCCTGGTCGCAGGTGCTAGTAGGAAGCCCGATAGCGAAGAGCCAGTAAGGGTGAGTATGACGGTCGTCAATCAGGTGTTGCACGACGGCACGGCCGTCCTGAGCACGGATATCAGAGGCACGCAGGATTTCGCTGTCGCCGAAAGCCTGATAGACACGCGATCCCTATTGTGTGCGCCGCTGGTTTTTTTTGAGAGCGTTACGGGGGCGCTTTACCTAAACAGCAACCGGGCCGGCGTCTTCGACAGCCGCCACCTACAGCTGATCACGGGCGTTGCCGCGGTCGCCGCAGTGGCGCTGGAGAACGCGCTGCATTACGAGTGGGTGGAGGGCGAAAATCTGCAGCTCCAGGCCGAATCAAAGCTGGAGCATCAGATGATCGGCAGCAGTCCGGCGATGCGAAAGGTCTACAACTACATCTCACAGGTCGCGCGGACCGGCTCGACCATCTTGATACGCGGTGAGAGCGGCACAGGCAAAGAGTTGGCAGCCCACGCGGTCCACCTTAACAGCCCGCGCGCTTCCAAAGCGTTTGTCCCCGTCAACTGCGCAGCCCTGCCCGAAGCGCTATTCGAGAGCGAATTCTTTGGGCATGAAAAAGGCGCTTTTAGCGGGGCCAGCGCGCAGAAACAAGGGCTTCTGGAGATGGCCGACGGAGGGACCATGTTCCTGGATGAAGTAGGAGAGTTACCGTTAGCAACTCAAGCGAAGCTCCTGCGCGTCCTTGAAAGCAATGAGGTTAGGCGGGTCGGTGGAACGAAAACATTCAAAGTCGACGCACGTATTGTAGCGGCCACGAACAAAGACCTCGAGTGTGGCGTTGAGCAGAAAACCTTCCGACCAGATCTGTACCACCGGCTCAACGTGCTCTCTTTCGAGATGCCCCCCGTGCGAGAGAGAGAAGAAGATATCATGGCCTTGGCCCATCACTTCATTCTACATTTCAACAAGGTGCATCAACGACGTGTGGTCGGAGTCACACCGGAGGCCCGTGAGCGTTTAGCGAAATATCATTGGCCCGGTAATGTCAGGGAGTTGAAGAATGTAATTGAGCGGGCAGTGATCATGTCGCGAACCGATTTTTTGACTGAGGACCACTTTCCAACTCCAACGCGGGAAGTTGGGCAGAACAACAGGCCAGCCGACATGAGTATTCGCGACTCGACCAAAGCGGCACAGAAGCTAGCTATTATTACGGCTTATCGGCAAGCGGGCGGCAATTACACCCGGGCTGCTGAGATCCTGAATATTCATCCAAACCACTTACACCGTCTTATTAGAACCCTGAACTTGAAGCCAGCACTACTTAGGGAACGCCCGTAATGTCTCCACCCCAGAGTTAAATCCGTTGTTGGGTAACGTTCAATAGTGGTTGCGAGGCGAAGAGCTCGAATAGACTAAGCGCCTTATTGAAATCAATGAGGCGCGGCTAATTCGTTTTAAGATTTAGACCCGTTGTCACCATGCTTCATGGCCGCAGAAGTACACAAAACTTAGAACAAGAGTTCAATAACGCACGTTACGTTTTCTTAGCCCCCGTGCACACGCCTGATGAACTTCAACAACGGATACTTCTGTGAGCCCAACTGGATTTTGCAACTTCGTCATCAACCCGGAGTGATGTCATACCTATAGGATTGCCGGCCAATATGGCGCTTGATATTGCAACCGACGTACAGCGTGTCAATAGTCGCAGAGTGCTAACGATAACTAAGAATTATTCGCAGTCGTCCCGGATTGG
>Ga0207670_10000558_pt1 | contig 20611 bp, 16 predicted proteins | sample KBSS23HmetaG_FD_184339 | JGI IMG/M metagenome (GOLD analysis project Ga0207670, IMG submission 184339) | Switchgrass rhizosphere microbial communities from Kellogg Biological Station, Michigan, USA - KBS S2-3H metaG (SPAdes) (version 2) | ecosystem: Host-associated > Plants > Roots >... | reverse complement strand
CTCGTAAAGTGTTTTCCGCCGGAGCTCACGCTCGCTGTGCGACTTCACCAATTCTCTTCCATAAGTACCACCCGCCGGCCACACCTGATACAGGAAGTACTGATCGCCATACCGGTGAAACACCAGTGTGTCCACATCCTTCGAATTCAGACTCTGCGCCGAGTTCGTCAACGGAAGCACCGAGTCGGGATGATTCACGTTGCTAATCAATAGCACAGTATCGCCTGAGGACGGCTGAGCGCGGCCGATTGAATACTCGCCGGCCGGAAGCTTGCTATCGCCCACACTGAACTCAAACGGAATGTTTATTCGCATCCTGTTCGACAGGGACTGCGCCTGTGCCGAGCCAACCATCGCCATCACACTCAACAAACCAATCATCGTTAACCTTACAAGTTTCTTCTTCATAAACTCCCCTTTCTTTTAACTGCACCGCAGAGAGTAGTGTTGAAGAAGCAACCGAGTCATAAACATGCGGTAATTGTTCGGTAACGTTTTTTGGCTCATGAATTCTCCTTTTCTACGCGTTAACAATATGGAAGCCCACTTCGGTAATGAATGGTTTATAGACTTTACTCCGGCAAGGATGGAGAATACTCACATGCACGGGGGATTGCGCGGTGACAACTGCATAGTCTTCGAGCCGTTTTGCCTGGACCGATCCAACGAGTGTCTGTGGCGCGGATCGGAAGTAATCAAGCTCCGGCCCAAGGCTTATGCCGTACTCAATCAACTCGTCGAGCGTTCCGGAAACCTCGTCACGAAAGAGGAGCTCCTCGCCAGCGTCTGGCCGGAAACTTTTGTCACCGACGCAGTTCTGAAAGTCACCATTCGTCAATTGCGAGACGCGCTTGACGACGATCCCAAGGCCCCACTGTTTATCGAAACGGCGCACCGTCGAGGCTATCGATTTATCGGTAACATCGCAAACGGCGCGCAACCGGCCGCAAAAAGCACGACCCCACGACCGCGCGACGACGTCCAACCACTCGGTTTTGTCGGACGCAACGAAGTGCTCTCGCGAATGCGAAGCTCTCTTGAAAAGATCCTGCACGGCGAACGCCAGATCGTATTTGTCACTGGCGAACCAGGCATCGGCAAGACCGCCCTGGTCGACACGTTCGCGCGCTATCTCGCTTTCGATCAGAACATAAGAATCGGCCGCGGACAATGTCTCGAACAGTACGGCACCAGCGAAGCCTACTTGCCCATTCTCGACGCTATGGGCAGCCTCGCTCGAGAAGACCAAAAGGTTGTTGACGTATTGCGCGCGCACGCGCCCATGTGGCTGCTGCAAATGCCGGCGCTGTTAAGTGCTTCCGAGCGCGAGGCGTTGAGTCGTGAAGTGTTGGGCGCGACACGCGAGCGCATGTTGCGGGAAATGGGTGAGGCACTGGAGGTGCTGACATCCGAACAGCCTCTCGTGCTCATACTCGAAGACCTGCACTGGAGCGACAACTCAACACTCGATCTGATCTCATATCTCGCCACGCGAGTCCGGCCAGCGCACCTGATGCTGATCGGAACTTACCGAACTGCGGAGTTGATTGCGAGCGGACATCCGCTCAAAGCGGTCAAACAGGAACTGCTTGCCAAGAAGCAATGCGAGGAGTTGCCGCTCGACTATCTCAGCGCGGAGGCAATCGCGAAGTATTTGTCTGTCATATTTTCGAGTAACCGGTTTCCCAATGAGCTCGCTGGTTTGATCCACGAACGCACTGAAGGCAATCCGCTGTTCATGGTCAATGCCGTCGAATACCTGTTAACGGAAGGATTGATCGTCAAGCATGAAGGGAGCTGGGACTTAGTTGTAGAGATCGAGAAGGTTGAAGTCGGAGTGCCTGACAGCATCAAGCAGATGATCGAGAAGCAGCTCGACAATCTCAGTGCGGAAGACGCGCGCACGCTCGAGGCGGCAAGCCTGGCTGGAGCGGAGTTTTCCACACTCGCGGTGGTGGCTGCGGTGGAAGAGGATTGTGCGGCTGTCGAGGCACGTTGCGATCGACTCGCGCGGCAGCGTCAATTCATTCACGATTGCGGAGTTCTAGTGCTGCCCAACGGAGAAACTGTTGGCCGGTACGGCTTCATACACGCGCTGTATCAGAACGTGCTGTACGAGCGCGTTTCACCTTCAAAGCGTGTTGAGCTTCACCGGCGAATCGGAGAGCGGGGCGAGGAGGTCTTCGGCGAACGCGCGCTGGAAATCGCGGCGGAGCTGGCGATGCACTTCGAGCGAGGCGGCGACTACAGGCGCGCTTCGAAGTATCTGCAAAGGGCGGCTGACAACGCGCTCCGGCGATTTGCGTATCAGGAGGCAGCCACCCTGGCCCAACGAGGACTGGAGCTGGTCGAGCGAGTGCCGAAAGATGCTGAACGCGCGAGCCAGGAACTCTGCCTGCAACTCACTTTGGGAATCCCGTTGATTGCGACTCAGGGCTACGCTGCGCCGGGCGTGGGCCAGGTGTACACAAGAGCGCGAGAATTGTGCCGTCAGATTGGCGACACACCCGATATCTCCGAAGCGCTCTGGGGGCTGCGGGCGTTTTACATTTCGACTGCCGAGTTAGGCAAAGCGCAGGAGATTGCCAAAGAGTTTCTGCAGCTTGCGGCACGTTTGCCGTATGCGGGACTCGCGATGCGAGGACACCTTGCGATGGTGATCACGTCAGTACACATGGGCCAACTCGCTCCGGCCCTCGAACATTTTGAGAAAGCCCTTTTGCTTTTCAAGCCTGAGCAGCATCGAAATGATTCGCTCTATTATGCGCAAAACCCGGGAGTGGCAATGCGGTGTTATGCGGCGTGGGCACTCTGGATATCCGGTCAACCGGATCAGGCTTTAACGCGCATCCAGGAAGCTATCGCTCTCGCTCGCGAGTTATGCGAACCGCCCGGTCTCGCATACGCGTGCTATTTTGCTGCGACCCTTCATCAACTGCGTCGCGAACCGCAGCAAGCGCGGGAACAAGCCGAAGCAGCGCTGGCGGTTGACCGTACACACCGTTTGACGCTGTACCACGCGCATGCCGAGATTACGCGGGGATGGGCGCTGTTTGAGCAGGGCTCCCGGGAGGAAGGGATCGAACAGATGCGGCAGGGACTTGCCGTCCATCAAGCAACCGGGGCTAAAGTAATACACCCGCAATTTTTGACTTTGTTGGGTGAGGCGTTAGGGAAGAGCGGCCAAACGGAGGAGGCACTGCGTTTGTTGGACGAAGCTCTGGAAACCGCGCAGCGCAATCAGGATGAGAACTACCTCGCGGAGATCTATCGCATTAAAGGCGAACTTACAGGTGATGAAGAGTGTTTCAATCAGTCACTCAGAATTGCGCGGCGGCAGCAGGCTAAGTCGTGGGAGTTGCGCACGGCGATGAGTCTCGCTCATCTCTATAAACGTCAGGGCAAGCAGGCAGAAGCGCAAGCGCTGCTCGCGCCCGTCTACAACAGCTTCACGGAAGGTTTCGACACGGTTGACTTGCGTGAAGCAAAAGCGCTACTTGATAACCATGCGTGACGTTGTTTCGCAACGCCTCGACAATCACAAGCTGTCTTCATCAGAGTTCAAAAAACCAGTCGACGTAGTGCGCTGGTTGGGCGCAGTGCAGGCGCAGGACTTCTACGGCGCGAAGTGGGCGCTTGCGCTGAGAATGCGCAAGGCGACGGATGCCGTCGTTGAAAAGGCTTTTAACGAGGGCCAAATACTTCGCACGCACCTGTTGCGTCCGACGTGGCACTTCGTCGCGCCTGACGATATTCGTTGGCTGTTGCAGTTGACGGGGCCACGCATAAACGTCAGGTGTGGACCAAACTATCGCAAGTACGAACTCGATAAAGAAACTTTTAAGCGATCGAACAAAGCGCTGACCAGGGCTTTGCAGGGCGGAAAATACCTGACGCGTTCGGCATTGAAGAAGGTGTTGAATCAGATTGGAATAGCCGCAGACGATACCGTGCGCATGGCGCATATTCTTCTGCGTGCTGAGTTGGATAGTGTTGTGTGCAGTGGTCCGCGAGTCGGTAAGCAATTTACTTACGCACTTCTTGAAGAACGCGTGCCCGCGACGAAACCGCTGACTCGCGATGAGGCCCTGGCGAAACTCACGCAACGCTATTTCACCAGTCATGGACCAGCAACCCTGCAGGATTTCATCTGGTGGTCCGGCCTGACGGCAGCCGACGCAAGGCATGGCGTGGGGCTGGTCGATCGCCATCTCAGGCAGGAGTTGATCGAAGAAAAAGTTTACCTGAGCCCGCGGGTTGCAAAAACACCAAAGCCCACGCATTCGGCTCATCTCCTGCCGGCATACGACGAATACACAGTCGCCTACAAAGATCGTCAAACAATCTCTGCTCAGAACGATCGCTGGGGCCTGCTTGGTCCAATAGTCATCATCGACGGCCGACCCGTAGGCACGTGGAAACGCACAAATGACGAAGTGGCCCTGAACCTCTCGCCAAACTTAAAGGAACCAGACCGACTCGCAATCACCCACGCCGCCAATCGCTACGCAGCGTTTTTAGCCCGCGAAGCGGGCGACAGCATAAAGCCTGGGGCGCAAGCCCCAGGTTAGTCCAAAAAAATAAGCCCCAAGCCCGTGAAACGGGCGACAGCGCTGCCGCCCGCTCCGCGGGCTCCCGTTCTCATTTTTATTGGGCTACCTGGGGCTTGCGCCCCAGGCTTTATTCTGCCACCTGCTTCGCAGGTTCCGCGCGCAACATCCTTAGGGTTACCTGCTTTGCAGGTTCCGGATCAACTCGTACGAGCCCCAGACCTGCAACGCGAAAATAGCCGCAGTTACCGGAATGATTATTAACGGCAGCGGCAACGGCACCAGCACGGCAATCGTCGCGGATCAACGCCACTTCTTCACTCGCGACCAATCAGCTTGCAGGTTCCACTTCAAACCGCGACACAGAAGGATAGGACGGTTCTCGTAGCGATAGGCGTACGGATTGTTGAGCGTGGCAGCGACGGTGACTGAATCGAAATACTTGCGTGCTTCGCGTTCTTCCTCGCCGAGGAGGATCACGATGTCGCCGGTGTAGTGCCGCGGACCCCAGAGAAAATAGTTCTGATGCCCGCTGATGGCTTTTGGCAATCCGTATTGTGGTCCGAAGAAATCAACTGCCGCTGCCTGGCCATAATTAGTGCCGTAGATCGCAGCTCGTTGCTGTTCTTCCGGTGGCAGCGAATGATAGACGCGCGCCACAGCCTCAACGAGACCCGGCCACGGAAATTCATCGGCGTAATACTGCGGCAACGTCTCGCCAACAAAGCTGCGTTCGGTTTTCGGAACTTCGAAAGGCAAATGAGACTGGTAACGAAGAAACGTTTCTACCGGCAACACGGGCAAGACCAGCGGCAGCAACGGCAACACGCCCAGCATTAACCAAAGGAAACACGCCGGTCTCAATATCGCACGTAGCTTCGGGCGCGTTGCAAGTAGCGTTTCTGTCGCAAGCGCGCCGGCCGGAAACAGCATCACGTACGCCGCCGCCGAGTAGTAATCCTTTCCATGCGTGACCATGAAGAAGAGGATCGTTATCACAAACGCCCATCCAAACACACGATACCTGTTTGTGTGTCGAGAGAAGAAATAAAACAGCAGCCCGCCAAACCAGAAAGGAAAACTCGCGGGGTTCATCATCAGAACCTGTTGCAAAAGATACCGGCCGGGCGGAAGCACCACATCTTTTCCAGTGGCGCGAACGTTTCGCATCAGTTCGAGGAATGGCCAATGGTTTTGAATGTTCCAAATGAGGTTCGGCAGAAAAATGAGAAAAGCGACTGCACCGCCGAGCAACAGCCACGGCGTGAATAATAGCCGGCGCTGTGAAGTGAGTAGAAGTCCGACGATTAGTGCCGAAGCAAAGATCACGATCGAATATTTGTTTAGCAGACCAATACCGGCGAGCGCTCCGAACGCGAGCCATAGTTTTGGATTGCCGGTGTTGATGAGACGCAGGACGAGGTAAGCACATCCACCCCAGAACAAGGGCTCGAGACCGTTCATCGCAAACTGGTGATCGATCACCCACCACACTCCGGGCGTGGCGGCGAGCACCGCAGCCAGAGCAATCGCAAAGCGTCCACCGCCAAGCTCACGCGCGAACGCGCTCGTCAGCACGATGCGTGCTGCGCCGGCAAGCGCAGGCCAGAACAGCAACGCGGGTAGTGAAGTGCCCAAAGTGTGGCGAGCGATCCAACCGAGTACCGCGATCAGCGGTGGTTGATCCACGTAACCAAACGCGAGGTGTTCCGAACAGGCGAGGTAATAAAGTCCGTCTCGAAAGTAGCCGTAACGAGTGGAGGTAACGAGATGTAAGGTGAAGTAAACGAGCGCGATGATGTAAACCCAGGGCCACAGCGAAGGACGTGTTGAAGTATCAGATCTCATATTAGTGTCGATAAAACTCTAACGTCGCCTGCGCCATCGTGATCACTTTTTCACGCAGCGAAGCAGGCTCAATAACTTCGAGGTATGGACCAAACGACACTGCATATTCACATGCCATCTCTTCAACATCAAAACCAACCACAGCTTTTCTCCAACCGCGCGAGTCAAACTCTTCCGTTTCAGTGACACGAGCGAAACGTCCCGCAAACCACAATCGTTGCCAAACTTCGGGTGAGACCCAAAACATCGCGAGATAGTTAGGCACGTTCGCCTTGAATGCCGACGACGACTGCTCCCAATACCGGGCCAGGTCGAAATCTTCAGGGACTGCGGCGTGTTCGTTCAAGACTTCTGCCTGCGCGATGCGCGACACGCGGTAACTTCGCACGTGCGCATCCACAGCGCCGACGAGATACCACACACTTCCCTTCGCTACCAGTCCGAACGGCGCGATCACACGTTGGACCGTCTCGCCATGCTCGCCGCGTTCGTAAGCAATTTGTACGTAGCGCTCCAACCAAAGTGCTTCCTGCAGGATTGGTAAAAACGGCACGGCTTCTTCGCGCCTGGACCAGCCGCTGACGTCGACATGAATACGCTGGCGTGTGCGCTCCGCACCCTGACGAAACGTCGACGGCAAAGAAGCCAGCAGTTTCAGCAGCGCGCCGTCAGCAGCTTTTTCGAGTCGCAGGTCGGCCAGCAACTTCGCCGGCTTCGTCAGGAAGAGCGACTGGATCTCAGTCTCAGTAAGTCCAGTAAGGTCAGTGCGATATTCACCAAGTAACGACCACCCACCGCCCGAGCCCCGCACGGCCACGACCGGAATGCCGGCGCCACTCAGCGCGTCCATGTCGCGGTGAATCGTTCGCTCCGAGACTTCCAGGCGAGAAGCGAGATCGCGCGAAGTCATGTGGTGATGCGTCTGAAGCAGCAGAACTATCGACAATAGACGATCCGCGCGCATTTTTGTGGGCCTATTCTATCTTACAAATATGACAGAGGGTGTCATGAAATCCCGGCTATTTTCTCTTTTAAGGAGGATAGAGCCATGCGCAAAGTAACTTTTGGAGGCGCCTGTAGCCTCGACAACTTCATCGCCCGCAAAGACGACGCGGTCGATTGGCTTCTCTGGAACAAAGAAGCAGGCGAGATCATGCGGGATTATTGGAAGACGATTGACACCATCGTCATGGGCCGCCGTACTTACGAAGTCGCAGCACGAAGTGGCTCAAAGGGTGGCTATTCAGGTGTGAAAACTTACGTCTTTTCACGAACGCTCAAGAACAAGAGTAGTAAGAAGTTGACGTTCGTATCGGAAGATGCGGCGAGCTTTGTGCGGCGCTTGAAGGAGGAAGAGGGGAAGGATATCTGTGTGATGGGCGGCGGCGTGCTGGCGAAATCGCTGTTTGAAGCAGGACTGATCGATGAAGTTGGGCTCAATATCCATCCCGTCTTGCTCGGTTCCGGTGTTCCGCTGTTCTATGAAATGCCGGGCCAGATTGATTTGGAGCTGGTGAAGTGTCAGCAGTTGGCGAATGGTTGTGTGGTTGTGACGTATCGTACTAAAAAGTAGTACCAATTTGCCGCATAGTATGAACTTGTTTTAACTGCAAGGAACTATGCGTAATTATATTGCCAACCGAAAATCCTCGCGCTAACCTCCGGTCTTACGAAGATGAGCAACAGTCGCCAATTTAATTGACGGCTATACACTTTGTGGAAGTACCCCGAAAGAGCGGTAGCCGATTGTCAAGCCGAACTACCGCCCTCTCGTGACTGGAACGCACACAGGCAACACCCACTTTTGCCTCCGGGCATGCGCGCCCCGGTACTATGTCGAAATGAAAAGGAGCAGGTGTTGAATAAGGCGCGAGGGCAAACCCGCTAGTGAGACGCGCCCGACTAGTTCGGGCGATCCGGGTATCCTCTAGGTCGGCGCGAAGTGTAAGTGAAAATACACATAAATTCAAGAGCGCATCTTCGTCAGGAGTTCTGGCCTGATGGGACGCTCACGCCGAAACAAGCCATTGAAGTTGAGCCACAAGTTGCTGGCGATCAGAAAACGTTTGGAAATGAGTCAAACGCAGATGGCCAGGGCGCTTGAGCTGAAGGTCCACTATTCGGCGGTTTCGAATTTCGAGCTTGGCACGCGCGAACCGGACTTGCTGATCGTGCTGCGTTATGCGCGACTCGCAGGCATAACGATGGAGATGATTGTCGACGATCAGATTGATCTGCCTTGGGTAGAAAACTAACCACCAAGTCTCAAAGGCACAAATTGAATTAATGTTTTTGTGCCTTAGTGTCTTTGTGGTTAATTGAATGGTGCACGTACGGCGCGGCCGGGATGAACATTTGACTGGAGCTGACCGTCTTTTACGATCAAGACGCCGTTCACTAATACAAACTTGACTCCCTCGGCGTATTGGGCCGGGTCCTGGAAGGTTGACTTATCGACGATCGATTGCGGGTCGAAGATGGTGAGATCAGCATCGGCGCCGAGGCGAATACGGCCTTTGTTACGCATCGAAGGCACTCGTTTCTCGAGTCGCTGCGCGGGCATCAGAGTCATTTTGGTTATTGCATCCATCAATGAGAGCGAACGTTGCTCTCGCACGTAATTGCCTAACACGCGCGAGTATGTACCGGCAGTTCGCGGATGTCCCTTGCCCTTTTCGAGGATACCGTCACTCGCGATCATCGTGATGGGACTCTTGATAGCCGCGGATACGATCTCTTCCGTCATCGAAAAAACCGCTACCATGCCGCCGATCTTTCGATACTCAGCAAACGTTTCCTTTGTCAGGCGCTCTCCAGTCGCCGCCCACTGCAAGTCTTTGTAGTCAATACCAAAAACTTCCTGCCATCCTTCATCGAATATGGCGGACTTGATGTCGGTCATGCCCGCGATGTAGGGATAACACTCCGTCGTCACGTCGAGCTTGCGCGACTTTGCTTCAGCGATCATCTGCAGCAGCTTCGGCGTTGCTGGACCACCGGTGCTTTGAATGTGAACGACGTGCAGCGGCGCTCCGGTGATCGCCGCGGCTGAGATGACTTCCTCCAGTGCCTGAATACTGCTGCCGGGCTCCTTCACGCCTGCGTGTCGCATGTGTACGTGACACGACGCGCCATAACGCGCTGCGACGCGAAACATCTCGAGGATCTCCCAGCGCGACGCATTTGGCGTGTACTGAATTCCGAAGCCGACCGCAATGGCGCCGCGTTTTAAGCCTTGTTCGAGGCTCTGCTTCATTGCGTCGATCTCGGCGTCGGTGGCGGCGCGGTGCGCGGCATCTCCAGTGGGCAGAAACTTGATGGGCTCGTGCATCGCGGCCATGCGTGCCGCGAGGTGTCCGGCGCTGACGCCGTAGTTGATCAGAGACTTTTGCTCGCGTTGCGCGTACCAGGCGTCGATGTCACCCGTGCCGACTTCAAGCTCGAGAGCGGTTGTCACTCCATCCATCGCTTTGAAGCGATAGTTCTCTTCGTCCTGGCCGTGCTGGTGCAGATCGATAAAGCCTGGAGCTACAACCAGCCCACGAGCATCGATCACCGTGCGGCCTTGAAGTTTGGTTGAGGTGATTGCGCGGATGACGCCGTTTGAGATGCCGAGGTTGCGGATGGCGTCGGTTTTTGATTCCGGATCGATGACCCGACCGTTGAGGATGACGAGATCGTAGGCGGCTTGCGAGTTCGGCAATGCAGGTAGCATTAGCGCGGAGATAATCAGCAAAATAGGTCCTATAGGACCAATAGGACCTATTCGCATCACCGAACCTTCCCGCGCGCTTCCACGCGCCACACCGTCTCCACCTGCTCACCCCGCACGCCACAGATCTCATCGTGCATGTTGACCGTCGTGCAAACGTGATTCGGAATGATGCTGAGCCGATCACCAACACGGTAGCGCCGCTCGGAACGCTCGACATTTAAATGTCCGTGCTCCTCCGAAAAGCGTTCGACCTCCAGCGCCGGATCTTCTTTCACGAGCCCGAACCCTCGCCCATCGCCCGCCTGGTAGCGATCGTGTGAGAAAGTCTTCGACCCACCATCAACAATCGCACGCCCGCTCACTGCCGTGCTCACCACCGTCACAACTACCGACAGCGCGCAATCCTCCAGCGAAGCCGCATCGATCGCAACGGTGTTCCGATCGTTGAAAATGTACGTCCCGGGCCGCACTTCGTTCACGCCGTGAAACAAACTGCTCTCGTAAGCAGTCGGCGTTGACCCTCCACTGATGATCGACAGCGGCAAGTCCGCGCGCTGAAATGTCTCTAGAGATCTGTCAAGAAAATCGTTTACTTGCATGCCTAACGCCGCTCGTTGCTCTGGTACAACGCCGAAGTGTCCGGGGAAAAACATCAAGCCTCGAAACTCGAGTCCCGGCAGCGTCGCGATCGTCTGTGCGAGTTTCAATAGATCGTTCTCATTGCTGAGCCCACAGCGTCCGAACCCCACGTCCATCTCGATCAGCACACCGATCCTCGCTCCCTGCCTCGTAGCTGCGCCCGAGATTCCACGCGCCGCTTCCTCGGAGTCGAGCGCAACACTGATGCTCGCCTGTTCCGCAAGTTTTGCCAGGTGTGTCGTCTTCTCGTCGCCGACAATCGGATAGGCGATGAATATGTCTGTAATACCGGCGTTGAGCATCACTTCAGCTTCGCCAAGTTTCGCCACGGTGATTCCGGTAGCGCCGCTCTCGATCTGTCGTTTTGCGAGCTCTGGGATCTTATGAGACTTCGTATGCGGGCGGAGCAGCAGTTGATGCGCACGGCAGTAATTAGCCATGCGCGATAGATTGCGCTCCATCACGTCGAGGTCAACTATTACTGCGGGTGTTTCCAGTTCGGAGATATGCATCAGTTTCAAGGCACGATCTCGAATGAAGCCTCTTGCTTCGACGACTTTCGCGTCACCATATCCTTAACTTCGATCATTGCCTGGTAACGTCCGGGCGCCAGATTTGTCAGTCGCAAGTATTCCGCCAATGTCAGGTGCGGCACTGGCTGACTCTGAACATCAGTCAACACGTAATCAAAAAACTTCGACGCTGGCTGCCCGTCTTTCATCAATCGCACCGACACGCGCACCAGAGGCTTTCCCGTCTCGCTACTGTTCGCGGCGTTATAAACCGCCAGAAACATGATCAGGTTATCGCTGGTCTTGAACTGTCTCCCTGCTGACGGTCGAATCAACTGCTTGCCATGAACAAACACGTCCGGAAAGTCCGCTGGATGCGGCGCTAGCTGGCTCGCCGCTTCGACGTAACGACTGAGCACGACCGGCGTCGCCGCGAATTCCGAATCGGCTTCCGGCAACACCAACTGCTCGCGTCGCGCGGTTATCTTCCCCGATTGCTTGTCTCGCACGATCAGATCGATCGTGTATTCACCCGGCGCGAGTTGCAGATCCTGGCGATAGAAGATGTTGTTGTTGAGCACCAGATCGTAATCGGCGGCGCTGAGGTTCACGTCAAAGTTTCCACCGAGCCGCGAGAGGACACGATCCGGAGCAGTCTTCAAAACGCCGAGCACTTCCAACTGCATCTCGCGCTTATCTCCCTTGCGCTCAAACTTCACTGCCGACGGCGGCAACTCGATCGCAAGCGGAACTGTGTACAGGCCTTCGCGAGTTCTGAACGGACTCAGCGATACGAAGAGTGGCAAACCAGGATTTGCCTGAGCGGTAGCGAAGTTGCCAAGCAGTTTTTTATCAGCCGGAGACAACAGCACGATCTCTTCCGGCGGGATCGCGTAATAACCTGAGCGCGAGACGAGCTGTGTGTCGGGCCGGCGGACTTCGATCTTGATCTTGCGAAACGCGCCGTCGAAGTTTTGGTTCGTGCTGCGATAAGCGAGCGTATAGCGCGCCTGTATCTCCTGGTTGATTCGTTCGAGCCCCTGGCCGATGTCGTTGTTGCCTTTGAGAAACCTGCCGCCGGTGTCGCCTGAGATGCGGTAAAGGATGTCGTACTCCCGAGTCTGTCCTTCCTGTCTCACGTTGTCGAAAACAGTTTCGCCGCCGACTGCGCGAATGCGTTGCTCCTGGTTTGCAATGCCCGAGACGCTTGCGAGTGGTGACGATGGGACGAGTGAGCCTGAGGCAGGCGCGGCAGCACGGAGTCCGGCCGAGTCGATGATGTAGATCGCGACGTTGGCGCGGTTCGCGATATCGATCGTGGACTGCACTTGCCAATCGAGGACCTCGGGCGTGACGAATCCTTGTGAAAACAGCACCAGCGTCTTCTTTCCCGGAATCGGACGGAGCCCTTCCGCCAGTGCAGCGAGTGCGGCGAGAACTGGTCGCGCCTGTTGCAGACTAAGCGCAGTGCGCAGTTTGATGAATTGCTGCAACACGCGCTGCGCGATCATCACTCGCGCCGCCGCCGCTCCGCCCGCGGGAGTCGTGATGGCGCCGCCTGTTGCCGACTCGGCGCTGTTCAGAAAATCTCTGAGATTACTGATGTTCTCGGCAACTTCTCGCTGTTCGAAGTTTTTTGAATCAGCACTGGAGCCGAGATTTTCGAGACACGCGATCAGCTTCGCCTTGTCCTGAGTGAACGACTGCAACATCCGCAAGCTGTTCGTTACCGTAAGTACGGCGACCGCGTCTGCGTCAGTCATTTGTTCCCGAACGTATCTGATCGCGCCTTCGCGGACTTGTTTGAGATTTGTTACATCGGTGGTTTGAAAGTCGAGCACGAGGGAGACGTAGTTACGCGGCACGGTCGTCACAGCCAGCTCGCCGGGATTGGCGGCATCCGGACGCAATAAGGGCGCGTCGAAGAACTCGATCTTCTGAGCAACGCCGTTTTCGGTAACCGTGAAGTCTCCGGCCTTGAGGTCTGAGACGTATTTGCCTTTCTTGTCTTTGACGATGACGTCGATATTGACCAGGTTGGATTTGACTCGGACGACATCGTCATCCTGAGCCAGCGCAGGAAGCGCGACACAGATAAGCACGGAGATTAAGACAACGATCTTCACAGATTTAGCCTCTACCCACGCCAAGCGCATCGGCAACGCGATTTATGTAATTAAACCACGATGCGATGAGCGTGATTTGAAGAATTCCCTTGTCATCAAAACCCACTGAGCGCAGTCGCTCGTGATCGGCGGGCGAGATGCGCGTCGCATCACGAGTCACCTGCGCTACGTAATCGAGCATCGCTCTCTCCTGCTCAGAGATCGGCGCTGTGCGGTAGTCCTCTTCGAGAGCGGCTACCAAATCATGGTCCAACGTTACCCGACGCAGAAACTCTGCGTGAGATTCGATTCAATAGAAACAACGGTTCGCGACCGATACTACCGTCGTGATCATCTCGTGCTGTCGTCTGGTGAGCGGCAAGTCCGGCGACATTAAAGATCCAAACGTCGCGAACGCATGGTACAGCGCCTGCGGAATCAAACTGTGCGATTCAACGATCCCCGCTGTTTCGCCGTCGGCAGTCGGATGAACCGGTGTGGCATACTCGATCGGGTACAACGCACGCTGCGATTCAACCGCCTTCCGCACCTCTTCACTCTCATCAACAGCAACCGTCTTGATCCACGTCATTGAGAAATAGTCCCTCTTTCCACTAAACGCTTATTACGAAACAAGAATAAATAAACCGGGAAGCCCAACGCGACCACCGCCACGCCGAGAAACGCCTGCATCGGATTGCTACCCGCAAGCAACACGAGCATGAGAATAATCAACACCAGGAAAACGATCGGAGTCACTGGATAACCCGGTGTCAGGTAGCTAACACCATTCGAATCTTCACTTCGAAGCTTGAACAGCGCTACGATCGTGAGCCCGATAAACACCACCACCACGAACACAAAATACGAAATGATCTCGTTGAAACTGCCCGCTACGACGAGCACTGACGCCAGCACTGCCTGGAGCGCGATCGCGCGCGCGGGAGTTTCGTAACGTTTGTGAAGCACCGCAACTGACGGAATGAAAACTCCGTCGCGCGCCATCGCAAAGTAAACTCGCGGCGCCGACATCACCACGGCTGCCAGGCTGCCAAGCACCGCGATTACGACAATCGACGAAAAGATCCATCCACCGGCGCGTCCAAACAGCACTTCGCCGGCCTGTGCCGCGAAAGTCTCGCCGGATGTGACCTGCTCCAGCGGTACGAGATAAACAAAAGCGAAGCTGGTCAGAACGTAAACAATCGTGACGACGATCACACCGTAAGTGAGTGCTCTTGGCAAGGTGCGCGCGGGATTCTTTACTTCACCCGCAAGCTTGCCGAGGTCCCACCAACCGGCAAAGGAAAAGAAAGCTCCAACCAGTCCACCCGCCAGCGCGCCCATGAGTGGAGCTGAGTTTGCGCGCCGCTCGACGAAGGGAGTGAAGTTGGACCAGTCGCCGAGTTGAAAGCCGATGCCCCAAAGAAAAACGAAAGCGAGCAGGCCAAGCTTGATGAACGTCATGGTGCGAATGAATCCCGCGCCCAGTCTGACGCCACGAATATTGATCATAGCCACCACGGCGATCGTCGCGACAGCGAGAATCTTGATCCCTAACGGCGAGAGTTTAAGACCGTAACCGGCGTAAGTTGCCAAACCAACGGCGAGCGCGGCAGTCAGGCCCGGGTCCATCACGAGAAACGCCATCCAGCCGTACATGAAAGCGACTGCTGGTCCATACGCTTCGCGCAGGTAGACGTAACCGCCGCCGGCTTCGGGATATCGGGCAGACAGTTCGCCGTAACACAGCGCGCCGCAGAGCGCCATCGCGCCCATCGCAAGCCACACGACGAGCAGCCACATCGGCGAGCCCAGCGCTTTGGCCATGCCTGCCGGCGTCAAAAAAATGCCGACCGCGATCACTTCGCCAACCACCAACGCCGCCGCGGTACGAACCCCAATTTGTCGTCTCAACTCCGTAATGAGATCCGTCCTCAATCCGCGTTCATCCGCGGTCAAAATTCACTTTGCTATAAACGCGATCGATGATTTCTCTCGCCCGCTCTTCGCTTTTCGCCTCGGCGACGATGCGAATGATCGGCTCCGTGTTTGAGCCACGCACCAGAAACCAACCGTCCTTTGTTATCACTTTCACGCCGTCGCGAGTATCCATCGGAAACTCCGCGAACTGCTCGCGCACCATTCTCAACACTGTAGTAATGCGATCCGAAGGACACGGCATCTTATCTTTCACGATATGGTAGCGAGGAACGGTTTCGAGTAACTCAGTGACGGATTTGCCTGACTCGGCGAGCAGGTGAAGCACCAGTGCGATGCCGACGAGACTGTCGCGCGCGAAGTTGATGCGCGGATAGATTACGCCGCCATTTCCCTCGCCGCCGATCACCGCGTTGTGCAGTTGCATCGCGTCGGTGACGTTCACTTCACCGATCTTCGTCAGGAACACGGGACAATCGAAACGTTTCGCAACGTCCTCGACTGCTGAAGTCGTAGACAGATTTGCGACCACCGGGCCTTTCTCGCGTCCGAGGACGTAAAGCATTGCGAGCACGAGCGTGTTGTCTTCGCCGATTGCCTCACCTTCATTTGAGACGATTGCCAAACGGTCTGCATCCATGTCCTGGGCGAAACCGGCGTCTGCCTGGTGCTCTCTGACTGCTCGACATAGATCGCGAAGGTTCTCGGCGAGTGGCTCCGCCGGGCGTGGAAACGAACCATCCGGCGTGACGTTTATGGGGATCACTTCCGCGCCGAGCGCTTCGATCAACTTTGGACCAACGAGCGAGCCGGCGCCGTTACACGAATCGAGCACGACGCGCAGTTTCTTGTGAGTTTGCGGCAGCGGACCAAGCGCATCGAGGATCGACTTGATGTGCAGATCGGTTGCGCCTTCGATCACTTCGACGGTTCTCAGCTCAGCACCGCCGACCTTTGTGTATTCGCCCTGATGATAGATATCGAGCAGCTCGCGCGCCTGGGCAGCGTCCAGAAAGAGACCGGATGAGCCGATGAACTTCAGCGCGTTCCATTCGGCGGGATTATGACTGGCAGTGATCGCGATGCCGCCTTGCGCGCGGCGATGTCGCACCTGGAGTTGAACTGTCGGCACTGGGCAGACGCCGATATCGATCACACGGTTTCCGGTTGAGAGTATGCCCGCAACGACGGCGTGCTTAACCATCTCTCCTGACGTTCGTGGATCGCGGCCAATGACGATCGTGCCTGGTCCGGTGTGCGTTCCGAATGCCTGTGCGAAGCGCGTCAGCAGTTTTGGAGTGAGCGACTGCCCGACGACGCCACGCACGCCGGAGATGCTGATCTTGAGTGTCGGTATCGCTCGCATTTCTAAAAGAATAAGTCTCACGCAAAGGCGCAAAGGCGCAAAGAAAACCGCCAAGTTTCTTTGCGGTCTTTTCTTTGCGCCTTTGCGCCTTTGCGTGAGACTTCTTTCTTCATTTTCTAACCCGGTCGCGTGTCCAATCGAGTAGCTCTTGCGCGGCTGGTTTTTCTTCCGCTTCGACGATGATGCGAATCATTGATTCCGTGTTCGAAGCGCGTACGTGGACCCAGCCGCCCGGCAGCGTTGCTTTGATTCCGTCCGTCGAATCGATTTCCAGACCTTCCTGCTCCACCGTCGCCCGAAACTCCTGCAGCACCGAATACAAACGATGTGGCTCAACCACGACGTTGTGCTTGAGAGTAGTTAGTCGCGGCAGTTGGACCACCAGTTCGGAAATGCGCTCGCCAGTCTCAGCAAGGTACTCAAGAATCAATCCGATCGCCGCTGCGCTGTCGTGCGTCAAATGAACTTCAGGCACGGTGATGCCACCGCTACCTTCACCGCCAAGCACGCCTTTGTGCTCGATCAGACCTTCGGAGATGTAAGCCTGGCCCACCGGCGTGCGCACTACGCTGCCGCCGTGACGCGCAGCGATGATATCGATCGCACTCGAAGTGGAAACATTTGTCACGACTTTCCCGGTCTTCTTTCGCAGACGAATATCAGCAGCGATAGCGAGCGTCATCTCTTCAGAGAGCGGCTCGCCCTGATCGGTGACGATTCCGAGACGCTCGCCATCGGCGTCGTGCGCGAAACCGATCGCGGCGCGGCCGGCTTTCACGACCGCACAAAGCTGGGCCATCGTCTCAGGCTTGGGCTCCGGCGCGTGCGGGAAAGGCGCGCTGGGATTATCGTTAACCGCAAGCACCTCGCATCCCAACTGCTCCAACCATTTCGGACTAAGAAACGAACACGCACCGTTACAACAATCAACCGCGACCGTCAGTCCTTTTCCCCTGATCCCTTCGGCAGCAAAACTCTCGTGCAGAATCTTAATATGTTCGCTAATCGGATCTGCTGTCTCAACGCCTTGCCTGATCGTGTCCCAACCCGCTTTCGCAAACTCGCCCTGGTGAAAGATGTCGAGCAGTTCTTCACCCTGCGTCGAGTTCAAATAAAGTCCGTCGCCGCGAACAAACTTCAGCGCGTTCCACTGCCACGGATTGTGACCGGCAGTGATCGCAATTCCACCATCGGCCTTGAGCCACTTAACCGCGAGCTGCATGCTCGGCGTCGGACAAACACCGAGGTCGACGACTTCACAACCAGCGGCGAGTAGTCCGGCCAGAACCGCCGAGCGAATCATCGGACCGGATGGCCGCGTGTCGCGACAAACAAGAATCCGTCCGCGGTCAAGATACGTTCCGAAGCTTTCGGCAAACTCGACCGCGAGCTCGGGCGTAAAAGTCTCGCCGACAATTCCCCGAACACCGGTGATACCGATTTTCAGTGGTTTCATCTCAGGAAGCTGGTGTAAACGGACTTAATTGTACCTCACGACAGAAGTCAGAGGCCATGATATTCTCTACCGCCATGAAACGATTATTCGCGCTCGTGCTTTCCATTCTGGCGTTACTCACGGCTGCCCAGGCACAAGAATCCAAAAGCATTGCCGAACGACTCGGCTACCCGCGCGATGCGAAGCTACTGATCGTGCATGCCGACGATCTCGGCATGGCCCACTCGGTGAACGCGGCGACGATAAAAGCTCTCGAGACTGGTCTCGTTAACTCCGGCAGCATCATGGTCCCATGCCCGTGGCTCTCGGAGATCGCCGCTTACGCTCGCGCGAATCCTCAAGCGGATCTCGGATTACATCTCACGCTGACAAGCGAGTGGACGTCGTTCCGTTGGGGCCCCGTGTCGTCGAGGGAGCGCGTGAGCTCACTGCTCGACAAAGACGGTTACTTTTATCTCTTAGAGACTGAAGCCGCGGCGCATGCAGATCCGAAGCAAGTGGAAATGGAAATCACGGCGCAGATCGAAAAGGCACGCGCGCTCGGTATTCAACCTACGCATCTCGATTCTCACATGGGCACGCTCTATCAAAACAAAGCGCTGTTTGAAGTGTTTATTCGTGTGGCGCGAAGAGAAAAGCTGCCGGTGCGAGTGGCGAAGGCGTGGTTCTCCCAGGCAGATTTTCTGCCCTCAGTGTTGAGTCCTGACGACGTTTACATCGATCGAGTTCTCGACATCAATGCGGGCGTTCCGGCGAGCGACTGGGCGAAGTTCTATTCCGACGCGCTCAGAAAACTCGAACCCGGAGTGACCGAGGTCGTCATACACCTAGCCTACGACGACACCGAAATGCAGGGCGCAACATTCAATCATCCAAACTGGGGCGCCGCCTGGCGCCAGCGCGACCTCGAATTCTTCACCAGCGACGCCTTCCGTAAGTTGCTTCAAGAGAACCAGATCAAGCTCATCACCTGGCGCGAACTGGGCAAGCTCATCAAATAAATCCGTGTAATCTGTGGCCCTCTTCGCTGATCTTTCGCGCGTTATTCGAGTGACGGCAGCAATTGAGCTTGCCGGCATGTTTAAGCGTTGAAGGAGAGGATCATGAAACACATGAAAAAGGCATTCGCCTTGTCTGGTCTACTTGTACTCTTGACGTTCGCATCTGCCCTGGGACAATCTGACCGGCAAACTATCATACATATCCCTTTTAATTTTTCCGTCGGTGAGAAGGCGTTTCCAGCGGGCAAGTACGTTATCGAGCGCAACAGGAAAGAATCAGACACTGTGTGGGTGATCAAGCGCAAGGACAATGTCGGCAAGGCAATGCTCCTGACCAGACCGGTTCGTGCAAACGAAACCCAGCAAGAAACACGACTGGTCTTCCGTCAATATGGCGATCTTTATTTTCTGGCAGAATTCTGGACGGCGGGCGATCAAACCGGACGTGAGATTCAAGTCTCCGACCGCGAGAAAGCGTTGGATAAGGCATTAGCAGACAAGCGCCAGGATCACGTGTTGATTGATCGTGGCAGGTAATCAAAGGGGAGCACACACTGGAGGACGTAAGGCCCTGGCGAAAGTCAGGGCCTTGCTTTTTGTTTCAAACTCGACTAGGAAGAAGCGACGCTCGTTTACAAATCAGATGATTCGGAGTCGCAGGTGACAGTCGACAACTTTTCACGCCGCCAGTTTCTGAAAGCCGGCGGCATTGGCTTGCTTGGAGCATTCGCATCTCGCGCGCACGCATGGTCCAACCAGTCGCGCGTGATCTATGTGGGCACCTACACCTCAGGCAAGAGCGAAGGCATCTACGGTTATCACTTTAATCCCGAAACCGGGAAGCTGACACGTTTTACCTCCATCGGTTCGATCAATCCATCTTTTCTCGCGATCGATCGAACGAAGCGTTACTTGTACGCCGTGAATGAGGTGGGCCAATATGCCGGGAAACCGAGCGGCGCTGTCAGCGCTTACGCGATCGAACGCGGCACCGGAAATCTTCGCTTGCTAAACGAACAGGCCACTCAAGGCGCCGATCCTTGCTATCTCAGCATCGACAACAAAAAAAGCGCGCTCTTCGTCGCAAACTACACCGGTGGCAGTGTCAGCGTGATGCAGTTACGCTCGGACGGCACGCTGGGACTCGTGATGGACCTCGAACAACACCAGGGCTCGGGTCCTAAAGAACAACAAAAGGGACCACACGCGCATTGCATCATCCTCGATCGCCTCGAGCGACACGCGCTCGCCGCGGATCTCGGTATCGACAAGGTGATGATCTACAAGTTCGATCGCACCTACACAAAGCTCACTCCGGCCGAACAACCCTTTGCTGAGCTTCATGCAGGCGCCGGCCCTCGCCATCTAACACTGCACACCAATGGTAAGTTTCTCTACGTCATCAATGAGCTTGATTCGACGATGACAGCGTTCAGGTACAACGAGGTAAACGGGACGCTCACGCATATCGATACAGT